>JADEYI010000512.1_pt1 | contig 51976 bp, 47 predicted proteins | sample 8542331 | NCBI WGS metagenome assembly JADEYI01 (sample SAMN16510988, study PRJNA670497) | mine drainage metagenome | isolation source: biofilm near Copperflume 1 | place: Germany: Marsberg coppermine Kilianstollen | collected 2018-02 | reverse complement strand
CCTTCGACGCGCCCGTCTCCGGCTCCGTGACGATGGAACCGAAGGATGACGCGATGCCGACCATCAAGCAGGTCTATGTGCAGGCAGCCACGCCGCGCAACCTCCACATTCATCGTTCCTCCGTGCTCTGGGAGCTGAGCACGATGCGTCCCCGCACGAAGGGCGATACGACGCATGTGGCCATCTACCGGGACGCCAGCGGCGAGGCACGCGGTTACCTCGTATACCACACGCGAGAAGAACACCATGCTCAGCCAGGCCCCAACCAGGTGATGACCGTGCGCGACTTCGTCAGCCTCGACATCGACGCCTGGCGTGGGCTCTGGGACTTTATCCGCCGCCACGACCTCGTCGGCCGCGTCGAGATGCAGGGCTGCATCGGCGAAGACGACCCCGCACCAGACCTGCTCCTCGAGCCGAGAGTGCTGAACCGTGGGACAGCGGACGCAATCTGGCTGCGCGTTGTCGACGTCGAGAAGGCGTTGCCGCAGCGACCCTACGGAGGGCGTGGCGAGCTCTTTTTCGCGGTCGATGGGGACGACGTCTGCCCCTGGAACAACGGCAGCTTCCTGCTCGAAACCGACGGCACGACGACGTCTGTGACCCGGACAGGCCACGCGCCGGACATTACGCTCAACCCGAACGCGCTTGCATCACTCATCGCCGGCAGCCGGACGGCGACGCATCTGGCACGAGCAGGGTGCCTGGAGGGTGTGGAAAGCGCATTGCGGACTGCTGACCGACTTTTCCATACCGAGTATCCGCCACATACGCCCGATTCGTTCTGATCGGGGCGTTCAGATACCCGCGACCGCTTCGCGAACCTGTCCCAGGCGTTGGATGGACCCGAGCACGGCAGCCTGATCGTCGGTCAGGTGGCGGACGATGATGTCGGTGTAGCCCATAGCCGCGTATTCGGCGAAGTGACCGGCCATCTCTGCCGCGCTGCCATAGGTGGAAGCGGAGGAGTCGTGGCCACGATATCCGGCGAGGAGGATGGGCTCGGCGACGCGGCGCGCATCCGCGGCATCGTGCCCGACGTAGATGTCGCGGCGGATAGCCACGCAAGCCGGGGTGCGCCCGTACGCAGCACACCGTTCCCGGTAGTAAGCAGCCCAGTGCCGGGCCTGTTCTGGAGTGAGCTCCGGGCCCGCGAGCCAGGCGTCACCCAGCCGGGCTGCGCGGTCGATAGAGGGCTCGGCGCTGCCTCCGACCCAGTATTCGACCGGCTCAGGCGGGATCGGTGCGATGCGGGTCGGCTGGACCTCGTAGCGACGGTCGCTGCTCACGGTCTCGCCCGCCAACAGGCGGCGCACAATGTCGAACCCTTCTTCGAAGAGCGACGGACGGTGCTTGATGTTCGCGCCCATCGCGCCGAATTGCTGACGTCCATCGCCAAGCGCGCACTGCAAGATGAACCGCCCCGACATCATCGATGCAAGCGTACCGACCTGTTCGGCGACCAGCACCGGGTTCCAGAGGGGGAGAAGAAAGAGACAGCCTGCGGGCTTGTCGCCCCATTCGGCAAGGAGGCGTCCCAGCATCGGCGTGTTCTGGTAGTAGGGAGCAGGCATCGCATGGTGGTCACCGATGAAGAGAGAATCGAGTCCCGCGTTCTTGGCCGCAGCCGCACGTTCAATCATCCAACGGGCTCCAGCACGCACATCGTCCGTTGCGTGGAAGCTCGTCAACGAAATGCCGATTCGCATTACGATTCTCCTCCTGCTCGCGGCCGCAGCGCCGGTCGCCGTTCACCGCCATTTGCCGAGGCCAATCATAGCCCGCCCCGATGGCGCCCGCGCCTTCACGGCGGTCTGGGTGGAGTGGAACTGGGCCTGGGGAAGTTCGGAAACGTGGGTGTCGCTGTGGCACCGCGCCGGGTCGGCGTGGCCGTCGGGACCTGGGGCGTGGGGGACGGCGTGGCCGTTGCCGTAGCGGTGGCCGTGGGAGTGATGGTTGGCTCGTTCGTGGGTGTTGCTGTTGGCACGGCGGTGGGCGGGGGAGGAGTTGGGGACGGGAGCGCGGTAGGCGACGGCACTCCGCCACCCCCGTTGTTGCCCCGCATCACGACCAGTGCGGCCACCAACCCCGCGCCCGCCGCCAGCAGCAGGATGCCGATGATCGCCAGCACTGTCCCCGCTCCGCTGCCGCTATCGCCCGGTGGCCGGCGGGGTGGGGCGGCAACCCCGCGGGGTACGCGCGCCGTGGGCTGGCGGCGAGCCGATGCGCCCGATGGCGGCTGCGCACCCACGATCGCCGGCTGACGGCGAACTGGCGGGGACGCGACTGGAGACGCGGCCCGCCGCAGCGCCGCAGCAAAATCCGCGGCTGAACTGAAACGCTCGGCCGGGACAAGCGCCAGTGCCCGCGCGAGGGCCGACTCTAGCTCGGGCGAAGCTTCGCGATTGAACGCTCGCAGTGGCGGTGCCGGCATCGCCAGCCGTTGCCCGGCCGAGGCGGCGGCTGTCGTACCCGCGAAGGGAAGGCGCCCGGCCACCATCTCGTAGACCGTCATGCCCAGCGAGTAGACGTCCGAACGGGGCTCAGCTTGCGCTCCCTGGATGACTTCCGGGGCGAGATAGGCAATGGTCCCGACGATGTCGCGCGCCTGTTCTGGCGAAAGAGTGCGGGTGACGGTCTCGGCTACCCCGAAGTCCGTGACCTTTGGGACGCCATCTTCCGAAATGAGGATGTTCTCGGGTTTCACATCGCAATGGACGACGCCGTGCTCGTGCGCGTATTGAAGCGCGCCCGCGACCTGGACGGCATAACGCAAAGCGTCCGATTCGGGGACGCGGCCGCTCGCCGCCATCAGCTCCCGAAGTGTGTAGCCCTGAACGTATTCCATCACCAGGTAGTGGTGACCTTCAAACACGCCCGTGTCATAGACCGCGACAATGTTCGGGTGCTGGAGCCGGGCGATGACTCGTGCCTCGCGTTCGAGGCTGGAGACCAGATCGCCCTCCTGGGCACCGGCCGAGCCGTCGTGCAAAACCTTGACTGCCACCGGGCGATCCAGCCGGAGATCTTCGGCAAGCCACACGTCGGCCATGCCGCCAGTTCCTAGCAGCGCCTCCAGGCGATATCGTTCATCTATGACGTCCGATGGCTTCACGTGGCGATGACGCCCCGCGAGAGAGCGGCGGGGGTGTTCTCCAGGGATCGCAACACGGAATTGCTGCTCCTAACCGCCAGCGCGGCCTTTGTCGTGTTCGCGTGGCGCGCGCTCGATGTAGCGGCATTCAGCATGCCGGCCAACTCCAACCGGATCCTAGCGCAATTTCTGCTTTCAGCGTTCCTCGGCCACGTCGGGCTGCGCTTCGTCGCGCCGCGAGCGGCCGGGCAGCCCTATGCAATAGTTCTCCTGCTTTCGGCCATCGGGCTGACTTTCGTCCTGCGGCTTGCGCCGGATGTGGCACAGGCACAGGCGAACTGGATCTCCATCGGCATCGCCGCCATGGTGGTGACGGCTGCTGTCGCTTCGGCACGTTATGGCGAGTTGCGGCGCTACAAATACACCGCCGCGCTCCTGACCGTGCTCGTGCTGATCGCTACAGGCATATTTGGCACAACCATCAACGGCGCACGCCTGTGGTTTCGCATCGGCGGCCAGTCTGTCCAGACAACCGAGTTGGTGAAGCTCTTCTTCGTGGTATTCCTTGCAGCCTACCTGGCGGATTCGGGCGGCGTGCTGGCGCGGCCGCGTATGCGTTTTGGCGGCCGCACATACAGCGCGCTGCCCTACGTCATCCCGCTACTCATGGCGTTGGCCGCTTCGACCGTGGTGATCGGGCTGCTACATGACCTGGGCACCACGGCACTTCTGCTGCTCCTCGTCATGGGGGCGCTCTTCGTGGCAACCGGGCGGCTGCTGTTCGTGGGTGTCGGCGCGGTCCTGCTCGTCCTCACCGTCGCCGCGGGTTATGTCGCCTTCAACCACGTGCGCGTACGCGTCGATGTCTGGCTCGACCCGGGGGGACACGCCCAGACCAGCGGCTACCAGACGCTCCAAAGCATCTATGCGATCGAGGCGGGCGGCGTGACCGGGGCGGGCCTCGGGCTGGGCAAACCGACGGCCATTCCCGTGGTCTCGACAGACTATATCTTTAGCGCGATTGCAGAGGAGCTCGGCCTGGCAGGGGCCATGGGCCTCATCCTCCTGTATCTGCTGCTGCTGACTTCAGGGCTACGCGTCGCCCTCGGCGTCCGCAACGACTTCGGGCGGATGCTCGTTTGTTGCATCGCGCTGCTGCTGGCTATACAGGCGGCGGTAATCATTGCGGGCAACCTGCGCCTCATCCCAACGACCGGGATCACGCTCCCATTCGTGAGCTACGGGGGATCGAGCCTCGTCGTCAATTTCGTGCTCATTGGGCTCCTGCTCGGGATCGCCAATTCGCCCGACGCTCAGGCTTGAAAGCGCAGGACGACGGCACCGAAGGTCAGCTCCGCGAAGCTGCCGAGCGTGACGCCTCGCCCATCCACGGCGCGGCCGTCCACGGCGGTGCCGTTCGTGCTGCCGAGGTCGGTCAACGTCCAGCGGCCATTTACTCGCGCAATCCTGGCGTGGCGAGAGGAGACTGAGGGGTCCCCAAGGGCGATGCCGTTGCCGCTATCCCGGCCGATGGTCATCTCCCCGGCAACGGCGAACTCCGTGCCGGCTGCAAGCCCCGTCTCGCCCGGGACGATGAGCACAAGCCGGGCAACCGCCCTCCGCAAGGGCATCGCCACCACGGTCGATCGCAGCCCTGCCCGCATCGTCATGGCGGTTCCAAACGCAAACGCGAAGACGATCGCAATGAGCCCGAGCCGGAGCAGCAGCAGTTCGGTCGCGGCACTCATTCTGCCATCTCCACAAGGAGGGAGATGTCGCCCATCAACACGGTCAGGCCGTTTGCCAGGTGGACAGAGTCGTAACGCTTGCCATCGACAACGAGGCCGTTGTGGCTGTCCAGGTCGCGCAGGACGAATTCGCCCCCTTCGCGCACGACTTCCGCGTGGGCGCGAGAGACCGAAAGGCTCGTGAGGACGAGGTCGTTGCCGGCGGCACGGCCGATCAAGAAGGGGAGGTGCGTGAGCGGGACGCGGCCTGTGCCGTCGACAATCAGGGCGACGCCTTCGATCCGGGCGACGCGTCTCGTGACTCCGAAGCGAGGATTGACCGGCTGCTGGCTGTTCGCGAACGCCACGGCGATGGCGGGATGCCCGTCCGCAGCACCCGAACGCGCGAAGGAGATAGTGCGCTCGCCGATGCGCCGCAAGCCGCGCCTCTTTTCAAAGGGTTCGAGCGCTCGCGCGATCTCGTTGCGAAGCGCAGCCAGCGACGCGGAATAGCGTTCGAAGTCGGAGGGATGGAATGTAACCCGGATGTCGTTGGGGGCGATGCCGTCTCGCACGCCGGCCTCGACCGCCTCCACCACGCGCTGGACGATTTCAAGGGGATGTACGCTGCTGCCGCTCACGCGCCGGGCAGTGAGGTCAAGCAGGTGTTCGAGGCGGGGCAGCTTTTCGTCGGTCATTTGCCCAGCGCCGCCCTGATCACCTGGCCCGCCACCGGAGAAGCAACTTCGCCGCCCCGGCCACCGTTTTCAATGACCACCGCGACTGCTATCACCGGGTTGTCCGCAGGGGCGAAGGCGAGGAACCAGGCGTCGGACGTGCCATGCCCGGTCTCGGCCGTGCCAGTCTTGCCGGCGACCGGCACGCCGGGGATGCTGACGCCGATCGCCTGACCGTTCGTGACCACGCCGACCATCATGTCGCGGATTTCGTTGGCGACCAACGTGCTCACAATCCGCCGCGAGGAGTGACCGCCGAGGTCCTGCACGACGCGCGAGCCGTTGAGCGCCTCCAACCCGAGGTGGGGCCCCTCCATGACGCCGCCGTTGGCAATGGTTTCTGCGATGACAGCCATCTGCAGAGGAGTGGTGAGGATCTGGCCCTGGCCGAAGCCGGTGCTGGCGAGCAGTGTCTGGCTTTCACGTGTGCCCGGATCGAAGATCTGGGTTGGGGCCGTGTCTATCGTGAAGGGGAGGGCTGAGCCGAAGCCGTAGGCATGGGCCATCGAAAGCATGCCGCCCCAACCCACTTTCGTAGCCATGAGCGCGAAGATGGGGTTGATGGAGAACGCGAAGAAGTGACTGAATGGATAGGTCCCGACGCCTTGCGGAGCGTTGTAGCAGGAGACCGGGAAGCCATCGAACACGAGCTCGCCCGGGCACGTCAGAGGGGTGTCCGGTGTCACAATCCCGGCGGTCAGGGCAGCGGATGAGGTCACCGTCTTGAAGGTCGAGCCGGGGGGATAGAGGCCCTGGGTGGCGCGATTCAGCAGGGGCGCGTTCGGGTCCTTTTCGAGTGACGCACCGTGAGTGTCGAGCGTCCCCGGGTCGTAGGTGGGGTAGCTGACCATGGCCAGCACCTGCCCGTTGCGAGGGTCCAGTGCGACCACCGCACCCTTGCGGGCACCAAGTGCTTTGGCCGCCGCCGCCTGGATTTTCGGGTCGATCGTGAGGCGCACGTCGAGGCCGTGGACGCCCGTGCGGCGAAACTCCGCATTGAGCGCGCCCGTCCAGGACCCGCCGGCCCTGCCGGACAGCAGGTCGTTGAACGCCAGCTCGGCGCCATGCGAGCCGAAGCGGGGGCTCAGGTAGCCGAGGACCTGCGCCAACGAGGCATCGGTGTAGTGCCGCACGCCGTTGGGGAGCGACTCGGCAAGGACGTTGCCACTGCGGTCGAGGATGCGGCCGCGGTTGGGGTCGCTGAAGGCGGCGGCGATGCGCGGGTTGCCGGGGTCGTTCGCGAGGTCGGTGCGGAAGACCTGCCAGTAGGCGAGCCCACCGAAGAAGAGCACCATTGCGGCCAGGGCAACGGTGCCCGTGGCACGGACGCGGCGTTCGAACTCCTGGGGGGCGAGCACATGGCTATTGTACGCGGGCGATGGTCAACCGCCCGCGTAGCGACGCTTTTACTTCGGGGGGATGCCCCGGAGGAAGGCCATGAGGTCAGCCTGGGATGGAGATGACGAGGGCCACACCTCGACTGTCCAGCTCAGGCCGTGGCCAGAGATGAAATAAACCCCGCCGGTACCGTTTCCGACCGCCTGGCGAGCGGCGGGTGAGAGCGTGTTGACGACGGCCGTGTAGCCCGGCAGCCCGAGGTCGAGCGGCGTCGAGGGGTCGCCGTCCGTCCCCTCGTGGTTACGTGCGGTCACCTGGATGTGTGGCTCGTCGCGCGGGATTGTCTGCCCGGCGGCTGTGGGAGGCACGAAGTTCTTGGGGTAGTAATCCAGGACCTCGGCCTGGAGTGTGTCGCTGGGGGGACTGGGCTGCAGCCAGATCGCTTTCAGAGCAAGCCCCGGTGGGACGTTGCGTGGCAACTGCGTAGTCATCCCGAAGTGTGCATCGACCTGCTTGTGCGCGTCGGCGATGCTCGCACTGCCGCTCACCCAGAAGCCGACAGCAACGCCCTTTTGCGGTTCCGCTTTCGCGGGGGTGCCCCCGCCGGCTGCGAATGCGAAGTAGACTGCGACCCCGGCAATCAAGATTGCCCCAAGTACACCAAGAATGATCCTCAGACGACGGCTGACATCCATTGCCTTGCCTCCTCGTAACGTGAGCCTTCTGATTTAGTATGGGAACAGGTCGACTTGAGTCGTGAATCTACAGTTGGCGTCAATGCCAAAGTCTGAGAAGTTAGCCTGGATGTAGGCTGGTATCGAGTGAGTGAATGTAAACGACTGGCTGATAGGTTGATTAATCGTTGGTTCGCTGCTACCCGCAATAAAATCAGGACCGAAAGGATAATAAGTGTGTGATTGATAGCTACCGTCAGACCCTACCACAATCATCGACACCCAAATCAATGTGTCTGGAGTGTATGTTGCACTACCATAACTTACATTCACGTCGAAAACATCTACACTTGAACTTGACCCATAGAGTTGTGGACTCATCCAATAATTCCATGAGAACGCGACATAATTACAAAAATCTAAATCGCTATAAAGGTACAGTGATGGTGTCGCGTATCCGGTGCCCACAGTGTACTGAACTACGGAGTCTGCTGAGGCGGAGATCACAGAGGCGAACAATGTCATGATCGCCGCAGTAACGGTGATGAGTCGCTTTCGCGGCCACCATACCTTAGTCAAAATGTTGAACATATGTTCCTCCATTCAGGATCTGTACGCAGGGTGATTCTAGGATCCGGCGCCAGTCCCCGTCATCGGAATCTATGCTGCAAAAATAGCAACTGTTTGAGTCGCCGCAATCACATCGGCAGCGCAGCACGTGGCGTGCATCGCAAGCCAAAGACCAGACAGGTAAGGATCGCTCTCAACTCCAAGCGCTCCAAACACGGCCGTCTGCATCAATTGGAGGTCGTGCCGGATGCCGCTTTCGGACTTGCAGAAGTGCGCCATGAGGGCGCCCACCTCCATGCCGTGAGCGCGGAGGCAGAAGATCTCGGCCCGCTCACCCGTCAAACTCTTGACGTGATGGGTGGCCAGCAGCTCGCGCATATCACTCAAGGTCATGTCGCCCGGCATGGCGCATCCGTCTCCTTGCTCGCGCGGCGCGAATCAAGGGAGCCTAACGGGGTGACCGGGGCCTGTCAAACGTCCCAGCCGGGAACTTAACCGCGCGGCAGGCCCAGCCCTCGCGTCGCGATCACGTTCCGCTGGATCTCATTCGAGCCACTGTAGATGGTCGACGGGACTGCCTGCAGGTAGGACTCGGGCATGCCACCGCCGAGCGGCGCCAACGGCTCTTCGGGGACCATCTGGCCAGCGAGGCCGAGCATGTTCACACCAAAGTTATAGATGCGCTGCCCGAGCTCCGACTGGTAGATCTTGATCACCGAAGACTCGTAGTTCGGCACGAGACCCCTGGCCTGCATCGAAGCGACGCGCAGCCCGAGGTAGCGGCCCACGTTGTTCGCCACCACGTGCTCGGCGAGCTTCGTGCGGTACTTCTCACGCTTCCAGGCTGGCCCTTCCTTCAGCGTTGCGACGAGCTTCTCCAGCGTGCGCTTCTGGCTTGCGGTGGTGCCGATACCAGAGCGTTCGAAGTCGAGCAGCGTCATGCCGACATACCAGCCGCGGTTCTCTTCGCCGACGAGGTTGCGGGCGGGCACGCGCACGTCTTCGAAGAACACTTCGTTGAAGTGGTGGCGGTTGGCCATGTTGATCAGCGGCCGGATGGTCAGCCCCGCCTGGTTCTTGATGTCGTCGATGAGCAGGAAGCTGATGCCGCGATGCTTCGGCGCTTCCGGGTCGGTGCGGACGAGGCAGAACATCTGGTTGGCGCGGTGGCCACCGGACGTCCAGATCTTCTGGCCGTTGATGACGTAGTCGTCGCCATCGCGGACGGCGCGGGTCTGGAGGCTGGCGAGGTCGGAACCCGCGCCGGGCTCGCTGTAGCCCTGGCACCAGATGTCTTCGCCGCTGGTGATCCGCGGCAGGTAGTGGGCTTTCTGCTCGGCGGTGCCGTGGACGATCAGTGTCGGGCCAATCATGCCGACGCCGAAGCCACGCGTCCCCGTGTCGGGTGCGCCGAAATAACCGAACTCTTCGTTGAATACCATCTGCTCGGCGATGGTGGCAGCGAGCCCGCCATACTCTTTCGGCCATGCGGGAGCGATCCAGCCACGCTTCGCGAGTTCGCGGTTGAATTCGAGGGCCTTGTTGAAGGCCTCGTCATCGCGGGCCATGAAGGTGCTTCCTTCATCCCCTTCTTCGCTGAGATGCTCTTTGAGGAACGTCCGCACTTCCGTGCGCAACTGCTCTTCGCGTTCGCCAAATCGGAGGTCCAATGCATTCTCCTGGGCCAGCGCCAGTCGTCCAGCGGCGGCCACGTTGTCTATGGCACCCATTCTGCCTGACTGCAGCCGAGCGGGGAAATCGCCGACGCTGCCGGCGATCAGCGCTACAGGAGGCGCCGCTGAGTCCCCTCAGAACGATCGGACGGGACGGGAAGGTGAAGGTCCAGCGCGACGCTTGTCACGCGCACAAAGGCGGTCAACGCGACACCGGCCAGGACGGCCCCACCGGTGGACACCGGATCGAGTGCCCAGAGGGCCGTCCCGCCAAGGGCCGCCGCGGTGGCATTCACTTCAGCGCGGAGGACGAGCGGCACCTGATCGGCCATAAGGTCGCGTAGCACACCACCACCCGTCGCAGTGAGAACCGCGAGGATCAGTGTTGCGGGGAAAGACAGGCCGGCCTGGATGGCAGCAAGTGCACCGGCGGCGGCAAAAGCGCCAAGCCCGCCCGCATCGGCCGCCGCGAGCAAGCCGTGGGGCAGCGTGCGTCGCGACCAGACGATGGCGATCGCGATCGCTGCGCTCCCCAGGGCCCAGAGCAGATAGTCCTCACGGGCGATGACGAACGGCAGGTGCCCGAGAATGACGTCACGCATGAGGCCGCCGCCGGTGGCTGTGACGACGCCCATGGCGAGCAGGCCGAACAGGTCGAGCCGCCGGCGCGCGCCTACCTCCACGCCTGAGAAGGCGAAAGCGACGATGCCAATGCGGTCGAGGACGCCCACGAACTCAGTCGCTGAGACGTGCATGCTGGCAGAGTACGGAGCGCGGAGCCTTGAAGCACGCGCCGTTCACCGGAACGTGTGCGCTGGCGCGAATGTGGCTCCGCCGTTGCTAGCGATTTTTCGGTGGGTTTAGCCAGGTCATCATGGCGCGCATCTCCCCGCCCACCTGCTCGACGAGGTGCTCGGACTCGAGCCTCCGCGTGGCGAGAAAGTTGGGGCGGCCCGCCATATTTTCGAGGATGAACTCCTTCGCGAACTGTCCGGTCTGGATTTCGCGGAGAATCTTCTTCATCTCAGCCTTGGTCTGTTCGGTGACGATGCGCGGGCCGCGCGTGTAGTCGCCATATTCGGCGGTATCACTAATCGAATAGCGCATGTTGGCAAGCCCGCCTTCGTAGATCAGGTCCACGATCAGCTTCAGCTCGTGCATGGTCTCGAAAAATGCGCTCTCGGGCTGATAACCGGCCTCCACAAGCGTTTCGAAAGCTGCCTTGATGAGCGAGGAGATGCCCCCGCAGAGGATCACCTGCTCGCCGAAGAGGTCCGTCTCAGTCTCTTCGCGGAAGGTCGTTTCGAGCACCCCGGCCCGCGTCCCGCCAATCCCCTTCGCATACGCGAGCGCCACCTGCTGAGCCACCTCGCTGTAGTCCTGGTGCACAGCGACAAGACAGGGGACCCCGCCGCCCTCTGTGAACACGCGGCGCACGAGGTGGCCCGGGCCTTTCGGCGCAATCATGGTCACATCCACAAACGGCGGTGGCTGGATCTGCTGGAAGTTGATATTGAAGCCGTGCGCGAACATCAGCATCTTGCCCTCGCTCAGGTTCGCTTCAACCCCCTGCTGATAGATCGCCTTCTGCACGTGGTCCGGCGCGAGGATCATGATGATGTCGGCTTCTTTCGAGGCCTGCTCGACGCTGAGCACGCGGAGGCCCTGCTTTTCGGCCAGCTCCCACGACTTCGACCCCGGGTAGAGCCCAACGACGACGTCGCAGCCGCTGTCCTTGAGGTTCAGTGCGTGGGCATGACCCTGGGAACCAAAGCCGATGACGGCAATCTTGCGGCCGTTGAGCAGCGAGAGGTCGGCGTCCTTGTCGTAGAACATCGTGGCCATAATCAAGAAACCTCGTTGGAGTAGTCGATGCGAAGCGGATGCGCCGGCCGCTGCCGCCGGGCGGTTCAAATGGGCTCAGATGGGGAGGATGATCTGGCGCTGCTGGCGGACGTCGTCGCCTTCGACGATGCCAACTTCACGCAGCATCCAGTAGCTTTCGATGACGAGGACCTTGCCATCGACGATGCGCAGCCAATGGGCCTCACGCGGCCTGCTCGGGTCGATAGCGACTTCCGCGAGGCCGTCCTTTTCCCCGGCAAGGACCCGCGTGACGCGTTGGCGGCCGAAGGCGGGAAGCGGCCGCGCACGCAGCAGGGCGATGATATTGGCCGGGCCATTCGCCAGCCCATAGACCGAATCGATGAGCACTGCCTTTTCGGCAAGAAAACCCGCGGCCGCATCATCGTCGCCACCGAGGAACGCCGAGAAGAAGCCATCCACAATGCCCCGGGTCGCGCTGGCACTGCCGCCGCGGGACTCGAGCGCATTGTTCATCGCGGCTGTTGCCGGCTTATCCAGCTCGACGTCGCGGAGCATGCCGTAGAGCGTGCGCTCGGAAACGAGGCCATCCGCGACGGTGAACAGCTCCACGACACGCTGGCTGAACGGGCGCCAGTCGTACCCTTTGGCTTCGATCGTCGCGCGTACGGCCACGTTGTCCCCGCCCTCGATGTACTCGAGGTTTGCGTAGTTGCAGTCGGCGTAGTCGCGAAGGAATGTGCGGTGCCAGTCCTCAACGGAAACGTTGTCGTGGAGCGTCGGGCCGCGAAACGACGAGAAGACCACATCCGGGCTGTGGAGCGACTCGATCTCATCGAAGCGATCGAAGTTGATGGCGGTAAGAAGCGCGTTGACCGCGTCGAGATTACTCATGCGTTGGGCTGGCACCTGCGTTGGGCGATAGGTCGAGCGAGATTGTACCGCTTGTCACGAATGGCGGCGAACCGGCCATGGCCACGAGAACATCAGGGGTGCCTGACGGAGGGCGGCCGAACGCTGTAGCCTGTAGCGACATCCGCTCCGGCCACGCCTGTCCCCTGACGGAAGGCGCCGCCCCAAACCCCGAGCGAAGGACGTTCATGACGGTCACCGAGATTCCACGCGACATCCTCACTCAGGCTGAGGCCGAAGCGCGCGCGGCGCGCGTTTCCGGCGCCGCCTACCAACTTGTCCTCGACCTCGTCCGTGGCGCCGAGGGTTACCAGGCGGAGGTGACGATCCGCTTCTCAGCGACCGGCAGCGACGACCTGTTCCTGGACTTCCGCGGCAAGCGCATCCAGCAGCTCCAGCTGAACGGGACGACGATCCGCCAACCGTCCTGGAACGGCTACCGGCTCACGCTCCCGGGTGAGCTCCTGCGCGCAGACAACGAAGTCTGGCTCGCCTATCAGAACGACTACGACCACGAGGGCGATGGGTTCCATCAATTCACGGACCCGGAAGACGGCGAAGAATATCTCTATTCCAACTTTGAACCATATGAGGCGCATCGGCTCTTCCCCTGCTTCGACCAACCGGACATCAAGGGCACATATGAGTTGACCGTGACCGCTCCCCCGGAATGGGAGGCGATTGCCAATGCTCGCCAGGCGACTGAGGCGACGGCCAGCGACGGCCGGCGGCGGCACAAGTTCGAAAAGACGAAGCCGTTCAGCACATACCTGTTCGCGCTGATCGCAGGGCCCTATGCTTCCGTGCGGGCGGTGCACAAGGGGATCGAGCTGGGCCTCTTTTGCCGGAAATCGCTGCTCAAACACCTGGACAGCGATGAGATCCTGCGGGTCACGCGCGAAGGCCTGGACTTTTACAGCGACTTCTTCGACTTTGCCTACCCGTTTGGAAAGTATGACCAAGTCTTCGTCCCCGAATTCAATGCCGGCGCTATGGAAAATGTCGGCTGTGTCACGCACAACGAATCCATGGTCTTCCGCGACCCACCGACCGAAAACCAGCGCCGCCGCCGGGCGGAGACCATCCTCCACGAGATGGCACACATGTGGTTCGGGGACCTTGTCACCATGCGCTGGTGGAACGACCTCTGGCTCAACGAGAGCTTCGCTACCTATATGTCCTACCTCTGCCTCGACGAGGCGACGCGCTTCCACTCCGCCTGGCAGGACTTCAACGCCAGCATGAAGCAGTGGGCCTACCGGCAAGACCAGCTGGTCACCACGCATCCCATCTCGGGGCAGGTGCGCGACACCGACGAAACCTTCTTGAACTTCGACGGGATCACCTATGGCAAGGGTGCGTCGGTGCTCAAGCAGCTCGTGGCCACCATCGAAATGGACGGTTTCCGTGAGGGTATGCGGCACTACTTCCGCACGTACCCCTTCGGGAACGCCACGCTCGCCGAATTCCTCGGCGCTCTCGAAACTGGCAGCGGCCGGGATCTCAAGGAATGGTCGCGCCTCTGGCTGGAGACGCCATCCCTGAACACTATCGGCTCACGGTGGGAAACCGACGGCGAACGAATCACCGGGTTCGCGCTGACGCAGACGGCGCCGGAACAATTCCCGGTGCTGCGCCCCCACCGCGTCGAGATCGGACTACTCAGGGATGACGGTGGGATGCTCGTAACCCACGTCCTCCCGGCCAGCATCGCCGCTGCCGAGGTGGAGGTGGCGCAGGCGCGCGGGCTGGCACGCCCCTCGCTCGTTTTCCCCAACTACAACGACCTCGCCTATGCCAAGGTTGCCCTCGACACCGAGTCTGTCGAGTTCCTCAAGCAGAACATGGAGCGTATCGATGAGCCGCTCTTGCGGCAGCTGCTCTGGTCGTCACTGTGGGATATGGTCCGTGACCAACGCCTGAAATCGACCGACTACCTCACATTGGTGCGCGAAAAGATCGCGCTCGAACCGGAAGTTGCCCTGGTCGATTCGGTGCTGGGAACAGCTGCCGCCGCCCTGGCCCGCTATGTGCCCGAGGATCGGAAAGAGTCAGAGTACCGCCGCTCCTTCCAGGCGAGCTGGAACGCGCTCCAGGGTGCCGCGGCTGGTGATGCCCAGATAATCTGGGCCCGCGCGCTCATTAACTGCGCCGTTGTGGCGGCGGATATTGAGCTCGCAGCGCGGCTGGCGGACGGCGTCGAGAGCGTCCCAGGCTTGACGTTCGATCAGGACATGCGCTGGAACATCGCCATCAAATTTGTGGGCCACGGGGTCGACGGTGCCGAGGCTCGGGTCGCGGCAGAGACGGTCCGGGATCCGTCGGACCGCGGTCAACGCGCTCAGCTCCGCGCGCAAACGTCGGTCCCTTCAGCGACCGTGAAAGCCGATGCCTGGGACCGCTTCCGCGGCGAAGGATATGGTTCCCTCTACCTGACCGTCGCAGCGATGGGCGGGTTCAACTGGGCCTGCCAGCGCGACCTGCTCTCGCCCTACGTGGAGGCCTACTTCGATGCGCTTCCCGACGTCTTTCGGGAAAAGGATCGTGAATATGCGAGTGACTTCTTCGGCGCGCTCTTCCCCGGCTACCGCGTCGAGGGAGCAATCCTCACCCGCTCCGAAGCGTTGCTCTCCACTGCCGAGGCCGATCTCCCGGTGCTCGCGCGCATGCTGCGCGAAGCGAATGACGACCTCGCCCGCGCCATTCGCTGCAGGGCGTTCGCGGCAACATAGTGGGCAGTCGCGGCGGGGACTTCGTCCGTGTGGCGGCTGGAATAGGGAGGCGCCGTGCTGCAACGAACCGGCGGGCCGAAACGACCGCTCCGGCGCGGCGCTGACGTGCGGGTTAGGTGACGGTGAGCACTTCCGGAAGGGCGAAGCCATCGCGCACCGCGAGGCGGTATGCTTGCCCTTCAAATGCACAACGCGAAACCCCTCTCGATGCCCGTGACAGCCGGCGGAGCTATCCCCGATGCCGCCGGCGGAGCGATCATTCGCACGGCCGGGCTGACCAAGCAGTATGGCGACGGGCGCGGCGTCCTTGCCGTCGACCACCTTGACCTCGAAGTGCGCCGCGGGGAGATTTTCGGGCTCCTCGGGCCCAACGGGGCGGGCAAGACGACAACCATCGGCATGCTCACGACACGTGTCAAGCCCAGCGGGGGCGCCGCCTACCTGGGGAGCATCGATATCGCCAGGCACCCGGCGATGGCCAAGCGCTACATCGGCGTTGTCACGCAGCAGAACACCCTCGACCGCTCTCTGAGCGTTTCCGAGAACCTCTACTACCACGGGCTCTATTTCGGGATGTCCGCTCACGCGGCGCACCAGCGCACCGCGGAACTCCTCGACCTTTTCCTGCTCAAGGACCGCGCACAGTCCGAAGTCGACCAGCTGAGTGGGGGGATGGCCCAGCGCCTGATGATCGCGCGGGCACTCGTGCACGACCCCCTCGTGCTCTTCCTCGATGAGCCCACATCCGGGATCGACCCGCAGACCCGGCTGGCGCTCTGGGACATCATCCGCGAGCTCAACCAGCGCGGCCACACAATCCTCCTGACAACACACTACATGGAAGAGGCCGAGCAGCTCTGCGACCGTATCGCCATCATGGACCACGGCAAGATCCTGGCGAACGACACCGCGGAGAACCTCAAACGCAGCATCGATGCGGAAACGATCATCGAGCTGCGCGTCGAAGGAGACGTCGCCCCAACCATAGCAGCCGTCCGGGCCTCAGCCGGGGTCCGCTCCGTTGAACAAACGGACGGGATGTTGCGCATTTTCACGGGCGAGGACTCCGGGATCGTCGCGAACATTGTCGCTGCCGCGACCAGTGCCGGGGCCCAGATTCGCGACTTGAGCGTCAAGCCGCCGACGCTGGAAAACGTCTTCATCCAATTGACCGGGAGGGAACTCCGCGAATGACTGCTCTCGAGTTAGCACCGCCCGCCGAGATCCAGCAATTCGGACGCGGGCAATACACGGGGATGATGACGCGCACCTTCCTCGCCCTGATGGTCCGGGATGTGATGGTGCTGCGAAAAACCGCGTTCGCCTTCATCCTGCGCACCGCGATGCAGCCGTTCCTGCTGGTGTTTGTGTTCGGTTATGTCTTGCCAAAGATTGGTCAGGGCCCTCAGCGGTTCGCCGATGTCCTCCTCCCCGGGCTCATCGGCACGGCCATCATCTTCCAGGGAATCCAGGCCGTTGCGCTCCCGCTCGTCCAGGAGTTTGGCTACACCAAGGAGATAGAAGACCGCGTGCTGGCTCCGCTGCCCGTGTGGGGCGTCGCCCTGGAAAAGATCACCGTCGGTGCGTTGCAGGCCGTACTCGCCGCCCTCGTGGTGTTCCCGTTCGTGTACCTCATCCCGGCGAAACGGCCCGACATCACCTTCGATTGGGTCAACCTCATTATCATCCTGCTGCTCGCTTGTTTCGTAAGTGGTTCCCTGGGATTGGCCATCGGCACGGCCTTCAGCCCCCGGCAGGTCCCCCTCATCTTCTCCGTTATCGTCATCCCCGTGACCTTCCTGGGCTGCGTGTACTACCCCTGGGACAACCTTCACACCATCCCATGGCTCAAAGTGGCAGTCCTCATCAACCCGCTGGTCTATGTTTCGGAGGGGTTACGTGGGTCGCTCACACCACAGTACGGCCACATGAACTGGATTGCCGTGTATGCGGGCATCCTGGTCGCGCTGGTGTCGTTTACGTATCTCGGGTTGCGCGGGTTCGAGAAGCGCGTAGTCGCGTAACGACCCGCCTCCTCGCCGTGGCCCCACGTTGATGCGTCACAGTTCTCCGCCGTTGCTTTAGGATTCGCACCACCATGAACTTCGGACTGCACATCGGCCAACAGAACATCTCGATGGAGGAACTCCGGCGCGCCTGGCGCTGGGCAGACACGGCAGGCTTCGATTGGGTCGACGTCTGGGATCATTTCTATGAATCTCCATACGTCGATGGCAACGGCGATTGCTTCGAAGCCACAACCTGCATGGCGGCGATGGCCTGCGAGACACAAAACGTGCGCATCGGCGTGCTTGTGCTCGGCATGAACTACCGGCATCCTGCAGTGCTCACGAACGCGCTGGTCACCATCGACCACCTGAGCGGCGGGCGCCTGGAAATCGGGCTCGGGGCGGGCTGGCATCACGATGAATACCGCGCCTACGGCATCCCGTTCCTCCCCATCGGCCAGCGCATGGACATCCTCGAAGAAGGCATCCAGGTGGTGCGCCAGCTCACCACCAGCGGCCGGAGCACGTTCGATGGCAGCTACTTCCACCTGGAAGACGCCGCCTGCAACCCGCGACCCGTGCAGCAGCGGCCGCGCATCTGGGTCGGAGGCAACGGGGAGAAGCGCACGCTGCGGATCGCGGCGCGCCATGCCGACGGCTGGAACACTCCCTACACGTCCCCCGACGAGTTCAAGCGGCTCTCAGCGGTGCTCGACCGGTGGTGCGAGAAAGAGAACCGGGACCCGGCCACGATCGAGCGGAATGTGAACTTGAGTTTTCACATGGCCGCGACGCCACGGGCGCTGGCCGCCGCCGAGACGCAATACCGCGAAACCTGGGGCCCGTCTGCAGAGGCGATGCGCAAACGCGGCGTCGTGCTCGGGTTGCCGGCCGACGCAATCGATCTCGTGGGACGCTACCGCGAGGCGGGCGCCGCGCGAGTCAATATCGCCCTCCGCCCACCACTCGATTGGGACGCGCTGCAGGCCTGGACGGCGGAAGTCATCCCTGCATTCGCTTCCATGTAGCTCCGCGGCACACCACCCTCTTCTTGCCCGGGGCGTGCACAGCGTGCTGCGGGGACGAAAGGGGCACTCCGTGCAAGTTTACAGCGTGTTTGTCATGGACTTTGTTGTGGTCGAAGCCGAAAGCCCGGAGGACGCTGCGAAGCAGGCAGGGGAGTGGTTCAAGGAGCTGCTCGCCGACGGCGAGGTGAGCTTCGACGTGGTCGAGGGCGATGAAAGCGAAAACGCGGAGGCCGACGAAGGCGACGCCTGACCAACTCTGAGCGGTGGCGGGCGCTACCAGCCGTTCGCCCAGAGGACACGCTCGTCCACGTGCCGCGCCATCTGGTGCTCGACGGGCACGAAGCCGTGGCCGAGCCAGAACGGCGCACCGCTCGGGTTCGCACTGGCGAAGTGCAGGGTGCACCGTGCATATCCCTCGCGCCGCGCCCAGTCCATCGAGTGGGCGAGCAAGGCGGTCCCCACGCCGCCGCTTCGCGCACGTCCATCGACGACGCCTTCAAACAGATAGATGTTGCCTTCCGGCTCGACGATTGGTGGCGTGAAGCCGGGGCGGTTGAACGTCTGCATGCCAATCGCCTGGCCACGATCGTAGGCGATGAAGTGGGCGTTCGCGGGGTCGCTCAGAAGCGAGCGGGTATGTTCGACCGCCGCCGGGTGCGGTTCGGCGAGGAACGGCCAGAAGATCGGAGACGCGCTGTGGAAGCGAAACAGCGCATCACTCAGTGCCGTGACGACCGCGAGGTCCTCCGGCGATGCCTGGTGGATTTCGACAGCCGCGGGGCGCACCTCCGACACGGGACCGGTATCTCGCACGGCGGCGGTGGTCCCGCGACCGAACCCGAGCGAAACCCACGCTTCCTGGACTGCGGCGTCGCCGGCGACGACGTGGACCTGGTGTTGAAAGAAGCCTCGCTTGACCCACTCAGCCGCCAGTGCCGCGTACATCGCCCGATAGACCACGGTGGCGTCCACGTCGCCTGCGACAGCGTGAGCATCCACGCCGATGGAGATGGAGTGAGGCGGGACCCACATCGAACCCAGCTCGGCGGGCGAAAGGGTCATCTTTTCGCCAAACAGGAAACCCACCAGCGCGCCGCTAAGGCGGGCAACGACTCCACCTGCGCGCTGGTTCCGGAAGGAGTGTTCGACCGTGGCAACACAGGCCGGCTCACCAGTCAGGGCATCAGCGAGCATCGGCAAACGCTCGCGATCGCGGCGGTGGCGCGCCGCGAGCAGGCGTGCAGCGGCGCCAATGTCGCGGGATCCGAACGGCTCGACCACGACCTGGGGCATCACCCGAACTCCCGAACGCTGTCGCTGTGATGCTACGCGTTGGCGGACGTGCCGGAAACGGAGGGCTAAAAATCTCTGTTACGGCAATGTTTCTGGTATGTTACGATTAGATTAATTCCCGTCAGGAGTAGCCACATGCCGTCCCCCACCGCGCCAACCAGGATCACAGCTGAGCAGGCCGGTCAGCACCTCTACGAGGCGTTCACGCACCACTTTGGGCCACTCGACCTCGGCGCCCACCAGCCGGTCGTGGTCGCGATCGCTGAATACGCGCAGCGTTGCCGCGAGGGCGACGAAGCAGCTATCTCACTGGCCAGCACCCACGTCTACGAGGCGCTTACCCGGCATTTTGGCCCGATGGACCTGGGCGCACACGACCCGCTCGTTGTCGCCCTCGCCGAGTATGGGCGCGCCCAGCGGGAGGCAGGTATCGTGGCGTAGGCGCAGACGGCTTGACAGCCGGGCTCTATTACACGCGGTTGCCCAAGGCCCGCAGCTTCGAGAAGGCTGCGCTCGGCCAGACGAGCGGCACCGAAATCCAGAGGGCTACTCCGCCTGGTCGAGGTACTCACTGAGGCCATACCCCACGCGCGCGCCGCCGTCGAGTGTGTATTCCGTCATGCCCTCGCCAATGTGGGTGAACATCCCCGCCCGGCGATTCCGCAGCGGGATGAATCCCTTCACAACGCCTTCGACGGTGTGCTGATCGCCGTTCGAGAGTGAGACGCGCGCCGTGAAGCTCTCGTGATAGTTGGTGTTACCTTCGTACCGTGTCTGCAGGTCCACGGACTTGACCTGAAAGATCTCATTGCCCTTGTAGAACACGCCTCCCTGCCGGTCGCCGACGACGGAAATGACCATGCCGAGGTCATCGCCGAAGTTGCCGGTGAGCCAGCGGTAGGACGGTGTCGACTGCCAGTAGCGGGGCCCCCACGAGTGGTCGCGCAGCCCATGACCGCGAATCTCAAGCGTCGGGCCGTCTTCCACCTGGAGGGTGCCGCTCACGCGCATGTGCTGCTCATAGTGGGCGCGGGCGAAGTCGTTTTGGGCGTTCTTGTCGTTCGGGTCGGCGACGTGGCCGTAGATCGGGCCGACGCCTTCGTGGAGCAGATCGAGCCTGACCTTCTTGTGAGGGTTGTTCTTGAACGCGTCACCGGGCTCACGCATTTCACGCGGATCCGCGAGTGAGACGACCGAGCCCTCATACGTCGTACGGATCTTCTCACCGGGTTCGAGGACATCCACCTTCAGGCCGCCGGCGTCCCAGCCATCATTCGTCGAAATCTGGGGCCGCTTGTAGTTAAACAGGGCCGAACCATCGGGCTGGTAGACGATGACGGTCATCTCGGCATGCCCTTCGTTCGCCCGGTTGCCGATGCGGAGGAAACCTCCCATCCTCCGCTCGCGGTCGAAGAAATTGAAGTAGACCGACTCGTTGAAGTTTTCTTCCGGGCCGAGCGGGTGGGTGTAGTCGTCCTCGGGGCGGACGTTGCCAATGATGGTGACCATGGGGAGGTACCTTCCAGCGTAGAATCGAGCCGGGTCTGAGCCGGCGAGTGCATCGATTCTACCCCGAGAGCGCCGGGCGCCGCTCAAGCGCAGGAGTTTGCAATGAGACTTGCCAAAGATCACATCGATGTGGGCATCTTCACCAACAACGGTGCCTCGATGCTGCGCTTCTGGCAGGAGGACGCCGGCCTGCCGTTCGAAACGACCCTGGCCGTAGGCGGTGGTGTGCGCCAACAGCGCCACGAGATGAACGGCAGCGTCTTCAAGCTAAACGAGGCACGCGATCCTCTCCTCGACGAGCCACCGTCCGGCTATCAAGAATTGATCATCGCGCGCGCTGGGCTCAAATCGCCGCAATCGTTGACAGACCCCGACGGCAATCGCGTGACGCTGGTACCGAATGGCTATGACGGAGTCAAGGCCATCGGCATGCGCCTGCGGGTGCGCGATGAGAGCGCTTTCAATGACTTCTACGGGCGGGTCCTCGGTCTCGAACCCGCGGGCCCGAACCGATATCGCTGGGGTGACACACTCCTCACGTTCGCCGAGGAGGCGGGGAGAGGGCGTGCCGGCGAGATGCGAGCGAATGGCTATCGCTACCTCACGGTGCAGGTTTGGGATTGCGACGCCGAGCATGCGCGGGCACTTGAGCTGGGCGCGACGGAGGGCCGCGCGCCAACCACCCTCGGCAGCACGGCGCGCATCAGCTTTATCCGCGACCCGGACGGCAACTGGATAGAGATCTCCCAGCGCGCGTCGTTGACCGGCACACTGCCGAACTGAAGCGGGGCCGCTACTGGTTCACAGCACCGAGCGTGCGCAGGAAGTTGACCACGTGCCAGATCTGTTCGGGGGTGAGCGTGCCGTTGTCGCCCCAGGCGGGCATCGATGACCCTGGTACCCCATGCGCGATGAAGTTGTAGAGCACGCCATCGGGATGGGCGGGGACGTGGACCGTGAGGTCGAGTGGATAGGGGTTGAGGTGAAGGCCCGAAGGCGGCACGCCCTTCAAACCGTGACAGGAAACGCAGTTCTGCTCGTACAGCGCGCGCCCTGTGGAGATCGAGTTTTGATCCGGGAAGACTGGGTTCGCCGGGATAGCGCCGGGCGCCAGGTGCGAATGCACCCCGAACAAAAGGAGAATCCCGAATGCAAATCCTGCCATCGTGGCGCCGTTCGCAGCCCAGCCAAAAGCCCTGCCAAGGCGCCCGATCTCCTGCCGCCAGAGCGCGAATGCAAAGCCGAGGACCAGCAGGCCGAGCCCACCCAGCTCGTTCCACCCAAGCGAAGGCGTGGGATTGGACCACGCGCCTCCACGACGCAGCGTGCCAACCTGTGTGCCGCCGGGCCGCACGTCGAAGAAGGCGGAGGCATCGTCAACGCCCGCACGACGCACCTCAACCTGCACGCGCCACTGCCCTTCCAGCGTGAAGAATGGTCCGCGGCCCTGGAATGTGCCCGGCCCTGAATCGCCGAGGATGAGCGAAGACGGCCCGACGTTCTGATTGTCCAGGTACGAAAACAGCAGGCGCACCCGCTGCGCGCCCACGAGTCCGCCCTGTTTGTCGGTGAGCGTCACGCGATAGGTGTTGAGGCCGGTACGGTTGGGGTCGATCTTAAGCACCACGAGCAGGTCGTTCGCGACAGCAGTTTGGTCGAATGGCTTCGATGCAACGGGCTCGACGATTGACTTGGCTACCGTGCTTTGCGTCATCACGGCCGCGGCGCCGAAGACGGCGATGCCCAGGACGATCTCGAGTGACGCTGTCGCGATGAAGCGTCGCGGTTCCCCCGGCGCGAGGGCGATGAGGCGGCGGCGGCCGATACGCGCGTTGTAGGCCGCGGCCACCAGCAGCGGCACTATTAGGGCAAGCTTGACCAGCAACGTGATCCCGTACTTTGTGGTGATCAACTTGTCCGGGTGGTCAATTTCGATGAGGGCGCTGAACAGGCCACTGGCGAGGAGCGCGAACACCAGCACAGAAGCGAGCAAAGAAAAGCGCGGCATCAGACGGGCATAGTCGCCCTTCCGTTGCAGGAGACGCGCACTGACTGCCACGCCGATGACGGCGCCAATCCACAGGAGCGCCGCCACACCGTGCACCATGTCCACTCCGCGAGCCCACGCGTTCCCACCGCTAGCGGCGGCATGACTGGTGGAGGTGTAGCCCCAGACATAGACCCCGAGGATCAAGAGCAAGGCGGTAGCCGTGCGCTTCGGCGCTTCCGGGAGGAAGGTCGCCACGACGGCAAGCAGGCAGACCGCCCCCATGCGCGTCAGCCAGTAGCCGCCGTTCGTCGTCTGCGTAACAACGTGGAAGAGGGACTCGTTCGTGTAGACCGAGCGGATCGTCTGGAGGTTGAGTAGGGTCGCGACGCCGACCAGTGCGGCCCCGAAATAGACAACCCTTTCGAGCCCGCGGCGGATAGAAGCGCCGGCTTCGCCCCAGAGCAGAACGAGGAGCGCCCCTCCGGCCGCGATCGCCAGTCCGAAGAGCGAAAGGGCACGGACCGCAACGCTGTCGGCCAAAGGGGACGGGTCGGTGTTTGTGCCGATGCCCTGGACATGATTGACCGCGTTGGGCAGGCTGCCGTCGGGGTTGAGGATGGTGAAGGGAAATGAGCCGGCGATGGCGTGGCCATCGGTCCTTGAAACGTTCTGCCAGAGAACGTTGTAGATGCCCGGCCCGAGCACGGGCAGCGATGCTGTGACGGTTAGGCCGCCCTGCGAAAATTGAAGCGGCCCGAGTGCAAGTTCCGTACCGTCGCCGGCAACGAGGTGGACCGTCGTGGAAGTGGGGTCGACCGACTCGGCGAAGACCAGAGTGAGTTGCGGTGGTGCTTTTTCGAGGAAGGCGTTGTCGCCCGGATCGGATGAGACGAGCGATGCGTGGCCAAGGACGGTCGTCGGGAGGATGAGCACCGACACAGCGGCGATCAAGAGCAAGAGCGCCAGGAGCCGCTTCATGGCCCCTTCTTGACGAACAGGAAGGTGCCTCCGGAGCCGAGGGCCAGCATCCCGACGCCGACCGCGACGACAAGCACCCATGGCGTGCCGCCCGGGCTACCGCTGGAGAATGAATTGATGGCAGCCCCGGCGGCGGTCGCGCTCACGGTCGCGGGGACACCGGTGGCGACGTTCGTGGCTGCCGCAGTGCCTGGCGTGCGCGCGGCGCCGGTGGTCGATGGCGATGCTCCGGCAACGTCTAGCACGTTGACTTTCCCCTGCGTTGGCGGCCTGGACGGATCATAGGTGAACGTGAAGGTCCCGCTGGCGGCGTCACCGTCGGTGGCGCTCAGCGTCTTCCATTTCACGGTATACGTGCCCACCGGCAGGTCTGATGGGAGCGGGACGGAGATGTTCGAGCGGTCGTTGTCGGCAATCACCGCCGGCTGCGTGGTGACCTGTTTTCCGGCGGAGTCGAACACCTGGATGTCGTTCGCCTGCCCGACCCGCGCCATGTCCTCCACGGTCTCGATGACAACCGACCGGGGCCGCGTGGAGAGCACCGCTCCATCACCAGGGGTAACCGTCTTCGGTGCCGCGTGGGCGAAGGCCACCACAACCATCGCCAGCGCCGCGAGTGCTGCGACGGTGCCTACGAGCAGGTTCCTCACGCGTCAACATTGACCGGTGGGCGCTATCGGAGCAAGCCGCGGTAACGACGAGAGCGGCCAGACGCGGCTGCGGTCAGACCACAGCGACGCTCAAGTTCCGCGGTGCTCCCAGCGTCCCTTCGGCCTTGGGTGCGCCGCTCGGTGGCCGTTAAGGTGCGGCCGGTTCGAGCTCCCGCGCGTCCCTGGCTGTCGCCGGAGCGTGGCGGACGTCGGACTCATCGAAAACGCGGGTCCAGGCGGCGAACTCAAGCAGGATCCCATCGGGGTCCATGAAATAGACCGAACGGACGAAGACGCCGGGGTGCACTTCGCGCGCGACCTGGGCAGGACTGTCATCGTGGTTGAAGACGTGAGACGTCCGAATGCCCTTGTCATGGAGCCGCTGGACGCACGCGTCGAAGTCCTCCGGGGCGACGTCGAAGGCCACGTGGTTCATCGACCCGTGGGCAGTGACGATTTCGCCATCGCCAGGCCAATGGGCCGCCGACGAGACCCCGGGCACGCGCTCTGGCGCATTTGGGAACCAGAAAAACGCGAGTGAATCGCCGTTGCCGATGTCGAAGAAGAAGTGCTGGCCCATGCCGTTCGGCAGGTCGATCGTCTTGATCAGCGGCATCCCGAGGACGCCGGAGTAGAAGTCGACCGTCGCCTTCATGTCCCGGCAGACAAGGGCGAGGTGATTGATGCCGTTTAGAGGGAATTCGCTATTTGGCCGTCGCATGCGGGCACCTCCGGGGGAGCATCTCAATGGCGCTCACCGTGCAGGCAATCTTACACCCCGGCGCCGTCGATGTGTGCAGATCGTGCGGTCTATGGAGATGCATCGGGAACCGGGTGTGCGGCAAGCCAGAGGTCACGCATCAACTGGGCCTGGCCGATGTGTTCGCGAAGGTGCGCGAGGCCATGAAAGAGACACCCGCGCGGCTTTCACGTAGACTGCGCCCCATTATGGGCCGTCATGGCCCGCAGGAGCGAGTGGAAGTGGTCTTCGCTACGACGAGCAGCACGACCTTCACCCTCTCGGGGTTCCACGGCTTTCCGGTGGTCGTTCTCGCAGCGGGCGCACTGGTGCTCGCGTTGTGGGCGATCCTATTTGCGATCCGCTTTGTTGCGACTTTCCCGAAGTTGCCCGCTGCCGGCCCAGAGACCAGTGAGCCTGGGCCCGAGACGCCCGCCGTGGCGAACCTGCTCGTCAATCGGTGGAAGGTTAGCCGGCCGGCCATGGCCGCAACAATGCTCGATCTTGCGGCACGGAAGATGTTGGAAATCGACCAGCTCGGGAGCGACCACTTCGTTGTGCGGCTAAAGCGGCCGCCGGAGCCTGGCGAGGTGGTCACTCCCTACGAACAGCAGGTGATCGACCATGTTCGTGCCCGCGCGACCGGTGGTTCGGCGCCGGTCGAGGCGCTCGCGTTCGATGAACCGGAGGAAGCACAACGCTGGTGGAGCCGGTTCGAGAAGGCAGTCGTGAAAGAAAGCCGTGATCGCGGCCTCGCGCGCAACCGATGGGCAGCGGATGACTGGCTTGTCCTTGGCGGGACGCTGCTCCTCGCGATTGGACTGATAGGGCTCGCCTTCGCTTTGGCCCACGTCATCGGCAGCACCTCAACCTCGACCTCCTCGAGTCACCGCGCGAACCGCTGGGACGCGCTGCTCACAGCAGGGTTCGTGTGGTTCGCCGTGATGGCATGGATGGGCAGCCTGCGGGCCATCCGGGATACGCCGCAGGGGCAGGCGGCCGCCGCCCACTGGCTCGGGGTACGCAACTACATGCGCAACGCCCACGCGTTCGAAGACGCACCGGCGGCCGCGGTGATCCTGTGGGACCGGCTGCTCGCCTATGGCGCTGGACTTGGCGTCGCCCACGACGCGGTGCACCAGCTCCCGTTCGAAGCCGAAGGCCCCGGCAGCGCATGGAGTCGGTCGGCTGGTACGTGGCGCCAGTTGCGCATTGAATACCCCCATCGCTTTGGCTACGGCGAGGCTCCCCTCCACGTGTTCCTTGGCGGCCTCGTGCGCGCACTCTGGTGGGGCAGCCTCGCGTTTATCATCTTGCCGGTCATCACACGGATCGCCCTGCAGGGCGTTTCGAATGGCCTGCCTGCGAGCCAGCGGCGAGACGAACTGTATTTCTTTGCTGGCATCCTTGCGGCCGTGTCTCTCCTCGGTCTCTACCTGGCGGTCCGCTTCCTGAACGGCGTCATCCGTTTGATCGCAGGGGGTCGGGATCTCGGCAAGGCCGTGACAATCGAAGGGACAGTCGTGAAGGTGCACGAAGGCCGCGCCGCGATTGACGACGGCAAAGCGGAAGAGATCCGTGCCTGGATGCCCCTCGCCGGCGGCCCTGTCCTCGCCCGCGGGATGTCCGTCCGCGCGAATGTCTCACCGCACCTCCACCACGTGAAGCAGTGCACGGTGCTCTCCGCCGCTCCGGCCGCGATAGCCGCCGAAGCCGCGACCTCAAGTGCTGGGCAGGCTCCGATCGGGACCGGGCCCATCGATGCGGCTTTCGTGCGCCAGATCACGGGCGTCAGTCTGGAACCTGTGAACCCCGGCACGGTAGCCGGAACTGACATGCAATTCCCAGCGGGGTCGATGATCCAGGCGTTCGCCGATGCGGCGAATAATCGCGTGGTCGTCGGGAGCATGACCTTGCCGGGGATCGCTTCAAAGATGCTCTTTGCGGCGATGTCCCGGAGCAAGGGCGGTAGCGTCCAGCAGTTACCTGCCCCCGGTGGTGCGGCAGTCTGGGTGCAGGACCGGATCCTGGTTGTGGAACACGGCGACGGCATCGTCTCCGTCGATGTCGAAGTGGCCGGATTGTCAGGTCAACAGCGCCTGGAGGCGGCGCGAGCACTGGCAGCACGGGTGCTCGGCGTGCCGGATGGGGTTGCGCCGAAGAGTGTGCCGCCGGGGGGCGGATAGCCGAAGGCGCCGCGCTCTTACGCCGCCTTCGAACCTCCAAATGGCCACAGCCGCCGCTTCTTGCCCTCCGGTTTTTGGTCCGGCCCAGCCCAGCCGCGACCACACTGCTGGCAATAGGCGTAGACGTTGAGGTTCATGTGGTGGCACCAGGGGCACTCACGCATTGTTCAGCCCTCCTCCTCTGATCGGCACCGGGACGCTGCGCGCGGGCGGCTCGGCGGGAACGCCTCCGCCGGTTGCACGGCAGCAGCTAATGATACTTCCGGGCGCCCAGGATGGGCCACGTGTCGATGAGGACTCCGGCGCGCGTGACATGGTAGTTGTCGTGTAGGTTGAGGGTCGTGTCGCCGTGGCTGGGGATCAGTTCAACCCGGGCTCCGGCGTGCAAGGCCTGTACGCCGTCACCGGTCAGGTGAGCGTGTTCCTCTGAAAGCCGCGCCGCCTTGAACGTACCGTCCTTCGCAAACGGCGGACCGAACTCGTTGGTGAGCGACTTCATCCCGGCGTCGCAGACGGCGTAGCCTTCGTGGACAGAGATGACGGTGGTGAGCATCGTGAGCGCGCACTCAAACTTGCCCGGCATGACAGTCTGATAGCGGCCGTCCATGAAGACGTAGGAGCCCGCCTGGATCTCGGTAACCCCTTCCACGGCGCTGGAAATATCGAAAGTGCCCGTACCGGCAACAGAGACGATGGCCGGCGGCAGGCCCGCTTCGGAGAGCGCTTCGACGTGTCTCATCACAATGCCGAGGGCCGCAGCCGCCTTCTCTTCCCGCTCAGATCGTTCCGGGAGCAGGACGGCGTGCCCTTCGTATCCCATGACGCCCCGGTATTCGATGCCCAGTTCTCCCATCCGCCGTGCCAGCGAGACCGTCTCCGCAGGCTCAACCGTGCCGCAGCGGTGCATCCCCGAATCCACCTCGATGATCGCCGCCGGACGCTGGTTCGAACGCTTTGCACCGTCCGCGAGCTCCTGCAGGTTGAATTCGGATTCCACAGCGACGGTGATGTCCGCGCCGCGCCCGAGCAGCGCCATGAGGTGGTCGATTTTCACGCGGCCAACAACCTGGTTGGCCATGAGGATGGGGCCCAGCCCGGCGTCCACCAGCACCTCTGCCTCGCCCAGCTTGGCAACAGTGATGCCGATGGCTCCGGCGGCGAGCTGGCGGCGGGCCACCTCGGGCGTCTTCGGCGTCTTGAAGTGGGGCCGGAGCCGCACCGGCTTGCCTTCGAGGTAGGCAGCCATGCGCGCGATATTCGACTCGACCACGTCGAGGTCGAGCAACAGGCAGGGGGTATCAAGGTCGTCGATGTGCATGCCGGAAGTCTACCGTTTCAGACGGCCGGGAGCGCGGTTAACGCAGCCCAGCCGCCGCGAACTTGGCGCGTTTTGTCTCCCGCGCCCGCAGTGTCGGGTTGAGTTCGGTCTTGCGGATGCGAAGGCTTTTCGGAGTCACTTCCACCATCTCGTCGTTCTCGATGAGCGAGAGGGCGCGCTCGAGGCTGGGCGGAGACGGTGGTGTGAGCTTCACGGCGATGTCGCTGGTCGAGCTGCGGATGTTCGTGAGCTGCTTGGTCTTGCAGACGTTCACGTCGAGGTCGTTGTCGCGGCTGTGCAGCCCAACGACCATGCCCCCGTAGACTTCGATGCCGGGCTCGATGAAGAGCATGCCCCGTTCCTGGGCATTGGCGATGCCAAATGCGACGGCCGTGCCCATCTCGGAAGCGACGAGTGCGCCGTTGCGATGGCGCTGGATCTCACCGGCAAACGCGCGATACCCAAGGTATTCCGTCGTCATCATGCCTTCGCCGCCGGTACCGCTGATGAACGAGTCGCGGAAGCCGATAAGGCCACGCGTGGGGACGTCGAAGTCGATGCGAACGCTGCCATTGTGGTCGGTGTGCATACCAGTCATCTGAGCCTTCCGGCCAGAGAGCGTCTCAATGAGGAAGCCCGTGGCTGATTCGGGCGCTTCCACGTAGAGCTTTTCAAACGGCTCTTCGATGCCGTGGGGGCCATGATGGAGGATGACCTCCGGCCGGTTAACCGCGAACTCATATCCCTCACGCCGCATCGTCTCAACGAGGATCGCGAGGTGGAGCTCGCCGCGGCCGCTCACGACGAACTGGTCGGCCGAGTCACCATCCTCCACGCGCAGGGCGACGTTGGTTTCGACCTCGCGAAAGAGCCGCTCGCGAAGCTGCCGGCTTGTCACGAACTGGCCCTCGCGACCGGCAAAGGGCGAATCGTTGACGCGGAAGGTCATCTTCATCGCTGGCTCTTCGATCGCGATCACCGGCAGCGGTGTGGTGACGTCGGGGCTCGCGATGGTCTCGCCAATCAGGATGTCAGAGATGCCTGTGAGGGCGACAATGTCGCCGGCGCGGGCTTCGGCGAGTTCCACGCGGCTCAGTCCCTGGAACCCAAATACCTGGACAATGCGGTGTGTGGAGGTGAGACCTTCGTGGGTGAAGCGGATCACACTGTCGCCGGGGTGGATGTCGCCATCGACGATGCGGCCGATAGCGGTCCGTCCGCGGAAGTTGTCGTAGGCCAGCGTGGTGGCGAGCATCCGGAAGGGTGCATCGTTGTCACACAGCGGGGGCGGCGTATGTTCGATGATTGCGTCGAAGAGCGGTTTCATATCCCCGCTCGTGACCGCCGGGTCGGTGGAGGCGTAGCCGTCGCGCGCGTTCGAGTAGATGACCGGGAAGTCGAGTTGATGCTCTTTCGTGGCCAGGTCCAGGAAGAGGTCAGACGTCTCGCGGATGACCGCATCGATACGGGAATTGGGACGGTCGATCTTGTTGACGACCACGATCGCATGGAGGCCGAGTTCGAGCGCCTTGCGGAGGACGAACTTCGTCTGCGGCATCGGCCCTTCGACGGCATCGACGAGGAGCAGGCAGCCATCCGCCATGTTCAAGACACGTTCGACTTCGCCGCCGAAGTCGGCGTGGCCGGGAGTGTCGATGATGTTGATGCGGATGCCGGCGTATTCGATCGCGGCGTTTTTCGCCATGATCGTGATGCCCTTTTCACGTTCCAGCGGGTTTGAGTCGAGAATCAGCGTCCCTACTGTCTCATTTTCGCGAAAAACGTGGGATTGTTTCAGGAGGGCATCGACGAGCGTCGTCTTCCCGTGGTCGACATGGGCGATAATGGCGAGGTTGCGCACGTCGGCGCGGCGAGACTGCATAAGATCCATGATGGCTGAGGAAGCGGCAAGGCGCCAAGCGCCGGTGTCGTGCCCCTTATGTTCCCAAGGCGATGGTACTTTGCATCAGGAGCCCCGCACCTTGCACACTGGACTCACGGAATCGACTCAGACAAGCCAAAGGACGGAGGTCCGACCACTGTGACCATGGACCGCATCCAGGACATCATGCCGTTTGTCATCGAATCGGACGGCCGGCGCGAACGGGCCTACGACATCTACTCCCTCCTGCTCAAAGAGCGCATCGTATTTCTCGGGACACCGATCGACGCGATGGTGGCCAACGTCATCATCGCCCAGCTGCTCTACCTCGCGCGCGAAGACGACGACAAAGACATCATGATGTACATCAACTGCCCCGGCGGGAGCGTCACTGCCGGGCTGGCCATCTACGACACGATGAACCTGATCCGCCCAAACGTTTCGACGGTCTGCATCGGCCTTGCCGCGAGCATGGGTACGGTGCTTCTCACTTCCGGGACGAAGGGCAAGCGATTCGCCCTGCCAAACTCCACCATCCACCTGCACCAGGTGCTCGGCGGAGCCCAGGGACAGGCGCGCGACATCGAGATCCAGGCGCGCGAAACGATCCGCCTGCAACGCGTGCTGCGCGGCATCATCCAGAAGACGACCGATCAGCCGATGGAGAAAATCGAGCACGATACGGATCGCGACTTCTGGCTGGACCCGCACCAGGCGAAGGACTACGGGCTCGTCGACGAGATCCTGGAGCGGCCGAGCCAGGCCGCCGTGGCCGTCAACGCCAGCATCAACGGCAAAGGCTAAGCGCCGCAGGGGCCATGCCGGAGAAATTCGGGGGCGAGGTCCGCGCCGTTCGGCCAGACGACAGTCTCGGTGTCGGCGTCGAACCTCGCCATTCGGAAGTAAGCCGCGTCCCCCAGCGGCTCGAAGATCGGCCCTGGAGACCGGCTGAGAGGCCGACTTCACGGGTGCGCCCGTCGCTAAACGTGACTGCGAGCACAAAGTCGCGAATCACTGCGACGTCCCTCACAATCTCGGCCAGCGGATAGTCGACGGCGCCCATCAGTCACCCGTAAAAACGCGCCAGCTCCGGCAGTGTTACGCAGCGCCCGCGGGGGAGATGACATCCACCCCCATGTATTTGCGCAATACCTCCGGCACCTCGATCGAGCCGTCAGCGCGCTGGTAGTTCTCCATCACCGAAATCACGGCACGGGGGAGCGCGAGGCCGGAAGCGTTCAGCATGTGGGGATGCCGGGCCGCTGCGTCTGCACTTGGGCGATAGCGAATGTTCGCCCGTCGCGCCTGGAAGTCGAGGCAGTTCGAGGCTGAGCTTACTTCGAGCCACTCGTCCTGGCCCGGCGCCCACATTTCAATGTCGAAGGTCTGGGATGCATTGAACCCGATGTCTCCCGTGCACAGCTCGAGGACTCTGTACGGGATGCCGAGTTTTTCCGGCAACGAGCGAGCCCGCGCGACAAGTTTCTGCAACTCAGCCTTGCCTTCGCCTGGTTCGCAATAGACGAACATTTCGACCTTTTCGAACTGGTGCACCCGCTTGATGCCCCGCACATCGCGTCCCGCGCTCATCTTTTCGCGCCGGAAGCATGGAGTGTGTGCGACGAAGCGTTGAGGGAGTGATCCGGCCGGCAAGATCTCATCGCGGTAGAGGTTCACGAACGCGACCTCCGCTGTGGGGATAAAGAAGTAGTCCTCTTCCGAGTCGTGGTAGAGGTTGTCTCGAAACTTCGGGAGCTGGCCAGCCGCGAATAGCGATGCTTCCGAGAGCATGTCCGGCAGGTAGCACTCCACGAATCCATCGCGAGTGTGTTCGTCGAGGAAGAACTGGATCAGGGAGCGCTGAAGGCGTGCCAGCGCTCCCTTCAGCACGTAGAAGCGGCTGCCAGACATCTTCGTCCCGCGCTCGATGTCGATCCCATCCAATAGCAGGCCAAGCTCCCAGTGCGGCCGCGGCTGAAAGTCGAATGTCCGAGGTGTCCCGACCGTTTCGCGGATGACATTGGATTCCTCGTCAGGTCCGGGCGGGGCGCTTGGGTCGAGGATGTTCGGCACCTCGTACAGCTTCTCCTGGAGCTCCTTCTCGACTGCCTTCAGGCGGATATCGAATGACTCTATGCGTCCGCCGACCTCGCGCATCTCCGCGATCTTCGCCTCCCGCGTCGAAGAGTCCTTCGAGGCGCCGATGACTTTACTCGCCGCGTTGCGCTCGGCCCGGAGCGCCTCAACCTGGAGCAGCAGCTCCTTGCGCTCATCGTCGAGGTGGAGGATGCGATCGATGGGCGCGGACGTATTGCGCAGTGCGATGTCGTGGCGCACGCGGTCAACGTTCTCGCGGATGAACTGGACACTCAGCATGCGGATTCCCTCGCGGCGATTCGGATCAGGACTGCGGCGCGAGCGATCCCGCAGCGATCGCTCGGATACCGAGGAGCCGAACATCCTCGGCAACTGGCACGAGCGTACCATCGGGCGCGGGGAGGGAAAACGCGCGCCGCAGGTCAGCGCCTCTCATCCAGCGATGCGCGCCAGCCGGGATCGTGCGGTCGAAGTCCACCTCCTCCTGCGGGCGAGTGAAGTAGATATGGTCGATGTGCTGGTGGAATGGCTGGTCGACCTGGACGATATCTTCGACGAGGATTACGGCGGGTGGCGGGAGGACCGCCGGCCCAGCGCAGACCAGCAGGTCCGGCGGCGCGATCACTTCGACAAAGAGGCCGGTCTCCTCCGCGGCCTCGCGCACCGCCGCCTGGACCGGGTCCTCGTTCGGCTCGCAGTGGCCGCCCGGCGGGAGCCACATGCGTAGCTTCGCGTGCCAGAGCAAGAGTGTGCGGCCGCCGGTGACGATGTATGCCGTCGAGGTGAAGTGCCGCTCGAACGCGGCAACGTCAGTCATTCCTTCAGCGTCTTCATGGGTGGGAAGAGGATCACTTCGCGGATTGAGGTCTGGCCCGTGAGGATCATGATCAGGCGGTCGATGCCCATGCCAAAGCCGCCTGTGGGCGGCATGCCGTGTTCGAGTGCGAACAGGAAGTCATCGTCGATCAGCTCGACTTCATCGTCACCAGCCTCGCGCAGTGCAAGCTGAACGTCGAAGCGGGCGCGCTGTTCGATGGGGTCGTTGAGCTCCGTGTAGGCGTTCCCAAACTCAAACCCACCGATGAAACACTCGAAGCGCTCCACGAGGCGGTCATTGCCAGGCTTGCGCTTTGCGAGCGGCGAAAGCTCAACCGGGTAGTCGAGCAGAAACGTCGGCTGGATCAGGTTCGGCTCAATGTAGTGTGACATCGCTTCATCAGCGAGCTTGCCGTAGCCGGCGGTGGGCGGCGTGGCGATCCCCCGCCCGGCGAGCTCCGCACGGAGCGATTCAGCATCGCTGAACTGTTCGATATCCGGCCCACCCCATTCGCGCATCGCGTCCACGAACGTCACCCGCCGCCAGGGCGGTGCCAGGTCGATCTCCCACTCCCGGAAGGTCACCCGGGTCGTCCCCAGGACCTCCATAGCCACGCTGCTGACCATCTGTTCGACCATCGCCGCAACTCCGAGGTAGTCGGCGTAGGCTTCATACGTTTCGATCATCGTGAACTCGGGGTTGTGCTTGAAGCTCATCCCCTCGTTCCGGAAGTTCCGACCTATTTCGTAGACGCGCTCGAAGCCGCCGATCAGGAGGCGTTTCAAGTTGAGTTCGAGGCTGATGCGGAGCACGCGATCTTCATCGAGCGCGTTGAAGTGCGTGATGAATGGCTTTGCCGCTGCGCCGCTCTCCGACTGCTGCAGGATCGGCGTTTCCACTTCGAGAAATCCGCGGCCATCGAGGAAGCGCCGGATAGCCGAGATCGTCTTGCTGCGGATGGCGAACGTGCGGCGCGTCTCTTCGTTCGCCATCAAATCGAGGTAGCGGCGGCGCTGGCGCGTTTCAGCGTCGGCAAGCCCGTGGAACTTCTCAGGGGGCGCGTGGAGGGCCTTTGCAAGCATCGTCCACGTGGCAGCTGAGACGGTCGGCTGGCCGGTGCGCGTCCGCATCGGGACTCCATGGACGCCAATGAAGTCGCCGAGGTCGATAAGGCGCAGCGCCTCATAGGCATCGTCGCCCAGGTGGTTTTGCCGGAGCAGGGCCTGGACGCGACCGCTGCCGTCCTGGATGTCGAGGAACGTTGCCTTGCCCATGTCCCGGCGGCCGACGACTCTCCCGGCGATATCCACGTCTGCGCCGGGGACTTCTGTCTCGCCGGGCGGGAGCAGATTCACCATCCGGGAAACGTCCGCGGCGGTGCAAGTGCGTGCGGCACGCGGCGGATAAGGGTCCCGGCCGCCCTCGCGCAGCGCCTCCACTTTCGCGGCGCGGTTGGCCATCAACTCATCCACCGCTTGTCCTCCCTCGCGGCCGGACGGGCGCTCGCTGGCCCCGCCAGGACGCGAGAAAGCGTCCGCGGCATGACAGCGATGCAAGACCCGTGGCAAAGCTCCTAGTCGATCTTGACGACCTTGACCTTGATGACACCTTTGGGCACGACGACGTCGACAACGTCTCCGGCGGCTTTGCCGAGGAGCGCGAAGCCAACAGGCGATTCGTTCGAGATCTTGCCGCTCCCGGCATCTGCCTCAGGTGCGCCCACAATCTTGTAGTGCCGGGACACCCCGTCCTGCTCGACCTCAACGGCGCTCCCGATCACCACGCGGCCCGTGTGCTGCGCGCCGTGTTCATCGATAATCGTGGCCCGGCGCAGGACGTCTTCGAGTTCGAGGATGCGCCCCTCGACCATGCCCTGCTCTTGCTTGGCATCATCGTATTCTGCGTCGTTCTGGCTGGTGCCTTGCTCCTGGGCGTTGTGGATGCGCTCTGCGACGTCGCGCCGGCGGACGCGCAGGTCTTCGAGTTCTTCCTCGATCTTTATTCGACCTTCACGGGTCAGCGGGACTGGCTTGTCCGTCATAATCCATCCTGGGTCGTGGTAGCACTGCAAAATCGAAAATAAAGTGACTGAGGCATCGGCACGCCTCAGTCAGCCGAAAGTATAGGCGCCGGGATGAGGCCGCGGCAATCGCCAGCATATGGCCGTGCTGCCGCGGCGGGCGAGGGCAAGATCCGGTTCAGAGTGGAAGTGCGAGCAGCCCGACGCCGAACGGCCGGGTTGTCCCCAACCACATTGCCCGGATAATCAAAACACATGTGCCTCCTTCGGATTGACAGCGAGATACCAGGAACATGAGTCGCCGCGGCGGCCAACTGCCCTGGGGCAGCGCCAGCAATGGTGGGCTCTACAGTGGACCGAACCGAAACAGCTACGGACGGCTCGCCGCGCTCGCACTGATCGCCCTCGGCGTGATCGCGTTGGCCTATCTGGCCTTCACCCGACTCTTCGGCGGGAGCAGTTGCACCACGCTCTATTGTGCCAGCGGGCAATCCATACCTGCGCCGGTGGGCTATCAACTGGTCACCAAGCTGTATCAATACACGGGGAAGGCGCCTCTTGCCGCCGGCAGCGACCTCTCTGTGCAGCTCCCGCTCGCCAGCCCGGCCACCGATAATGGTTCGCTGAGCTTCTACCAGTACGTCCAGGCGACGAAGGCGTGGGCGCCCCTCACACCCGCCACGATAACCGGCCAGGTGGCGACTGCGACCCTCCACGCTTCTCCTCCGCTCATTGCCGTCCTCCGGCGGACGACGCCGGGCGGCGCTGTCGTGGCCTATCTGCCACACAACGGCGTCCTCAACCGCGCGGCGGTTGGCAAGATCACCATCTTGCACACACTGGACTTCACGCCGAACGCGGATGGCACGGTGGCCGGCCAGCCCAGCGCAGTCAAGACCGACGGGACGTTCCAGTTCATCCCCGTGATCTCTGCGCGCGCCGGTAACACCGGCTCAGTGGCGATCGTTGAGAGTATCCTTGCGAGCCCGGCGAACAGCTCCGCGCACGTTGAGAACATCATGGCCAAGGTGAACGCGCTGAACCTCACCGGGATCGACGTGGCATATCTCGACCTCACAGTGAACTACCGGACTCAGTTCACGCTCTTCATCAGCGAGCTTGCACAACGGCTGCACAGTGAAAACAAGCAGCTCACGCTCACACTCCCCCCGCCGATCAAGACTGCCTCGCGCATCGATGAAGGGGCCTATGACTGGGGCCAACTCAGCAAGTCCGCCGACCTCATCCAGATGATGCCTTATCGCGACCAGAGCACGTATCGCGTCGACATGCCGGACATTCTCAAACATCTGGCGACGAAAGTGCAGCCCATTAGCAAGCTGGTCCTCACCGTTACGCCCTATGCAACGGAGAAGTCTCCGGCTGGCATCCGCACCATGACGTTGACACAGGCAATGCAAATTGCGACCGCACAGGCCGTCCGCAGCACCACCGTGACCACCAACACGGTCGTCGATGTCGTCGGCGTGAATATCAGCATACAGGACGGCCGTAGCGGGGTGCAGTGGGACCCTTCGACCGCGACGGTCGCCTTCACCTATGAGCAGAATGGCGGCCGGACAATCTGGTTGGAGAACTTCTTCAGCGTCGGCTTCAAGCTCCAACTCATTTCCCAGTTTCACCTGGGAGGGGTGGCTGTCGAAGACGCGAGTGATGACCAGTACCTTGGAGACATCTGGACGGCTGTGCTGCCGTTCGTCAGCAGTGGTCAACCGATATTAATGCAGCCGAACCCGCAAGACCTCCAGCCCGTTTGGAAGCCAAGCGCCGGTACTTTCCAGGACACAAAGAAGGGGCTCATCCATTGGAACACGCCATCCCAGCCGGGTAGCTACACCATCCAGCTCACGCTCAGCGATGGAGTATCCCTGTTCCAAAGCGAGCTCCCGGTGACCGTCGAGGCAAAAAGCGGGGCAACTCCCGCCAGCGGCACACCCGCGGCGAGCCCCACGGCCGGATAGGATGGCGACTGCGAAACTGCGAGTCTCCGGCGGCAGCGCGCGTGGAATTCCAATCTCCGAGCCGAAGGGCCTGCGCCTGCGGCCGACATCGGGCCTGGTGAGGGAAGCCCTCTTCAATATTCTTGGTGACCTCATCGAAGGCGCGCGTGTTCTCGACCTCTATGCGGGCACCGGGGCTGTGGGCATCGAGGCGTTGAGCCGTGGCGCCGACAGCGCAACGTTCGTCGATGCCGAGGCTTCCGCCTGCCAGGCAATTCTGCAGACGCTGGTCAGGGCTGGCCTGAGCAGCAACGCGACGGTGCTGCGGGGCCGGCTCCCTGCCGCGCTGGAGACCGTTGCCGGGCCGTTCTCCCTCGTCTTCCTGGACCCGCCATATGGCCTCGACACCGCGGAGGAGACGCTGCGAGCAGCCTCGCGCCAGGTTTCGCCGGGCGGACTGGTCGTCTACGAGCACGCAACCCGCTACAATTCGCCGGAACGGCCGCAGGGACTGACCCTGGCGGATCGTCGTGCTTACGGGGATAGTGCCCTCGCGGTGTATGCCCTGCAGGAGGGGGAATGAGGATCGCAGTCTTTCCGGGTGGATTCGACCCGGTGACCAACGGGCACCTGGACCTGGTGCAACGCATGACGCATCTTTTCGACCGCGTGATTGTCGCGGTCGTGAAAGGGCGCGATAAGGGCTCGTTTTTCACGTGGGAAGAACGCGTGGAACTCTTCGCGAAGGCCGTCGCTGCCATGCCGCAAGTCGAAGTGGAAGGCTTCGATGAGATGACCGTCGAGTTCGCACGCCGAAAGGGCGCGGTCGCAATCGTGCGGGGTATCCGCGCGGTGAGCGACTTCGAGGCAGAATTCGATATGGCCCTGATGAACCGCAAGATGGCACCCCACCTCGAATCCGTCTACCTGATGGCGAACCAGGACTTCCTCTACATCAGTGCCAGCCGTATTCGCGAAGTTTCGAAGCTAGGCTACGATGTGGCGGATCTCGTCCCTGCGCACGTCCGGGCAGCAATCCGCGAAAAGCTCGGGCAGCAATAAGGAGCAGCCCTTCCGGGCTCCTGTGGAAATCCTCGATCTCGTCGACAGTCTCGAAGAGCTGGTCATCCAGGCCCGGAGGCTGCCCGTCGGTGGCAACCTCGTGGTCGACCGCAAGCGCATGCTCGATGTGATCGACCAGATGCGGCTTTCGATACCCGCAGACCTTCTCCAGGCGCGTCAGATCCTGGAAACGCGTGACCAGATCCTGGGTGACGCGCACGCCGCGGCACAGGCAACGGTCGACCGTGCCGAACTGGAGCGGTCGCGGCGAATCGACGAAACGTCGATCGTCCGAGAGGCCCAGGAGCGAAGCCAGTCAATGCTGATCGAGGCCGAATCACGCGCCCGCCAGGCGATTGCAGAAGCGGACGCGACAGCGGCAGCACACCTCAGCGAGGCGGCCGAGGCCGCAAGCAAGCAACTCGACGATGCAGACCAATATGCGCTGGAAGTCCTGCGGCGGCTCGAAAACCAGCTACAAGCGTTCCTTGAATCGATCAGGATGAGCATCACCAGTCTGCAGGAACGACGCTAAATTTTGGTTGCCCTTCGCGGTGCAGTCTCTGTCATTGGTAGTCCTCTTGGTCGACAGCGATAACGGTCGCTTTGACGTGGCCCTAGTGTTAAGTGCTCGCCTTTTGTATGCTTTGTTGAGTAACCCGGGGGTAGGAATCGCGGCCCCGCATCCGGGAGCCAACCGACAGTCGAAGTCCAGGAGTATAACCATGGCAGAGTTTAGCGTAATCAAAGAATCCGATGCCCCGCATCCCGCTCGGCAGACGGGCCGTCTTGCCGCACGCATGCGCGAATACGAGAAGTACGTAGAAGGCGTCCCGAACGGACGGGTAGGCAAACTTGTGCCCGGTCGCGGTGAGACGTCGCGAGGAGTAGCGCTGCGCGTGAGCAGGGCTGCCAAGCGGATGCACAAGTCCGTTACGACCTGGGTGCACGAAGAAAGCGTCTACTTCAAAGTGGTGTAGAACGTGTGTTGTCGTGGGGATGAGCGAGCCGGGGCAGGCGGCCACCAACTGGCCCGCCTGCCTCCATGCAGACGCAAACTAATTCCGGTCGGCCGGCGCCCGCTCATCCGTCGGGACGAATGCGAAGTTCGGAGCCTGACGAGCGTTTCGCACCGAACCGGCCGAAGCACCCACCGCCTCGGCCTGGAGCCGTCGATCTTCCATCGTCGTCGGGGCGCGCCGGACTTCCGCAGGCGGTGTGCTGGCGACCGGGGCGGCGGGCCGCGCATTCGCGACGGTTGCGGCAGTTTCCACATTTCCGGTCAAAGTTGCGCCCTCTTCGACAATCAATGTTGCTGCCTTGATGGTGCCGCTCACCACCGACGTGTTCGCTAGGAGCAGCCGGCCGGTACAGATGATATCGCCTTCGAGGTGCCCGCGAATCAGGGCATCGCGGGTCTGGACACGCGCGCGGGCGGTCGCTTCGTGCTCGACTGTGAACACGCCGCGGCAGACGATTTCGCCGCTGATGGTGCCTTGCACCCGCAGGTCTTGTTCGGTCTCATAGCGGCCGTCAAAGGTTGAGTGGCCGTCAATGACGCTCTCCGCGCGCGCGGCAGATGCGGAGCGGGCGACCGGGGCGTCGGCCTCCCCTTCAGCAAGCCGCGGGCGGTTTGGGCGGTTGGCTACGTCTGGCGCGTGCACGGCGAACTCTTCGGATGCCTCGGACACCAATTCGTCCTCGTGCAGGTCGTCCCGGGAGTCGGCGAAACGAGGATCCCGGCCGTTCTTCTTGAGTTGCATGGGGCCTCCTGAACGATTTTGGCCTGCCAGGTGCGGGGACGCTCTCCGCAGCGGAGCGCGAGCCTGTCTGCACCATAGACGGGTGAAGATTGGGTGTCCAGCCATTTGTAAAGTCGCCGTTCGGCAATTGTGTACAATGCCGGCCGCCGCGCAGGAGTCGCCGCACATGTCTACACCACGATATTCAATAGCTTCCCGGGCACATACACGACGCGCTGAGGTTCGAGGCCCCGCAACCACTCCACCACCTTCGGGGAGGCGAAGGCAGCGGTGCGAGCTTCGGCTTCCGTGATGCCCGGAGCGACCAGCAACCGCTCGCGTACCTTGCCATTCACCTGGACGACAAGTTCGACCTGATCTTCGCGGGCGAGGTCAGGGTCGTAGTCGGGCCAGGATTGGAAGTGGATGCTATAGGGCCGGCCGCGGCGTTCCCACAGCTCCTCAGCGATGTGCGGGGCGAGGGGCGCCGTGAGGAGCAGCGCCGTCTCGATTGCTTCTTGCCAGGCGAGTCGGTCCACGGGCGCGGCGTCGCGGGCGCGCTGCATCGCATTCGTGTGCTCCATCAACCGCGAAATGAGTGTGTTGAAGCGGAAGCCCTCGATCTCTTCGGTGGCCGCGCGAATCGCGTGGTGCGTGGCGCGACGCAGGACGCGTGTAGATTCGGCTTCGGGCAGCGAGCCGAGTTGGACTGGCTCCAGCACAAGCGACCACAGCCGGTTGAGCCAGCGCACGATCCCCGCCATGCCCGTTGGGTTGTATGGCCCCCCCTGGTCCCACGGTCCGACGAACATGAGCTGGCAGCGGAAGGCATCGGCACCCCATTTTGAGACCTGTTCGTCGGGTGCGACGACGTTGCCACGACTCTTGGACATCCGATTCCCATCCGGTCCAAGGATGACGCCCTGGTTGTATAACCGCTTCATCGGCTCGTCACCTTCGACGATGCCCATGTCACGCGCCGCCTTCCAGAAGAACCGCGTGTAGAGGAGGTGCATGACAGCGTGCTCGCCGCCGCCCGTATACTGGTCGACCGGCAACCATTTCCGGGCGGCTTCGCGCGAAACCGCCCGCTCAGGGTTATGAGGGTCGGCAAAGCGAATCTGGTACCAGCTGGAGCACATGAACGTGTCCATCGTGTCGGTCTCCCGGCGTGCGGGTCCGCCGTCGATCGGGCAGCGGACATTCACCCAGTCGTCGATCCGGGTGAGCGGCGATTGGCCCGTCGGCTCGAACTTCACGCTTTCCGGGAGGAGCACCGGGAGATCAGGCTCTGGTACCGGCACGATGCCGTGCGTTTCGCAGTGGATGATAGGGATGGGGGCGCCCCAGTATCGCTGGCGGGAGATCAGCCAATCGCGGAGGCGATAGGTGACTGCCCCCGTTCCAAGCCCCTCGGCTTCGGCAAACGCGACGACGCGGGAAATGGCGTCCGCCTCCGGCGTGCCATCGAACTGGCCCGAGTTGATCATCCTTTCACCATGAGCGAAAGCGCGTTCGAGCGGCCTCGTGACATCGATTTCGGGGTGAGAATAGGCGGGAACCACTGGAAGGCCGTATTTCGCCGCGAATTCAAAGTCGCGCTGGTCATGCGCCGGGACGGCCATGATCGCGCCTGTGCCGTAGGTGACGAGGACGTAGTCGGCGATCCAGATCGGGATGCGCGCGCCGTTGAAGGGGTTGCGGGCATAGGCGCCTGTGAAAACCCCGGTCTTTTCACGTTCTGTGGACAGGCGCTCGATCTCCGACTCCCGGCGCGTCGTGGTCGCGTAGCTTTCGACCTCGGCGTGGCGGTCAGCGGCGGTGACTCGCGCTACCAGGGGATGTTCGGGCGCGAGCACCAGGAATGTTGCACCGAACACCGTGTCCGGGCGCGTCGTGAACACCGTGAGCGCCTCATCGACACCGGGCACATCCACGCGAAATGCCAGTCTTGCGCCTTCCGACCGGCCGATCCAGTTCGCCTGGCGCGTGCGGATGCTTTCCGGCCACTCAATGCCATCGAAGCGCAGCAGCTCTTCCGCGTATTGGGTGATGCGGAAGAACCACTGGGTGAGGAAGCGCCGCTCCACGATGTCATCCGAGCGCTCGCAACGGCCGTCGACGACCTGTTCGTTGGCGAGCACCGTCTGGCAGCCGGGACACCAGTTCACGGCGGCGGCCGCACGATAGGCCAGTCCGCGCTTGTAGAGTTCGAGGAACCACCACTGGGTCCACTTGTAGTACTCCGGGTCGCTGGTCACGACTTCCCGGTCCCAATCGAAGCCTGCACCCATGAGCCGGAGCTGGTCGCGCATGCGTTGGATGTTGGCGTAGGTCCAATCGTGGGGGTCGATCCCTCGCTTGATCGCGGCGTTTTCAGCGGGCAGTCCGAAGGCATCGAAGCCCATCGGAAACATCACGTTGAAGCCCCGCATGCGCCGGTAGCGCGCGGCAACGTCGCTGGGCGCCATGGCATACCAGTGGCCGGTGTGCAGCTCGCCAGAAGGGTAAGGGAACATCGTGAGCGCGTACCACTTCGGACGGGGATCGTCGTCGCTCGCGTGGTAGAGGTCGTCGGCTCTCCAGCGCTGCTGCCATTTCGGCTCAATCTGGTGGGGGTCGTAGCGTTCTACCACGAGAAGTTACCTCGAATCTGTGTCATCGGGAGTGAGGGACTGAAAACGCCAGCGCCACCGGGCTGGCAGACTCGAAGGCCCCGCCGGCTACCTGCCGCGGGGCGGGAGAAGGGCGAGCAGATGCGTGATTGGTGGAGGGAAAGGCGCACACCGCGCGGGCGACGAAGTCATGGACTGCATACCGGCGCTTGGGACCTTTTGCGAAGCTCGGGACGCCTGGCGGTTCGTCCGCCTGCAAATCCTGGCGATGCCATCGTATCCAACGCGGGCCGCATCGTCACCAGCGGCCGACGATATCGGGTTGCCTGGCATCGGTGGCGGTCCGATGCTCACAGGGCGCTGCGATAATGAGCCACAACCAGCGTCTCGAAATTGCGCGGGCGTGAGCACTCGCGGCAGGTGAGGTACCACACCCAGAGGCCGTCGGGGTCACGGTGGTAGCGTGCCCTCGCTTCGTTCTTCACCTGCTCCACTTTCCCTTGCATTTCGCCCCAGGGAGCCTCGACCAGCCGCGTGAAGGCGATCCCGCGCGGGCGCACGATGCCCTTCTTGCCGGCGGCCGGGGCGTGTTCCACTTCGAGCATCATTGGGCGCCGAAAGCGGCCCGACCCGAGCAACAACATCGCATCCTCGGGGACGGTCGCGCCGAGCGCACCGGCCTTCTTGCCCAGTGCCTGGCGCGTGCTGTCGAACCCCATGGGCACGCCAAGGACTGCGTTTGTCATGGTCTTCACGAAGGTAATATCGGACCAATCGCTCTCGACGGCGTCCCAGTCGGCGGGATCGAGCCGGGGGCACTCACACGGTGCTGGCAGCTCATCGTCTTCCGCACCGGCCACAACAGGCCGGGCGAGCTTCTTCCCACGCCGCCCCTTCTCCTCAATACGGATACGCCTGCGCGTTGGTTCATCGCTTCCAGCCATGAACTCAGGATACCAGACAGCTTCCTGCGTTCAGGAGCCACCAACCATCACCGCCGCCAGCGGCGGGAGTACGAGGTCACCGTTCAAAACGGTGCCTTCCAACGCCCGCTCGGTGGCCACCAGGACAGTCACGGGGCCGGGGCCGAGGGAGATGGCACGCGGCTCCGTCGCGGTATTCACCGCGACTGTCACCGGCCGCGCTCCCACGGCCGAGCGCTCAAAGGCGAATACGCCGTCCGGCGCCGCCGTGACTTCACGATACGCACCGGCCATCAGCGAGCGCTCGCGCTTCCGTAGCCAGATTGCACGCCGGTAGAGCGAGAGCATGGAGTCGTGGTCCTGGGCCTGATCGGCGACGTTGCTGACGGCCGGGCCATATGGGAGCCAGGGCTCAACGGACGAGAAGCCCCGTCCCTCGCCCGCCGTCCATTGCATCGGCGTGCGCTCGGGGTCGCGTCCAACCGTCCGGATGCGCGCCGGATCCTTCAAGCGGCCCGCCGGGATAGCGACGTCCGCCATACCGATCTCTTCGCCGTAGTAGAGGAACGGCGTGCCGCGCAGCCCAAGCAGCATGATCGCAGCAGCGGCAGCCCGCTCCCGCCCCCGGCCATCGTGGTCGTGGCGACTTATGAAGCGGGAGCGATCGTGGTTCGCGAGGGCATAGCAGGGCTGACCGCCCGCTGGCAGCGAAGCCTCGGCGTTGCGCACGATGCGCGCGAGCGTCGCAGCTTCCCAGGGAGTGGAGGCGTCGGAGTCGTGTTCCTGGATGAACTGGAAGTTGAAGGCCAGGTGGAGACCATCCAGCGCTCCATCGCCGTAATAGCGGCCGATCTCTTCGGATGTCCCAAACACCTCACCAACCGCCATACGTTCAGGATACGAATCGAGAACGGCCCGCAACCCACGTACCGCAGCGAACACGTCCCGGTAGTTCCGGCTATTGGTTTGCAACAGGCGGCCACGGTCCCGATCGCCCGCCTTCCAGTTTGGGTTTGGTGGGTTGTCGGCGAGTTCGGGGTGTTTCATGATCATGCCGATCACGTCCATCCGGAAGCCGTCTATGCCGCGGTCCAGCCAGAACCGCAATACGTCGTGCATGGCCGTTACGACGCCGGGGTTGCGCCAGTTCAGGTCCGGCTGCTCGATGAGAAACGAATGCAGGTAGTACTGCCCGGTGACCGCGTCGGCTTCCCAGGCGGGGCCGCCAAAGACCGCTCGCCAGTTGTTCGGCAGTTCTCCGTCCGGCTTTGCATCGCGCCAGATGTACCAGTCGCGCCGCGGGTTGTCGCGGGATGATCGCGATTCGATGAACCAGGGGTGCTGATCGGACGTGTGGTTCGGCACGTAATCAAGGAGCAGTCGAATCCCCCGCCGGTGACATTCTGCGATGAGGCGGTCCATCGTTGCGATGTCGCCGAAATCGGGGTGGACGTCGCAATAGTCAGAGACGTCGTAGCCGAAGTCCTTCATCGGCGAAGGGAAGGTGGGTGAAAGCCAGATGGCATCGATGCCGAGCGAACGTTCGGTGCCGTCGTTCAGGTAGTCCAGGCGGTCAATGATGCCCTGGAGGTCGCCGATGCCGTCGCTGTTGGTGTCCTGGAAACTGCGGGGATAGATCTGGTAGAAGACGGCGCTGCGCCACCACTCGTCGCCGGTATTCCGTGCCAAGTCGACCGCCTCCGAAGCAAAGCTGCCTGGTCAGTCCGCGCGAGCCTGTTTCAGGTGCGCGGTAATCTCCGGCTGCTCGTCGAGGAGCCCCACGGAGACGAAGATTTGCGAATCAAGGTGACGGGTGCCGCGGACCAATTCTTCCACCCAGAACTGTCCCGCCTGGTGCGCGGCTGCCTGGCGGAACTCGGATGTGTCGGGTTGATCGAGCTCTTGTGCGAGCCGGCGCGCGGCAGCGTCGTTCAAGAAGACCGCGACTTCCTTGTCATGGCGCCCCGGCAAGGAGACGACGAAGTTCGCCTGCGTCATCCCCCAGAGCTCTGTACCGGTCCCTCCGCCCTCATAGCGGACATCGATTGCCGGGTCGAGGGTACTCGTCATTGGTTCTCCCGCGGCATGGCAATTTTGAGAGCTTCCGGCAGTTGGCCGAGCAGCTGCTTGCGCGCCTGCACCCGTGTCTGCAAACCCCAGATGTTGATGAAGCCCACTGCCGCCGACTGGTCGTAGGTGTCACCCCGATCATAAGTAGCGAGGCCACGGTCGTACAAGGACTCGTCGGCCTTGCGCGCGACCACCGTCGCCTGCCCGCGCTGCAGCCGGACGCGGATGACGCCGCTCACGTGCCGCTGGGTGCTAGCCACATAGGCTGCGATGTCCTGGTGGTGTGCACTGAACCAGAGACCGTTGTAGATGAGTTCCGCGTACTCCGTGGCGACGAGCTTCTTGAGCTTGATCTGCTGTTTGGAGAGAGTCATCGATTCCAGGCCGCGATGCGCCGCGTGCAAAATCGTCGCCGCCGGCGCCTCATAAATCTCCCGGCTCTTGATTCCGACGAGCCGATCCTCGATGTGATCGATCCTGCCAACGCCGTGGCGGCCGCCGAGCTCGTTCAGCCGTTCAACGATCCCGACCGCGTCGAGCTCCTCGCCATCCAGGGAGATCGGCATGCCGTGCTTGTAGGCGATCTCCACATAGGCGGGCTCGGCCGGCGCCTCCTCGGGCGCTCGCGTCCACTCATAGGCTTCCGCGGGCGGCTCTTGCCAGGGGTCTTCGAGCACGCCCGCTTCGGCGCTGCGACCCCACATATTCTCGTCGATGCTGAATGGGCCCTTTTCGCCCCAGGGAATGTCGATGCCGTGCTTCCGCAGGTATTCGATCTGCATTTCGCGAGCCATCGCGTTCTCCCGTGTTGGGGCGACGATCGTGAGTGAGGGGTCGAGCGTCATGATCCCGACATCGAAGCGCACCTGGTCGTTGCCCTTACCGGTGCAGCCGTGTGCGACGGCAGTGGCGCCTTCTTCGTGGGCCACATCAACGAGGAGCTTTGCCATTAACGGCCGCGCGAGCGCCGTAGCGAGCGGATAGGTGTCCTGGTACATCGCCCCGGCTGCGAGTGCAGGGAACGCGAAGTAGCGGATGAAATCTTCGCGAGCATCGATGACGCGCACTTTGAGCGCCCCGGCTGCGAGTCCGCGGGATTCGACGACAGGCTGTTCACGGCTCTTGCCGACGTCGATGTTGAGGGCCACGACTTCGTACCCCTGTTCGACACTGAGCCATTTGATCGCGGTCGTGGTATCGAGTCCGCCCGAATAGGCGAGGACGAGCTTGGGCACGGGCGCTCCCTGTTCTGTTGCCGGGGTGGGTGCGCGGGCGGTGCAAGGCGATGGCCTGAGCGCACGCTCTCAAGTAGTATGCGGCGGCCGCGCGCACCGGGAAATGGGCGCCTACGGGTCGCCGAGCTCCCGCCGCGCCGCACGGGTACCATTCTGCCAGCCGAGCAGGGCGGACGCACCCACCACCGCCGCTGCAACCACAATGACGACGCCAGCCACGGATGGCGACACCTTGCCCGCAGCGGCAAAGGGCAGAAATGCAACGGCGGCCACCGCCGCCGCAACCCCGCCGAAAATAAAATAAGGCGCGGCGGCGCGATGCGTTGCTTTCCATGCAGCATCGCTGCTCAGCGTGAAGCGCGTGCGGATCCCTGCGATGTGATTGCGGGGAAGGGAGCCGGTTAGCCCCATCCAACCGACGACGACCATCATGATCGCGACCAATGCGACGACCCCAAGCCCAAGCCACATCACACACCTCCCTGCGCTGATGCCAGTTCGATGCCAGCTTGAACGAGCGCATCGCCAAGCTCCGCCTCGCCGCGAATGGCGCCCTCCGCGATCCCTGCCCGGATAGGCTGCAGGGTATCAGCACCATTTGTCACGCGCGGGGCGAACGTTGCGGCCCGCCTGGGGGCGGTGTTCACCCGGAAATCGAAGACATCGGGGCGGGAGTAGTGACCGGCGTGGTCTGCGATCATCTTCTGGAGCATCACGGTTCCGAGATTGGCCGGAGCGGTGAGGATGCCCTCTTCGCCAAGCAGCGGACCGGCGATCAGGTCGCCGTTTGGCGCGATGATCCCCGAATGGCCATTACAGGGCAGGATCAGCTGCCGCGTGTGGCCATCGATCTCCATGGCCATGGCCGTCAGGTCTCCCGGGATGTCGGAATCGCGAATCAGGCCGCCCGCCATCACCACGTAGGCCGCCGATTGCATCGCGAACGCGCGCGAAAGGACTTCCTGGCGCGTAAACGTGCCTCCGGGCCAGGCACCGGCGTGGATCTGGATACCCTGCGCGATCAGGGCATAGCCGGGCAACACCATCTGGTGTTCCCAGCAATTGAGCCCGCCGAGGCGTCCGTATGGACGCTGATAGACCCGCAGCGTGCTGCCGTCTCCCTCTCCCCAGACGGTGCGCTCGAACATCGTCGGCTTCAGCTTGCGATGCTTGCCGAGGATTGCCCCTTCGCGCCCAATGAAGAGCAGCGTGCAGTAGATGCTCCCGCCCGTTGTGGTATCACGTTCGGCGACACCGATCACGACATCGGTGCCAGCGCGGCGAGCCGCATCGCAAAGCGCGTCTGTGGCCGGGGAAGGTACCTCAACGCCACTCTGCACGAAGCGCCGCAGCAGGTCCGGGAACGCGGGGTGGTTCGGCCAGGCCGCGAACGACGCGTAGCCAGAGACCCACGTCTCGCCGAAGACGGCAAGGTCTGCACCCAGGCTCCCGGCCTGGTCGATGAGCGCGCAGGCCTTCTCGACGCTCGCGTCGCGGTCGAGATAGACGGGTGCTGCCTGGACGGCGGCAAGAGTGAACTCTTCGAAGACCTCAGCCACAACTCACTCCTCCACGTCGAATGGTACCCGTAACAGCGTCCGGACACCTCACGCGGATGTCGCAGCTGTGACGTGGATGATGGCGGCTTCGAGGATCTCACAAGCGCTTTCGATTTCATCATCTGAGATGTTGAGTGGAGGCATCAGGCGGATCGTATTTGGCCGAGGGTTATTTGCAAGCAAACCCCGCTGCCGGCACTCATCCACCACTTCGGCAGAGCAATCTCGCGAGAGTCCCACTGCAATGAGCATTCCCCGGCCTCGCACTTCCGTGACGACCGGCAACCGGTCTTCCATCGAGCGCAGGCGGGCGACCAGCTTTTCGGAGCTGCGGGCAGCCTGCTGGGGGAGATCGTTCTCGATGATGTAGCGCATGGTGGCGAGGCCGGCAGCGGTGGCAAGCGGGTTCGCACCGAACGTCGTGCCGTGGTCGCCCTTCACCAGGTGGCCGGCGAGGGCTTCGCGGGCCAGGATTGCACCAATGGGCACGCCCCCGGCGAGGCCTTTGGCGATGGCCATGATGTCGGGCTCAACGCCTTCCTGTTCATAGGCCCAGAGGCTCCCGGTGCGGCCGACGCCTGTCTGGATCTCGTCGAAGATCAAGAGAAGGTTGCGTTCGTCGCACCACGCGCGCAGCGCTGCGAGAAAGCCGGGCGCCGGCATGTTCACCCCTGCTTCGCCCTGGATCGGCTCGACGAGGACCGCAACGGTGCGTTCCGTCGTTGCTTTCTTGACAGCTTCAACATCATTCCAGGGCACGTGGCTGAATCCCGGCGCAAGCGGCTCGAACGGTTCCCGATAGCGAGCGGTGCCGGTGGCGGCGAGCGCACCCATCGTGCGGCCGTGGAAGCCCTCCTCGAACGCAATGACCTCGTACGCGCCGCCGCGGGTGTCGTGGCCCCACCGGCGCGCCAGTTTGATCGCCGCCTCGATGGCTTCGGTGCCGGAATTGCAGAAGAACACGCGGTCGAAGCAGGAGTGTTCCACGAGCAGCCGGGCGAGTTCGATCATCGGCGTTGTGTAGTAAATGTTGGAAGTATGGATGAGCTGCCTGGCCTGCTGGGCGAGCGCCTCGGCGACGACCGGGTGAGCGTGCCCGAGCGCGTTCACGGCAAGTCCGCCAACAAAGTCCAGATACTCTTTACCATCGGTGTCCCACACCCGCGTGCCCGCGCCGCGTTCGACCACAACCGGTTGACGGCCGTAGTTTTGGAACAGATACCGGTGCTCTTCGGCAACCCAGTCAGTCATCTCGTCCTCCGCAGGCGTCATGGTAGGGCAGATCCAGTTGGGAGGCAGCAGTCGGTCAGCTGAAGGGTGCGCGTGCCATCAGCGTCGCCTGGACGCCCGGGCCCTCAGCGGTGGCGCTGCGCGTCCAGTTGGCATCTTCGAGCAGCCACCCCTGGCGACGGTCGTTCAGCGACAGTTCAAGCAACTCCCCGAGCTGCTCCTGCAGCTCCGGCCGGCGCACCGGGACAAGCACCTCGATGCGCTCATCGAGATTGCGTTTCATGATGTCGGCGCTTCCGATGAAATACTCCGGCTCACCGTCATTCGCGAAGAAATAGACGCGAGAATGTTCAAGGAAGCGCCCGATGATGCTGACCACGCGCGTATTGTCGGTCAATCCTGGCAGGCCGGGCCGGAGACGGCAGATACCGCGCACGATCAACTCCACCTGGACCCCACAGCCGGAAGCTTCGTAGAGCAGGCGGGTGAAGTCCCGGTCTTCAAGCGCATTCATCTTGAAGACGATCCGGCCCCCGCTGCCGGATCGGGCATGCTCCATCTCACGCCGCACTCTCCGCTCAAGTTCCGCGCGGAGGGTAACAGGGGCGACGAGGATGTCAGTCGATTCGAGAAAATCGGCATACCCGGTGAGGCGGTTGAAGACGCGAAGGATATCGGCGCAGATGGCCGGGTCGGCGGTGAACAGGCCAAGGTCGGTGTAGAGCCGGGCAGTCCGTGAGTTGTAGTTCCCAGTGCCAATGTGCGCGTACATGCTGACATGCCCGGCCTCTTCCCGCACGACCAGGCTGATCTTGCTATGAATCTTGAGGTTGGGGTCGCCATAAGCTACGTGCACGCCGGCGCTTTCCAGCTTGCGCGCCCACTCGATGTTGTTCGCCTCGTCGAAGCGAGCTGTCAACTCGACGAGCACCGCCACCTGTTTGCCGCGTCCCGCCGCATCGATGAGGGAGGCGAGGATGGGCGAATCCGGAGACGTGCGATACATCGTCTGTTTGATGGCCAGCACAGCAGGATCGTTCGCCGCTTCATCGATGAATCGCACAACCGTCGCATCGAACGATTCGTACGGGTGATGGACGAGGACATCGCGTTCCCGGAGGGTAGCGAAAAACGCAGATGCCTCTGTGGCAGCGAAGAACGCAGAGGGCACCGCCGGCACAAACGGCTGGTCTATCAGGTCGGGGAACGGGAGACTGCCAAGCTGCATGAGGTCGGCGAGCCCGAGTGGCCCTTCGGATTCATACACGTCCGCCGGGCCGAGGCCAAGCTCCTCCAGCAACAATTCAAGGCGGCCGGCCGGGAAAGCGCCGGCGATCTCCAGCGCAACCGCATCGGCCAGCCGCCGTCGCCGAAGGGCGCTTTCGATGAGCTCGAGCAGGTCGTCTGAGTCCTCGCCGGGGCTCCCGATGTCGGCGCTGCGGATGACTCGCAGTGCCTGCCAATCGGTGACCTCCATGCCCGGGAAAAGCATCCCCACCTTCGCCGCGATGAGGTCTTCGAGCCACACGAAACGGAGGTCTCCCGCATCGACCAGTCGCGGGCGGTTCTGCGGCACCTTGATACGAGCGAAGCGATCCTGGCCAGTCCCCGGGTGACGGACGTTTAGCGCGAGCGAGAGCGAGTTGCTCGAGATGAAGGGGAACGGGTGCGCAGGATCCACCACCAGCGGTGTGAGCACCGGGAAAATGGACTGTTCGAAGTACGTGGTCAAGCCTGCCCGCGCCTCGTCGTCGAGTTCGGCAAATCGGACAATTCTTACGC
>JADEYI010000511.1_pt1 | contig 51996 bp, 49 predicted proteins | sample 8542331 | NCBI WGS metagenome assembly JADEYI01 (sample SAMN16510988, study PRJNA670497) | mine drainage metagenome | isolation source: biofilm near Copperflume 1 | place: Germany: Marsberg coppermine Kilianstollen | collected 2018-02 | reverse complement strand
GATTCTTCGCTGCGCTCAGAATGACAACCTAACTTGTGCAGAGGTTCCTTAGCGCAACAACTCTTGCAGAGCGGCGGTGAAGTTATGGCCGCATTGCGCGCCACCGCCGAGCTTGATCAGCGCATAGCGTTCGTCAGCGTCGAGCCGGTCCCATTGTGCCTGGCCGACCGCGACGCCCGCCGCGCGGGCATTCTCGACCAATTGAGCCGGCGGCGCGTTGGGTGGTTCGGCCGCGCTCCGCACCTCGTCGGGGAGCGGTTTGGCCGCTCCGGGACCGCGCGCCCGGATCGCCTCATCGAGAAAAATCCGCATCGCGTCGCATTCCTCGGCCGCCGCCGTCGGCAGATGACAGACCGCCAGCCGCTCGCCATGGCCGAGCGCCTGCCATTGCTCGAGGCTGATCTTGAGGCCCACGCGATCGAGCTTGCGCCGCACCGCCATCGGTACGCAGGCAAGCTGGTGATGGATCTCATCTTCGAAATTGAAATGGCGAATCATCGTGCAACCTCTCGGCGTCGTCTCCTGCCGCCGGCCCTAGTCTAGCATCCCGGCGGCCGCTCGCCTCTTGACGCAACGGGTTCTTTCAATGACGCTCGGATTAATGCGCGAACCGCGCGGCGCCGGCTGCCGGCCGCAATTGCGCCCCGCAGGCGCGCGCGAGCGGCACGGTTTGGGAACTCTTGATGGCGATCGAACAGACATGGGACGAGCGCGCGGTGCGCGCCATAGTCGACGGGCTCAAAGACGAGCCGGGCGCGCTGATGCCGATCCTGCGGCGGATTCAGGACGACCTCGGCTGGGTGCCGCCCGCCAGCGTTGCGCTGATTGCGAAAGCGCTCAATCTCTCGCGCGCCGAAGTCCACGGCGTGGTCAGCTTCTACCATGATTTCCGCCACGCGCCGCCCGGCCGCAACGTGGTCCGCGTATGCCGCGCCGAATCGTGCCAGGCGATGGGTGCCAACGCGCTCGTCGATCACATCAGCAAGCACTTGCGCGTCGAACTGGGCGCGACCAGCGCCGACGGCGCGGTCACGCTCGAGGCGGTCTATTGCCTGGGCAATTGCGCGCGCTCGCCGGCCATCGTAATCAACGGCCGGATCCTCGGCTGCGTAACGCCCGCGCGCTTTGACGAAGCGGTAACCGAATGCTGGGTGGATCGATGAGCGCGGCGACGATTTACGTGCCGGGCGATTCGGGCGCGCTCTCGATGGGCGCCGCGGCGGTCGCGGCGGCGATCGCGCGCGAAGCGGATCGGCGCGGCCTCGATCTCCATATCGTGCGCAACGGCTCGCGCGGCCTCTACTGGCTCGAACCGCTGGTCGAGGTCGCCACGGCGCGCGGCCGCCTGGCCTACGGCCCGGCCGCGACCCACGACGTCGCCTCACTCTTCGACGCGAACTTCCTCGCCGGCGGCGATCATCCGCTGGCACTCGGCCCGACCGAAGAGATCGACTACCTCAAGCGGCAGAATCGGCTGACCTTCGCCCGCTGCGGCATCGTCGATCCGCGCTCGCTCGACGACTATCTCGCGCACGGCGGCTATCGCGGATTGGGGCGCGCGATCGAGCTGAGCGGCGGCCAGATCGTCGAGGCGATCACCGCGTCAAATCTGCGCGGGCGCGGCGGCGCAGCCTTTCCCGCCGGCATTAAGTGGAAGACCACGCTCGACCAGCCGGCGACGCCGAAATACGTCGTCTGCAACGCCGACGAAGGCGACTCCGGCACCTTTTCCGATCGCATGATTATGGAGGGTGATCCGTTCGTCCTGATCGAGGGGATGACGATCGCGGCGCTCGCCGTCGGCGCGGCCGCCGGTTACATCTACCTGCGCTCCGAATATCCCGCCGCGCTGGTCGCGCTCAACCACGCGATCGGCGCGGCACGCGCGCGCGGCTACCTCGGCGCGTCGGTCTGCGGCAGCGGCCGGCCGTTCGAGATCACCGTGCGCGTCGGCGCCGGCGCCTATATCTGCGGCGAGGAGACCGCGATGCTCGAAAGCCTCGAGGGGCGCCGCGGGATGATCCGCTTCAAGCCGCCGCTGCCCGCGATCGCGGGCCTGTTCGGCCAGCCCACCGTGGTCAACAACGTGATCACGCTCGCCTCGGTCCCGGTGATCCTTGACCGTGGAGCAAAATTCTACAACAAGTACGGCCTCGGGCGATCGCGCGGCACGCTTCCGCTCCAGTTGGCCGGCAACGTCAAGCGCCCCGGCCTGGTCGAGACCGCCTTCGGCCTCACGCTGCGGGAACTGATCGAGGATTTTGGCGGCGGCACGGCGAGCGGCCGACCGCTGCGCGCGGTGCAGGTCGGCGGTCCGCTGGGCGCATGGTTTCCCGACGCGATGCTCGATCTGGCGATCGATTACGAGGCCCTTACCGGCGCCGGAGGACTGCTCGGTCACGGCGGCGTGGTGGTCTTCGACGACACCGTCGATCTGGCGCGGATGGCGCGCTATGCGATGGAGTTCTGCGCGCTCGAGTCGTGCGGCAAGTGCACGCCGTGTAGGATTGGCTCGACCCGCGGCGTCGAAGTGATCGACCGCATCATCGCGGGCCGCGATCGCGCGGCCAACGCCGAGTTGCTGCGCGATTTATGCGATACGATGGCGGCCGGGTCGCTGTGCGCACTGGGCGGACTCACGCCGCTGCCGGTGACCAGCGCGCTCAAACATTTCCCGCGCGACTTCGGCCTGGAGCGGGAGCCGGCGGACGCCGCCGCGCGGAGTTAGCGGTGGGCGTACAATTCAAGATCGGAGAAACGCCGTGTTAGCGATTGACGATCATGATCTCGGCACGCCGGAGCGCAAATCCGGCGCCAATTGCGGCGCGCTGGTTACGCTTGAAATCGACGGACGCAGCGTGACCGTCGCGGCCGGCACCTCGGTGATGCGCGCCGCCGCGCTGGCCGGCGCCGCGATTCCCAAACTGTGCGCGACCGATTCGCTCGAGCCCTTCGGCTCGTGCCGCCTGTGCCTGATCGAAATCGACGGGCGCAAGGGCTTTCCCGCCTCCTGCACCACACCCGCCGAAGCCGGCATGAAGATTCGCACGCAAAGCGAGCCGCTCGGCCGCTTGCGCCGCAATGTAATGGAACTCTACATGTCGGACCATCCGCTCGACCCTTTCCAATGCAAGGCGGGGGGGCGCTGCGAGCTGCATGAGATGGCGAACGTGGTGGGCCTGACGCAGGTCCGCTACGCCGCCGGCGGCCGCACCCATTCTGATCTGCCGGCCGACGCGAGCAATCCCTATTTTACCTTCGACCCCGCGCGCTGCATCGTATGTTCGCGCTGCGTGCGCGCGTGCGACGACGTGCAGGGAACTTTCGCGCTGACGATCGAAGGCCGCGGCTTCGACTCGCAGATGACCGCCGGACAGCATGAGCGTTACATCGACTCCGAATGCGTCTCGTGCGGGGCCTGCGTGCAGGCCTGCCCGACCGACGCGCTGATGGAAAAGACCGTGCTCGCGAGCGGCCGCGCCGATCGCGCGGTGGTCACCACCTGCGGCTATTGCGGCGTGGGCTGCTCGTTTAAGGCCGAACTGCGCGGCGACGAAGTCGTGCGCATGGTGCCGAACAAGGACGGTCTGCCCAACCACGGCCATTCGTGCGTCAAGGGACGCTTCGCGTGGGGCTACGCGATCCATCCCGATCGCGTGCGCCGGCCGATGATGCGCAAAACGATCAGCGACCCGTGGCGCGAAGTCGGATGGGATGAGGCGCTCGGCTACGCCGCGTCAGAACTCAAGCGGGTGCAGGCGAAGTACGGGCGCGGCGCACTCGGCGGAATCACCTCGTCGCGCTGCACCAACGAGGAAGCCTACCTGGTGCAGAAGCTGGTGCGCGCGGCCTTCGGCAACAACAACGTCGATACCTGCGCCCGCGTATGCCATTCGCCGACCGGCTATGGGCTCAAGACGGCCTTCGGCACGCCGGCCGGCACGCAGGATTTCGACTCCGTGATCGAGGCCGACGTGATCCTGGTGATCGGCGCGAATCCGACCGAGGGGCATCCGGTGTTCGCGTCGATCATGAAGCGCCGCTTGCGCAACGGCGCGCGGCTAATCGTCGCCGATCCGCGCGCGATCGAGCTGGTGCGGATGCCGCACGTGGCGGCCGACTACTTTCTGCAGCTCACGCCGGGCACCAACGTCGCGCTTTTCAACGCGCTCGCGCACGTGATCGTGACCGAGGGGCTGGCCGACGAAAAATTTATCGCCGAGCGCTGCGACCCGCGCGAATTCGGCATCTGGCGCAAGTTTATCGTCGAGCCGCGCAACTCGCCCGAAGCGGCGGAGCAGGTCACCGGCGTCGCGGCGGATAAAATTCGCGGCGCGGCGCGGCTGTATGCGCGCGGCCCCAACTCGGCGATCTATTACGGCCTCGGCGTCACCGAGCATAGCCAGGGCAGCACGGCGGTCCTCGCGATGGCGAACCTGGCGATGGTCACCGGAAATCTCGGCCGCCCGGGCGTCGGCGTCAATCCGTTGCGCGGGCAGAACAACGTGCAGGGCTCCAACGACGTCGGATCGTTTCCGCATGAGCTGACCGGCTATCGCCACGTCTCCGATCCGGTCCTGCGCGCCGAGTTCGAGCACGAATGGGGCGTGACGATCGACCCCGAGCCCGGCCTGCGCATCCCCAACATGTTCGATGCGGCGCTCGACGGCAGCTTCATGGGGATCTACATCGAGGGCGAGGATATCGCGCAGTCCGATCCGAACTCGCAACACGTTGCGGCGGCGCTGGGCGCGATGGAGATTGTGATCGTCCACGATATTTTCCTCAACGAGACCGCGAAGTACGCGCACGTCTTTCTGCCCGGATCGTCGTTTCTCGAGAAAAACGGCACCTTCACCAACGCCGAGCGGCGGATCTCGCCGGTGCGCAAGGTGATGGCGCCGCTCGCCGGCAAGGAGGATTGGGAGGTGACCTGCGCGCTCTCCAACGCGCTCGGCTACCCGATGAACTATGCTCATCCGTCGGAGATCATGGACGAGATCGCGCGGCTCACGCCGACCTTCGCGGGCGTCAGCTACGCCAAGCTCGATCGGCTGGGGAGTATCCAATGGCCCTGCAACGACGCCGCGCCAGACGGCACGGCGGTCATGCATACCGGCCAGTTCGTGCGCGGCAAGGGGCGCTTCATGCTCTCCGAGTACGTCGCGACCGATGAGCGCACCAGCGCGCGTTATCCATTGATTCTCACCACCGGACGGATCCTGTCGCAGTACAACGTCGGCACGCAGACCCGCCGCACGCGCAACGTCGTCTGGCACGCCGAGGATCGCCTGGAGATCCATCCGCATGACGCCGAACAGCGCGGCGTGCGCGACGGCGATTGGGTCGAAGTGGCGAGCCGCGCCGGCGCGATCGCGCTGCGGGCGACGATCACCGAGCGGGTCGCGCCGGGCGTGGTCTACACCACGTTCCATTATCCGGAGTCCGGTGCGAACGTCGTGACCACGGAAAATTCCGATTGGGCGACTAACTGTCCCGAGTACAAGGTCACCGCCGTGCAGGTGATGCCGACGGCGCGCCGCCCCGAGCGTCTCCCGCCGGATCGGGTGATCGCCGCGGCAAATCCGGGCGGTCGCTAACGCGCGGATTGCATTGGCGCCGTGGCGGATTCACGCGGATGGAGATTCATCATCTGGTCAAGATGGCTAACGAGATCGGCGGCTACTTTGCCGCGATGCCCGATCATGAAGAGGCGGTCAGCTCGATCGCGCAGCATCTGCGGAATTTCTGGGAGCCGCGGATGCGCCGCGAGTTGATTGCCTATGCGCGCCACGACGAAGGCAATTTGAAACCGATCGTGCGCGAGGCGGTATTGCGGCTCGCGGCGCCGGCGGCGAATTCTTGACGATGCTGCGCGGTGCGATTTCGGGCTTCGGCGAAGTGGCGGCCCAGGCTCATATTGCGGGATGGCGGACGCGGCCGGGCGTCGCGATCGTCGCGATTCACGATCCGGCCTCCGCACGGCGCCATCAGGCGATCAATCTGCTCAAGAACGTTCGCGTTTACGACGACCTCGATCTGATGCTCGACGGCGAGGCGCTCGACTTCGTCGATATCGCGAGTCCTCCCGCCTTCCATGCGGCGTCGGTGCGCAAGGCGCTCGCGGCCGGTGCCCACGTGCTGGTCGAAAAGCCGGCCTGTTTCAGCTCCGCCGAACTCGACGGGCTGGCCGCGCTGGCCGACGCGCGCGCGAGCGTCCTGATGTGCGTGCATAACTGGAAGTACGCGCCGGCCTATCGCCGGGCGCATGAACTGATCGCGGCGGGACGGCTCGGCGAACTGCGTTACGTGTCGCTCACACGGCTGCGCAGCGGAGCGGCTGGCGGTGGCGGCAGCGCGGTTGGCGGCGAGCGCTGGCGGCTCGATCCGAAGACCGGCGGCGGTCTCCTGATCGATCATGGATGGCACGTCTTCTACCTCATGCAATGGCTGATGGGCGGTGATGCGCCGGCGAGCGTCGCGGCCCACCTGGGACGGCCCGACGGTTCGCGTCTGGACGATCTGGCCGACCTGCGCATTGAGTTTCCGCGCGGACGGATCGCGTCGGCGCATCTGTCGTGGCGGAGCCCCGCCCGGCGGACCTCGGCGCTGCTTTACGGCGCCGAGGCGATGCTCGAAATCGAAGGCGATCGGATTTTGCTGACCGACCGGTCTGGAGCGAGCGAGGATCTCTCCGTGAGCGACCTGCCCGATGACTCGTATCATGCGGCATGGTTCGCCGGGATGGCGGTCGACTTCGAGCGCGCAATCGACGCGGGATGCGACGGTTCGATTGTGGACGAGAATCGCGCCGAGGTTCGCGGCGCGGTGGCGCTGACCGAGGGGTCATTGCGCTCGGCCGAAGCTGGCGGCGCGCGCGTTCCGGTCACGCTGTAATTCACCATCAGTCACACATTATGTAGCGGATACTGGCGACGACTGCCTGGCGCGCGCGCGATCGCGCGACACAGGTGATCTGTCCACATCCCTATTGACTTTAGAATTGGCGCGGTTACGATGCCTATTGACCGCTAGGTTAGGGCAAGCTGGGGTGTAGCGATCGCCATCGTGGGGATGAGCGATCGGCTGGGCTCAGGTCGCGTGTCTTTTGAGAGACACGCCGGACCGGGTACCCCAAAGAAATAACTGCGCGGCCGTTTTTAATGCCAGCCGACATCAAGATGACTACCGCTGATGCGCGCATCACCGCCGCCGAACCGCGCGCGAGTTCCGCCGAGTTACGGGCGCAAGACTCGCGCGACGAAATTCTGAAGGCGGCCACTGCGCTTTTTGCCAATCGCGGGTTCCACGAGACCTCCATGTCGGAAGTCGCCAAAGCCGCCAGCGTGAGCAAGGCACTGATTTTCTGGCACTTCAAGACCAAGGAAGATCTGTTCATGGCGGTTTTGAGCGGGCTGCTCGAGCCGTATTTCATCGATTTTACCGAAGAGGCGGGTGCGCTGGACGAAAAGGCGCAGATAATCCGCCTGATTGAGCTGTACCTGCTGTTCGTGCGCGACAATGCGGGTTCGATTCGGTTTTTCGTCGCGCAATTGCTCCATGATGAACGGCCGTCGGACGGCTTGGCCAACCAGGTAATGCAGCTTTACGACGGCTATCGCACGCTGCTCGTCGATCTGATTGGACGGGCGCAAAATAACTTCGTTTGTATCCGGGATTTTCCGCCGCTGGCGGTCGCCAACATGCTGCTCGCGACGCTCAACGGACTGTTAATCGGCTTTCTATTTACCGCCGATCAAGCGGTGCAGGTCGAGAGTGCTGTCAGCATGATCCGGCAGTGGCTTTTTCACGACGGACCGCAGGTCGGCTTGCCGCCGTCGTTGTAAACACATTTAGCGGACTAGCCGGCTGCGCCGCGTTCGCGCTGACTGGCAGGAGATCGAAATCAGATGCGCGTGCCTTTGAAACAGATGCTCGACCTGGGTCGCTACATGGGCCGCAAGAAGCGCGCGGGAGAAAAATATTTCCCGCTGGTGCTGATGCTTGAACCGCTGCACGCATGCAATCTGGCCTGTATCGGATGCGGCCGGATAGTCGAGTACAAGGACACCATCCGCGACCAGATGCCGCTCGAAGACGCGGTCGGTGCGGCTGCCGAAGCCGACGCGCCGATCGTCTCGATCTGCGGCGGCGAACCGCTGATGTACAAGCATATCGTGCCGCTGACCAAGCGGCTGATCGAAGAGCAAAAGCGCCACGTGATGATCTGCACCAATGCGATTCTGGTCGAGCGCTTTATCAAGCAGGTCGCGGCGAGCCCGTATCTGAGCTTCAATCTGCATATCGACGGGATGCGCGAGACCAACGATCGGATCCTGGCGCGCGACGGCCATTTCGACACCGTCGTGCGGATGATCAAGTTGCTCAAGGAAAAAGGCTATCGCGTGCAGACCAACTCGACGGTGTTCCGCGAGACTGACGCGGAAGAGGTCGAGGAGCTGATCAAGTTTCTGGGCGGCCTGGGGGTCGACGGGATGCTGGTGACGCCGGGGTACCATTACCAGGTGCTGACCAACGACGATCTCTATCTGACCAAGGAAGAGATGCCGCTCAAGTTCCAGCGCGTGCGCAAGCTGGCCGACGATTACAAGATTATCAACACGCCGATTTACCTCGACTACCTGGTCGGCGAGCGCGACCTGCTGTGCAGTCCGTGGACCACCGTGACGCGCAATCCGCGTGGCTGGAAGGGACCCTGCTACCTGATCACCAACGGCCATTACAAGAGTTTCGCCGAACTCCATCAGGCGACCGACTGGGAGTACTACCGCACCAAGCAGGACGTGCGGTGCCGCGACTGCAAGCTCCATTCGGGCTTCGAGGGCACGGTGGCGATGGACTTCGGCAAGAATCTGAAGGACTCGTGGCGGATGGTGCGGCATTACGTGGCGTGAGGCCTCGGGTGGCATGATCGGGTGCGCGACGGATGCGGGCGGCTCTCGTGGCGGCGCGCGCCAATCCGATCCGGGTGGCGAGCGCGGATGCGCGGCAAAAACTCACCGCGTCGCGCGCGAGGGCATCGCGCTCATCTGACGGCGGTGCGCCTGCGCGCTAGCCGCGGCGCGCGCGGTTTGGGCGTTCGCCGTCTAACGATTCATCGCGATTGTTCTTGCAGTCCGATTTGGGAAAGCAGCCGATGCGGGACGTCAAACCCATTGAAGCGATCACGGCCGTCGAAATGACCGGCGAGTCCGCCGATCGTGAATTCGATTTCGAGCTTTACTTGCGGCAGCGCGCTGCGCTGGTCGAGCAGGCGCTGGCCGACCGGGTGGCCGATGCGCATGGACCGGCGAGCCGCCTGCTCGAGGCGATGCGCTACAGCCTGCTGGCCGGCGGCAAGCGCCTGCGTCCGGTCCTGGCGCTCGCGGCGTGCGAAGCGGTCGGTGGCGCGATCGACGTGGCAATGAGCTTCGCCTGCGCGATCGAGATGATTCACACCTACTCGCTGGTGCATGACGATCTGCCGTGCATGGACGACGACGATCTGCGCCGCGGCCGTCCGACCAACCATAAGGTGTATGGCGAGGCGATCGCGACGCTGGCCGGCGACGGGCTGCTGACCGACGCGTTCAAGGTGCTCGCGCAGGCGGCGGCGCAAAGCGGCGCGGCGCATAGCGCACCCGAGGCGTTGCTCGAGACGATCGCGGAGCTGGCCGACGCGGCGGGTTCGGCCGGGATGGTCGGCGGACAGGTGATCGATCTCCTGGGCGAAGGCCGCGACCTGCGTTTGGCGGAGCTTGAAGAGCTGCATCGCCGCAAGACCGGTGCGCTGTTTGTCGCCGCGGTCCGTGGTGGCGCGCGCCTGGGTGGCGGGTCACCGGAAGAATTGACGGCGCTCGGCGCATACGGCGCGGCGCTGGGCCTGGCCTTCCAGGTGATCGACGACCTGCTCGACGTCGAGTCGTCGGCGGAGGATCTGGGCAAGCGCACCAACAAGGACCAGGCGCGCGGCAAGGCGACCTATCCGGCGCTGCTCGGGGTCGAGCGTTCGCGCGATCTGGCGCGCGAGCTGGCCGGCAAAGCCGAGCGCGCCCTGGGCGCCTTCGACGATCGCGCAGCACCGCTTCGGCTGCTCGCGGCGTACGCGGTGGAGCGCAAATTGTGAGCGACGAACGGGTCACGAGCGCGGCGCTTCCGTCGTCCGCGCCGCATGCCGCCGGCGCCGCGCCGCATTCGCACGATCGCGCGTCGGGGCCTCCGCGCCAGGCGATGCTGGTCGAGCCGGGGCGCCTCGAGTTGCGCGAGTTCATTCCGCCGCATCCGGGACCGGGCGCGATCCTGCTCGAAATCAGGTGCGCGCTGAGTTGCGGCACCGATTTGAAGGCCTATCGCCGGGGCCATCCGATGTGGAAGCTGCCGGCGCCGTTCGGCCATGAGTTTGCCGGCGTGGCCGCCGAGGTGGGCGCGGGCGTCGCACAGTTCCGGGAGGGCGACGAGCTGATGGCGGCGCCGACGGCGCCGTGCGGCGCGTGCTTCTATTGCGATCGCGGGCAGGAGAATCTCTGCGCGCAGGCGATGGAGCTGATGGTGATGGGCGGGTATGCGGATTACATTTTGATTCCGCCGCACGTGGTCGCGCGCAACACTTTTCGCAAGCCGGCCGCGCTGCCGTTTGAAGAGGCGGCGCTGCTCGAGCCGCTGGCCTGCGTGGTCCATGCGCAGGCGCTGGCGCGGGCGGAGAAATCCGAGACCGTGCTGATTGTTGGCGCGGGTCCATTTGGCTTGCTGCAGATGCTCGCGCTCCGGGCCGCGGGCGTGCGCGAAGTGGTGGTCGCGGGACGCGGCGCGAGCCGCCTGGGCTGGGCCGGCGAGCTCGGCGCCGACCGCGTGATCGACGTCACGCAGACCGACGCGGCCGGCGCGGTGGCGTCGCTCAATGGCGGCCACGGACCCGACCTGGTGATCGAATGCACCGGGCAGGTGGACGGCTGGCAGGAGGCCTTTGCGCGCGTGCGGCGCGGCGGGCGAGTGGTGTTCTTCGGCGGATGCGCGGTAGGCACCGCGATCAGCGTCGATACACGCCGGATGCATTACGATAACCTGACCCTGCTGGCGCCGTTTCATTTCCGGCCGCGCGACGTGCGCGAGGCCTACGAACTGTTGTGCGGCGGCGGGCTCGGCGCGGGGCGGATTATCAACGCGCGCCGGCGGCTCAGCGAATTAGCCGACGTTTTTGCATTGCTCGAACGGAGTGCCGTGCTCAAGTGCGCGGTAATCCCGTGAGGCGTCGCGAGCGCGCCGACCGCGGCCGGGCGGGGATGGCCGCGCTGGCGATGCGGGCCGCGCCCGCCGCGCCGGGCTGCGGAGTAGTTGAGGAATAACGGACGGATTTGTGTTTATGGACCAACCTGCACCGATGACAACTGACGGTTCGCCGGCAATCAGCGTGGCGCCCGCGCGCGACGAATTTGCCGCGCGGCTCGATTTCACGATCGCCGAAGCCCAGCGCGCGCTGCTCCAGCAGCAGCATCCCGAGGGCTACTGGCAGGCGGCGCTCGAAGCCAACGCCGAGATGAACGCGGAGGCGATCATTTTCCATCGCTTCATGGAGGCCGAACTCGACGCGCCGACCGAGGCCAAGCTCAAGAAGCTGCTGATCGATACTCAGCAGGGCGACGGTAGCTGGACGCTGTTTCCGGGTGGCGAGGGCCATCTGTCGACCTCAATCGAAGCCTACTTCGCGCTGAAGCTGACCGGGATGCGCGCGGGCGACGAGCCGATGATGCAGGCGCGGCGGTGGATCCTGGCGCGCGGCGGAATCGTCAATGCGGGCACGCTCGCGCGGGTCTATCTGGCGACGATGAACCAGGTGACGTGGGATGCGGCGCCGTCGCTGCCGGTCGAGATCGGGCTGCTGCCCAACTGGTTTCCGGTCAATATGTACGAGCTTTCGTCGTGGGCGCGCGGCACGCTGTTCGCCACGATGGTGCTTGAGGCCAAGCGTCCGGTGCGCGAGATTCCGTGGCAGGACGGCGTGCTGGAGCTCTATATCCAGCCGCCCCATTTTACGAAATTCAAGATGCTGCGCGGCGCGCGGACGCTCTCGCTGCGCAACGCACTGATCGGCGCCGACCATGCACTGCGGTTTTACGATCGGCATCATCTGAAAGGGCTGCGCGCGCGCGCGCTGCGCCATGCGGAAAACTGGCTCCTCGAACATCAGGACGCCAACGGGTCGTGGGGCGGAATCCAGCCGTGCTACCTGCTGAGCGCGATGGCGCTGAAGGGGCTCGGCTACCGCAACGACCATCCGGTGATCGCCAAGGCGCTGACGGCGGCGCGCGAGCTGATCTGGGAGCAGGGCGATTCGATCATCTATCAGCCGTGCGTGTCGCCCAACTGGGACACCGCGCTGGCGGCCAAGGCGCTGATCGACTCAGGCCTGCCAGGCGACGATCCGGCGCTGCGCGGCGCGGCGAAATGGCTAATCGATCATCAGATATTCAAGAAGGGCGACTGGTCGGTGAAGCGGCCCGAGCTCGAGCCGGGCGGATGGGCGTTTGAGTTTTACAACGATTGGTTTCCCGACGTCGACGACTCGGCGGTAATCCTGATGGTGCTGGCCGAAGCGGCGCATGATGACGCGGCGGCGCGCGAGCGCGCGATCAAAGTGGGCGCCAACTGGGTCATGGGGATGCAATCGAAAGATGGCGGGTTCAGCGCATTCGACGCCGACAACACCTCCGAGTGGATCAACCAGGCGCCGTTCGCCGACGTCGAGGCGGCGACCGATCCGACCTGCGCCGATCTGACGGGACGGGTGCTCGAAATGATGGCCGCGGTTGGCTATCGTGCGGATCATCCGGTGGCGCGCCGGGCGATCGCGTGGCTCAAGCGCGATCAGGAGGCGGATGGATCGTGGTGGGGGCGCTGGGGCGTGAGCTACATTTACGGGACGTTCTCGGCGCTGTCGGGCCTGCGCGCGATCGGCGTGGAGGTGAGCGAACCGTGGATCGGGCGCGCGGTGGCGTGGTTCAAATCGGTACAAAACGAGGATGGCGGGTGGGGCGAAAGCTGCCTTGCGGACAAGGATCCGGCGTTCAAGGGCAGCGGCGCGAGCACGCCGTCGCAGACCGCGTGGGCGCTGATTGGACTGGTCGCGGGCGAGGACCAGATAAGCGATCAGATGACGCGCGGGATGACCTGGCTGTTCGAGCGGCAGAACGCGGAGGGCCGGTGGGAAGACCTGGAATATACCGGCACCGGGTTCCCGAATCATTTCTACCTGCGCTACAATATGTATGCGCATTACTTTCCCCTGATGGCGCTGGGACGGATTCGGCGGCGGATGGCGGAGTTGGCCACGCGCTGACGGCGCACGACAAGTCATGAAAGCGATCGCGATTCTCGGCTCCACCGGATCGGTCGGGGTGACCACGCTCGACGTGGTCGATCGTTTCCGCGATCGCTTCCGCGTGGTGGCGATGGCCGCGGGGCGCAACCTCGAATTGTTCGCCGCACAGGTGCGCCGCTTCGCGCCCGAACTGGTCTCGGTGGCGACGGCGGAACTGGCGCGCGAACTGGGCGATCGGATTCGCCCGCTGGCGCCCGCGATCATGCATGGCGACGAGGGTGCGATCGCCGTCGCGACCCATCCGGCGGCGACGCTGGTGATGTCGGCGCTGGTCGGCGCGCTCGGGCTTAGGCCGACATTGGCGGCGATCAAGGCGGGCAAGGATATCGCGTTTGCCAACAAGGAAGTGCTGGTGATCGCCGGCGAGGTGGTGACGCGCGCGGTGCGCGAGCATGGCGTGCGCCTGCTGCCGGTCGACAGCGAGCACAACGCGGTCTTTCAATGTATTGACGGGCGACCGCCGGCGACCATCAAGCGGGTAATCCTGACCGCGTCGGGCGGGCCGTTTCGCACCTGGCCGGCCGATCGCTTTGGCGCGATTACGATCGCGGACGCGCTCAATCATCCGACCTGGCGGATGGGCAATAAGATCACGATCGATTCGGCCACGCTGATGAACAAGGGGCTCGAAGTGATCGAGGCGCGCTGGCTGTTCGGGCTGCCGGCGGAAAAGATCAGCGTCGTGGTGCATCCGCAGAGCGTGATTCATTCGATGGTCGAGATGGTCGACGGGTCGGTGATCGCAGAGATGGCGATACCCGACATGGCGATCCCGGTGGCGTTCGCGCTGGCCTATCCGGAGCGGCTGCCGATGGCGCATCTGAGGCCGCTGTCGCTGGTGGATTGTGCGCGGCTGACCTTCGAGGAGCCGGACTTCACGCGCTTTCCGTGCCTCAGGCTGGCCTACGAGGCGCTGCGCGCGGGCGGCACGATGGCGGCTTGCCTCAATGCGGCGAATGAGGAACTGGTGGCGGGATTTCTGGCCGGGCGGATGCGCTTCGTCGACCTGCCGCGGCATCTTGAGACCGTGATGGAGCGGCACGACAACGCGCCCGCGCAATCGCTCGAGGATCTGATCGAGACCGACGGATGGGCGCGGGCAGCGGCGCGCGAACTGATCGGGGCCGAACGCGTGGCGGCAGGCGCGTAACGGATCGGCGATGAAGATTGCCAGCGCAAATCCGCAGGGCGGCGCGATCGGTACCGCGCCGGCGATCGAGGCGGCGCGCGCCGCGGCGATCCGCGACGACGAGGCCGTCGCATTGGCGGAGGCCTACGCGTTTTGCGGACGGCTGGCGCGATCGCATTACGAAAACTTTACCGTGGCGTCGTGGCTGATGCCGCGCGCGCTGCGCCCGCCGATGCATGCGCTGTACGCCTACGCGCGCATCGCGGACGATTTCGCCGACGTCGACCATAGCATCGCCAAGCTTGACGAATGGGAGCGCGAACTCGACGCAGCGTACGCCGGCGCGCCGCGGTATCCGGTGTTCGTCGCGCTGGCCGACACGATCAGGCGCTTCGGGTTGCCGCGCGAGCCGTTTGCGGACCTCCTGCGGGCGTTTCGCAGCGACGTGAATTTCGCCGGCTTCGAGACGATGGAAGAACTGCTCGGCTACGCGCGCTACTCGGCGAATCCGGTGGGGCGGCTGGTGCTCGCCCTGTTCGGCTATCGCGACGGCGAACGCCAGCGGCTGTCCGATCTGATCTGCAGTGGACTGCAACTGGCGAACTTCTGGCAGGACGTCGCGCTGGATTACGCGATCGGCCGCATTTATGTACCGCGGCGCGATCTTGAGCGGTTCGGCGTCGCGCCGGCCGATCTCGGCGGCGGGCGGATGACGCCCGCATTGGGCGCGCTCCTGCGCCACGAAATCGGCGTGGCGCGCGCGATGCTGACGGAGGGCGCGGCGCTGAGCCGGATGGTCGATCGGCGGCTGAGCCGGGACCTCGTGATGTTTGCCGGCGGCGGCTTGGCAATTCTGCGCGCGATCGAGCGGGTGGACTGCGACGTATTTACGCGGCGGCCGAAGCTCGGCAAGCTCGACTACCTGGCAATCGGATGGGATGCGTTTTGTGGGCGCCTTTCGCACTGAAGAGATTATCGGCCGTCCGGCGGCGGACGCGGCGGCGCTGGCCCGGGACTACGCGCGCTGTGCGGAAGTGACGCGGCGATCGTCGTCGAATTTTTATTACGCGTTCATGCTGCTGCCGGTTGCGCGGCGGCGCGCGCTCAACGCGGTCTATGCGTTCTGCCGCTTCGTCGATGACATCGCCGATGACGAATCGATCGGCGAGCCGGCGGTGCTGCTGACGCGCTGGCGCGAGGAGTTGCGCAACGTGTTTGCCGGCGCGCCGACGCGGCCGGTCTCGCGCGCGCTGGCCGACAACGTCGCGCGCTACAACCTGTCGCGCCGCCCGTTCGAGGAAGTAATCGACGGCGTCGAGATGGACCTGACGCGGCGGCGTTACGAGACCTTCGGCCAACTCGTCCTCTATTGCCGGCGCGTGGCGTCGGCGGTCGGGCTGATCTGCATCGAGATTTTTGGCTACACGAATCCGTCGGCCCGGACCTATGCCGAGCAGTTGGGCCTGGCGTTTCAGATGACCAATATCCTGCGCGACGTGCGCGAGGACGCCGCGCGCGGGCGGATCTACTTGCCGCTCGAGGATTTGCGGCGCTTTGCCGTCGGCGAGGATGAAATCCTGCGCGGTGAGTATAGTTCGCGCTTTCATGCGCTGATGGAATTCGAGGCGGACCGCGCACGCGAATTTTATCGCGCGGCGGCGCGCGCGCTGGCGCGCGAGGATCGCGCGTCGATGATCGCGGCCGAAGGCATGCGGCTTATCTACAGCGCACTGCTCGATCAGATCGCGCGGGCGGATTACCGCGTGCTCGATCGCCGGCTGAGCCTCTCGGCGCCGCGCAAGCTCTACCTGGTGGGGCGCGCGTGGGCCGGCGCACGCCTGCCGCGCGCGGCGGGCTGAGGCGCGCGCGGTGGCGGTCGAAGCCAAGGACGTCGCCGTAATCGGAGGCGGTTTCGCCGGCCTTGCGGCGGGCGTGGCGCTGAGCGCGCGCGGCTATCGCGTCGCGATCCTCGAAGGCAAACCCGCGCTCGGCGGGCGCGCGTACTCGTTCCTCGACGAAGAGACCGGCGACCAGGTCGACAACGGCCAGCACGTCCTGATGGGCTGCTACCGCGAGACGCTGGCCTTCCTCGACCGGATCGGCAGGCGCGATCGCCTGATCGTCCATCGCAATTTAGAAATCGAGATGCTCGACGGGCCGGGGCGGCGGGCGCAGATCAAGACCGCCCGCCTGCCGGGGCCGTTGCATATGAGCGGCGCGCTGCTCGCCTACGGGCATCTGACGATCGGCGAACGGATACGCGTGATGACGGGTGGGATGCGGCTGATGGTGATGCGGCGGCGCGACGCGGCGCGGCTTAAGCGGATGAGCGTCGCCGAGCTGATGGAGCTGCTGGGGCAGGGCGCGCGGGCGCGGCAATGCTTCTGGTATCCGATCGCGATTGCGACGCTCAACGACGATCCCGAGCTGGCGTCGGCCTACCTGTTTGCCGAAGTGCTCAAGCGCGCGTTTTTTTCCCGCCGAATCGATTCGGCGTTCGTTTATTCGAAGGTCGGGCTGAGCGAACTCTACTGCGATGCGGCGCGCGATTTTATCGAGCGCGCGGGCGGCGTGGTGGCGACGCGCGCGATCGTCGAGGGCCTGGACTTCGCCGCCGACTCGACGGTCAGCGCGCTGCGCCTGCGCGACGGCAGCCGGCTCAGCGCGGCGAATTACATTGCGGCGGTGCCACCGCGGCAATTGCTCAAGCTGCTGCCCGAGGCGGCGGTCGCCGATCCGTTTTTCGCGCGGATCGGCGCGCTGCAAAGCTCGCCAATCGTCTGTGTGCATGCGTGGTTCGATCGCGAGATCACGCGATCGGCCTTCGTCGGCTTTATCGGCACGCAGACCCAATGGATGTTCAACAAGCGGCGGATCTTCGAGCAGCACGGCGAGCGCCATCCGGGCTACCTGAGCTTCGTGATCAGCGGCGCGCGGATGCTGGTCGATCGATCGAACGACGAACTGCTGGAACTGGTGATCGGCGATCTGCGTGCGATGGTCCCGGCGGCGTGCAACGCGAAGCTGGTCAAGGCGATCGTGCTCAAGGAAAAGCATGCGACGATGGCACCCGATCCGCTGTCGGATAGGAGCCGGCCGCCGGCGATCACGCCGATCGGCAATCTGTTTCTGGCCGGCGACTGGATTCAGACCGGCTTGCCGGCGACCATCGAAAGCGCAGTGATCGCGGCGGGTGCGGCGGCCAGCGCGATCGTCGCGCGCGCCGGCGACGGCTGAGGCGGGCGCGATGGCGGAGGGTATCGCGCGGATCGCGCTGGTCACCGGCGCCAACGGTTTCGTCGGCGCGCACGTGGTGCGGGCGCTGGCGGCGCGCGGAACCAGGGTGCGCGCGCTGGTGCGCGAGGGGGCCGATTTGCGCGCGCTGGACGAAGTGGCGTGCGATCTCGTGCGCGGCGATCTGCGCGACCCGGGCGCGGTCGCGCGGGCGGCCGACGGATGCGCCGAGGTTTACCACGTGGGCGCGGACTATCGCCTGTGGGTCGAGGACGAGGCGCCGATGTACGAAGCCAACGTCGGCGGCACGCGCAACGTGATTGCGGCGGCGCGGAGTGCGGGCGCCGCGCGGATCGTGCATACCAGCACGGTCGGCGCGCTGGGGATCGGCGCGGACGGAATCGGCCGGGAAGATACGCCGGTCGGGCTCGACGAGATGATCGGTCCGTACAAGCGATCGAAGTTCATGGCCGAGCAGGCGGCGATCGCGGCGGCGCGTGACGGCGCGCCGATCGTGATCGTGAATCCGTCGACGCCGATCGGTCCGCTGGATTACAAGCCGACGCCGACCGGGCGCATCATCGTGGATTTTCTCAACCGGCGGATGGCCGCGTTTATCGAGACCGGACTCAACCTGGCGTGCGTCGAAGATGTCGCGCGCGGCCATATCCTGGCCGCCGAGCGCGGACGGGTGGGCGAGAAATATATCCTGGGCGGCGAGAACCTGACGCTCGAGCAGATGCTGCGGCGGCTCGCCGCGCTCTCCGGGATGCCGGCTCCGCGCTGCAAAATTCCCTACGGCGTAGCCTACGGCTTCGCGCTGGGCGCCGAGGTGGTCGCGCGCACGATCACGCATCGCGCGCCGCGCGCCAGCCTGACCGAGGTGCGGATGGCGCGGAAGAAGATGTTCTTCGATTCGGCCAAGGCACGCAGCGAACTCGGCTACGCGCCCGCTCCGGTCGATGAAGGCCTGACGCGCGCGATCGAATTTTTCCGCCGGATCGGCGCCGCGCGCGCCGCCGCCTGAGCCGCCGATGCATCTTCTGCTGGCGACCATCGAACTGCGTCCCTACGTCTTCATTTTTCTCGGCGCGTTCTTGCTGATCGCGATCGTCAATTACGGCGTGCGCACGACGATCCTGTTCACGGCGCTGACCTATGCCGTGTCGCTCGGATGCGAATGGAGTTCCGTGCACAACGGCTTTCCGTTCGGCCTGTATCACTATCTCGACGCGACGCGCAGCCGCGAGATCTGGATCGCCGGCGTGCCGTTGATGGACTCGCTGTCGTTCACGTTTCTCGGGTTTGCGAGCTATACGGTCGCGATTCTGATGGCGTCGCCGCTGTGGCGGCGCGGCATGGATCTCCGCGTGCTGGATACGTGGGCGATCCGGCGATCGCCGCGGGTGTGGCTGATGGCGGCGCTGTTCATGGTGATGGTCGACATGGTGGTCGATCCGCTGAGCGTGCGCGGCGACCGCTGGTTCCTCGGCAGGATCTTCTGGTATGACCCGCCTGGGCCGTATTTCGGCGTGCCGATCAGCAACTACCTGGGCTGGTTTTTTGTCGCGGCGATCGCGGTCGCGATCTTCCAGGGGCTCGACGGATGGCTCAATCGTGGCGCGGCGCGGCCGGCCGGTGCGATGCCGCAAGTGCCGTCGCGCGCGCTGCTGGGGCCGATGCTGTACGCGGGCATCGTCGGCTTCGGTATCACGATGCTGTTCGTGATCGGCGCGGCGGGAATCGGCTGGGCGAGCGTGTTTATCTACCTGCCGTTCGTAGCGCTGATTCTCAACGCGCTGACGCGCGCGCAAAGCTACGGCGACGCCGCCGCGATCGCGCGTCATTTAGTAGATTTTCCCTATAATACAGCGGTTTTCGGCGCCTCGCCGGACGGCCGCGGCGAGGCTCGCCGCAAAGGCGCCCGCGCTCGCCGCGATGCCTGACATCGCGCTGCGATGAGTGACGCGCGCCGCGCCGGGTTTGCGGCGTATTCGCGCAAGGATGCGGTGCGAGAGGGCGTCAGCGGCGGCGGGGCACGACCGCTTCGACCGCTATCGCCATCGCGGTGGTCGCCTGACGCAGATTGCGCACGAGACGGATCACCCCGCCGACCATCCGGGGATTGCGGATGAGCGCGGAGGCTGCGGCGAGCATCCGCACGTTGCCCTCTTCATCGGCGAGGCCGGCGCCAGCGAGTTCGTGCTCGACGGTGTCCATGATGGTGCGCAGGCAGACGCAGGGCAGGCCGCGCACGGCGGCTTCCTGAGCGATCACGGCACTCTCCATATCGACCGCGATCGCGCCGCTCTGCTGACCGGCGCGGCGCTTGTCGGACTCGGTGGTGAGCGGAAATTTGACCGTTAAGATCGCGCCGACGGTATATGGAAGCGCCGCGGCGGTCAGTGCCGCGGAGACCGCCGCAAGCCAATCGGGTGAGATTTCGACGACTTGATGAGGCTGCGCGGCGTCGCCCGGGCGCGTGAGCAGGCGATCAGCGACGACCAGGCCGCCGATGCCGAGGTGGTCGGCCAGCGCGCCGGCCACGCCGGTGATGATCACGAGGTCGATGCCGCGCAGACCGTCGAAGACCCGCCGTGCGCTCTCGCGCGCGCGGCGCATCCCGATACCGCTGGCGGCGAGGGCGACCGGAGTGTCGCCGAGGCGCCCGTATGAGCCGGCGACTTCCTTGATGTCGAGCGGATACTCAGCCGACAGGCGCGCACGAAGCGGCGCAAGCTCGGCGCCGAAGGCACAGAATATGAGGATCACGAAGCGACTTCCTTCACCATGCGCGCCGGCGGTCGCGGGGCCGCGCGAACGTTTGAGGCTCGCGCAGGCGGCGCAGGCGGCTTGAGTATGCGCGCGCGGCCAAGCAAAAATGCGCGGATGCGCAAGATGCGTCAAGCAGATGACGCGGCGGACGAGGTTCGCCCGCGGCTCCGCGCTCACGCCGAACCCGATGAGTAAGCCGATCGAAGTGATCGTGACGGCCGACGACTTTGGCTTCTCGCGCGAGGTCAACGCCGGCGTGATCCGGGCGCATCGCGAGGGCGTGCTGACGGCGACCAGCCTGATGGTGGCGTCGGCGGCGCGCGACGAAGCGGCGGCGCTCGCGCGGGAGAATCCACAGCTCGACGTCGGACTGCATCTGGTGGTGTGTCGCGGACGCAGCGTGCTCGACGTGGCGCGACTGGGCGGAATCGTCGATGCGGCGTGCAATTTCGGTAACCATCCGGTGGGCGCCGGGATGCGCTACTTCTTCGATCGGGCGGCGCGCGGCGCCCTGCGCGACGAAATCCGAGCGCAGATCGAACTGCATCTGAAGCTGGTCGGGCGTCTGGACCATATCGACGGGCATCTGAATTTTCACGTGCATCCGGCGATTGCCGACATGCTGATCGATCTGTGCGCGGAATATCGCGTGCCCGCGATGCGTATTCCGCGCGAGCCGGTGTTCACGACGATCCATCTGGCGCGTGACCACGCCGCGCGCAAACTTACCGAGGCGGTAATTTTCCGGATGCTCGCGCGCCGCGCGCGCCGCCGGCTCGACGCGCGCAGTATCCGCAGCAGCGACTGGCTGTTTGGACTGCATCAGAGCGGCCATCTGAGTGAGGATTATGTTACCGGCGTGATCGCGCGGCTGCGGCCCGGACTGACTGAGATCTATTTCCATCCGGCGGCCGATATCGGCGCGACGCCGCCCGCGGTCGAAGCGCAGCGCGAGGTCGAAATCCTGACCGGGCGGCGGATGCGCGCGGCGATTTCGGCGCAAGGCGCGCGGCTGACCAGCTTTGCCGAACTCGCGCGCGGCGGATGAATCGCGCGCGCGGCGGTCCGGCGCGACGGGCGCCGGCGGCGGACGCGGCGAACTCGCCTCGGGCGGCGGTTTACGACTACAATGAGCGCCTTGGGGCGATGCCGCCCCGTCGCTCCCGGGCAATCAGGCACGGAGCAAATCAGGCCGGCAAAAAGGATAACCGATGTTTGATCAGGAGACGTCGCTCAGCGCGGCCCAGGCGCAGGAATACCGGCTGCCGGTCAGCGTCACGCCCGAACGCTATGACCTGCGGCTGACGCCCGATCTGATCGCCTTTACGTTTGACGGCGACGAGACCGTCGCGATCATGGTGCACGAGGCGACGGCCGAGGTCGTGCTCAACGCGCTCGAGTTGCAAATCGACAGCGCGGTGGCCGAGCGCGACGGCAAATCGATCAGCGCGACGATCGAGATGGAGGCGGCCCGCGAGCGCGCGCGGATTCGATTTGGCGAAACGCTGGCGCCGGGTGAGTGGAAGTTGCGGATCAAATTCCGCGGCATCCTGAACGACAAGCTCCACGGCTTCTATCGCAGCCAGTACACCGACGCGGCCGGCAAGAGCCATACGGTTGCGACCACGCAATTCGAGGCGACCGACGCGCGGCGCGCGATCCCGTGCTGGGACGAACCGGCGCTCAAAGCGGTCTTCGGCGTGACGCTGGTGATCGACGAGAACCTGACGGCGCTGTCCAACGGCGGCCTCAAGGGCGAGCGCACCCTGGGCAACGGCAAGAAGGAGATGGTGTTCAAGGACACGATTCGCATGTCGACCTACCTGCTTGCCTTTATCGTCGGCGAGTTCGAGGCGACGGCGCCGGTGGACGCGGGCACACCGCTGCGGATCGTGCATGTGCCGGGCAAGCGCGGGCTGACGCCGTGGGCGCAGCAGATTGGCGCATTCTCGCTCAAATTTTTCGCCGGCTACTACGGCATCCCGTACCCGGGCGACAAGCTCGACCTGATCGCGATACCTGACTTCGCGGCGGGCGCGATGGAGAACCTGGGCGCGATCACGTTCCGCGAGACGGCGCTGCTGGCCGACGAGCGCAGCGCCTCGCGCGCCGAGCTCGAGCGGATCGCCGACGTGGTCTCGCATGAGAACGCGCACATGTGGTTCGGCGACCTGGTGACGATGCGCTGGTGGAACGGCATCTGGCTGAACGAAGCCTTCGCCACCTTCATGGAGATGCTTGCGGTCGATGCGTGGAAACCGCAATGGAAGCGCTGGGAGAGTTTCGGCGTATCGCGCGGGTCGGCGATGGCGATCGATGCGCTCAAGAGCACGCGGTCGATCGAGTACACGGTGCTCAGCCCCGAAGATTGCCGGTCGATGTTCGACGTCCTGACTTACGAAAAGGGCGCGGCGGTGCTGCGCATGCTCGAACAATTTTTGGGCGCCGAAGAGTTCCGCAAGGGTATCGGTCGCTACCTGAAGCAGCATCAGTACGCCAACACCGAGACCGGCGACCTGTGGGACGCGTTGGAACAATCGAGCGGGCAGCCGGTGCGCAAGATGATGGACACGTGGATTTTCCAGCAGGGCTTTCCGGTGGTCAGCGCGGCGCCGACCGCCGACGGGCGCGGGCTGAAGGTGAGCCAGCGGCGGTTTTTCCTCGCGCCGCCGGACGATCCGGCGCCGCAGCTATGGCACGTGCCGATCATGGTGCGCGCGCAGACCGAGCATGGCGTCGCCACGCATAAATTGTTGCTGACCGAAGCTGAGACCACGCTCGAGTTGCCGGGGCGTCTGCAATGGGCGCTGCTCAATGAAGGCGGGCACGGCTTTTACCGCGTGCGCTACGCGCCCGCGATGCTCGCGTCGCTGACGGCCAACCTGGGCGCGCTCGCACCGATCGAGCGGTTTGGGCTGGTCAGCGATACCTGGGCGGCGACCGTCGCGGGACTGACGCCGCTGGCCGAGTTCCTGCGGATGGCGCGGCTGTTCCACGGCGAGACCAATCTCAACGTCTGGCGCGCGCTGATCGGCGCGTTCAGCTACCTCGATATGATCGCGACCGACGCGCAGCGTCCCGCGGTGGCGGCGGCGGTGCGCGAGCTGATTGCGGGCGCGGCGGCGCAGTTGGGATGGACGGCGGCGGCCGGCGAAGACGAATTGCGCGGGCAGTTGCGGGCGACGCTGATCGGCGCGCTCGGCACGCTCGGCGACGATCCGGCGGTGCAGGCGCGCGCGCGCGAACTGTACGCGGCGTGGAGCCGCGATCCGGCGGCGGCCGATCGCGATTTGCAGCCGGCGCTGGTCGGGATCCTGGCGCATTGCGGCGACGCCGCGCGTTATACCGAGTTCAAGCAGAACTTTAAGTCCGCGCGGACGCCGCAGGAGGAGCAGCGCTTTTTATTCTCGCTGGCCAATTTCCGCGACCCGGCGCTGCTCGCACAGACCATGGAGATGACGCTCAACGGCGAAGTGCGCACGCAGAACGCGCCCTTCCTGATGCATTCGCTGATCTATAACAGCACCTCGCGCTACGCGGCGTGGGACTTTGTGAAGCTCCACTGGGAGACGATGATCGCGCGCTTCCCCGACAGCGCATTGCCGCGGATGTGCGAGGCGATCAATGGCCTGCTCGATCGGCAGCGCGAAGTGGAGGAGTTCTTCGCCCAGCACAAGATGCGCCTGGGCGGCAAGCTGATCGACCAGCATCTCGAGCGCCTGGGCGTGGCGGCGGCCTTTCGCAAGCGTGAGGGCGCCGGGCTCGAGGCGGCGCTCAAGGGCTAGGCGCCTTCGGGCGAATCTCACGGGAGGCCGCCGTGTGCCGCCGCCTCCCGCCGCGATTATCAAGTGTTACTTTAAGTTCTTCCGTAGATCGATTGCGAACTCGATGCGTGCCGCCTATCCGGCCATGCGTCCGGCCCGGGGCTGTTCGTGCCCGAGGATCGGATGGGGCCGGTAGGGCTTTTCCATCAGCGCGACTTCCTCGGCGGTGAGCTTGAGATCGACCGAGGCGAACAACTCCTCAAGCTGGGCGAGCTTGGTCGCGCCGATAATCGGCGAGGTCACGCCGGGCGCCTGCAGGATCCACGCGCAAGCGACCTGGGTCGGCGAGACGCCGCGCGCCTGGGCGACCTGCTCGAGCGCGTCGGCGACGGCGAAGTCGGATTCGTCGCGATAGAGGCTCTTGCCGAATTCGTCGGTGCGCGAGCGCAGCGTAGCGGCGTCGCCGCCTTCGCGCTTGCGCTTGCTGGCGAGGAAGCCGCGCGCCAGCGGGCTCCATGGAATGAGCGCCACGCCCTGGTCGACGCACAGCGGGATCATCTCGCGCTCTTCCTCGCGATAGATCAGATTGTAGTGATTTTGCATCGAGATGAAGCGCTGCCAGCCGTGCTCGCGGGCGGTATACAGGGCCTTGGAGAATTGCCAGGCGGCCATGCTGCTCGCGCCGAGGTAGCGAACCTTGCCGCTGCGCACGAGCGTGTCGAGCGCTTCGAGGGTCTCCTCGATCGGGGTCGAGAAGTCCCAGCGATGGATCTGGTAGAGGTCGATGTAGTCCATGCGCAGGCGGCGCAGCGAATTTTCGCAGGCCTCGATAATGTGCTTGCGGCTAAGGCCGCGGCGGTTCGGCCCCTGGCCCATCGCGCCGTGGACCTTGGTGGCGACGACGATGTCGTCGCGCGAGGCCATCTCATTGAGCCAGCGGCCGGTGATCTCTTCGCTCGCGCCGACCGAATAGACGTCGGCCGTGTCGAAAAAATTGACGCCAGCTTCGAGCGCGGCGCCGAAATGGCCGCGCGCCTCGTCGGCGCCGAGCGCCCAGTCGCGGCGCATCGCCCATGGCGGCTGCTCGCCGCCGCCATAGGTCATGCATCCCAGGCACAGGCGCGAGACGGTGATTCCGGTTTTGCCGAGCTTCGTGTACTGCATGGTTGCTCCAATTCGGCGCCGTGCGCACCGCGCATCAAAGCGCCGATCGCGCCGTGCTACGGGGGTGATGGGCGCGCCGCGGGTGAAAAATGCGCCGCGCATAATGTTAAAGTGCAGACAAAAAATCCGCCAAACGAGCAGGCCTTGTCAAGGTCACGCGGCCAGTCCGCGTCGCGCTTGAGGCGTCGCGCCGCGACCAATCGCTGGCGCGCCTTGTCCGCGCATCACGCGCACCCTATGCTCGCAGAGGTCTGCGGACTTCCGAGTGACGCGATGGCTGACTGGGATCCCGAACTATACAACCGCTTTCGCCGCTACCGCGCGGAGCCCTTCGCGACGATTCTGGCGCGCCTGGCGCCGGGGCCGGACGAACGGATCATCGATCTGGGCTGCGGCACCGGCGAGAACACGGTCGATCTGGCGCGGGCGAGCGCAGGCGGCCGGGTGGTGGGAATGGATTCGTCGCGCGCGATGATCGATCGGGCGATCAAGTTGCGTGCGACGCTCGGCGCCGATTTGAAGTCGCGGGTCAGTTTCGCGATCGGCGATATCGGCGCGTTCGAGGCCGACGGCGCGTATACGATCATCTTCTCCAACGCCGCGCTGCAATGGGTCGCGGACCATCGGGGGGTGCTCGCGGCGTGCTGGCGCGCGCTGCGGCCCGGCGGCCGGCTGGTCGTCCAGATGCCGGCCAACGACCTCGAGACGGCGCAGGTGGCGATTCATGCGCTAGCCGCCGAAGCCCGTTGGCGCGCGGCGCTGGGCGCGGTCGAGACCCCGTCGCGGCATCGAGTGCGCCCGCCCGGAGAATATAGCGCGATGCTCAGCGCGATTGGCTACGTCGGCATCGATTGCCATTACCATACGTTTCACCATCCGATGGCGAGTCCGGCCGAGATCGTCGAATGGAGCCGCGCGACGGCATTGCGGCCGTATCTCGAGCGCATCGGGTCGGCGGATGAAGACGAATTTTTGGCCGAACTGACGGCGCGCCTCGAAACCGCCTATGGCACGCGGGGCGCGCTGACGTTTACTTTCCGCCGGCTGTTGCTGTGGGCGAGCCGCCTTTCACAATGAATCCGGCGCGGCGCGTTCCGATTTCTCCGGCGCTGATCGCCCATGGCGGAGCAGGTGGCCGCGCGCCGGCGGCCGAGCGCGTGGCGCGCCGGCGCGGGATGCTCGCGGCGGTGGCGCGCGGCGCGGCAATCCTGCGCGGCGGCGGATCGGCGCTCGACGCGGTGGTCGCGACGATCGTGGCGCTCGAGGATGATGCCCTGTTCAACGCCGGCTACGGCTCGCTGCTGACCACCGCCGGGCGCGTCGAGATGGACGCCGCGGTGATGTCGGCGGTGCGGGCAAAGGGCGCGGCGGCCGCGTACAACGGCGCGCGATCGCGGACCGCGGCGGAGCATGATGCGGCCGAGCGGATGGCTGCGGGCGAGGTGCGTGCGGGCGGCGTGGTGATGGTCAGCCGCGTGCGCAATCCGATCCTGCTCGCGCGCGCGGTGATGGAACACACGCCGCATCTGCTGATGGGCGGAGCCGGCGCCGAGCGGCTGGCGCGGCAAGCGGGAATTCCGCTGTGCCGCGCCGAAAGCCTGGTCAGCCAGCGGGCGCGCGAGCGTTGGCTGGCGACGCGCGATCAATCGCTGGCAGCGGCGGACGAGGCGGCGCCGGACGACGGCCTTGAGGCGGAACGTCACGGCACGGTGGGCGCGGTCGCGGTCGATGCGCACGGCGAGATTGCCGCGGCGACCTCGACGGGCGGCTATCCCGGCAAGCTGCCGGGGCGGATCGGCGACTCGGCGCTGATTGGCGCGGGGCTTTTTGCGACGACCCGCGGTGCGGCCTCGGCGACCGGCGCGGGCGAGGCGATCATGCGCCTGGCGCTGTGCCGCGAGGCCGTGGCGGCGGTTTCGCGGATGCCGGTGCAGGTGGCGGCCGAACGTGCGATCACCGAGATCCATGCGGCAACCGGGGCGCAGGCCGGCGTGATCATTGTCGATGCCTTTGGCCATCTCGGCTACGCGCATAATGCGGCGGCAATGGACACGGCGCTGTTCGACACGGCCGGTGGCGTGCGCCATCGCCTGCCCGATCCGATCGCTATCGGCGGCGCCGCGAGCGGCGCGCGGCATGGCAAGTAGCGCCGGCGGTCCGGCGCGGATCCGCTCTGCGATGGCCTCTCCCGCGGCGATGACGACGGCTGACCGTGGCGCGAATGCGCCCGCCGCACGGAGCGCAGGGCGGCGCGCCGCCGCATTCGCCGCGGCCTTCGCGATCGCGATTGCGATCCTCGCACCGGGCATCTCGGCGCCGTTTACGAAAGATGCCGAAACCCAATCGGCGCAGTGGGTGGTCGATATCGTGCAGCACGGCAACTGGCTGTTGCCGCTCGATTACTATGGCTTTGTCGAGCGCAAGCCGCCGCTGTTTTATTGGCTGGGCGCGATCGGCGTGGAGCTGCGCGGCGCACCGATCGACGAGATCGGCGCGCGGACGCCGTCGCTGATTGCCGGGGCGGCGGTCGCGGCGATCGTAATGGACTGGGCGGCCACCGATCTCGGCGCGGCCGGCGGATGGCTCGCGCTGGCTATTCTGCTCGGGCTGTACGGCTTTGCCGCGCGCGCAACGGTCGCGCTGACCGACATGCTCATGACGCTGATCCTGATGGGCGCGTGGCGGACCATGCGTCCGCTGCTCGACGGTGCGACGGGGCGTCGGCGCACGCTGCTGGCCGGTGTGCTGATCGGGCTTGGCCTGCTGACCAAGGGTCCGGTGGTCGCCGTGCTGATCGCGCTCGCGGCAGTCCTCTATCGCTTGATGGAGGGGGCCAATCCGATGCGGCTGGCGGCGCGCGCGTGGCCGTGGATCGCCCTCGCGATCGCGATTGCGATCGCGGCGGCGTGGTACCTGCCGGCCTTCATTGCGGGCCGCGCGAGCGCGATCGGCGGAGTGTTCGTCGACGAAAATTTTGGCCATTTTATGCCCGCCAGCATGGGCGGCACAGGCGAAGCGGCGCGCCCGATTTACTACATCGTGGCGCGACTGATTGGCGCGATCATGCCGCTGGCACTGCTGCTGCCGGCGCTCGCGACGGCGTTTGCCGGCCGCGCGTTCACAGCCCGCGCACGCGCCGCGATGGTCTATCAACTGGCGCTGGTGCTGGCGGTGGTGGTGCTGTTTTCGGCGGCCAGCGCCAAGCGCGACGATTATATTTTGCCGGCGATTCCGCCGCTGGCGATCCTGTTCGCGGGACTGTTCTGCGGCGCGATCGATGGCGAACGTCCGCACGCCGCGACGGTCGCCCGGCTGCGCGACTGGGCAAGCGGCGTAATTGCGGCCGGCGCGAGCGTCGCGGTCGCCGCGGTCTTTGCGATCGGTGCCGGCGGCGCGCTGCCGAAGTCGATCGTGGCACATTTGCAGTCCAGCGACGCGACGTTCGCGGCGCTCTTTGCCGCTGGCGTGACCCGGATGGCGCCGCCGTTTGCGTTGATGGTGGCTGCCGTGGTCGCCGGATCGGTGACCGTGTTTGCGGGTCTCGCGCGGCGCCGTCCGCTCGCGACCGGGGCTGGGCTCGCGCTGCTGTGTCTGGCCGCGGTGACCCTGTGGACGGCGGTGCTGCGGCCGGCCGAGGCGCGGACGCGGAGCCTCCGTCCGTTCGCGCAAGCGGTCAAGGAGCACGTGGGCGATGCGCCCGTGTACGTCGCTTATGACGATCCCGAGTTCGCCTGGGACTATGGCGCGAGGGTGCCAGCGCTGCCCCGCGAGATCGCGCGGCACGGTGCCCCGGCGGGCCGCGAGGTCTACCTGGTCGCCCGGCCGAGCGAACTGCTCCGGCTGGCCCCGGCGGTACGCAGCGCCGCGTTCGCCGAGTTCTCGTCGTCGGCGATGGGCGGCGCCGCGCCGACCCTCTACCTGATTCCCGCGCTCGCTGCACCGGCGGCGGCGCCCGACGGTTTGCCCGCGCCCGCGCCGTTGGCTAAATAGACCCATCGCACCAATGATCCCGGACCGCGAAGCGCACCGCGCGCGCCGGGACGCGAGGCTTGAGGATTCAATGGCCAATCAAGGCTTCAGCCCGATGGAACGCGGCGTCAGCTTTGTCCTGCGTCTGGCGGTCTCGCTACTTTTGCCGCTGTGGGGCGTGGTGATGATCGTGCTCGGCGTGAAGTGGGCGATGGGCTGGTGGATTGTCACCGGGGTTGCCGTGCTCGCGATTGGCGTGGTCTTCTTCGCCGGCAGTTCGATTGTCTCGCCGTGGCTCGGCGGCCGGCGCTTTTCCTGATCGGGTTCGTTAACGCGACGTTGGCCCGAAGCGCTGCGCGGAACGCGTGGTCGCGGGGCGCGCCTGGCGTGATCAATGAATTGCCGATCCCGGACCGCTCGACTATCCTCAAACCAGGTATGCCGATCTACGAATACGAATGCGCCGCGTGCGGCCGGGTGGCGTCGCACGTGATGCTGGGCGTTCGGCGCAAGGCGCGGCCGGCCTGCCCGACGTGCGGATCGGGACGTACGCGGCGCGTCATGTCGTCGTTTGCGGTGGTGGCAAGCGAATCGTCGCGGCTGGCGAACTTCGATACGGCGGCGCCGCGTGACGACGCGTACTACAGCGATTCGCGCAACGTCGGCATGTGGGCCAAAAAGCGCGCTCAGCAGATGGGCGTGAACCTGGGGCCTAAATTCGATGAAACGGTCGAAAAGGCGCGCACCGGGAAACTCATCAAGGACATGATCTGAGCACGCGCATGCGGCGCCGGAGCCCGCGAGTGGCGCAAGGCGCGGCGAAAGGAATGTTATGAGCAGCGGAGAGAAAGATAAATTCGGTGATAAACTGCATGACGTCGAGGCGGCGCGCGAGAACGAATGGGCGCATCGGAACGACGAGCAGTTGCTGGCGAAACTGCGCGAGAAGCGCGCCAAGACCGTCGCCTGTCCGGAATGCGGCGTGACGCTGGCGGCCGATCATGCCGCGGCGCTTGGCGGGATGGTCTGTCCGGAGCGCCACGGCGCGTGGCTCGATTGGGATACCATCGTGAAAATCATGGATAATCTGGCGCATAAGTAACGCCGCCGCCGCACGGACATGCGGAATTTATACGCGCGTGGCGCACTTGCGGCGGCCGGACCGTCGCGGCCCGCCGATGAGCATTAGAAGCCACGGTTGACAGTTCTATTAGCGCAAATTACATCAGGGACGAGTCTGTCGGATGTATTTCAACTTTGCCGTACCCCTCGCCCTGACGATCATCGCCCTGCTGATGATGGCGGGGCTGATCGGTTTGCAGAAGCTGCTCGCGCCGCGCAACCCGTTCGCGCGCAAGCTGATGCCGTACGAATGCGGCGAGCCGCCGACCGGTCAGGCCTGGATAAATTTCAACGTCCGCTTTTATCTGATCGCGCTGGTCTTCGTGATTTTCGAGGTCGAGGTCGCCTTCGTCTATCCGATCGCCGCGGTCTATCTCGAGTGGGTGCGATCGGGGCGCCGGCTTTACGCGCTCAGCGAGATTCTGATCTTCCTGCTGATACTGTTCGTCGGCCTGATCTACGTGTGGGCCAAACGCGACCTGGAATGGATCAAAAACGTGCCTGAGTAGTCGTCGCTGAGGTTTCCTCATGCCGCTGCTGAACACGCTCCCCGACTATGTCCTGACCACCAGGACTGACGAGATGATCAACTGGATGCGCAAGTCGAGCATCTGGTACATGCTCTTTGGCCTCGCCTGCTGCGCGATCGAATTGATGCATACCGGCGGCCCGCGCGCCGATATCGAACGCTTCGGAGCCACGCCGCGCGCCTCGGCCCGCCAGTCTGACCTCATGATCATCGCGGGGACGCTGACCCTCAAGATGGCGCTGCGCACGCGCCTGCTTTACGACCAGATGCCCGACCCCAAGTACGTTATCTCGATGGGCAGTTGCGCGAATTGCGGCGGCCTGTTCCAGCTGGCCTACTCGGTCTGCGACGGCGTCGACAAGATCCTGCCGGTCGATGTTTATGTGCCCGGATGCCCGCCGCGCCCCGAGGCCCTGACCGAGGGCCTGCTCAAGCTGCAAGAGAAGATCATGGCCGAACGCTGGCTGGCGCGCGCGCCGCGGGCCGACAGCACGGCGCAGGCCTGAGATGGAGGCGGCGGAAATCTACGCGCTGGTGCGGGCGCGGTTCCCGGACCAGGTGGTCGAGATCGTCGAGAAGCGGGCGGACCCGTATGCGGTGGTTGATCCCCATGCGATCGCCGCGATTTGCGGGTTCCTGCGCGACGACGCCGCGCTTGCGATGGACTGTCTCAACAATCAAAGCGGCGTGGACTACAAGGATCGGATCGAGGTGGTCTACCACCTGTTCTCGTACAGCCATCGGCATGGCGCGGTGATCAAGGTGCGGCTGCCGCGCGACCAGCCGGCGCTTGCGAGCGTCGAGCCGGTGTGGAATTCCGCCAACTGGATGGAGCGCGAGATCTACGACCTGCTCGGCGTGACCTTCCACGGCCATAGCGACATGCGGCGTATCCTGATGCCCGAGGATTGGCCCGGATGGCCGTTGCGCAAGGACTTCGTCGAGCCGCTCGAATACCACGGCATCTCGACCGTGCGTGAAAGCCCGATTATCCGGCTCGACGAGAAAAAGAAATGAGCATGCTGCGGACCGAAGAGATGACCCTGAATATGGGTCCGCAGCATCCCTCGACCCACGGCGTGCTGCGCTTCGTGATTCGCACGGACGGCGAAGTGATGCGCGAGGCGATTCCCGACGTCGGTTACCTGCATCGCTCGATCGAAAAGATCGCCGAGAAGGTCGGCTACCACGGCTTCATGCCCTATACCGATCGCGTCGACTACGTCTGCGCGATGTTCACCAACCAGGCCTGGGGCATGGCCTGCGAGAAGCTCGCTGGCGTCGAAGTGCCGCGCCGCGGCGAGTACTGCCGGGTAATCGCGGCCGAGTTCAACCGCATCGCGTCGCATCTGCTGACGGTCGGCCTGATGGGCATGGATATCGGCGCGATGACGCCGTTCGTCCATGCGCTGCGCGAGCGCGAGATGATCAACGACCTGATCGAGGAGCTATGCGGCGCGCGCCTGACCTTCAACTACATGCGCATCGGCGGCGTCGCGTGGGACCTGCCGCCCGGATGGCGCGACAAGGCGCTCGCCTACCTCGACCACCTCGAGCCGATCGTCAACGAATTCAACGCGCTCTTTTCCTATAACAAGATCTGCATCGAACGGCTGGCCAAAGTCGCCGCGATCGGCCCCGCCGACGCGATCGACTACAACCTGGTCGGGCCCAACCTGCGCGCCGCGGGCGTCAATTGGGACGTGCGCCGCGACCTCCCGTATTCGGTCTATCCCGAGTTCGACTTCGAGATACCGCTGGGCAGCGGCGAATGGGGCGCGATCGGCGACGCGATGGATCGCTACATGATGCGCATCCGCGAGCTGACCCAATCGGCACGCATCCTGCGCCAGGCGCTCACGCAAATCCCCGACGGGCCCGTGCTCGCCAAGGTCGTGCGCAACTTCAAGCCGGCGGCGGGAGAATGCCAGGTGCGGGTCGAGAGTGCGCGCGGCGATCAGGGCTGGTACGTGGTCAGCGACGGCACCTCGTATCCGTGGCGTGTGCATGTGCGCACGGGATCGTTCGCCGCGATGGGCATGATTCAGAAACTCAGCCGCGGCCTGATGATCGCCGACCTGGTCGTCCTGATCGCGAGCCTTGACGTGATCGCGCCGGAGATCGATCGCTGAGCACCGATGGAAGCCTGGCTCAACCGCCTGATGATGCGCGGCGTGTTCGGCGCGCATCCGATACCCGTGCTGGTCTACGCCAGTGGTATCGCGATCGCCTGCGCCCTGGTGCTCTTCGCGATCGCGCTGCCCTTCGCCTCGATCGTGACCTGGGTCGAGCGCCGGGTGTGGGCGCGCATCCAGTCGCGCATCGGGCCCAACCGCGTCGGCCCCAACGGCTTCCTGCAATGGCTCGCCGACGGCCTCAAGCACATCTGCAAGGAGGACATCATCCCGGCCGAGGCCGATCCACGGCTGTTCAAGCTCGCGCCCTACCTGGTCGTACTGGCCTTCATCCTGCCGTGGGCGGTGATGCCGTTCTCGTCGTCGCTCATCCTGGCCGACCTCAATGTAGGTATTCTCTACATGACAGCCGTCACCGCCCTGACCGTGGTCGGCGTCCTGATGGCCGGGTGGGCCTCGAACAACAAGTGGTCGCTGATCGGTGGCGTCCGCTCTGCCGCCCAGGTCGTCAGCTACGAGATTCCCGCCGGCCTGTCGATCTTCCCGGTCGTGCTGATGACCGGCACGCTCTCGATGCAGGGCATCACGCGCGCGCAGGGCTGGTCGCCCGATCGATGGTTCCTGTTCGCCAGTCCGTTCTGCTTCGCCGCCGCGATCATCCTGTTCGTCGCGAGCCTCGCCGAGAACAATCGCACGCCCTTCGATCTGCCCGAAGCCGAGTCCGAGCTGGTCGCGGGTTTCGCAACTGAGTATTCGAGCATGCGCTACCTGTTCTTCTTCATGGCCGAATGGGGCAACATGTTCGTCTCGGCCGCGATTATCGTGACGCTGTATCTCGGCGGATGGCGCTTTCCGCACGTCTCGCCGTCGCCGATCGCGATGAACCTGCTCGAGTTCGCCACCTTTAATATAAAGGTGCTGATCATCGTCTTCGTCTCGATGTGGATTCGCGGCACGCTGCCACGTGTGCGCATCGATCAGATGATGTCGCTGTGCTGGAAGTATTTCGTGCCTATCGCCTTCGTCAACCTGATCGGCACGGCCGTATGGGTCGCGATCTGGCCCGCCGGCAATCCGTTCGCCGCCTGGTCGATGCTTGCGGTAGGCGTCTTGTTGGCCGCGTTTTTCGTCCGGCGCGTGGTCCATTTCGCGCGCCGCTCGCGGATGGAGCTATATTTTCATCCGACTATCTGAACGGATGCGCGTGATCGTCATGGGAGCCGCCGCCACCTACTTCCGCCACCTTCGCGAGGCCGTCGTCTCGATCTTCGACGGCATGGCGGTCAGCGCATCGCACCTCATCCGGCGTCCCTACACGATTCAGTATCCCGACCGCATGCCAGTGCGCGTTCAGGATACGCTGCCGTTCCGCTACCGCGGCATCCTCGACGTCGACCTGGAGATCTGCACCGGATGCCTCGCGTGCGATCGCGCATGCCCGATCGATTGCATCGCGATCGCGATCGAGAAGAACGCCGCCACGCGCGAAATAGTCATTTCGCAGTTCGATATCGATCTCGCCAAGTGTATGTATTGCGGCTTGTGCAGCGAGCCGTGTCCGACCGGCGCGATTCATCATACGACTGAGTTCGAGGGTGCGGATTTCTCGCTCGAGAGCCTGATACGCCGCTTCATTGCCGAGCCGGTGGTCGCCTACAAAGCCAAAAAGGGCGCCGAGCCCGATGTCGCGGTCGCCGATCTGCTGACCCGCGGGATGACCTACGTGGACGAGTGGGCGCAACCCGGCAGTGACAAGCCGGCCGCCGTCGCCGCCGCTCCTCAAGCGGCCGTCGCGCCTGTCGTCCCCGTCCCGGGGCCCGGCAAATGAGTTGCCGCTTGTGCGTCCGCACGCACCTCGCCGATGCGATCGTCATCGAGCGGCGATACTCGGGGGCGGTATAGTCGTGGAAACGATCGCGATGCGGATGATTTTCGTACTGTTTGCCGCGGTCACCGTTATCTCGGCCGGCGTCACCGCTTTTTCGCGCAATATAGTGCATTCCGCGTTCGCCCTGCTCGGCGCGTTCGCTGGCGTCGCCGGCATCTATGTGCTGCTTGCCGCCGACTTCGTCGCGATGGTGCAAATCTTCGTTTACATCGGCGGCATCCTGGTGCTCACGATTTTCGCCGTGATGCTCACGCAAGGACTCACCGGGGTCAACGTGTCGAATCGCGCGGTTGGCCGGATTCCCGCCCTGGCGACGACGCTGATTGCGGGCGCGGTGATGCTCTGCGCGATACTCAAGACACCGTGGTACGCGGCGGGCGCGCGCTCGATCGCACCGACCACTTACGGCATCGGCAACGCCTTTCTCGGTGCGTATGTACTGCCGTTCGAGCTCGCGTCGATCGTGCTGCTGGCGGCTTTGATCGGCGCGATCGTCATCTCGCGTCAGGAGAGCCGGGAGTAGGGCGGTGTGGCGATGGTGAATGGACTGACGCTGAATGATTTTCTCATCCTCGGTCTCGCCGTATTTTTGCTCGGCGTCTATTGCGTACTCACGCGGCGCAACGCCATCGGCATCCTGATGGGTATCGAGTTGATACTCAATGCCGCCAACATCAACTACATCGCGTTCTCTTTTTTCGGCGGTGGCGGCGCGAATTACGACGGGCAGGTGTTTGCAATCTTCGTCATCATGCTGGCGGCGGCGGAGGCGGTGATCGGTCTCGCGATCATCCTGGCCATCTACCAGAACCTGAGGACCATCGATGTCGGCGCCGCCGAGACTCTCAGTGGCTGAGCGCATCAGGCTACTGCGCGCCTGCCGATGCGGCGGTTGGCGGGCGCACGCCGCGTATGGGTTTGCGCCGCGGCGATTTTCTGCTTATATCCATTCGCCCGCGTGCGACGCGGTGGTTGGCCGCTGAGAGGATTGCGCCCGCTCCAAGCCGCGATGGAACATCCCGTCACCACCGATCTCGTGCGCTGGATCGTGCTGCTGCCCCTGCTGGGTGCCGCGATCAATTTTTTGTTTGGTGCAACGCTTCAGAAGAGATTCGGCAAGCGCGTGATTTCGTTCCTCGGATGCGGCGCCGTGCTCGCGGCCTTCGCGATTGCGCTCTACACACTGTTCGCGATGCTTGCGCTCGCGCCTGATCGCCGCTTCATGCTCGACGACCTCTGGCGTTGGTTCGACGTTGGCGGTCTCAAGCTTGATATCGCTTTCTGGCTCGATCCGCTCTCGATTGTAATGGTGCTGATCATCACTGGCGTGGGCGGTCTGATACATATCTATTCGACTGACTATATGCACGACGACGCGTCGTACTGGCGCTTCTTCGGCTGGCTTAATCTGTTCACCTTTGCGATGCTCGTGCTGGTGCTCGGCGATAATCTGTGGCTGATGTTCGTCGGATGGGAGGGCGTTGGGCTCTGCTCTTTCGCGCTTATCGGTTTCTGGTACACGGACCTCGTCAATACTAACGCCGGCAACAAAGCCTTCATCGTTAATCGCATCGGCGATCTCGCGTTCGTTGTCGCGATCTACGCGCTATTCGCCGGCCTCGGCGCGGTGGGCCATCCTACGCTGGTAATTCGCGAGGTCGCCCGTTACGCCCCCGCGCTGGCCGGCGCGCGTGGTTATCTCGGCTTGCCGATGGTGACTTTCGTCACCCTGATGCTGTTCCTTGGCGCGACCGGCAAGTCGGCGCAGATTCCGCTACATGTATGGCTGCCCGACGCGATGGCCGGTCCGACTCCAGTGAGCGCGCTCATCCATGCCGCCACGATGGTCACGGCGGGTGTCTACATGGTGGCCCGGCTCAACTTCCTATACTCGATGGCGCCGGCGACGATGCTGGTGGTCGCGACAGTCGGCGCACTCACCGCGTTTCTCGCCGCGACGGTCGGTGTGACGCAAACCGATATCAAGCGCGTCCTCGCCTACTCGACGATTAGTCAACTCGGCTACATGTTCGTCGGCGTCGGTGTCGGCGCGTACGCGGCTGGCGTCTTTCATCTCATGACGCATGCCTTTTTCAAGGCCTGTTTGTTTCTCGGCGCAGGCTCAGTGATTCACGCACTCGGCGGTGAACAGGACATGCGCAAGATGGGCGCGCTGCGCCACAAGATGCCGCTGACCTTTGTCACGTTCTTCGCCGCGACCCTGGCGATCTGCGGCGTGCCGCCATTTGCCGGGTTCATGTCCAAGGACGAAATTATCTGGCGCGCGTACGCCCACGGCCACTTTGTCATCTGGGCGCTGCTCTGGGCGGGTGCCGGCGTCACCGCTTTCTACATGTTCCGCCAGGTCTACATGACCTTCTTCGGTGACTTCCGCGGCACGCCGGAACAGGATCATCATGTGCATGAAGCGCCCTCCGCGATGGCCTTTGTACTGGTCGCGCTGGCTATTCTTTCGACTGTCGGCGGCTTCGCGATGCTCCCCGGATTTATTGCGCCGTTCGCCCCGTTCGAACGTTTTCTCGATCCGGTCTTCAACTCCGACGCGACGCGCCAGGTGTTCGCCTCGGGTCTGCACGATCGCAGTCTCGAAACGCTTTTCGCGGGACTCTCCCTGCTGGCCGTCGCCGCGGGATGGCTACTTGCCGATCTGACCTATCGGCAAGGGGTCCTCAGTGCCGCGCGCATGAGCGAGTTTGCCGGCGGAGTCTTTTACCGGCTATCCTTCGGAAAGTACCGTATCGACGAGTTCTACCGCGCCGCATTCCTCGCTCCGTATCTCAAGCTGGCGAATGCAGCGGCATGGTTCGACGGGCATATTATCGATGGCGTGGTGAATTTCGCCGCCTCGATGACCGTCGTCGGCGCGTGGCTCGCAGGATTGTTCGATAGTTACATCGTCGATGGACTCGTCAATTTCACGTCCAAGGCCACACTTGCTGCGGGCGGCCGTCTGCGGCGCCTGCAAACCGGTTCGATCAACGGCTACCTTTACGGCATCCTCGCCGCCGTGATGGTCATTCTGCTAGTGCGCGCGATCGCGCGGGTCTGATCGCGATTCACTGAAGCGGCAAGATGTAATCTCAGATGGCGCATCCCCTGACACTGATTACTTTTATTCCGCTGATCGGCATGATTCTCATTCTGGCCGCGCCTGCGGGTCTGGTGCGATGGTATAAGTGGATCGCCGTGGCATCGGCCGCCGCGCAATTGGTGATCGCAGCGTGGCTCTACACCAACTTCAATACTGGCACAGTTGCGATGCAGTTTACCGAGCGCTATTCGTGGATCGGCGCATATCACATTTATTATTTCATGGGCGTCGACGGCATCAGTATCTCGATGGTTTTACTGACCGCGCTGATCTGCTTTATCGCGGTCTTTTCGAGCTTCAGCATCGATCGCGCGGAGAAGGGTTATTACGCGCTGTTGATGCTGCTCGACACCGGCATGATGGGCGTTTTCGTCGCGCTAGATTTCTTTCTTTTCTATATATTCTGGGAAGTGATGCTGCTGCCGATGTATTTCCTCATCGGCATCTGGGGCGGACCGCGCCGCGAATACGCCGCGATCAAGTTCTTTCTCTATACGCTGCTCGGCTCGGTGTTGATCCTGCTGGCGATGCTAGCACTTTACTATTACGGTGCGGTGCCGACGTTCGACATGACCCAACTCGCCGCGCATTCGAGTAGCTATACGATCGGCTTTCAGCGCATCGTCTGGATCGCGTTATTCATTGGCTTCGCTATCAAGATTCCAGCTTTCCCGTTCCATACCTGGCTGCCCGATGCGCACGTCGAAGCGCCGACCGCGATTAGCGTCATTCTTGCGGGTGTGCTGCTCAAGATGGGCACCTACGGGATTCTGCGGGTCAATTTCGCGATCCTGCCCGCCGCCACGCATGAACTGGCGTGGCTGCTGCTTGGCCTGATTGGCACCATTAACATCGTCTACGGTGCAATGTGCGCGATGGCGCAGAAGGACTTCAAAAAGCTCGTTGCCTACTCGTCGATTAGCCACATGGGTTACGTGATGCTCGGGCTGGCGTCGTTCACCGCTGCCGGAATCAACGGCGCGGTGCTGCAGATGTTCAATCACGGCACGATCACCGCGATGCTCTTCCTGCTCGTTGGCGTGATCTATGATCGTACGCATCACCGCGAGATCGACGGCTTTGGCGGACTCGCCCAGTCCATGCCGATCTATGCCGGCATTACCGGCTTTGCGTTTTTCGCCGCGCTCGGACTGCCCGGCCTGTCCGCGTTCATCTCCGAAGTACTGGTATTAATCGGCGCGTGGCAGTTACATCCGATCATGACAACGTTGGGCGCTGCGACGGCAATCCTCACCGCGGGCTACTTGTTGTGGTGTTTCCAGCGCATCTATCTCGGTCCGCTCAATGAGAAGTACGCCGCATTGCCCGATTTGAGCGCGCGCGAAATCTTTATGCTGTTGCCGCTCGCCGCAATCGTGATCATGCTGGGCGTGTATCCGCATGCGATCCTGGTGTTGCTCAACACCTCGCTGGTCCATCTTAATCAGGGCGTGCTCGCGGTGGCCACTGGTCCTGCTCTCCCGCTGCACTGAGGTTTGCGTCAACGATATGGACCTCGGCAATTTCGCCAGCCTCCACTTTTTCTGTCCAGAATTGTTGCTGACGACGGCGACGCTGCTAATTGTGCTGGTTGATCTCGTAATCATCGACGGCGCTTACCTGGGCGCCGTCGCGTTGATCACGTCCGCCGGGGCGCTCCTGCTGATTGGCGTCGAGCCTGCGTCGGAAGGCGCATGGCTATTTCATCGGATGATCGTCTACGATTCGTTTGCTGTGTTTTTCCGCGTGTTGATCGCGCTTGCGGCGGTAGTCGCGGTCTGGATGTCGATGGGCTCCGCGGAGGTGCGACGATGCGCACAGGGCGAGTATTACGCAATCGTGCTCGCGAGCACTCTGGGCATGTTCCTGATGGCTGAGTCGGCCAATCTGTTGATGGCCTACCTTTCGCTCGAAATAGTCAGTCTCACCTCATACGTCTTGACTGGGATATTGAGGAACAATCGCCGTTCACAGGAGGCCGCGCTCAAGTATCTGATTTACGGCGGAGTGGCGTCGGGCACGATGATTTACGGCATGAGCTGGCTATACGGTATAGCCGGTTCGCTCGACTTTGTCGCGATCAATCACGCACTGTTTGCTGCGTCAGGCGTTCCGCCGCTTACTGTGTTTATCGCCCTGGTGCTGATTCTCGCTGGCCTGGGCTATAAGGTCGCGTCGGTGCCGTTTCATATGTGGGCGCCCGACGTGTACGAAGGCGCGCCGATTCCAATTACGACGTTTCTCGCCATTGGCTCCAAGGCCGCCGGCTTCGCCCTGCTCACGCGGTTCTTCTATCCGGGGATTTCGCGGCTGGACGTAGGCGGCGGATGGACCGCGCTCAGCGGCGTCGAGTGGCCGCAACTGCTGCTGGTGGTCTGCATAATCACGATGACACTGGGCAATCTCGCGGCGCTTCAGCAGGACAATCTCAAGCGGCTGCTCGCCTACTCGAGTATCGCGCAGGCGGGCTATGCGCTGATGGGTTTCGTGCTGTTGTCGAACGATGGGCTGCGGGCGATGCTGGTGTATTTATTTGCCTACTACGTAATGGACGCGGGGGCGTTTCTGGTGGTGATGATCGTGGCTAACGCGACGGGCCGCGAGGATATGGGCGCCTATCGCGGACTCGCCTGGCGCGGCGGAGCAGTTCCGGCGATTGCGCTGGCGATTTTCCTGCTCTCGCTCACCGGCATTCCGGCGACGATCGGGTTTATCGGCAAGTTTTACGTATTCGCCGCCGCAATTCGCGAGCGCTTCTACGTGCTGGCGCTGATCGGAATACTCAATTCGGTGGTGTCGCTTTATTACTATATGAGTCCGGTGCGCGCGATGTTTCTTGGGCAGCCGGAGGAGGGCGCGCAACCGATCGCAATCGGTGCATGGAATTACAGCCTGATGGGTCTGCTCGCATTCGCAACGATCGCGTTGGGGCTGTATCCACCGCCGGTGATCGCCTTCGCCGCGCGCTCGCTGCATTTTTTCGCCGGTACGTCCTGACGCGATGTCCGGCAGCCCGCGCGGCTCCCATTTTCATCGGCAGCGAACTAGGTTAAGTCTCTGCGACCCCGGCCGTGCGTGGGGTAAGTTTATTTGCGGGAGTGATTGGGACATGGGCAAGCTCGACAAGAAGATCGCATTGATCACCGGCGGCGGATCCGGCATCGGCCGCGCGACGTCGCTACTGTTCGCGGCCGAGGGCGCGCGCGTCGTGGTGGCCGATTGGGCGGAGGACCACGCCCGCGCGGTGGTCGCGGAGATTGCCGCGCATGGCGGCGAGGCGATCGCGATTAAGGTGGACGTGTCGAAAGGCGCCGACGCGGAGCGGATGGTCATCGAGACCGTGAAACATTTTGGCCGCCTCGACATCCTCTACAATAACGCTGGCATCGGCTTCGCCCGTCCGCTGCATATGATGACCGAAGAGGAATGGGACCGGGTGGTCGATGTCGATTTGAAGGGCGTCTTCCTCGGCTGCAAATACGCCTTGCCCGAACTGATGAAGCATGGTGGCGTGATCCTGAGCACCGCATCGGTCGCCGGCCTCGAGGGTATCCGCCGCATGGGTCATTACTGCGCGGCCAAGGCGGGCGTGATCCTGCTGACGAAATCGATGGCGATGGATTATGCCGAGTACGGGATACGCGTGAACTGCGTCTGCCCGGGCGGTATCTCGACGCCGCTGGCGGAGACCGGTTACGACAAGCTGACGCCCGAGAAGCTCGAACGCGCCAAGAATGCGACTGCCGCGATGCATCTGCTCAACCGTGTCGGCCAGCCCGAGGAAATTGCGCGGGTGGCGCTGTTTCTCTGTTCCGACGACGCCTCGTTCGTGACCGGACAGGCAGTGGTCGCCGACGGTGGCTGGACCGCAGGCCATCGCTTTGGCAGTTCGCGCTGAACGAGTCGCGTGTGGCGCGCTGTTCTATCGCACGCCCGGCGCATATCTATCGCGCACGCATGGACGGCCGCGCGGATGGAGTCATCCGGACCGTGCGCGGCGCTTTAGTTATTCGCGCGATCGGTGCTACGGATCGCATTGCAACCCGGCGCACCGCACGATCGCGCTTCCGTGCGGGGACGGCCGGTGCGCCAATACGACATCATTTATCGGAGGAACCAGCCGATGGCTAAGAGTATGGAACAGACCGTGACCGAGCTTGCCGACCGCGAGAGTATCCGTGACCTGCCGCAGCGCTATTGTGATTGCGTATGGCGCGGCGACGTCGAAGGGATCGTCGATCTCTTCGTCGAGGACGGCACGTTCAGCATCCTGCAGGCGAATTCGGAGACCAATACGACCGGCCGCGCGAACCTGCTCAAGTCCTATCGCGAAGGTCTCGCCGCGCTGACGCCGCGTCCGTATATCCACAATCATGTGATCGAGCTCAAGGGCGCGGGCCGCGCGGAAGGCCGCTGCTACGTCGAGTTGCGCAGCGCGAGCAACGACTTCGCCTGGATCGGCACCGGCTTTTATCACGACGAGTACGTCAAGGCGGGCGACCAGTGGAAGTTCCAGTCGCGCCGCTTCAAGGCGCTGCGGCTCGATGCTAAGCCGTCGAAATAAGCGCGCGCCGGACGGTCCGCTTGAATGAGACGGCGGAGCGCGGCGGGCCGGGCGTACTCTACGTCGTGGCCACGCCGATCGGGAACCTCGAGGATTTTTCGGCGCGCGCGATCCGGGTGCTTGGCGCGGTCGATCTGATCGCCTGCGAGGATACGCGGCGCACCGCGCGCCTGCTCGGCGCGTATTCGATCCGCACGCCGACGCAGAGCTACTTCGAGCACAACGAGGAGCGGCGCACGCCCGAGCTGATCGCGCGAATGGCGGCCGGAGCGAGTGTCGCGATCGTGACCGACGCGGGCACGCCGTCAATCTCCGATCCGGGCTACCGGCTGGTGCGCGCGGCGCTCGCGGCGGGAATCAGTGTGGCGGCGATTCCGGGGCCGTCGGCGGCGATCGCCGCGCTTTCAATCTCCGGATTGCCCAGCGACCGCTTTACCTTCGAGGGCTTTGTGCCGCAGCGCGCCGCGGCGCGCCGGCACGCGCTCGAGGCGATCGCACGCGAGCCCCGCACGATGATCTTCTACGAAGCGGCGCGCCGCCTGGCCGCGACGATCGGCGCGATGGCCGCGGCCTTCGGCGAGGATCGCGCGGCGGTCGTAGTGCGCGAGATCACCAAGATTTACGAAGAGACCGTGAGCGGCACGCTCGGCGAACTGCGTGCGCGCTATGCGGTCGAGGAGGCGCGCGGCGAGATTACGATCGTTGTTGCGGGAGCGCCCGCGATTGCGGCGGCGGACGGGGCGGGCGCATTGACGGTCGAGATCCTGGGTGCCGCGGGCCTCAGCCTCAAGCAGGCCAGCGCGGTGCTTGCGACGTTGACCGGGCGGGGCCGCCGCGAGATCTACCAGGAGGCGCTGGCGAGGCGCGGCGAAGATCGCGAAGATGGTAGTGATCGTGAAGAAGAAGATGGCGAAGACGGTAATGATGGCGACAACCGGAAATAGCGCATGGCGCGAATTGAAAATATCCTCTTCGACCTCGACGGTACCCTGACCGATCCGGGTAGCGGAATCGTCGGCACGGTTCGCCAGGTGATTGCCGAGCTCGGCGTCGAGCCGCCGCCGGCGGCGGAACTGCGATGGTGCATGGGTCCGCCGCTGATCGAGGTCTTCACGCGATTGCTCGTGCCGGCGGGCAAGGGCGAACTGGCGCCGCAGGCCGCGTCGCTCTATATGCAGCGCTACGCGGCGGCGGGCGCGGCGCAGAGCACACCGTATGCGGGAGTCGAGGCGATGCTCGAGGGGCTGCGCGGAAAGGCGCGCATGTACGTCGCGACCAACAAGAACGGCGCGATCGCGGAGCGGATAATCGTCGCCTGTCTGGGGGCGCGGGCGCTCGGCCGCTATTTCGAGGAGGTCGTCGGCAATGCGCGCTTCGAGGACAAGAGCGACGCGGTGCGCGGGCTGATCGAGCGCGCGCGGATGGACGCCGCGGCGACCGTGATCGTCGGCGATCGCGAACACGACGTGCTCGCGGGCAAGCGCTGCGGAATCGGCACAGTTGGTGTGACCTATGGATACGGCAGCCGCGAGGAACTGGTCGCGGCGGGCGCGGATTATATCGCCGACGATCCGGCGGCCGTCGCACGCTATCTCCTCGGCCGGATCTGAATCACCGGAACTGAATCCATTCGAGCGGCACGGCCATCGCCGGACGCCGATCATTTATTTCCAATCTGACCGACGGCCGCGATGCGGCGGCTTATCGGCGGCTAACGGCACCGGAGAAACCGTGCAAAGGCGGGGCGTATCGTGTATGCGTTGAGGGCCGGGTCGGACGCGCGATATCGAACTCGGGCACGCCAAGGAGAAGACGCTATGGCCGCAGCCAGCGCATCGCCGAACGAATCCGGATATCCAGCGGGTCCACCGCTGAGCGCCGCGGAGATCTTTACCAACGCGCGCGCGTTGAGCGGCTATTTCAAGGAACAGTCGCAGGCGATCGATGATGCGCGGCGGCTGCCGGATGAGGTGGTCGCGCGGGCGCGCGCGGCCGGTCTGTTTCGCATCGCGATGCCGAAAATATGGGGTGGCCCGGAATTCAGCACGATCGAGCAGGTCGAGCTAATCGAGGAGTTGTCGCGGGCCAATTCGGCGGTCGGCTGGTGCGTGATGATCGGCTGCGACTCAGGCATCTATTCCGGCTACCTCGACGACGGCGCCGCGCGCCGGCTCTATCCGCGCCTCGACATGGTGACGGCGGGATGGGTCTGGCCGGCTGGCCGCGCCGAGCGCGTGGCGGGCGGCTACAAGGTTAGCGGGCAGTGGATGTTCGGCTCGGGGATCACGCATGCGGACGTGGTCTCGGCGGGATGTATCGTGCATGAGAACGGCGCGCCGGTGAAAGACGGCGGGCAGACGCCGCGCTGGCGGGTGATGCTGGCGCCGGCGTCCGCGTTCGAGATCCAGGACACGTGGCATACGACGGGGCTGCGCGGCACGGGCAGTAATCATTACCGGGCGGCGGACCTGTTCGTGCCGGAGGAAAACAGCTTCAGCTTCACCGAACCGGCCAAACGGCCGGGCACGCTGTGGGCGCGCAACAACGCGATCCTGCCCAAGGGATCGGGCGTGCCGCTAGGCGTGGCGCGCGGCACGATCGATCTGTTCCGCGAGATGATCCAGGGCAAGATCGAGTTTCCGAGCGGGCGCCCGTACCGCAATCTCGGGAGGATTCAGAGCGCGATTGCGGAGGCGGAGATGCTTATCGGTGCGGCGCGGTCGTATACGTTCGCGTCGATCGAGCGGCATTGGCAGCGGATGGAGCGGCACGAAGAGCCGACCGAGCAGGAGCGGGCGGACCTCTGGCTGTCGAACATCAACGTATGCCAGTCGGCGCGGCAGGTGATCAGGTTGCTATTCGATTCGATCGGCGGCGGCGCGATCTATACGCGGAACAGCGCGATGGATCGGGCGCTGCGCGACGCGGAGACCTGGTGCCAGCACATTATCGGACAGCGGCGGACGCTCGAGATGGTGGGCGGATTCATGCTCAAGTCCGACGACGCGAAGGGCTCGCCATTGTTGTAGGAAGCGGATAGCTATTCGAGCGGGACTTGCGGCGGGCGGAATAGCTATTCCGCCCGCCACGGATCGAGTGACTATTTGCGGAGTGGGCGGAAGAAGGCGCGGATCTCGTCGACCAGGGCCGCCGGCTCTTCCATCGAGGCGAAATGGCCCCCCGACGGCATCACGGTCCAGCGCTTGAGGTTGTAGTAGCGCTCGGCCCATTTGCGCGGCATCAGGAATACCTCTTGCAGAAAAATCGCGGCGCCGGTGGGAGCCTCGACCATCGGCTGGCGATGGTGCGAGGGCTTCCACAGATTGTGCGCGGCCTCGTAGTAATAGCGCGCCGAGGTGCCGTAGGACTGGGTCGCCCAGTAGAGCATCATGGTGGTGCAGAGGTCGTCCTTGGAGAAGCGGCGCTCGACGTTGCCGCCGCAATCGCTCCAGGCGCGGCGCTTTTCCAGAATCCACGAACAGAGTCCGGCAGGCGAATCGTTGAGCGCCATCGCGACGGTCTGCGGCCGGGTCGATTGCAGCGCCATGTAGCCGCTGCCCTCGCGCATGAACTTGCGGCTGTGCTCGAGCCATCCTTCTTCGCCGGGGCCGAAGTCCTCGGGCTTGGGGCCGCCGTCGCCGCCAAAAAAATCGAGATTGACCAGCAAATGCAGATGAATGCCGATTAGATGCTGCGCGTATTTGTGGCCCAGTTGCGCGGTGATAATCGCGCCCCAGTCGCCGCCCTGCGCGGCGAATTTGTCGTAGCCGAGCGTGTCGCGCATCAGCTTGACCCACAGATCGGCGGTGTTCCAGTAGTTGATGCCGGGCGTGGTGAGCGGAGTCGAGAACCCATAGCCCGGCAGCGAGGGAACGATGACGTCGAAGGAGTCGGCCGGGTCGCCGCCGTGCGCGGCCGGATCGGTGAGCGGGCGGATTACCTTGTGGAGATCCCAGAAGGTCCAGGGCCATCCGTGGCTCATGATCAACGGGATCGGATTTTTGCCCTTGCCGCGCTCGTGGATAAAGTGAATCGGGATGCCATCGATCGAAGTCTTGAAGTTGGCGAACGAGTTGATCGCGCGTTCGGTGGCGCGCCAGTCATAACGATTGAGCCAATAGTCAATCAGCTCCTTGAGATAGGCGGCGTTGGTGCCGTAGTCCCAGTTGTCGTTGGCGAAGTCGCCGGCGAAGCGCGTGCGAGCCAGGCGATCACGCAGGTCGGTCAGGACGGCGTCGTCAATGTGGACGGTGAAGGGTTCGATAGGCATCGCGAGTTACCTCAGTCTGGTAATTGGAGCAAATGGATATTATCCGAGAGTGCGAATAAAGCGGGGGCAAAATCAAGCTTCGCGGGTCAGCGTCGCGCGCATCACGAGTGAAGTGGTGCCGACGCGGTTAGGGATTTCGGCGACGACAGTGAAGCCCAAGCGCTGATAGAGGCGGCGCGCCGGATTGGTCGAGCGGACGCTCAGCGCGACGGCCGGGTAAATCGCTGCCGTGCCGGCGAGCAGCCGCGTGAGCATCAGCGCGCCGACGCCGCGGCCGAGATGGGCGGGTTCGACCGCGATCGCGAGTTCGGGCGTGGCCGAATCGACGTGACTCGTCAGCGGCCATCCGGGCGGCATCGGGCGCAGCCATGCGGCGCCAATCGGCATCGCGGGCGCGGGGGCAGGAAGGTCGGGGCTGGCGGGTGTGATCTCAGCGATGACGCCGAGGTCGCCCGCGCGGCCCCATCCCTCGACGTAAGGAGCGAGGGCGGGATTGGTGCGCGCGGAGGCCGCCGGCTCGCCGCTCTCGTCCATGTGGGCGGCGTAGTAGAGCATCGCCCAGAGAAATGGCGCGTCGGTGGCGAGCGCGGGGCGAATTACGTAGTGGGTCACCAGCGGGGTATCAGCGGTCGAGGCATCGCCGAGCGGGTGCGCGGGCGAATTAGAGCCCACCGTCGAGCGGGGCGAGGTGAAAGACCTGGCCGCCGCGAGGGACGGTCATCTTGAGATGATTGCCAACCTGGACCATTTCAGTCTCCTGAGAACGGCGCGGCCCGGCGCCCGGATTGTGTCGGCATGCGGCGCCGCTCCCGGCCGTCGCACGACCGGGTAGCGGCGCGGGTTAATCAGCGGCCGGCGGCCGCGAGCGACATTTCGTTGGTCGCGACCGTGCGATGCGGGTTGAAGTAGGGCAGCACGTGTTTTCCCATCAGGCGCAGCGAACGCATGATGTTCTGATGAGGAATGCGGCCGGCCTGCTTGAAGCAGATGACCTGATTCATCCCGGCGCGATCGAACTCCTCGAGCTTGCGGTTGACCTCGTCGGGATTGCCGACGACGACCATCGGATGGGACTTGAGCTGGGCGTCGGTGGCGTCCTTCGGATCGGCGTCCATGGCCATCAGATTGCGCAGGTACTCGTAAGAATAGAGCTTGTTCTTGGCCATCAGGGGCTCGAACAGCTTGGCGACATTGTGCAGGAACCAGCGCGCGCCTTCGATGCCGATAGCCTCCTCGTCCTGGTTCTCGGCGACGTGGCAGATGATCATGCCGGCGAACTGCTCGTTGGGAATCTTGGGCACCAGGTCGGTGCGATTGGCGGAGGACTTGCGGTAGGCGCCCATCGACTTTTGCACCTGATCCCAGTTGAAGCTGAAGCTCAGGACGCCGAGGCCGCGATCGCCCGCCATCTCGTAGCTGTCGGGCGCGACGCAGGCCATCCACATCGGCGGATGGGGCTTCTGGATCGGCTTGGGGACCACGCGGCGCGGCGGGATTTTGAGTAGCTTGCCGTCGAATTCGAGGATGTCCTCGGTCCAGGCCTTGACGATAATCGAGAGCGATTCGCGGACTTCTTCGCGCGTGCGATCGTAGTTGACGCCAAAGCCGTCGAGTTCCTGCGCGGTGGTCGAGCGGCCGGTGCCGATATCGACGCGGCCGTTGCTCAGGATGTCGAGCACCGCGGCCTGTTCGGCAACCTTAATCGGATGGTTGAAGTTGAACGGGAGCAGGCGCACGCCGTGGGAGATGCGGATATTCTTGGTGCGCTGGCTGACCGCGCCGAAAAAAACCTCGGGCGCCGAGCTATGCGAATACTCCTCGAGGAAGTGGTGCTCGACTTCCCAGACGTGATCGAAGCCCAGGCGGTCGGCGAGTTCAATCTGGGCGAGCGCTTCCCAGTAGGTGTTGAACTCGCTCAGCGCATGCCATGGCCGGGGCGTTTCCATTTCATAGAGCAGACCGAATTTCATCAGGGTTCGTTCCTCCTTTGGCGGATGGTCGGACGCGGGTGACTTCGGCCGCGATTGTGCAACTTTTCCTTGGCGTTTGCCAAGCGCAGGCGTGAGCGGCAGATGATTCGCTCAGCAGAAATTCTAATGACCGCCGAAACGAGCGCGGGGCCGGATTGGAGACGGAGCGGCGTGCGTTGGCGGCCAATCGTTGCGCGATCCGCTGGACGGAGGCGATGGAGCGCGGTTGCGAGCGGTTGATATCCGGGGCGGGCACGCTTGAAACGGCGGAATCGGTAGGATTCAATGCCGCGACAGAGGCGCTGGCGGATGGCATCGAGGATAAAGCGGGGAAACCAGGCGCGGGCGGCAAGCCCGGCACGCCCGGCACGCCGCGGGGCGCCGGCCGTCCTGGTGGTGCATGGGCCCAATCTGAACCTGCTCGGCGAGCGCGAGCCGGGAGTTTATGGGCGCGTGCGGCTCAAGGAGATCGACGAGCGGATGGTGCTGCTGGGGCGCGAACTGGGCATGACGGTGACGAGCTTCCAGTCGAACAGCGAGGGGGCGATCGTCGATCGGATCCAGGCGGCGCGCGGCGCGGTGGATATCATTATTATCAATCCTGCCGCGTACACCCATACCAGCGTGGCGATCCGTGACGTGCTGCTGGCGGTCGGGGTGCCATTTATCGAAGTGCATCTGTCCAACGTCTACAAGCGTGAGCCGATGCGGCATCATTCGACTATCGCGGACGTGGCGGTAGGGCGGATAATGGGATTTGGGGCGGAGAGTTATATGATCGCGTTGCGCGCGGCGCGCAGCGTGATCGATACGCCGCATGCATGAGCGGACGGTCGCGCAGGTCTGCCGGCACGGCGGACGGGCGCCCAAGGATCGCGGGCCGGGCAACAGCCGGTCGTGTGCAATCTGAGGCGGATTCCAGGGTCATCGATGGAAGTAAGGGAATTAAAAACGCTGCTCGGCCTGATGCGCGATTACGAGCTGGTCGAGCTCGAAATCGAGGACAAGAAGGGCAAGGTGCGGCTGGTGCGCGCAGCGGCGTCGGCGGTGGGCGAATCCGCGGCGGCAGTAACCCCGACCGCCCCGGTGGCCCGGGTGATCCAGTCACCGGTGGTGCGAACCGCAGCCAAGCCGGCGGCGTCGCTCAACGACCGCGGGGCGGCGGCGGCGCCCGAGCTGAGCGAGAATCAGAAGCTCATCGCGAGCCCGATGGTCGGGACGTTCTATCGCGCGTCGGGGCCGGACGCGGACCCGTTCGTTGAAGAGGGCGGTTCGGTGCGCAAGGGCCAGACGCTTTGCATCATCGAGGCGATGAAGATGATGAACGAGATCGAGGCCGACGCGAGCGGCCGGGTGGTGCGTATTCTGTGCGAAAGCGGCCAGCCGGTCGAATACGGGCAGCCGTTGATGGTGATTGAAGCCGGCTAGGGCCGACGTAAGGTCGCGAGCGCGGAGACCCAGGCGATGTTCAAAAAACTGCTCGTAGCGAATCGCGGGACGATTGCGATCCGGATCATCCGGGCGTGCCGCGAACTCGGGATTCCAACAATCGCGATCTACTCGACCGCCGACAAGGACGCGCTGCATGTGCGGATGGCCGACGAGGCGGTCTGTATCGGACCGGCCGCGGCCGAGGACAGTTACCTCAATATCCCGTCGATCATCAGCACGGTGCTGACCTACGGCGCCGACGCGGTGCATCCGGGCTATGGCTTCCTGTCGGAGAATGGCGACTTCGCCGAGGCCTGCCTGAAGTCGGGCGTGAATTTTGTCGGGCCGCGGGCGCGCCATATCCGCCTGATGGGCGACAAGCCGCGCGCCCGGCGAATCATGACGCGGGCGGGCGTCCCGGTATTACCGGGCAGCGCGGGCAACGGGGTCACCGAACTGCGCAACGCGCAGGAGGATGCCAAGCGCCTAGGCTATCCGGTGCTGATCAAGGCGGCGGCGGGCGGCGGCGGCAAGGGGATGCGGGTGGTGCGCGACGCGCAGGAGTTGGCGCGGCTATTTCCGCTGGCGCGGGCCGAGAGCGAGGCGGCCTTCGGTTCGCGCACGATGTACCTGGAGAAATACCTCGAGCGCGCGCGCCACGTCGAGTTTCAGATCCTGGCCGACAACCAGCGCAACGTGATCCATCTGGGCGAACGCGACTGCTCGATCCAGCGCCGCCATCAGAAGGTGCTCGAAGAGGCGCCCTGCCCGGTGATGACCAAGCGGCTGCGCGACAAGATGGGCAAGGCGGCGGTGCGCGCGGCCGAAGTGGTGGGCTACTCGAACGTCGGCACGGTCGAGTTCCTGCTGGCCGACGACGGGCAGTTCTATTTCATCGAAATGAATACGCGCATCCAGGTCGAGCATGGCGTCACCGAGATGGTGACCTCGATCGACCTGGTCAAGGAGAGTATCCGGGTGGCTGGTGGCGCGGCGCTCGGGATGAAGCAGCGGCAGGTCGAGATCGAGGGCGCGGCGATCGAATGCCGGGTCTACGCCGAGGATCCGGATACCCATCTGCCGTCGCCGGGCGTGGTCAGCAACCATCATGCGCCGGGCGGCCTGGGGGTGCGCGTCGAGACGGCATTGTACGACGGCTATCGGGTGCCAGTGCAATACGATCCGCTGATCGCAAAACTGATCGCGCATGCCGACGATCGCGGGCAGGTGATCGCGCGGGCCAAGGCGGCGCTGCGCGAATATCTGATCGACGGGATTCGCACGAATATCCCGCTGCATCTGAAGATTCTCGACGATCCCGACTTCCGCAAGGGCGATTTCGCGACCGATTTTCTCAAGCGCTATGAGAATGTGGCCGAGCCGCCGGCGGCGACCGCTGCCGCTCGCTGACCCGCGTGTGGGGCGCGGGCCGGCGGGTCGAGTGGCTCAAGTTGCCGCCGGCGGCCATTAATTTCGATCATCATGATCCGATAAACGGGACGATTCGGCCTATCAAAGAGACTATGTCGATCAGGGTAATCGGGAATAACGCGGGCGCGCGGCTG
>JADEYI010000510.1_pt1 | contig 52018 bp, 64 predicted proteins | sample 8542331 | NCBI WGS metagenome assembly JADEYI01 (sample SAMN16510988, study PRJNA670497) | mine drainage metagenome | isolation source: biofilm near Copperflume 1 | place: Germany: Marsberg coppermine Kilianstollen | collected 2018-02 | reverse complement strand
GCCTTTACATGCAGCTTGTCTGCAGACGCACCTTGCCTTCGGCAGGAAAAGCGTGGTATAATAATAATAATAATAATAATAATAACTACTTTCAAGACTTTTGAAGCACTATTGATACGTCACATGAATCATGTAAAATATTAAATTCAAGGATGTCATGACTTCACCAGCTGATGACATTCAATGATTTTTCTGCAATGCTCAAGCAAGTATCCCATGTATTTACATGACGTCATGAATTCAACATCCTGGGATTTGATGCATGTAATATCTTAAGCACGCACCTTGCCCTTGGCAGGAAAAACATTTGATAATAACAATAATAATAATGAAAGTATGATTTGAAGGAGGTCCTCGAGGGCGCACCGCACTGGGAGTAGTTGGAAGGTGTGCTGAAGCAGAGGCCGTTTGTTCCAGTGCAGACAGTGTCGACACTTGTTGACGTGCACGCGCATGTGACGGGGTCAGTGCACAAATCAACACTCGTGCTGGAAGGGCCTAAGCCGTTGCAGAGGTTGGGGCCCAGGACGTCATAGCAGGTGGGAACTGCACACAACCAGAGACATCTTAGGATCCACGATTTCTTTGACCCTACTCTTAACCCTTAACTCTAAACCCTTAACCCTCCCTAGGGCTTGAATGTGGATAATATTATCTTATAGCGTTTGAGATCCTCTAAAGTGATGTTGATGACAGACGTTGTGTTCGTACTGGATCTTGGTGGGTGAACCCAAGGGGAGCTCCTTGATGAGAGTGCTACGATCGTGAGTGAGAGGATATAGTCACTGTATGGCGTACTACGCTGTTTTCGAGCCCACTGAATATGATATGGATGTTGCGTGACTGCGACTGAGTATGTGACTCAGAGTCAAACACACCGTCAGACATACGGGGTGGATTATAATACATAGTAGTCGCTTAGTATTTGGCATGACGAAATATGCCTAATAATACAACTTGTACATTCGGATGACCCACCTAAAGTGCTAGTACTAGTGGGGGTTGGTGTGGAGGTTGGTATGTCGGGTGTAGTACTGCTTGGCACTGCAAGGCACAAAAGTGTCAGCTTAATGCCCCTATCTCAAAGTTGTCTCATATTCAGCAGATAGCACATACGGTGCATGCATGAAGGGATAGGTGATTCCGACTGAATCACACACCTAAAAGACACTCCTTGAATCCAAGGGCACCATATGCTAATGCATCTCAGTGATTTGTGAATTTATTCATGAGTTCCATTTGAAGTCCTACGATGCGTGGCACCATGCACGATAATGAGGCCACTGCTATCATCTAATTCGTGTGAGAATGTATACACATCACAGCCTATCAAGACGTGAACTTCAGCTTGGACCTGGACTTGGACTAAATACTAAATATGATTTGGATATTGCATGACCGCGAGTGAGTATGTGATTCAGAGTCAAACACACTTAGACACACCCTGACGGTTTTGGATTATAAGAATTAGTAGTCACCTAGTATATATATTAATACGTATTTGGCATGACGAAGTATGTTTAGCCTAACAAAACAACTTGTAAAATCGGATGACCCACCTAGAGTACTACTACTAGTGGGGGTCGGTGTGGAGGCTGGTGTGTCAGGTGTAGTACTGCTTGGCACTGCAACGCACAAAAGTGTCAGTATAATGCCCCCAATTCAAAGTTGATTCATATTTAGCAGATAGCACATACTTTGCATGCATAAAGGGATAGGTTTGACTCAATCACATCACCTAGAAGACACTCCTTTAATCCAAGGGCACCATATGCTGATGCATCTCAATGATTTGTGAATTTATTCATGGGTTCCATTTGAAGTCCTACGATGCCTGGCATCATGCACCATTATGAGGCCACTACTATCATCTAATTTGTGCCACAGTGTGAGACTGTATACACATTTCAGCCTATCAAGACGTGAACTTCAGGTTGGACCCGGACCTCGAGTTGGATTTGCCATGCAAAACTCAGTTCCTATAGAATGAAGTGGCTTACATGAGGGAGTAGCTGGAGGTGGCGTGCTACCGGCCATGCTGGTGGTAACTGGAAGCACCAAATATTCCTTTATCATCACATCATATACAAATGCAATCTATATGATATAATAATCTTAGTTGAGTTACTAACTGCTAGTGTTAAAGCCTTAAGGTAGCAATTTAAGAGCGCTCAAAGCAATGAACAAAAAGTAAACCCAGACTGCACTTGTTCAATCAAGAGTGAGATGTCCTAGGAGCTCCCTCGAGGCAGCTAACATGCACCGCACTCAACACTTTTGTGACTGCTCGTTGAACGCGAATTGAATGTATTCGTTTAGTTTTGCCTGTAAGGTTATGTTGCGGGCAATATGACATCTGAGTGGTAACAAGTCACCATTGGGGCACTAAAAAAATAGACAATTGATCAACATGAGGTTTACCTTGGGGGTTTATTGTGGAGCTAGGAAGGGGTGTTGACGTGCCGTTTGGAGTCATCGTGACTGTGCACATGCAAAGACACAATTCAATTTGCCAAGTAGTACCACGGTGCAGTTGACTCACATTACTAACGTCATAGTATCACATTAAAAAATACGCTCCTGAGCTATGCCATAGGCTATTTAGGTACCGCACCATAGTGACTTTCAAAGTTTGAAATACCAATAGCCAACACATCAATGGGAAACATAACATCGTCATGTATTGCTGAGAAACTCCATTGATGACTTCAAGTTTTCAGAAGTTTTCAAAAGTTTTCAGATTGAGTCAAAGGCAAACACTGCGCAATGATGCATCATGACACACCTCTCGGAGCGGTCACAGGTCGAACAATAGTACCCTTCAAGGGGCGTCATGTCGACTCACGGTGATTGACTGGCAAGCTCTTGACACCATAAGAGCTCAAAGTTACTCAACATTTTTAATCAAAAGAACAAAGGCTGTGAATGACCTGAAATATTGGTTGGTGGTGGGAGTGTGACCATCGGCGTAGGGGTAGCTTGAGGCTTGACCTTATTAAGCTTCAGCTTCAAGTCAAGCTTCTTTTTGCCTACACACACCGACCACAGATCTTTCCAGAATAAAATAGGCTGTGCCAAGAAACAAAAGAGAGATCAAGCGTGGAGCTCCCGTCCTACCTTCAAATGCAGCCAATGTCTCATTGACCATGGCCTCCAGCTTCTCATCCACCGGAGCGATTACATCCAGAAGGTCTTGGGGCAATGTCTCGTTGACCACAGTTTTCATGGCTTCCTTGCCAGCTGTGACTAAATCCAGCTTGGTGGCCTTCAGCCAGAGGGAAAGCCACAAAGTGAGTCAGGTACAACGTGAATCTCAGTGTTGTCCTTTTGGCAGCCTCACTCACCCTATGAGAATCAAGCGCTCCCAAAAGGCAGGGATAGCTGGTAAATAAGTGGAAGACATGTGATTTGAAAACTTGTCATTCTTGATAGACACTGTCCAACAAGGTTTGCCCAGACACGACAACACCGTCAAGCAAGGACGTTCTTTGGGACCACAGCCACGAAATAACAAAGGTCAGTATCAAAGCACGAACACAATTCCGAAGGTCCATGAATACTCACTTCAGCGCAACTCTGGAGACCTGCAAGCGGAAACACACGAGACCTCAGATTGGGCGAGAAGGACTTGCTGCAACAGGCAGTAACAGGCCTCCAAGAGCATTTCTTACGCCTTAAGCCACCCAGACAATGACGCATGCACTGTAAGCCTTACTTTGGGTGCACTGACAACGTTTCCTGTAACGAATTGCCATCCAGCAAATATGACTCATAGGCAAGCTAGCGCGAGGATGTAGGATAACGTGGAACGGGCTGCGCTCAGGATGAACAGGAGCTTACCGATGCATATGGCACCAAATAGCAGGAGCTGCAGACGGGTAGGGTGGCTGCAAGCCATGAGCACCCGCGCTCACTGTCCGGTCTGTGTAACACCAAATGGTGCGCTGTGGCAGAGGACAGGGCTCCTCGAAAAGGACTTCGTCGTTCCCTTGACGTGAAAAGATTGCTCTGCTAAGCACAAATTACAAAAGTTGGGCTTCTGTTCATCCGCAAGTCATAGTGAGTCACATGCCGTCAACCCAACGCGCCAATTTTGTCATAAGCCAACCTAGGGAACCGGAGGCCAGCCTGGCAGGCGGGACATTGGCACGCTGGAAAGGAGGATCATTCACGTTCTATGGCTGAAAAATTGCAGTTCAAGTGTCACCATAGTAATGGAAAGATCTCACACATTCAGGGCGCGCCGCACAGCCTTTTAGTCTGATTGGCTGATCAGCCAACTAGCTAGCCAGCCAGCCGCTGTCACACTGTGACAGGCCGACGGCTGACGGTCACGGGCCGCAGCAGTCGCCATGTTGGCTAGCAGTAAAGCCTTGACTGGCAGCCTGATCGATCTCCGTCATATATATGTCCTTTGTACCGCGCCAGAGTCCTCATAATCTGAATGCTGGCAGTGTGCAATGTCCAAGGCTACAAAATACAAGGGCAAGGACGAGGAATCAAGAACCTGGATGAAGATTCAACTTTTTAGCTGAAATGGAGTACATTGAATGGAGCCTGCTACATCATATATGACACTCACCGTATCGATGCAAAGTGTGTATGCATGAAGAAGAAGGACATAGACAACAAAGGTAATTTTCCCACAGCAGCCTTCATCCAGTGAAGCAAGCTGTTTTCCGCAGAGGATGCCAGCTACCATGTGTACCCCCAACCTGCACATGCTGCTGTGCCGCCTATTCGACCAAGAGACCGCGCACGGTTGCGTGGACAACCTGGAGCTCTGGGTGGAGCGCTGCATCCAGTACCTGAAGGCCAGCCTGAAGTTCCGCATCACCAGCCTCAGAGTGTTTCAACGTAGTACTGATATTGCGGTTGCTAGCAGACTTGTTCAAGCCTTACAATTGCAAGGGAAACAAACAAAGGGCCCGGCAAAGCAGCTGCAGCCTCAATCTAGTAAGATTTGAGAGACCAACATATTAGTAGTTCGCAAAAAACGTCTTGCAAACAACTTGATTGAAACGCTTCAAGCCATGCAATCCTGGCCAGTCCTATTCTTGAAGCCACTTGGGGTCAGAAAATGTGAACTCAACGTTGATTGGCGAGGGCACTGGCAATCTGACTACCCATAGTCCCACCGCACAGACAAGCAAGGCCCAAGCAGCCTTATCATCGGTAGAGCGACTCATTCTTGAGGTTGGCTGCTATCTCAGTCTCCCACCGGTCTCCATTTTCCAGCAGCTTCTGCTTGTCGTACAACAGCTCCTGCAGCAGCACAGCCAGGTGTGACTCAGAACGCTGTCGTTGGCAGCATACAGCATGAGCACTGGCATCTTCACATACCCCATTTGCAGGATCTCATGGGGGTTCCGGTACTCTGGCTGCGGAGAGCTGCATCAAATTCACTGTTCACATCTAGTCTACAGACCATGATTGGTTGGGATCTATTGATGGGATCGGCGCTGCTTGATATTTCTGTGCTGTTGCAGGTCGTTGGCGAAGTGAGCATGTGCTCAACAAGGTTGCAGAATCACAAGGTGAAAGGATGCACAATGATGCCCACCCAAGTGGGAGTCAATCAAAAACTGCCACTTCATGCACACACCTACTGCAGCCCTGCCTGTTCCTAAACTCCATAAAGCACTGCAACCGTTGAGACTGTGCCAGGGTTCCACACTCCTAAATGCTGACAATACCATGGCCTGGCCCAATGACCATTTCATGCCACCTTTCCCCTCCGTCCACATGCACCCTCCAAACCAGTGTAACAAAGGGCACAGAAAGGGTACCCTTGCTTGTTGTTGATCTGCCTTACATTCCTGCCGACCTGCTGGACCTTTTAATGAGTATGTGACTGAGGGCTACCCAAGAATGACTAAGGGTGAGTAATCCTCACCTCGTGCGTCTCAGTGACAAACTCAAAGTTGGGCCCCTCCACGATGGCGTCAACAGGGCACGCCTCCTGACAGAAGCCGCAGTAGATGCACTTAGTCATGTCGATGTCATAGCGCGTCGTGCGGCGGCTGCCGTCCTCGCGTTCTTCCGCCTCGATCGTGATCGCCTGCGCCGGGCACACCTGCGCGCATGTGCCAGCACGCTGACAAATTCGTCGACTAATCAGCAAGGAGAAGGTGCAGATCAGGAGCAGGCAGCTGGCCAGCTGTGGACTGGGCAAGCATGTGTTGATGTGAATTGCCCCGTCACATGCTGTCCAAAATGACACTACCTCACCTGCAGCTGCGACAAACGAGAAAGATGCGCGGAAAAATTGCATCCTAGAGAGATGCTGGGCATCCTAGGGAGACATAGGACGCGCCACGCTTAGCAGACAGCACAAGAACATCCTGATGCCAGTAGTCTCCCGTTAGCGGCAGGGCCTAGCATTGCAAGCCAGAGTGCTGCAGAAGCTAGCCCAAACCAGGTAACCTTTCTGAACTGTGTGCAGGCGGCACTCAGAGCAGCGAGTTCCCTTCCACGTGATATGCAGTCATGCATGGACACTTATTCCACAGCAGAAAACCCTGAGCTCACCGCTTCGCAGAGCTTGCAGGCGATGCAGCGCTCCTCTCCTGTGGGGTACCGCCTCAGCACGTGCTCCCCCCTGAACCGCGGGCTGATGGGGCCCTTCTCAAAGGGGTAGTTGATCTGCGGGGAAGGTCATGCAAAGGGTCAGCCACAGAAGTGTGCGTGACAGGCCCTTTACTGTGAATTTATGGTGATGCTCCCGAGCACAATGTCTCCCCACGCAAAAACACCACGTCCCCAAGAACAACTGAACGGACATGGGCAACCTCACAAGGACCATTCGAAAGACTGCAGTCCGGCACGTTCTAAACATAGTGCCAGCCTCCAGTAGCAGCAAATCACTGCCAGTGAAGGTAGACGGTGCAGCTCTCTAGAATACTTGAAGAGCTTGTGTAAGGTGTCATGCTGGCATTTCTGGAGCCATACACATGCGCACCGTGACTTTCTTGTCGAAGAAGGCCTTGAGTGTAAGGTTGAGGCCGCGGAACATCTCTGTCAGGAACAAAGTCTGTGCGCTCTCATCCAGGATGCCAGCTATGTCCTTGGGCACCTCACGCTGCGCTGGGTCGCCCACCCTCTTCGTCTCTGCGAGAAGAATAACCCAGTGTCAATCTCACGATAAATTGCACTGAAGACAGGAAAGCGCCTAGGTCCCTAGACACATAAAAATATGTGGACGATGCTCAACATCAAGACCTACTGTACAAGAAGGACAACTGCGAGCAGCATGGGAAGGTGAACGATGAGCACTGCTGCCAGAAAGCCTGAGTTGCTGTTATCAGCCTGCCAGCATCTTGTATCTGACCGAGATGTATGTGGGACAGCTGATCCCATCTCATGATTGGCCAGAACACGTCATTGATCCTACAATGCTTCCTAAGTGCCATACGGCGGCAGCAACGACAGTCCATAGGGAGGCAAACCCCTGAGCACGTAGAAGAATATAATCTCAGGAAGAAGGGAAATCTGCACTCACCTTTCTCTGAAACGACTGCAAAGGATCTTTGGAACGCGGGTAAGGCTGCGCTGCTGCATGGCGCGGCTGTGAGGCGCGAGCCCAGGCTTTGCCCTATCTGCCTGAGCATCGCAAGCAGCTGCCTTTGCTCACCTCCTCTTCTCAATCAACAGCTTGTTAAAACACTAGATTTCCTCTTCCAAATAGTCCTCAGCACACACGATGCCGCTTTCCTGCAAAAACTGTGGCCCAAAGGTAGCAATATCAGTGATGCCAGCGTGGCTTACTGATTGCGCATGTGGCTGGCCAGCTGGTCTGCAGACGCGGTCGGGCGTTCCTGACCACGCTGGGTTTTCAAACCGCACCTGTCGCGACCTGTCAAGGACAAACGGTCGGATTTAGCTCGTTGCATGCAGATCTCATGGTTGACTGGATCCCGTGTGCGAGAGCGTGATTTCTTGTGCAGTAGCTGGTGTATTGCAAGCGCCAGAAGGGGGCGCTCTGGTCTTCTTTGAAAGAGGGTGTTGGTGCCTAGAAGGTGTGGGCCCTTCAGAGCTGGCATTGACGACAGCAGAGATGCCTGATGTGCATATATGGCGAGTAACTGATGTGTCTTCAAAGTGCTGAAGTGTGGTTAGCTTGGACGTAAACACTGAGCTCTTTACCATTCAGGCCTTGTTTACAGCAAAGGCAGAAGTGTTTTCTTCGGGTCTAGGAACTGCCTGATAGGCTAGACAAACCCTTTCTGATGCCCGCTCGAAGAGTATAACGCCATCTGCATCGCCATAGCGGTGTTGTTATGTGGCCTGCTACAGGCCCATCTGCTGTTGCAGTGCAGCGTAGCTCAGATCGACCAGATTTCCGAGTGACTCTGTGATGTATTGCATGGAACAGTGGTGTACCTTGCGCAGCCTCGTACTCTTTTTGCAACTTGAAACGAAACCTTGCTGGCTGCAGGATTGGTGTGACTATGGTGCAAGTGAAGAACCCAGCAGGCCTGTGCGTGGACGTGTCTGCAGCCAGCCACGAAGCCCCCGATGTGGCATGCACCCCCAAGACCCCCACAAGCTCGTAAGCAACCCCAGCCGAGCTGTCTTTGCTCCCTCGCCCTTTGCTGCAGCATCCACCCAGCTTCCCAGACATCCTGCCAGGTCCTGTAGATTCCCATTCGAAGGAGTGGCTCTGTGCAGACTGCAGGCTACTGCGGCTTGAAGATAGACCAAGTTTCCATGAGCAAAGCACCAGTGTGAGTGTTATATGTCATAAAGAAGCATGTATGGCTCTGACATCCCCCAAGTGAGTGATACGGGGAGTGGCTGTGTAACAGGGTCCTCAGGAATGCGAATGGCAGGCCTAGCATCACTCCACGAGACACCAAATCCTCTCGCCTGCGCAAATCCCTGGTGAGTCAGCCCTTCTGGCCAGCTGACCTCAAAAATGCTGCCGGCCCCACCCTGGGCACTTTTGGGGTGCGGCTTGGGCTGAAGATATTGCATCTGTGGCCCCGGCTGGCGGAACCACTCAACACCATGCCTGGGGGCTGAAAAGACTTCGCTCCGTTCTGCGAAGCCCATCAAGAGGTTTGGCTTGCACGTAGCCTTCGGCGCAGATGGCCGGCAGACAAACATGATCTCAGCTGGCAGGAACAGCACGCGTATGAGTATGACTAAGATGCGACTAACCCCAAGCTAATATCTGCTGGGCGCAGGGCTCGGCTGGGTCCCCCCCCTCGGTGACATCAGGGTTCCCCCGCTCTCGCAGCCTCACCCCGGAAGTCAACTCCAGCGGCCTCGCATTCGAAATGACCAGGTGTCCATTATAGTGTGACTCCTATTGATATTGCCGATCATCTGTCTGTGAAATGCTGACGTGTTTGTCACAATACGCAGCGCACAGCGTGCCAAGCACAGCAGGCAAAGACCAGCATGCGCAGCCGTGCAAGTGCTGAGGTCAGCAAACCTTGCATGCAAACCTGCATGTCCGCATGTGCTGGCATGACGCATCTTTACACCATCGCCGCGACTCTCTTCTATCTCAGAAAAGAAGCTCCAGCAGGCTGCAGTGAATGTATCATCGCCCTTCGGTCTAAACCTCCACTGTTGAAATTTACTCGCTCCCAAGTCATGGGTCAAGGGCAGCAGCGTTTGTCAGCTGCCACCAGTTCGCTGGCACCCCGGGTCAATCCCCTCGCTCAAGGGGTCTTCGACCCGCGCAGGCTACGGGACGAGGCGCGCGCGAAGCAGAAGGAGGCGGACGCGCTCTCCGCGGAACTGACGACCGTAAACGGGGCCGTCGCGACTAAGGACCGCGCCCTCAAGGCCGCCTCTGGGACCATCGAGGCTCTGACTCAGCGCGCTCTGACTGCCGAAGGTACGCCGTCGGATTCTGCTGCCTTTAGGTCAAATCGAGTCATTCAAATGAGTATCTGGATCTGCTTTTACCTGGGGAGTGGCAGGAGCCAAGCAGCAGCACTTGCATGCCTATTCACATTGGGGTGCAGGTGAGCAGGAAGGGAATATTAAGCCTTGCAGAAGCTATGGGCTTTCATACGCAGGCAATAGTCACCGCATGCCCTGAAGCTCTTGCTGCCATCTGCTCTGGCAGTGGCAGTGATACAGGTGGCCAGGAGAGCAGCTGGATATAAATCAGACCTGCAAGTATGCAGATTTCATCAAGGCGTTTGACAATTTGGGCCCTTTAGACCTCAGAAAGGATTCAACCTGAGGGCCTGCAAAGCAGCTTGAATATCATTAGTGCGTCATTATTGCATGCCATGCGCAGCTGAACTGGCAGCGAAGGCCAGGCATCCAAAAGCTTGTTGATAGTATACGCCAGTATCACGCCAATAGCTGTCTTCAGGAAGCTGGGCAAGCATAATCTGGCACGAGCTTGAGCACTTTTTCCATGAAAGGCCTGCGACGAAGCTTCATGCTGGAGCGTGCAAAGGATCAACAAGACAAACGATGACTTATTGCTGTGCATGCCTGACCAGCCCAACTGGCAGGAAAGGCCGGGCATCCAAAAGATTCATGATAATGTACGCCACTATCATTCCGGTACTTGTATTCAGGAGGCTGGACGAGCATTATTTGAGCACTCCAATTTTAAAAGGCCTGCTGCAAAGCTGGAGCCTGCAAGGGACCAGCATGACAAATGATGACTCATTGCTGTGCAGCTGACCTGGCAGCCAAGGCCAAGGAGCTGTCTGATGTGGCGGCTGAGCGCAACAAGGCTCGCTCTGAGGCGGCTGCCGCGGGCCGCACCGCAGACAAGCTCACGGCCCAGATTGCAGCAATGCCCAAGGTACGCCTGGCAATGCAGCCAGCTTCCCTGTTGCTCCAATCCCTTGCTTCCCTTGGGCTCCCTTGACCCTCACACAGGATCAGATTTAGCCGTGCTTGAGCATGCATCAAGTGAAGCAGCCAGCAGCAGTGCAAGCACAGACCATACGCCTAACAACGCAGCTTGCTTCCCTTTTATGTTGCAAACGCCTCTGCAGATTTCGAATTGGCGAGGGATACACTGCGCATCTTTCATTGTGGATATAAGCACGCTCGGCTGTGAGGTCAGCATTGATTTGACTGTGGGACACTCAGCGACAGAAGGCAGGGACAGATCGAAAGCAGCCACGCATCCTTTTATTGAAGACCGGCATGCTGCATTGGGAACGTTGTATAGTGTGGTGCAAAGAGCCACACATGAATAGGACAGGATGTTACAGAGCATGATGCACAGTCAAATCGGGACGCAAGAACAAATGCGATTCAAGACAAACTTGGCATGGACCGGTAAGGGGAGATGGAATCAGAAAAGGCCAGGGAGCTCAGGTAGGGCTATGTGATCTGCCTGATCCTGATAACGCAGCCATTAGTTGAGATAACCAAAGGACATAAGATGCAACTCGCAGGGCTCGGGCTTCTCGGAGGCGATAGCTGCATTGGAGAGCGAGCTGCGCTCTGTGCGAGCAGCCAACCAAGCTCTGACCGACGACAACAAGGGCTGCTACGCTCAGATCCGCGCCAAGGACAAGGAGCTGGACTCGGCTGCTGTGCAGGTGGAACATGCCAAGGCTGTCGCCGTCGAGAACAAGGTATGCTTCTTGGAAGCTGATTCTCAAACCGCTCTCTCACCTTCAGGAAGCTCACCATGCTGCCCCTGATTGTGCCTGACACTGGGTGACCCCATTGCCAGGACAGGAATGTTTTGAGTTTATGGTAGCCAGTCTGAACCTGAGGGCTCGCAACGCATCCATTGACCTTTGGGTAAAACAGGATTGCATGGGTCATGACAGCACGGTCCACTCTGTGCCTAACATGGCACTCCTGCGTACTTCTACCTGACTGGCAGCTTGCAGCAAGGTTGTGGTACCACCATCGGGACCAGCACCAGATGCACCCCAGGAGTATCTTTCACGCCGCTGACCTCTTTGCTGTCTCACCTTTCCATGGTCTACATGCCAGATGGTGCCAATGTTTACATGCGGCTTCTTGCGTTCAAATTTTCCACGTGCCATAAAGTTTTGATCCCTTCTCTTCTCAGAAAGTTAATTGTGTACGGTACTGTACAGGAGCTGCAGAACAGCATCCTGGACCTGAGCCGGCGGCTGCAGGAGGCAGCCGAAGAGCGCGCCACTTTAACAGCCGTGGCCCGACAGCGCGAGGCGGAAGTCGCGCGCGCACAGGTCAGTGGTTTCAAAACTAGCACCATTCTGACTATAATTTCACTTTTTTTCACATTTTTTTGGTCGAGGACGGATGTTCAGGAAGGACTGATGTGTCGGTGGAATCGTGTGCGTTCGGCAGCGCAAGGGATTGCATTTGTCGGCTAGCGTGGTGCTCGTTCGTTGTGCACGAGCGTCCTTTGACTGCAGAAGTTTCCTGTCAAGTTCCCTGACATGCATGGCGCCCTGTATGCGCATGCTGGCAACATTTTGGGCTATATTTCTAAATTATTGTGGCATCTAAACGCAGCCATGATTGGACTGGACAGCCGTCCAGCCGGCTGTATCTCTTAGTATCTCCTAAAGAGGTAATGAGTCGTTCATCGCGTGCGCGCAGGGGGACGCTGCCGAGAAGGCGGAGGAAGCCGCCGAGAAGGCGCGCCAGCTGGCGGCGACCAACACGCAGCTCAAGGTGTGGGGTTTTCCCACCTGCTCCGGCAAAACAGAGAGCAAAAACAACATATGATTTTCAAGTTGTGCTGTGGCATGCCCTCAGAAGTAGAGGAGGAGGATACTTGATCTACGCACCGCATCTCAGTGCAGAACAGGGTTAGACCCCTGAACATATCGTACGTTTGCAGTCTTGCATGCCTAACACTTGCATTCTTTGCCAAGCGTTCCTATTGCTATCCTAGATGCAAGAGGCTCACAGCCCTTATGTAGATATGTTGCAAGATCCAGGGCTCGCCCAACACCACAAGTCTTGGACAGGGTCAGCCGCCGAATTTGACGCTCTCTAGATATTTGAATGTCTGGCTTTCAACGCTTCAACGAACCTTTTTCTGAAAGAATCACGCTTCACAAGGATGCTCACCCCAGACGCAGCCATGGCCCTGACCAGATGCCGTGCATGCATGCTTCAGGCGTCGGAGGAGCGCGGCGCTGAGCTGGCGGACGAGCTGGCGTTACTAAACGATGAGCTCACCCGCGTGCGCGCTGTGGCGGCCCGCGCGACTGTGAGAGAGATCGCCGGAGGCGGCAAAGACGACGGCGTTGTGCCGGTCAAGATGCACCTGGAAGAGGCAAGCGCCCCTGCAGAAGATACACTCTCCTGCTTGACACAATTGCCCCCAACAGGCCCTCATCCCCAGGGGGTCTTGGGTTGTCTTGGGGGCTCATAGAGGATCCCCAGTTCCCAGGGTAAACCCAATGCATGAGAAGATGTAGGCCCTTTTTTGAACCCTGGGGCGTGGATGAGGAGAGGAGGTCAAGCATGCCAGAGACATGGCAACCATGGGTGCAAAAAGTGATGTCTCTTAACCACTGATGGCTCGGAAACATTCAGCAGCGCAACTGATCCTGAATGGCGTGCCATTCTGAATAGCCATCGTCTCTTATGTCCATGGCCCAGCTCCTACAATGGAGCCTGTCGTGATCGCCTGCCATTTTAGGCATCATGTATTGAAGATACGGGAGGCAGGAAGAGCAGACTGTGAAAATTTTGTTTCTGGGGTGTCAGGTGCGGTACCTGCAGGGAGAGAATGATCGGCTGAAGGAAAAGTTGGCGCACGCCGAGAGGAGCGCTGTAGCAGCATCCGCCCAGAAGGTGCATGCACCCTTCATATCTCATTCATATTTCATTCATATCAATTCCATGCCCTGAGAGCCCTATGCATGCATGTCTGGGAGGTTGGCAGCGCCAGGCTGCATGATAAGTTTTGCAGGACAAGCTGCCAGAGATTCCAAATTGCAACACACAAAAAGGGTCATGACAAGTTACAAGCTGACGGACAGCTGCGCAGAAGCTGCGAGAGATCACAGTCCTGCCGTGCCAATCTTACTGAATGTATTTCTCACATCATGCATGCTTGAGCTTGTTCGCAGCAGAGACTGCCGTGCAAATCTTGCCGAGTGTGTTTCTGACAACATGCATGCTGAGCTCTTTTGCAGGAGAGGCTGCGCAAGAAGCTGGACGCAGTGACCGCCAAGACGAGCCCACGCAAGCCGACAATCATTGCCAGAATTTCTGAGGTGACCGCGCTCAAAGAATCTCTCGCCGCCCGCGAAGCCGAAGCATGCGCTTTGCGCGAACAGGTGAGCCCTCTGGAGTATTTTTAAAGGTGCTTACAGGTGCCGCAAGGGGCTCAAGAAGCCCAAGCAAAAGCCCATGTGAGACAGCGGTGGGGGCTGTCCATACACAGACACAGCAAGGAAGACCTTTGAGCTCCAATGCATGGCTTGGGATATCCCTCTAAGGTCAATGGTAGCGACTCTGCTAGATCTGATGACTGTCTAAGACGCATGTTTCCTTCAAACATGCCCTAGAAAGGATAAGGGCGTCTGGATCTTCATATCCTTGATTTCCTTTGAAATTCCAGTGCCCGAGAATCATGGCAGGCCTCTTTGGAATCTTATTGCTGGAGACACACGGTTCCTGTTTCATCTAATGCTTATGAGGGGGCCAGCACCTACGGCATTCGCAAAGATAATAAAAATGACAGCGGCTGTTGCTACAAGACCACTTCTGCGCCTGAAGGGCTTGTGCGGATTTTGACTGTGGCGAGCACAAAGTGTCTGCTTGCACCAGTGCAGGACTTACCTCACAGTGAAGTGGTCAGTGTGCCTTGTCAGGAAATGAGCACAAATACCACCCGCACCAGAGCATTCAATCGAATTTCTGAGAATGCAAGACTCCTCTGAATCAGAAGAATCAAAGAATTTCCTGTCCTTTGAGAACAGGAGAGAGTCTTACATGAGCATTGTCACTCAACAGAAATCGTTGCATCTCCGGCACCAAAGAAATTAAAATTTTCATGCAGGTGGAGAAGGCAGGACCAAGAGTGGCAGCCGCGCGCGCGAGCTGCAAGAAGTACGAGCGCGAAATCGCGGCGCTCACAGTACAGCTGACCGCTGCCGGGCTGCAGCCACTGACGTCGCCGGCCGCCGCCAGGTCAGCGCTGACTCACTTTTGACATTAGAAAGAGGGAACGCTTTTTCACGGGGCTTGCAATTGTGGATATCATGGGTGCCTTAGTACACTGTAGTCAGCACCATCATTCCTGCACCCCACATAATGGGTGAATTGTTTGGACCCGGGTTTATGCCTCTTTCTTCCTCGAAAGAGTTTTCATCATTTCAAGGAAGGCTGATCACCAATGGGTCAAGCTCAACAAGAGCTTTCCAAAATTGGTCTCAAAACTGTCATGAGGTTTATATTTTGCATTTCAGAGAATTACCTGCAACTTATTGATGCATGCACAATTAAACTCTGTGTGTCCGCTGACCTGGGAAGGGCGGTGCTTGCTCATTGCCTCTTGTTAATGTGGGGCTGTGCGTACGGTAGTGGCTTGCATGACTCGTCTCTTTAAGCTGAGAGAACGTTGAAGCTTATCTTTAATGATCAATCTAGACACCTCACATCATATTGACAACTTTTCTGTGCCCTGCAGGCCGCTCTCAAGTTCCAAGCAGGCTCCGATTGCCAAAACAAGCGACTGCGAGGATGTTGCTGCCAGTGCCCAGCTGTCAGCCGGCTTTCAGACACCAGCAGTGCAGGAGGCCTGATGCAGTTCATGTCCCGGCTGCATGGGATAGCTCATGCACAATGCACAGCCGAGAAGCCTTCCAAAGCTTCTTTGTTCATATCAGCTTGCAGGCGTACACACGTTGGCATGGTTGCCAGGGGTGTCCTATTTAAGATTAGGGCCCCCTGCAGTTGCTGCAGTCAGGGGTGATTACTTCACTGATGGCCTCTACTGCAAACTGGATCACTACGGATCATGATCAACTCAAACTCTCAAGAACCAGATGACCTCTCACTGGGTCAGTCATGACAAACGGGCATGTTGATCGACTGACTTTAGCAGTTCAGCAACAAGGTTAAGGAATGCGCACCTCAGTGCAGGCTGTACAAATTGTTCATATTGTTCATATGGTTAGTCCTTCAAGGTGCCCTCTGGATTGCATGCAACAAGGAGCGCGTTTGCAGCTAGATCACTGATGGCATGGAATGGATTTCGTGTTGAAGTCACTACATCGTTTTTTCACAATATCGATTTATGAACACAGTTACTGGTGGTCTCCAAAATTCAACAATGGCTTCCATCAGCTCGCAAAATGTACATGCATGTTGCCCAAGCTTGCAGGCTTACAGTTGTCTCTTGTAAAATTGGACTTTGCACACTGCCAGCACTTAGACTATAGTAGCTACGGGGACTCGGGCTTCGCACCGTATCAACAAAGGACATGCATGCATATGACACATCTGATCATCATGCTGCCAATAAAGCGCTTTACTGCTAGCTCTAGCCATATGGCATAGTATATACTATGCTGCGGCCTGCCTATGGCCGTGATCACGGAGGTACCTACGGTCAAGACAGCGGCTGGCTAGCCCCCCGGGAGCACGGAACTCGTAGCAGCTACTTGATAAACTATCATCATGATCACTGGTGTTGTACTGTTTAGCCAATCAGACTTGAAAGGCTGTGCAGCGCCGCGCGGCGCCCTGAATGTGGGAGGCTTGGCGCTTTGGGGTCTGGCCTGACCAAGGGGCATAACAAGAGGTCCCTCTTGTTATGCCCCTTGGCCTGACACTCAATTTGACTTGCGGATGAACAGGAGCCCAAGGTGTGTTTCAAAGCACTGCATTGCAAGGCAATTTTTTTACGCTGAAAACCTCAGAGTCCTTCTTGAGGAGCCCAGTCCTCTGCCACAGCGCACCGACTGGTCTGACACAGACCGGACTGTGAGCGCGAGTGCACATGGCTTGCAGCCACCCTGTCCGGCTGCAGCTCCTGCTATTTTGTGCCATATGTATCGGTAAGCTCCTGCTTATTCCGTTCCACATTGTCCTTCATCCTCTCGCTAGCTTGCCTACGAGTCATATCTGCTGGATGGTAGTCATTAAACTTGAGTAAGTTATAGCGCCAAGGTAAGGCTTCCAGTGCATGCGTCATTGTCTGTGTGGATTAAGACGTAAAAAATGCTCTTGTATGCCTGTTGCTGCCTGTTGCAGCAACTTCTCGCCCAACCTAAGGTCTTGTTTGCTTCCGCTTGCAGGATTCCAGAGTTGCGCACAAGTGAGTATTCATGGACCTCCGGTATTCTATTTGTGCTTCTATGCTTGTCTTTGTTCTTTTTTTGCTTTGTTCACAGAGGACCTCCTTCCTTGACGGTGTGTTCATGTCTGGGCCAAGCTTGTTTGAAACTGTCTATGAGGATTGACAAGTTTTCAATACAAAAGTGTTCCAATTATTTATCAGCTATCCCTGCTTTTCGGGAGCGCTTGATTCTGAAGGGTGCAACACCGAGATTCAAGTTGAACCTGACTCACTTTGTGGCTGTCCCTCTGGTTGAAGGGCACCAAGCTGGTCTTAAACACAGCTGCCAAGGAAGCCGTGACAGCTGCCCTCAACGAGACATTGCCACAAGGCCTTCTGGATGCTACCGCTCCAGTGGATGCGGAGTTAAAGGCCATCATCAATGAGACATTATTTGAAATTGGACATGTACTTGAAGGTAGGACGGGATCGCCACGCTTGATCTCTCGTTTGTTGTTGGCACATCCTCTTTTATTCTGAAAAAATCTGCGGATGGTATGCGTAGGCAAAAAGAAGCTTGACTTGAAGCTGAACCTCAACAAGATCAAGCATCAAACTACCCCTACGCCTATGGTCACACTCCCACCACCAACCAGTATTCCAGGTGTTCACAGCCTTTGTTTTTCTAATCCAAAAATGTCGAGTACTACTAGTAGCTTTCAGCTTTGACGGCGTCATGACCTTTCTCATCAATCACCAGAGGTTGATATGATGCCAGTTGAAAGGTACTAATGTTGGACTTGTGACCGCTCTGAGAGGTGTATCATGATGAGTTATTGCGCAATGTTTGCCAGTGACTGAATAAGAACAACAACAAGGTTTGCTCAGCAGTACGTGACAAGGTTCTGTTTCCCATTTGATGTGGTATTATTATTACACGCTTTTCCTGCTAAGAGGCAAGGTGCGTCCTGTAGACAAGCTAGCTGTACTGGGCCGGCCGTTGATGTGTTTGTTTTTATCTCAAACTTTGGAAGCCACTGTGGTGTGGTGCCTTAATGGGCAATCTGTGGCATAGCTCAGCAGCGTTTTATGCTTTGACATTAGCAATGTGAGTCATTGCCTTGTGATGAATCTTAGCAAGCGGCCTTGTGTCTTTGCATGTGCGCAGTCACGGTCACTCCAAGTGGCACGTCAACACCCCCTCCCAGCTCCACATCAACTCCCCCAGGTAGACCTCATCACCATGTCGATTTCTTGTCTATTCCTTTGAGTGCCCCGATGGTGACTTGTTACCACTGTACACTAGTCTCTAATATTACCATATAGACTTCACTAGACGAAAAATCTTCTCGCGTTCATTGAGCTGTCACAAAATTGTTGATCGTGGTGCATGTTAGCCGCCTCCTAGGACACGACTGAATACCTGCAGTCTGAGTTCAGGAATTCTGTTCATTTTTTAGTGCTCTTTACTTGCTACACTTTAGCGATGAATTGCTCAACTTAAACATCTATAGTATCGTATAGGATGCATTCCTGCTAAAGTTCTTTTCTGTGCTTGCAGTGACCACCAGCCTGGCCAGCAGCACGCCACTTCCAGCTACTTCTTCCAGTAAGCAACTTTCTTCTGTGGAATTAAAAATTGCATAGCAAGTTGATTTCGAGGCCCAGGTATAGGTCCGACCTGAAGTGCATGTCTTGATAGCTTGTGACGTGCATACAATCTCAGACACTACATCATGACACTACCATGATGGTAATGGTGCCGTCTCTATCGTGCGAGGCACCAGGCATTGTACAATTTTAATTGGAACCTATAAATTGATGACTTCACAAACACTGAGATGCATCAGCATATGGTGCCCTTGGAACATTTATCTTCTAGGAAATAAGAGCGGGTCAAACCTATCCCTGCATGCTATCAAAGTATGTGCTGTCTGCAACATGTGACAGCCTTGTGATAGGGGCATTTTGCTGACACTTTTATGCATTGCAGTGCCAAGCAGTACAACACCTGACAACCCAGCCTCCACGCCGGCCCCCACTAGTACTACCGGTAGTACCAGGACTCCAGGTGGGTCATCATATTCTACAGATTGTATAGGTCAGCAACGAGTATTTCGTCATGCCAAATACTAAGTGACTACTGATGTTTTTAAATAAAAAATCGTGTGTCAGACAGCCTTTGTGTGTTCCACTTTGTGTGTAATCACTCCAATTGAGTGAGTGAGGCTCAAGGCGACGGTTATGCAACATCCGATTCCTGCCGATAGACTCAAAGAACGCCGTGTAGTGTGACTAATAAGTTTGGTATTTGTCACAATGTTGTACAATATAGTACGCTAGCGCTGTACAATAACTGTGTTTTCTCACTGAGTGGCACTTGTAGCATTCTAATTAAGGAGCACCCCTTGACTTCACGCGCCGTATATCTACAACAAAATCAACAGCTTTGCTCAACATGACTTTAGATATCTCAAAACATTACTTCAAATGGACTCAGATGCTATAAGTTATTATTGTTTACATCCATGCTCTAGGGTTTTTTAGGGTTCAGATAAGGCTTATATGCATCATAGACCCTAAGATGTCTCTGGTAATTTGCAGTCCTCACCTGCCATGACGTCCTGGGCCCCAACATCTGCAACAGCGTTGAGGCAGGTCCTATCAGCACAAATGTTGATCTGTGCTCTGACCCAGTCACATGCGCGTGCAATTTAACGAGTGTTGACACCGTCTGCACCGGAACAAATGGCCTGTGCTTCAGCACACCTTCCGACTACTCTCAGTGCGGTGCGCCCTTGAGAGACTCCTTCTGATCATAATTGACTCATTCTCAATGTCGTTATCAATTAAGTGCAAGTGTTTTTTCTGCCAAGGGCAAGGTGCGTGCTTGAGATGTATATGGAAATTATTAATTAATACTACTAGTAAAGCCCACGCGGTAAGAACAGATACTTGCCTGGGCATTGCAGTGATATTCATTGTTTTCCATCAGCTGTTGAAGTCTTGACACACTTACAATCCCTATCTTACATGAATCCTTTGACACCTTTAGTACTACTAGTACTATTAGTACTACTAGTTTACTACTAGTAGTATTTTACGACTAGTAGTAAATCAGAATGTGGGCGGAAATCGAGATCTACTAAGTAGGTGGGAGGTAATTTAGTAGTTTGGGTTGTAGATGGGTCGCACGTGCGGGAATGACGTGCCACGTGACTTGGTCGACTTGATGACTTGGACTTTTTTGGGGAACTTTACATTGTCATCATCCGTCCTAAACTTGCACACGAGCACTACTAAGAGTCTTCTGCAAGTAATTCGCTATCTTGTCACATACAATGCTTTCCCTTGTCGGCGGTTGACAGTTGGCAGCAACTATTTTGTCTATATTTGGTGTGTGCTTTTATGCAGGATTGTTCCAAGCTTGCAAGGCCGCCCCTATAAACCTGGGATTCGAGGAGTTTACCACGCCAAATCTTGGAAACCCGTTCACCTATGACGGCTTGTCTTTCTCAGCCACCAACGTTGCCAACGGCGTAAACATAAATGCATTTAATCGGATTGTTACCCCGAGCACCCAGTCGTTTGCAGAGATCCGGTCCGGGGCGGCAGCTCTTGAAAGCAACTATGAACCGTCCCCATCCATTGTGACAACCGAGCAGACCTTGGTTGCTACTGACGGCAACATAGCAAATGGCGGCGCATACGTGGCCGTGTCTGCCTACATCAATGGCGAGAATTTCAACGGCCAGAGCATTGCTATTACCGTAAGTGGAAAGCGGGCCACCGTGGCACAGCCCGATTGCCAGAGCAACATAGCAACCTTTCCTGGTTTTCCCGGCGGCAACCCCATCAGAGTGTTTTTTGCCGGACTAGCCGCAGGGCCTTGCATCGTGGACACGCTGACCCTGCTCACAACAAACGTCAGTCCTGGTACTACCGCTTCCAGTCTCAAAATTTCCCTCGATGATTTTGTGGTGTGCAAGGCGAACAGCGCAAGCGCGCTCGAGGGAGCCCTGCCTGGGTAGACTATTTGTCAGCCAGACTCCAAAGTTTTTCAGCCATAAATTTAGGATTTAAAGTACACTTTATGATCGCAAAATACAAAACTATTATATGATATACTATCATGATGAGTTATGGCATGATGCCTTCTGTATACATTTTATACATATTCCACCAAAATGCGCGAGGCACTGGTAACTTACTGATTAAATTGAATTTGTCACCCTGGAGTCTTGGCAAGTGGATTCACAACAGCCAGCTGAGCTCTGAGATCTCTGGACTAGACACAGAAGAGACATAGCATCCAAGTCCCGCAGAGCAGCTTAGAAATGCGCTTGTAATGCAATGATGTAGCAAGGTCTTCATCAGCGACTGCGAGCTGGTTCCGGGGCCTGCCTTCTATGCTGTGTGTAGAGGAGTTCTTGGTTGTGGTCTATGCGCATTTGACAAACTCTGAGGCACCTTGCATTGTCTACCTTTGATCAACAGGACTTCATTATCCAGGTGTCAGGGTTTGACAGGCCCCCATGGCCCCCCAAATTATTAGCCAACCTGCTCCAGGGCTAGAAGCAAGCTTTCCGGGCCACCCCGGGATAAACTCAGGTACCATGTATATAAACCGGTTTGGCGAAATGGCATCAGGGCAACGCCCCAAAAACTAAAACCACGTGGCTGCGGCTGTACTGTTGTGTAGTGTGAGAACAGTATAGAATAGCATCATGCATTATGATAACGTCTCATATTGTGAGGCAACGCCGCTGCGGCTACTAGCGTAGTACGCAGCCAACTGCCATGTTTACATCATCATCATGGTACCGCATGCATGCATATGCGCATGCCATTATCATTATCACGTGTGCACACGGTTTTCCTGTGAGGTGGCAAGGTGCGCATGCAGACAGGCTGCAGTTACAGGCTGCCAAAACCCCTTGATGGACTCGCCAAACCCAAGCGGGACCCAATCAATTGTGGGCACGCCGTGGTGCTGGCGGTGCTCAGTACTTTTATCGCCTCCCCGCCAGCCGGGGCCATTACCGTTATGTTATATCAAGCATTCAAGCCGTTAAATATGCATAGCATCACACAGCGCAAAAAACCCAGAATCCATGCCACACCGAATGCATCAGGCAAAGCAAGCATAGCAAATCAACTTGGGCCGAAATAGTGCAGCTTTTGCTATCCGTCCTCTCCTCAGCAGCCTGCTCTCTCTCCTGAGGAGTAACATCCTGGATCTAATGAAACAATGTCCTGTAGCCTGCCAGCTGGTCAAGCTAGGCATCACAATTCTCCTGCACATGCACACATGCTGTTCACATCACTAATAACTGATACTTACATTTGAGAGACCTTTTGGGAGCCACCTGAGGCTCATTGGTCTTGTAGGCAGTCTGTCACTGCCCCTCTACTAGATACTATGTAGAACATACTATGATAAAGTCACAAACTTCTTTAAGAGTCTGCAATCTGGCAATCCTAATACTGATCTACGTTACACTGGAGTGGATGATTTTTCGTGCTGCAGCATTGCTTACTGGCGCCCCCACTTATAATGCTCTTTCAGGCCTGAGCTGGATGCAGCTCTGGGCATGCGCATATCCATCCAAATAGAGGATCACAGAGGAGGTGCAAAGCTTGGGTAGGTCCGCATGCCGCACAAGTAAGGTTTTCTGACAAGTCAACCCTCTTCAACGTCCTGTTTTTGCAGTGCTATCACAGATGAGGATTGCCCCATCATGGCGCAATTTGCAAGCCATGCTGACCTCGACTTTCAGGATGGGCAGCTGTTTAATTCATATTCAAATCATGCGGTGCCAGGCTCCCTGGCAGGTAGGGGGGCCCCACCTTTCGGCGCTTAGGCCCCTGGGCCGAGGGAGGCGTTTTGAAGAAATCCAGGATGGATCGCTGCTTGGCTCCAGAGGCGTTCCCTGCCTTGCGCTTGCCCGCCTGCGCCAGCTCATCCTGTGGCAGCCAATTATTCTCATAAGCTTGGCATCTTTTCATAATTACAACCACCATATAACCTGGCATTTCCACCTGCCTCTCTTCTCCAAGAAATTGTTCCGCAGCTCTGATATTGCAACTTCCTTACTGGGCATACGAAGCGATCAGCATGTCTGAGTCTGAAAGGCTGCATGCCGACATGGTCAATCTGTGTTTCCAGTTTTCAACTTGCAGTAATGCAACCAACTACATTTTGGTATTCCTATGTGAAGCCGTGGAGAGCGGCAAGAGCTCAAGCGTTACATTCAGTCCTCTGCGGACTGCACAGGTGCCGCAAAAGGGGTACCTGCATGGCCTTCTGCGGGTGCGGTGTCAGCGGCTGAGGTGGCACGAACGGCGCCGGTGACTCATCGGTGAAGCCGTCCTCAAGCAGAGGCCCTGCGCGCCTGCTCGGCGGCGTACCTCCCTCCTCAGACCTGCATTTTTATTCATTTATACTACAACTCAGATGCATGCATTGCAAATGCCTTCATGCGTCGCGCAATGCATTCACGCTGTGTACATTGGCCATTAAACCTGTAGTTCAAATTGGGGAGCACATTGCAACCAGCAGGCTTGATACAGATTTAATCTCCCGATTCGACCTTCTAGTCTTTCCTTCAACAGTCATCTGCAGAGTTCAGAGAATGGCAACAGTGGGTTCGGGGAGACATTAGGGCAGCACATGCAAAAGCCATATCTTCAGAAATATAATCAAGCAGGTGAGGGATCCAAGAAGGGGAGAAGGCAGTCTCACCTGGGCCCAGGCTGACTCCTGTACTGGCTGAGCAGGAAGTCACACAGCGGCTTCTTTTGTCCCTTCCACACCGACACAGCCGATGCCATCGTGGCTTCATCTGGAGGCATCAGTGTCACCCCCCTCTGAAGCACCGCTGTCTCACAATTGCCAGCCGCCAGATCTGCATTCTCAGCTGCTTCTGCTGATGCGTGCTGCGGCGGTGCCGGTGCCGGTTCGGCTGCGGCGCTCGGCTGGCAAGAAGCCGAGGGAAGCTGCTCGCTGCACGCCAGCTCACCGCTGACGTCAGCGCCTGACGCGCGCTCCGGAGTCTGCCCGGATGGAATGCCTGCTCGCAGCGACACTGATTGCGATTAGCCGAGCTCAAGAGACAAAGATATGGACCAACGAACCGGGTGAATCAACACCCCAAACATTCCAGCTGCTCACTTTGTTTGACTGTTCTGGGGTCCCAGCAAATGTGCAGACAGGTTCGGGTAAGCTCCACAAATTTTTACTGCAGGTGGTGGCACAAATTTCCTTATCTATGACAATACAGGGAGATGACTGATTTACATGATGCTGCGCGGTCAGGGGCCGGCGGCAGCAGCTGGGCGCTAAGCCGTTCCCTGCAGAGCGCGCTGGCATTCTGGAGCAGCTGCTGCGGCGGCGTCAGCGCGGGGGCGCGCCCTCCCACGCGAGCCAGAACAGGCGGTGGGGCTCCCCGTGGGGGGGACCTCTCATCGATTTCATCCCCGTCACCCCCCCGGCAGTGCGCGTCATCCCCCCGGGCCACTCCGGGGTCTCCGAATCGCGCAGCCGCCGGCCGCCTCTCGTGCAGAGGGCCCTGCTGCGTCGCCTCAAAGTGCTGTGACAAGTCGCCCAGGCCCCTGCAGAGGTTGTCCATCATGCTTAGAGGTCACTGCAGTCCTTCCCAGCTCGTGTAGAATGACGCACGAATGAATGCCCATCTTCTTAGTAACAGGCCGCACCTATCACTCTGTGCAGCCATGACAGTAGAAGGCCCCACCTATCATTCCATGCCGCCAAATCACCAAGAGCCTATCACAGGCCGCAAGTCTCACAGCATGGCTGCTCAAGTCATTCTGCGCCTATCACAGGGGCTGCTAGGTTGTCCTGGACCGAGAGAGCTGAGCAAGGGTCAAGACGATGCAATGCTGGGGAGGGCATAGAACAAAGAAAGCTGACCTGGAGTGCTCCAGGTCCTGCAGGAGGCTGAAGTCGATGGGGTCGGTCTCCTGCCGTTCCCTGCTGACCTGGCTGGCTTCCCGGAAGCCGCCGCGCAGCTCCCCCAACGGCGCGCGCCCCCGGGCAGCCGCCGCCGCCACCCGCGCTGCCCACGGATGCACCGGCCCCGGCCCAGCCTCCCTGCGGCAAAAGTGAAAAGAGCGTCATTTGGTCATGCGCACCATCGATTAAGAGCTTCTCCAGTGCATCATCTCCCGAGTACTGCCGCCTGTGCATTTGCGGAGGCAAGGGCACAGTCTGAAGGGTAACAAAATTACACAAAATTACGCAAGCACTATTTAGAGTTGGGCGCATCAATTCCAATCATACCTCCTGCCCACGCATGTGTGATGAACAATATATGCCATATACGCTGACAAGTCTTGCCAGGCAGGATTGAAAAGGGCTCCTCAGCAGATTGCCTCATTTGCAAGGGACTGGCATTCTGTCTGCGCAGCAGAGCAGACAGAATGCCATGAGCAATGTTTTGTCCCGCCAAAATGACTGACAGTAAGTGAAAATACAGACAGTCGTGTGATGAAATGTGTGCACCTCTGGTGGCTGTCCTGCCCAGGTTCGTGGTTCTCCTGGCTGGAGGCTTGCGGCGCTTCTGGCGAGGGTTGCCGCCAGCTGACTCCGGCAAAGGAGTGCCTGCTCGCCTGGTTAGCACTGAGGGCCTGAAGGCACAGAACTTTATGGATCAGACATCATCCAGCTTCACGCAATGCTCATCTCACGCTCAGGCCCATCATGGCGCCACTTGACTCGCACTTGCTCCAATCTGGCGAGCCCAACAAGTAGTAAAACCTCTGGCTGCATTGGGCTGAAGCCATACAACCCTTGCATCCTTTTATCACTGATCCAAAAGCTTGACTTCTTTTGGACAATGGCATGTAAAAATGGCAGCCATGACAAAGAGAACATGTAGAACACCTGTTCCGCCGCGGCCTGCCGCTCCTGGGACCCCCCGAACATGGCCGACAGCGGCACGCGTTCCCTCCCGCCGCCGAGGCCGTCTCCGGAGGCGTCCCCATCCGGTGCCTGATCTGGCGCGACCACATCTCCCGCGGAGTACCTTTCCAACGCCTGATCTGGCTCCCTTGTCTTATTCATATTCCCCCCCGGCAGCCCCGGCTGCGGCCACTCATCCGCCGCGGCTTCCTCCTCAGCTGCCGCCTCGCCCATGACGGCATTCTCCATGAAGACATCATCAATGACGACATAATCGAGACCCGCCGGAACTGAAGGCTGTGCGGTGGCGGCGGCGGCGGCGGCGGCGGCGGCCGCTGCAGCGGTTTGCAGCTCAGTGCAGGACGCACTTGCCACAGCCTGCAGATGCACACACGCCCATCAGACTCCTGATGAGCTCTGGGTTGATGGGCTCAAGCCACCACAATGTGAGCTTTGTAAGTAGATAGAAGGCCCCGCATGAGCGGCTCCGGTTGGTAGTAAAGCGCCCACAAAATCATTCTGTTGTTGTCTCGCAGTGGGCACCTCACACAGGAAGATATTAAGATTGCACCCAAGTTGACAACGGATGCAGCTGTTGCTTTTTCTGCCTCTCCTGGAATTTGACCGCGTGTGACAAACATCAGCTTCTGGCATGCAGGTGAGACACACCTGCTCGCGCCGCGGCGGAGGCTCCTTGACGCGGCTGCGGTCGAGGGTCCAGACGGTTACGGCGGCGTGGTCGTGGCAGGTGGCGATGTGCCCCGGGTCCGTAGCGCACCATGCGACACCCGTAACCTCCCCGGCCGCGCCGTCCAGCGCCACCGGCGGCCGCCGCGGCTCGTCCACCTGTGCGCCACGTCAGCGCTGATGTCAGCATCTGTTTTCCCCTTGAAGTTGAGCAGTGCATGCTGCGTTAGATGATGTCAGCGTCCCTTTTTCCCTTTCTGTGGAGCTGCATGCTATGTTAGCGCTGATGTCAGCGTCGCATGACATGGCCCGTTGCATGACGGGCACATCAGCGCTGATGTCAGACGTGACCTGGCTTCACCATCTGCGTGCCATGTCGGCATCGACCAGTGCTCATGCATGTGGCATGTCTTGGGTGCAAGCTACATGACTGCGGTGCCAATCGCGCTTCACACCCCATTGCACTGTGCTGGACGCCAGCTTGGGTGAGCTGTTTGGTCAGGACTTAACTGAAATCGAGGAAAGGACAGGCATGTTATTTGAACCTCTTGACCGTCGCTGCTGAGCACCGCAGGTGCCAGTACAGAGAGGCTATATGGGGAAACGGGGCGCGCACCGCCCGGATGTAGGCCTTGTGATCTGAGGAGCCGGACAGGATGATAACACGCGTCAGACGTGAAGCAAACGCGGATGACAAGGTTTGAGAATAGAGAACCATGAATGGATAGACTGCAGACGTCAGATCGAATAAGAGAGCGATTAACAGGAGCAGAGAGGCCCCGCACCGCCCAGATGTAAGCCTTGTGGTCCGATGACCCTGACAAGATGTGGCCGCCGTCGGGCGAGAAGCAGGCGCGGATGTAGAAGGAGCCGTTCATGTGGCCCCAGAAGGAAGCCACCGGCTGCGAGTCCGGCCTCAGCGCGTCATACATGTGATGCGTCGCGCTGTTGCAACTCACCAGCAGCCTCGTGCCTGCGTACGCAGTGTATAACCAAACTTTAAGTTTCGCCTTTAAAATTAGCCCTTCAGTGCTTCATAATTGATCAGATGAACGAGTCATGCATCATGCCAGCAGCCGCATGCCTGGTCATGCACTCACGGCCACTCATGAAGCCACACCCAAGCCGGTGGCGCCTTTCAATACCCAAGGTTCGATATGTCAACATGTCACCCTCGATCTGGAATATGCGCTGCTGACAGAGGCGCTGACATATGAGGGCCATGCAACAGACAGCTATGGTTGATGCTGCAGATGCTGCTGCTTGACACAGAAAGTCCCTTCAGGCTCAAACGGAAAGGCTGATTGCCAGGGATGGGCGTGCATGCTGCATGGCACAGTGATGACTCACCCTGGTGATTCAGAGCAAGGCATGTGACGCCGTGCTGCCGCTTGCCCACGTTCTGCGACGGCGTCCGCGCAACACACTCCGCCGCCTCCTGCATAAAACCCATTCATACCTCATGCATTATTTCATTTGCCAATACTTTGCTGTGCCCCAAGCAGCTTACATGTTGTCCAGGAATGCCAGAATACTGGCCGTTGCCTGATGAGATTCACGTGAGCAACTCGTTCACAGATAAAGAGGCTGCACAGCTGGTGCCGTCCACTGTAAATTCAAATTTGAAAGATTTTGAGCCCTTGATAGCAGCTGTCAAATGCTCAAGGACTCGTGACGACTGGCGAATATTCACGACGAGGAGCTAAGGTGACTAGTCATAATCAGCGGGAGAACTGGGCAGGGGTGACTGGCGATGGGCAGCAGGAAGGCAGAGCTTGGGCAGGGATGACTAATCATGGGCAGGGTCGACTGGCGACGGGCAGCAGGAAGGCAGAGCTTGGGCAGGGGTGACTAATCATGGGCAGGATTGACTGACCGTGGGCAGCAGGAAGTCTGAGCTGGGCAGGTGCTTGGGCAGCGCCAGGTGCAGGCTGGGCTCTGTGATGCGACGCATATCCCAAAACTTGACCACATCGTCCCTGTCACCTGCGCAGCACGGCCGCAGTATTTCTCATGTAGAAGCACGATAATAGAGCCGCTGACAGTCAGTACTGCAGCCCAAGTGGAGACAGACGCTTAAGCTAGGACAAGGGCACATTCCCAGAGCCACAGACGTTGTCCACTGCAATCTCTGCAGCGCAAAACACGCTGGATTGGAACTTGGTTGTTGGATGGGAAGAGCTTGGTAGGTCCAAGCAGGGCAGATGCACAGACTCATTGCAAGGGCAGACTTTAATAACTGTGGTGCAATCTTAGGCACTGTCTTTTTTGACACATATTGCTTTGCTAGCAGTAATGGCACGGGGCTTTGCTGAAGTTGAATGGGTGAGCGCAGGGTGTAGAAGAATTGCTCACCGGCGGTTGCTAGGAGGTACTCGCTGTGAAGGAAGACGACCGAGGTGACGGTGTGCTTGGTCTCAAAGGGGCCGTACTTGCGCCGGCGGCCCTTTGCCCCCTTTGCTGCTCCGACCTCCTTGTGCGCATCCTGCAGGGACATTCAGTAAGAACTGCTGCTCACGCTAGCATTATTTACAGTTGGGTGTGGCGGCAGCAATATGCTGGTAAATAGGATCCCCCAGGCGAAAGCCTCCTCATCATGAGGCAAAAAATGCAGCCCGAAGACTTGACAGATCCAAAGGTATTGCCAAGGTTCCAGCTCAGAACTGCATGCTGCACAGATGAATGCAAATCGTGTGCTTCTAAGGGCATCAAACACCACAAATCCCTGGTATGACTGCAGCACTCAACGTGGCACTGCAATTGTTTAAACTGGGCCTCATGAGCCTTCTCCCTGCTGCCAATGGGAATGTCATTGCATTCGGTTTGCAATTACTGTGCAGGAGCAAATGCATGAAATGTGTAGGAGCTGACACCTGGACAGCTAGCACAGGTGCCTGGTAGGCGGTGTTGCTGCGGTTGCACATGATGGCCGGGCAGCGAATATCCCACACCATCATAGCGCCGTCCCTGGCCCCTGCATGCATTCATGAGAGAGTTCACACCGTGGCTGTTGGCTGTTTGCCTGCGTGCTGATGATCAGGCGTAAATACCTGTCCTGCTGGCTCATCAAACCCAGGGTGTGGCGCATGAATGCCTGCTTCTTCTCATCTTTTGCAAGGAGTGCCGGCTAACAAAGCAGCCAACAGTTTTATGTCGAATAAGGCCCATATTCCTAGCTGTCCCACTGCACGATTCCTGCTCTTCTTGCTGTCAGCGTGCGCCAATGCAATCCCAACCAGCCCAAAGAGCCCGCCATTACAACAATAACAGCCTTCTATTGCATCCTGCAACTCCACCCGGGTCTGCACAGAGCTCTGCTTGTGCGCATCGCCGCGATCATGAGTGTAAGGCCACTGTCCTCAAAACCTTGTCCTTGAAATGTTTTGTGGTATGACTTAAGCTGTAATCTCAGCATGTGCCCAGAGGCAATCTCTGTTGGTACCGCAGCAGATGATTTTCCTAACCATCAAGAGACTGTGTACACAAAGAGCCTGTTACAAGAGTATCATGCACTGTCTACTTGACTTTAGATGCTGCACCAAGCATGCATGGCTGCACGAATCAAGCTTTCCTGCTCAGGATGCTCACCCGAGGCGAAGACGTTGCGGTTGGTCGCGTGGGGGCACACGGATTTGACGCTGCCGTTGTGGCCTCGGAACTGACCCACGCCGCGCGCAGAGGCGGTGTCCCACAGGTGCACACACTGGTCGCCAGATCCAGTCAGCATCCGCTCATCCTCCTGCAAATGGGCAACCCTCGCCAGATCAGGATCACAGGAACGCTGACGACTGTGTTTGCTAAATCCAGTCGGGCTTCTAGAGTACTGTGCTGCAGGGCACATGGACAGCATCTACGAGTCACACATGCGAGGCTACCTCCTCCTTAAATTGTTGCATGCTGCAGGGCTTGCTAGTTATGGGCTGTTCTGCCTGTGCTGAGCTGGGCAGATATGGCCCTGAGCTGTGCTGGACCTGCATCGTCCGCGCAAAGCACTCTGCAGGCATAAAGTTATACGGGGCCGGCAGCACAGCGCCCGCCAAAATGGCGCCTACACAGCGGCAGTCTCTGATGACTGTCATGGCGCAACAGGCCATCTCTGCAACACGCATGTGGACCCTGGCTTTGGCAGCGGCGTAAGATGACACAAGGATCCTCCTCCTCTTCCATGACAGCTTTATCTCGGCAGCGTTGTCCACAGATCGGTCCCACCACATCTCACGGCTTCCATGGAAAGTCTCAACAAGCGGGCATCATTTAAATTATGGCGGCAAAAGCTGCACTATTGTGTCAGAGTCCATTCTCAACCCAGTGCCAGGCACCACTTGCAGGACGCTGCCGGATTGTTTTCATTCTTAGACGGCCAAAAGGCAAGGTACGTCCTGCAGCTAAAGGCTGCCACAATCCTACCCCTTATTCGACTCGCCAGATCCAAGCAAGACCCAATCAGCCGTGGGCATGGTGCTGAGTATTTACACCGCCCCCGCCAGCCAGGGCCAAATTGCCACTGGCAAAGAAGGAAACAGTTCCCTCACCTGAAACCAGGCCAGATCAAAGATGGCATTGTGGTGTGCCACCCACTGCGCAGTGGCACGCCGGCCATCAGGCATGCCAGGTGTCAGCGCCTCTGGCAGCTCGAGGGTCCCGTCCACGATTGACACATGTCCCTCTTCGTCCCCTATTGCGATCCATTTCCCCTGATTAAAGCCCGCCACCTGTTCCATGCATGCATGCAAAGCCTCAGGGGGTGATTTTTGGGCAGTGGAACAAAATTTGATCTTTATTCCTGTGGCAATATAGGCAGTAACCACATGACCTCTAGATGGGGCACCCTATTGTGGCATGCATAGGATTGCGTAGAAGACAGGCATGCCTCGGTCAAAGACTTGTCTTGAGATGCACTGCTGAAGCATTCAGTCAAAGGGATAGCCATTCTCCCAATGATCATTGGGCCTCACTGCTTGCCCCCTCTGTGCATGCATCGCCCGCCAACACGCAAGATCTGTTCTGGGGATCTCGCATGCTGCACAGCTACAGGGCAAGCTAATGCTTGCGCCATGGCTTATCTTGGATTCTTCTCAGGGCGTATGAGTGGGTGTGCTGGTGTGTACCTGGTTGTATCGCACTGTGAAGGGCGGGCTGGGCAATCCCCCTGGGTTGATCTGGATGGTGCCTCCTCCGATCTTTGAGTCATTGCAAAAGTCCTCAAAGTATGGCTTGGACAGCACTGCGCAGGCACAGGCAGGTCTCAGGTCAATCACTGTGCTCCAAGCTGGAATCTTTGGCAGAGCAGCAGAGCAGTGTAGATGCCCGCTTGAAAGTAATGCTGTGCACTTTGACAGAATCAGATCTCAGGCATCGATATCCAGGGACTACACAGGTGAATATTGGCATGTGTGATGAGAACGTGTGGTCCAATCCCACGTGCATCATGTCAGAAGGCTAAAAAAGGCCAACAGTGGTACCTGGTTTGCCACTCAGCTGTCGTGCACGCAGCTGGTCGATGAAACCTCGTTGGCTTCTGAAATGCTGTTTAGGAGGGACCATTTTCGTCTGAAGAATGCCGTTTGCCTTCCTGATTGTTTTTTTTGGCGCATTCACCCTTTACTTGCGTTGACGACGGGGCCCAACTGACCAATGGAAAATCACCAATATTGCAGCCACAGACTGCTGTGCGAACGTTGCAGTCAACAGTATGTATGAGATCAGTTGAATGAATCCATGTCAGGAATTGGTTCAGCGATCTTAAACTTTGCTGCCATCAGAATTTGAGACCAGGCGTTGCTCTCTTCCCCGTTGGCGGCAGAGACGCAAAGCTTTCTAATGATGCAGAAAAGAACGTAATAACAAGTTTATTCACGGCTTCATGTCAGGCATGCTTCGCCAAAAGAAGAAGCTGTCCCTCGATGACTCAAAACCTGGCGGGCTCCTGATTTGGAGGCGCGGTGCGGACCCCTCAAACGGACCTCCCAATGCAGCTGTTGCTCGATGAACAGTGGAAGATGCGATCATCGATTTGGCAGCATCTTGTTTTGCTGGACATTTCTTGAAGAAAACAGTCACAGAATTGCATTGTGGGAGCATCCCCGTTTCTGGCCTGCATCTCATAACCTGCACTCATCGGGTTTATTTATTGAAGGCTTTGGCTTTGTGAGCAGATTTTTGCAGCTTATTACATAGATTGTTTCCTTGGTTTGCCGCATATAACGTCAGATCGGTTCACAGCCCGTCTCAAAGACCATATCAGGCCACCGCTTTTTGATGTGGAAACCTCGGATTTGAGGTGTACGCCGCTGCACATCGACGACATATCGTCGAGCGATCTTATCACATCGTGATATCTGAAGCACTGGACGGAATATCACCAAGTCTGGGGAACCGAGCGGCTCCTATGGCGGACGTCCCTATGCCAGATGCAAAGCCAGCAGGGAGCAGCGGCAAACACCGGGTCATAACAGCGCCCACCTACAGCCTGCAGTATACACTCAAAGGTGCGGTCAACATGCACGCCATCACGTGTAGTGCAGTCAAGCTCTGCCATTGCTGATTGAGATGAGTCTGCTGTATTTACCTGGTGCTGGCTGGGCATACAGTGAATGACATGAATGGTGCTTTGCAGGCCATACATTGGGAGTGGTGTCAGTCAAGTTCTCGCACACTGGCGCATACCTGGCGACTGCGTCTGCTGACAAGACCGCCAAGATCTGGGACATCTTCACCGGCAAGTGCCTGCACACGCTGGAAGGGCACACCAAGGTCTGCAGCTTGCCCATCTTCATGATCCGGAAATGTTGCACCCATTGTGATGTGCCTGCCTTGAGGATCACTGGCCATCAGTACTGGTCATCACAGCATCTGAACATATGCCCTTTTCAAAGGAATGAAACCAGACATTTGGCATGCAATGCTGCTCTTGCATGGGTGTCCACCAGCCAGAAATACATTGATGCACTGTGATCCGGGTTAGTGAGGCACGAGAATGATGAACAGTTACCTGTGAAGGAATCAGCACTGCTATCCGTTGATCAATCTCGAGATTCACTACCTCAGAGATCGCAAATCTCATGGACTGTTGCAATTTAACTTTGCATCTTGGCATGGTTGGCACTTGCTGAATTTTGCACACATAATGCCTTGAGCATGATAAACTACCACAGCCAGTACGTTAGTGACAAGCCTGAGCTGTTTGTGCTGACATCATCAGGGGCTGTGTGACGTCAGCTGGGAGCACCGGGACAGATATCTCGCCACAGCGTCCGATGACAACACGCTGAAGCTGTGGGAAGTTGCCAGCGGGGAGTGCCTGCGCACTCTGGAGGGCCACACACACTATGTCTTCTGCTGCGCTTTCAACCCCGTCAAGCCCATCCTGGTGGGTGCCTCGCCCGCTGGGCAAATTAAGTGAATGAATCAAGTAAAATGACATCATCCAGGACTTGCAAGTGCGCTATCTGCTCACAGATGTGCCTGAATATTGCTGGAAAGTGGAAGCCACTGCATTCTCTTGTGCGCGCTGTGAGTTTTGCTGAGGTTCCAGGCATGTCCAATGCACAGGCATGTGACTGATTACACCTGATCAAATGATCAAGCAGGAGTTCATTCAGTATGAACGTCTTTGTACCTTATAATTGTACAAGCATGCGTGCCGAGTGAGGGTGCGGCTGTGCAGGTGAGCGGCAGCTTTGACGAGACTGTCAAGGTCTGGGATGCCATGAGCGGCAACTGCCTGAAGGTGCCCTGCCCTCACCCTGACTGTGGCTCGCTGTTGTACAGAAATGTTTGATCGATCTGTCTGGAACGAAAGGGCCATGTCCTCTTCATTGGTGCCACACCCTGACTGTTTGTATTTCCGCTGGACAGTCAGCTGTATCTTATGAACAAAGCAAGCAACATTCTAGGGATTGCTATCTTCTGAGACCGCACCCAACGGAACTGGTGAAGACTTCATATGATGCAGCATTTCCAGAATTTCAAGTTTGTGTGATATGGTGCAGACTCTGCCGGCGCACTCGGACCCAGTAACTGCGGTGCACTTCAATCGGGACGGGTCGCTGATCGTGTCGGCCTCCTACGACGGCCTCATTCGCATCTGGGACTCCTCAGACGGTGTGACCCCTGCTTCTAAATCAATCTGGGCGCTCACTCACTGGAGCATGCATGTGCTTCTGGAATCCAATGGGAACCCGGATTTATTTGTGGGGGACTGTAAGCCTTCCTTAAAAGCTACAGGGTGGGCTCGCATTACACACGTTTCTGACTCTTCGCAACATGTCTCTGTATATTTGCAGCATCTTTTCAGCAGCAACCATACAGAGACATGACTCAATGTCTTGCTGTGTACTTGTTGCAGCCACTGTAGTGTGACACCCATGAACAAAGCATTCAGGCAGGCATGCCTCTCTGGAGTGGCTGCTTGGATGTTCTGTACCGGGTATCATCATGCAGGTTTTGACAGTCACAAGCCATCGCTGCTGAGTCAGCTCTCCAATTTTCCATATCTGCTAACTTGCTCCAGGCAAGTGCTGCAGACGATTCAGCTGCTCAAAGTTCTCAGATTTATCAAGTGTGAAGATTTACTGCAGGCAAGTGCCTGCGGACAATCATGATGGATGCGCATCCCCCCATCTCCCACGTGCAGTTCTCGCCAAACGGCCGCTATGTGCTGATGGCGTCGCTGGACCACAAGATCAAGCTGTGGGACTACGACAAGCAGAAGGAGCTCAAGGTCTACACCGGTACGCGCCCCTCATTATAGGCCCCTGACCCTCTCATTGCCCCCTAAAACCCTTGATCTTGTGCCAGAAGCGGGCCTCAAGCTTGCAACATATACAGCTTTCGATGATGCAGGCGTGACATCGTGAAAGCTGAGTGAGTTGCGAGGCTTGAGGCCAGGCTTGAATGGCTTACCAACAAGCAGGCCTGTAGGAGGCAAAGTAGAAAAGGAGGCAGAATGTCTCCAAGAATGAGTTGTGGGATGCCCAATGATAGTACTGTAGGGGCATATTTGTGCGTCACTAGGTCTGCAGAGGACTCTTCTACTGCCCTCGGTTGTCAGTGGTGCTTTTTGTGTCACAGGAAATTACCTGTTCAGTCTTTCTAGTGTAGAATCACATTCCCCTGATAACACACTTTCAAAAGACCGACACTGTGATGACTGTGGGAGTTGACAGCATGTGTGTGGGCAGGCCACAAGAACGCACAGCACTGCATATTTGCGGCCTTCAGCGTGTCGGACGCCAAGGGCAAGTGGGTCATCAGCGGCTCAGAAGATTCCTCCATCTGCATCTGGCATCTCAACGGGAAGCAGGTGCGGCTTTAGATGTGAATTCAAATCCCATACAGTACAATCATTCTGAAACCTGCACCGCCAGGGATGCGGGGAATTTCTGAAAGCAATTTTTATGGGTCTTTCTGACTTCAAAAATACCAGGGTCGCACTCCATTGGATTGAGCTTGTCATGAGCTTTCCAAATTTGGTCTCAGAATTATTTTAGGGTCGTATATATGAGAGAGAGGGTCCTGATATTCCACCCCGTTTGGCCAAATACTTGTTTGATTCGAAGTTTAGATTGAAGACTACAGTAGTTTCATTGTCCACATACCTCACTGTGGGCATCTGCACCTCGTGCGTAGGAGGGAGGTGGAGAGATAGTCTGTATATACGCGCCTGGACCCAGAGAATCTGCTGCTTTACAAGCATGAACTGCAAGTTTGTATGTGATAATCAGTTAGGCCAGATTTGGGAGTTGTCGCGGCGCAAGATAGTGTGCTTGGTCCACGTACGTTCTTCAGAGCTGGGATCTTGACTTGCTTTATCTGATAAGATGGTTTGCCATGCGTGCGCATCTGCTGCAGCGGCTGCAGGGGCCTCAGTGCCCCGCTTGCACTTTTCTGCATTATCTAATTCTTATTACACCCTTTTCTCAGAAGCCTGATCAGGCGGTGTGCCCATGCGTGCGCAACTACTGCAAACCACCTTTCTCTCAGAAGCCTGATCAGGCGGTGTGCCATGCGTGCGCAGCTGATGCAGCGGCTGCAGGGGCGGTCGGATGAGAATGCCCCCGGGGACGGCCACTGCGATGCTGTGCTGGCAGTCGACGCGCACCCCACGCTGTCTGTCATCGCCTCTGGCGCCCTGGAAAAGGACAGGACGGTGCGGTCCTGTTCCTTAACACATGTTTCCGGTGCTGAAGTAGTCTGAGAGAGGGTGCAACTGTTCTGTTCGCTGATAGAGATGTGTGACTCGGGTGCTGCTAGTTCACCACAGCAGGCTGTTCAACCACTGCATCTTTTCTCTCAAGCAAAGCATATATGAACCTTTGCTTTATCCAGACTTCCAGTTTGCACAGGCTCACAGCGTTGATGTGTGCCATGCCGTTTGAGCATATTCTAAATCTCTCCTGGATCAGTATCTTAAATTTGCTGCACGGTGTGCTTCAACTTGAGAAAACCATGAAGGTCATGGTCTCATACTCGGGACTGCAGAACACCATATCATCATTCCGCTGTTGATTTTTGAAACAACCTTTGTCCTTCGATATTTGCCAGGTCAAAATATGGGCGGATACGACGGATCCGTCAGTCAGCGCCACGCGATTCGACGAGGCGCGGCAAAACATCGCAGCCGCCGCGCCAGAACAGGCGATGCAGCCACAGCCAGAACAGGCATGATCACTTTCCCCTGGCAATAATGGATTCCCCTGGATCCTAAGGCCTCAGATGTTCTGTGAGTGGGGCAATCTATCGCATGGCATCAAGGTGAAGACTGCCCTGATTTGGTCTATGGGGCATTCAGTCCTTTTCGACAAGAAAACTTGTTCTGAATAGCAAGAGAGTGGAAATGAGACAGCTGGTTTTGTTGAGCAACTTGTGGTCTTTCTGGTAGGATTCTGTTTGTTGCCTGCTCGACAATGTGATCCTGGCAGCTTTATTTCATGTGAGCATGCAGCCGCTCTGAGCAGCAGCTGCTTTTGTCACTTGTGATGCTGTTGTCTCAAAGCAGCGCCGTAAAACCCCTAGGGGGCATCAGATGTCCCATCTTCACCCTTTTGATATCAAAGAATATGTGTGTGAGCGGTCAACTGAAACAAGGCATCCGCAGGGCTCACATCCCTGCAGGCAGATGCGAGTCTGTGTCTCTCTTCGCAACCGGTGAAGATAAAGTGGGCTGTCATGCAGGCAAATGGAGCAGCGAGCGAGGATCAGTCAGCGCAGCCGGGTGCACAGGAGGCAGCACAGCTGGACACAGCGGCCCAAGAGCAGATGGATGTTGATGCTCCACAGGCACAGCAGCCGGGCAGTTAGGCGCCGGTGCTGCTATAGCCAGGCCCAGAGTGTTCATCAGGAGCTGCTTTGAGATTGATGCGGCTGCAGAGCAGGGCAGGGCAGAGACTGGGTGTATTTCACAGGGAGAGTGCCCAAGCTCGCAAGTCAACTGCATGGGGCATCATGCAGAAGCACAGGGAGGCAATTTCCTCGGAGCAGTGTGTGGACTGATCCTCCAGTCCCATGCAAGGAACATTGAAGGGAATTTTCAAACAGCGTGGTCCACACAATAGGGACGCCCGATGGAGAGAAGGCGCAGCTGGCTTATCCTGAGGACTGCAGAAGCAATCATGGAACATTTGGGAGATGCGCACATTTTTGCGTAAAAGGGTTCATGCAGCCATCATCAGAACAATACTGGGGGATTTGTGGACAATCAGGATAATGTGGCATCCCTGGCATGAAAGGGTGCGCATTAGGGTTGAGCTGTCCAGAGGATCTACGCATCTGAAGCAACCCAGATTCTATTGCATGGAAGTGCATTGAGGCTGCCCACCGTGCATGTGTTGCGGGGTAAGGTACATTAAATGTGTGACGTGTCTTTGCCATGAGGCGTGTACAAATTGTCCTCCTGTGTGTGGTTTTGCACTCTGTGATCTAGATGGGCTTTGTCCACCAGATGGATATAAGAATGGGGACCCCATTATGGGGTGCTGCTTGTTTGAGTGTGATGCCAGGAGAGTTGGTGACTCATTCACCGTGATATTGAGCGGTGTAGACCATGTCCAAGTGTATTACTCTGATTTGGAATCTCAAAATTGTGTAGCATGTCACTGCTTTATTGCTACTTCAATAACAGCGCCATAAGCTTGGATCTGGACAAGGGGAAAATGGCTGATCAGTGGTTCATCATGATCAACACAACCATCAAGTTGACAGCTTGAGCAAGACCCTTGAGTTGTTGAGTACTGTCACCCGTCCTGCAGGTCTTAAGGAGTATCTGGCGGCCAGTTGTCTCATGGAGTACGCTTCATTTCGTGGCTAGCAACGCGGACCTTGTCCACCGGATGTGACCATCATCTTGATATATTGTAATACATTTTGTATGGCAATCTTCCTTTTTACAGCCTAGTGTGCCCATCACTCAATCAGAAAACATCCTTCAATCGCATCGTGACGCACGGACATGTCGCTGCTGATAAATACAAGCAGGCTCTGGCGTCAGAGTGTACATCCTGGACAGAAAAACACTTTATGAGGTCTGACAGGTGGCCCAGCACGGTGTCCCCGGCCCACAATACAGCCCTGAACATTCAGAGAACTTTCATAACATTCGGCCGAACCCTCCCGTTTTTCTGTTCAATTGCATAAAAGTCGATGCCACGTACGGCCATTTGAGCGGGCCGTGCTGGTCTCGTAAGCGGGCAGGGCACCACAACTATAGAACAAGATTGTAGCAAAGCAGTCCCGCAAAGAGAGCTCAAACGCCTGCCTGCTGCGCTGTGTGTACAAGCAAAGGAGGCTCGGCGCCTGACAGAAGCGGGAACAGCAGCTTCGAGGAGCAAGGAAAGGGCGAGTTGGGATTGTAGCAATACGACACAGTCAGCCATGCCGCCAGCTGAGCCAGCACAGGGCAAACGCAAGCTGCCAGAGCCTCCAGAGGCGATGGTGACCCCGGACAAGAAGATCAACGTGCCCACGGGCTCCACGGGGTCGTCAGCCCGCCGCATCCTGTTTAACAACAAGAAACATCGGGAGCTGCCGGATGCCGCCGTACTTGAGGGCGAGGAGTTCGAGGAGGTTGACAGCAGGAGCCGGCTTTGTCCCCCAGTGACCACTGGAACATGTCCTGTGGGCGAAGCGACTCGCCTGCCCAGCAGTGGCCACCTGCGCACAGCTGCAGCCAGCCTCTTCGGGCATATGCCAAAAGCACAGCAAGTGGGAGAATACTTTCAAGCAGCCGAGCAACAGGTGCGGGCCTGCACATTGGGTACTTGGAGATCGAGTCAGAAATGTGAGGAAGCAGCTGTGTTCACGTTTGGGTGCTAACATCCGAGTAATGCATCCTCTGGATGACGGACGAGTCGTATGTGTGCAGTCTCACACACTGCCGGTTCCCCTGTGCTGTACAGTTTTGGTACCTCTCTGCATGCTGTTGCAAGATGTCTCTGCCTGTAGAAGTGGAGACTTCATCGAAGAGGCCATCCTCATCAGCGTCCTTTAAAAGAGGTGCATGCGTTATTTGTGGGCGTGTAGGGGAAGTCTGCGATTGCAGTACACGCACAGCGTAGAGCGTTTGTTGAGTTTCCATTTCGGTTAGCATGTGTGTCGCCTGGTCCTGGCTTGCGTGCTGATCCTGGTGTGATGGTCCCTGACTAACATCGCAATCACTCGCGCAGGTCCGGCAAAGGTTCCAGGACCGCTGGAGCGTCGACGCCCACACCGGCAGACCTGTGGAGACTGGGCGCTGGCAGTGGTCCGTCAGCTGTATGTTGCCCGGAGGGAATATGCAGCCCTTCGCCTAGAGTTCCATCAGGGTCAGCATCAAGCGGAGGGAGCTGCTACCAGCTTAAGCTCTCCTACAAAGGAGTCCATTAGAAAGGACTACGGCGTCGTCGCCGAGGGATGCACCGTGCAAGCCCAGCAGACAGACACATATGTTCAGAGTTACCATCGCATCCTGACACAGTGTACCTAGCCAATTATTTGAGGCGTGCGCTCTTGAGGAGCCGTCTAACCTCAGTACTGCCCCGTAGGACCTGCCATGACATCAGCCTGGTGCTTGCAGCGCCGAGCTTGCGATTTTGTTGATAGAGAAATTCTCAGCGGGAAGTTTCCTGTTGGGCTCAGTTTGAGACAGGCCTCATGCAACAGCAGTTGTGAGTGGCATCACTGATAGCATGTCACGATGGAGCTAGTGGCTGCGAACATTATGAAACTGCAGACCTCAGACCGGGCAGAGAACAGCAGAGAACAAGCCTCTGCGCCCATGGCAGCATCCTGTCTGTTTCACAGGAGATGTAGTGTGTGAGAGAACACCAGCGATAGCCGAGGTGACCTTAAAGGGAGGGTCTCACCAGTGGAACAGCCAACAGAAGGATTATGTTGGGATCCCGGAAGGGTGGTTGTACGGCAATGTGGTATTGCAGCTCCAAAAGCTTGGCATGACCACTTGATTGCTTCTGAAATTTTCTCATTATTCCTTTTCTAGCCTGAACGAATGAATGACTGTATACTTGTGACCCGGCAGAGGCCAGAGTGGCCTTGACAGCTCTCTGTTGGATTTAATTGAACAATACTGAACATGCATTGCTGCAATGTGAAGCACCGCAGCATTTTGTCTGTCATTTTTGGGTGCCTTTTCGTCACATATCTGTTGCAAATGGCACACTAGGCTTGCTTCACCTGCAGAGTTGGTCGGCGTGTGTAGGTACAGGCATCTCTGCAGGTGTTAACTTGCCGGGGCTCCCGGGTTGAACATTGATATTGACATGCACATGGACATTTTGGCGGGATGCCCTGTATAAGGTTGATGGGTTGATTGGGGCATTTTCTTGTAAATACTGTTTATAATGCAATCTAAGTGCGTTTAAGCCCGGTCAAATCTGCCCACATTGACTCAAATGCAACGCAGCTGCAATGCCACCGCACATGTACATGTGATCCACACTGCCCGCTGAAGCTTCTCATTTCACAATGCCTCAAAAGACGTGCATGGAACAATTGAGCCTAGCTGAGCCGGAACAAGCTCAGCTCGACCTTCTCTGTCAACCACTAGCCACACAAGCTGAACGCCCTACCTATCATACTGCTTTCGCATGCTCTCCTCGAGATGCTCTAAGATCTACATGCAACCAGAACGCAGTCTCACTCCGCCTCGGTTCAATGCTGTTCGGTTGGGAAACAACAACTCGCAACTGCAAGCTTGAGCATGAGAGTTCTCAATACAGAGTCCGCAGCTGTCAACATGCCTGGCCAGCACTGCAGTGCTCTGAGGACTGTGCCTATTAGGACTTTTATATAAGCATTCCCTCCTTTTTAATAGGCCAGAGATTTACAGATTCCATGTAAGCATTCTCCCCTTTTTATGGGCCAGAGATTTGCAGATTCCATGTAAGCATTCTCTCCTTTTGTAAGCCTGAGAATTACAATTGAAATTGGGCTGGCTAGACCACCCGCTTCATCTGCGTTCGTTTGAGCCGCGGCCGCCGCCGCTTCCACGGCCGAAGCAGTGATTTTGTCGGCTCCCCGGCCGACGTCGTCTCCCGCTGCGATCCCTCCTCATCCTCTTCGTTCCCTTGCGACTTCAGGAACTCTGCGCAAGCAACCCCAAACTATAAAACATGTGACACTAGATTCAGAATACCCCAGGTGCTTTGTGCAATACGGAGACCTCTTCATATTAGTGTGAAAGTTTTCCTGCACTGCCGGGGGTGCAGGGGTTACAGGTGACAAGGAAAATTTGTAACATAACCACCTCAGGGGACAAGGAAAATGAAAATCATGCAGAATGGTCTTCTCATCCCGTCGCTGCCTTTCTTTCTTGTTTACTTAGCCTCTACACCAGGGTACATCTTGAGCGAGGAGCAGCATTGCATTCTATGTAATAGGGTGCCCCACTCAGGGTCATCTCAGGCCTTAAAGTATTGCAGGAGGCAACAGGAAGTGCTTGACTCGAGGACACAGCGCACATCTCCCTTGAAAAGGGACCCAATCTGAGATTTAGCAGGGTTTGTTTTGACATAAGGGCAGCCATGCGAGGGCACTGCTGTCTGCTGTCGTTGGCGGAACGCGAGTGTGGGTCTGTTACAATCTCACAACGCACCTATCGCTGCCCGCTCGACTGCCGCGTAGCTCTGCTGCTCGGAGGCACGCGGCCGCACCAGGCCGTCAGCTTCCGGCGCCGGGAAAGCTTCCGGGGCGGCTACCGCCGCCGCCGCCGCCGCCCCGTTGCTCTGCGCTGCATCCACTACTGCTGGGGCGGCAAGGCTCGGCGCCACGGCGATTTTCTCCCATCTGCTTCCGGGCCGCTCGGCCGTCATGTCATGAGCCGTCATCGCATCCTTACTGGGAGCCCACCAGTCCCTGCCAGACTTTGCAGCGCCGTTCAGCGGAGCGGACGTCCAGTCAGCACGCGCATTCGCACGCCCGGGCGGCAATCCTGCATCATGATGCAACGTGTTCAGATTTTGGCCCTTGAAGCGTCCCTGCTGAACAACATATACTCAACCGAGCAGGGTGGAAAAGGAAAGTCCCATTTCCAAAGCCCTTGGTGACGCCACGATGCTACAGGGCAAAAAGCCACAAGTGCCAGTCAGCCTCAGCTCACAAGCATGAGAGCGTGCAAGCTGTCTGCTTCACTGCCAGCAAGGCAGCACCCAAAGAAAGAAACCCTGACGTGCAATCAAAAATCTTTGATGCAACATGCATGTGCCCAGGGTATCGCTAGTTTGCACATCCATGCCTGCGCACCTCTGGCGGGGCCGTCACTGTAGGTCCACCCCGATCTGCCAGCGGGGGGCGCAGTGGTGGCGGGAGGGGGGTCCCTGGCAGGGGGTTGGGGGGGCCCCAGGGCCTCCATCTGGCGCAGGTAGGGCAGCAGGGGCGTGCGGCGCAGCATGTCCTCCAGGATCCAGTGCAGCCGGCACCTGCGCGCACATGCCGTGTCAGCTTGGGACAAAGCTGGAGATAATGACACGATCCATTAGTCATCCCTTTGCAGAAGTGGCTTGACGGGCACTTCTGCACTTCTGTCACTTCTGGTTTATTTCAGGTGAGTTGCCAAAGATAGCACTGACAAAATGTTCTGAGCTGACTTCTGCTTTAAAATAACCATGAAGAAACGTCTGCACATGGCAATAATTTCTGAGGTTAATGTGAAATATTCTGACGTCACGAATAACGGTAGATGACACCAAACAATTTGAGGATCAGCACCAGGACAGACAAGACTCAACACAGACGGGACATCCGTGCAGACGAGCTGTCAATTTGCATCCTCACTTCACCGAAGCCCCTTCACCTATGAGTGCTGCCGAAGCCCATCTTGACCGCCAATAGAGAAAAAGAGATGTTGAAGCTCTGGGTATGGCAGGAGGCGGATGTCCATTCCTAGGCAAACCATTATGGTTGGTTTGAGCATGCAGGGTGTGATGATATGCATGGGATCTGGGATGCATCTCGATGAAAGACACCAGAAACATGGAGGCAAAGTGACTCACCGCCCCTCGACGAGGTCGCGCAGGGGCACCCAGGAGAGCGCGGACATGGGCTTGGGATTGCCCGCCTGCCGGAAACGCCGCCGGCCCTTTACCCGCCCGCGCATCGACCGCAGCTTCGCGTAACGTCCTGCGCCGACATAAATATACTTAGAAGTCAGTTCAGACAATGTGCTGACTCTGCTGAGTGCGCCACAGGTCTTTCACGCTGTGGGAGAGGGTGTTTGGTGCGTTCGCAGGTCGATTTGTCAAAATGACACATCAAGAGCAGCTTCGCATACCGCCGTGCGCCGATGTAAATGAGACTATAAGTCTGCCTCATCATAACACTGTTAATTTGTGCTCTATGTACGTGGTCATTAAGCCCTAAATAAGCTGTGACAGACTGTGGCTGTGGTGTCGGCAGGTCAGGCTGTCAGGCTGGCGCATATCCGTGCCAGAACCTTTGACTGCGTGGCATCACCCCTGTGAAAGAGGGGGACACCTGGGGAGACTGTAAGCGCGCACCTGGGCTTTCGGGCCGCCCCTGAAACTCTGCCGAACACACATCAGAAAGAACAAGGTTGACAGTCCCTCAAGATTTGCCGGAGGAGACAAGATGCGCGCACTTGGGATTCTGTGCTGAACCCTGAAATTCTGCCGATTGCACATCAGAAGGGAGAAGGTGAGTAACTCATTGTCTCGTCACACAACATGAGCGCACCTGGGATGTTGGGCCGCCCCTGAAAACTCTGCTGCTTACACATCAGAGGGGAGGAGGTAGGTTCGAGCCCTACTGCACCCAGTTGAGCGCTGTACAGAATACCGTTGAGAGGTTCCCTCGGTTGCATCCGCAAGTTGCGCTTAGTAACTCATGAAATTTCTCATAAGCCAAGATGGGCGCACTTGGGATGTCAAGCCGTCCCTGCAGTAGGTAGGGGAAGACCGCGTAGCTTCCCGGCGGGTACCACAGCACCTCGCCCAAATCGTCCCCGCACACATGATAGCCGGACAGAATCCCTGGGCGCATATTCACACCCGACCTCAGCAGATGCAGTTTTCAAGGGTGACAAAATCAAGAAACGCCCTTCATAGGTACACACCAGCTGTTGTGAAAGTCCTGTTGTACACTTCCCCGAGCCACTCTTACCGGATGTTGTGCAAGATTGGAGGGTGACAAATTCAAGAAATATCCCCAAACGGGAGAAGTTCAGCTGTGATCACGTGCATAGCCGCTGTCAGTGTGCGATTGAAACTTGCCGGGGGCTGTCAGACTGACATTTGTCTCAAGAGTCTGGCTTCAGCTGTGGGCAAGCAAATGCCGGCTGGGGCAGAGCAGACAATCTCTCAAAATGCTACCACCATGTAACTCCAATACCTTGGAATATGCGATGAGAGCACATCAGAGTGGCATTTTTATTGCATGCCTGCTTGCCATGGCATCCCATGCAGAGATGTCTGATGACTAATCAAGCGCCACTCATCTCTGGTCCCTCATGGCTCCAAGAGAGTATGGCAATTCTGTGTTTCTTCCAGGAAGTATGCTGCAGAGACTGTACTGCCTCCAGGCATATTGCGACATGCTGTGGTTCTTCCTGAGAAAAGGGCGCACCCGCGGTCTCTTCGGTCATCTCCCTGACAGCCGTGGCTTGCGCACAGAAGTCCGTCGGGTCCCTCTTGCCCCCTGTGAAGCGAGCATCCATTCAATCACAAGCCTGTTATAAAACCCACCCAGGGCCCCCCAAATCAGTGGCCAACTTTGCCTTGGCGTGCATGCTCCCAAGTATATTCATCTCTCATCTCTCGTCTAGAAATAAAGGCCGCGCATGTGCAACCCAAAACCCCAAATGTACACCAAACCCATAACATGGGTTCAAATTCGAATTTGATTTACAGGAAGCAATACATGATTACTCACCCAGGATCCACCAGCCCTCCTGGCGGCGCCATTTCCCGCTGACGACAGCCGGGGAATGCGCGGATTCTATCCTGCCCAGCAGCAGCAGCAGCGAGCCGTCGGGGGCGTGGGAGAATAACAGAATCCCGGCCGCCTTCCAATGGCGCTGATCGTACGGCAGCAGCTGCTTCGTCATGTACGTCCTGCAGGCACACACAGATGCACACTTCAGGTAGTTTCGGCAGTAGTCTGAAGCGTTTCAGTCCTGAGACTCTCACCCATAATCTTCTTGGTATTACCACGAACACTAATTCCTGGTGCCTGCGAGGAGGCAAGGTGCGTCTGCCCGCAAGCTGCAGGTGAAGGCTGCCACGTGTCTCATCCCCTGACGGACTCGCCTGGTCCAAGCAATACCCAATCGTCGATTGTAATCAGAAGCAACAGAAGACAGGGTAAGAGCTGCAAGGTTCCCATTCTCGTGTAGGAGCTCCAGTGCCAAAGATTGACGCACGGTTAGTGCCACGCAAAAGGACTGTGCATCCAAAAACAGAGGCGGCTGCACAGGCTTGAACTGAATTGGATACAGCTCCAGCATAAAAAAAGGATAGAGAGCATATGCAGATAGACCCTATGACTCCAAAGAACATTATAGACAACTATAACGCAAAGCAACCTCTCACCTACCTTATACAAATCATGTAGATTACACCACTGTCAGAAGAAGTGAGACAGGGAGCTCACTGCTCCCACCAGTCTGACATAATGAGGACAGGTCATATGTGTTGACCAGAGTACACCACACCTTTCCAATGAAGGCATTCAGTGACTAGAAAGGCGCTCACCCCGCGGTGTACGGTAGATTCCCCACGACGGCGTGGCGCCGTCTGACAGGTCGGGGCACGCTGTGGCCCCGTCCCTGTTTTGGCGCCTGCTGCCAGTTCGACGGCGAACCCTCCCTCTTGTGTTGTTGCCTGCCCTGGCCCCCCTGCCGGGCCTCCCCCTCCGCAGCCGCCGCCGTCGGCAGCACCGGCCGGCTTACTAATCGCGCCAGCCACTCACTGGATGCTGAGCTGGCGGGTGAGCTGGCACCGACCCCCTGAGTCACCGCCTCCTTCCCTGACAACGCCTCCTGACTGCTGACCGCGGTCTCACCGCTGCCGGAAGGCAGGCCTGCGCTGTCTGACTTGCTCACTGCCGAGTCACCGCTCGCGACCGAGTCATCGCTGCCATCAGCGCGCGTAACAGCTGACTCATCGCCGACAACACTGCGCCCTGACTGTTGCTCCTGATCGGTGAGGGCTGGCGCTGCAGGCGATACAATCTCTGCAACTGCGCCGCCTTTCTCTTCTGCTGCATTCCCTGTTCTATCAGCATCTGCTGTTTGTTCCACTGCACTGCTATCTCCGGCCGCACGGGAGGCCTGCTGCTCAGGGAGAGTCTGCTCTAACTCGCCTGCAGATGGTGCTTCTGCCGCGGGGGACTCCACTGAAACAGAAGCGGCTGCTTCTGCTGCAGCTGTGTCCTCAGCTGCTGTGGAGAGCTCCGAGCTGACAGGACCGGGAGGATGAGTCACCACTGCGCCAGGCTGGGGGTAGGGAGCGCCCCCGACCGACGCGGCAGCCGCCACCCAGGGGTCTAACCCCACCCACGCGGCTAACCCCGGCCGATCCGCCATGGCGCTCGTTGCACCGGCCGCCGCCGCCGAGCTCACATCTTCTATTGCAAGCACCGCCGCTGGATCCTGCACTGCTGCGAGGACCTCTGGAGCGACATCGATGACATCAGCATCCGCCGCTGACTCATCTGGCTCGTACGGGGCAAGGGTGGGCCACTCTGCTTCAGGGAGGTAGCCTTCTGGAACCACATCCACGTGTACAGTGGCTTCCAGGGCGGGATCCGCCGCCAATATTCCATGATTCACCGATAACCAGTGCGCGTAATCGAGTCCCAGGAGGTTCGCTGCGTCCTCCCTCTCTTTGCCTGTTGGGTGCAGACACCGTAGTCAGAGCCAAACCCAATGGTTCACAATGGCGAGAATGACATGATTGGCAGCATCTGACTGCGGCTGTCTATAGACGCAGGCTTTCTTTTGGCAGCACAATTATGCTATAGAAATTATGTGCCCGCCAACAGATTCAGATATGTAATAGCCCCTAACGACAGCCTAAACTTATACCATTGCGGGCACAATAACTCCCGCACCCCTCAGCATGCGCGCAATGTATGCACCTGTTTTTGAGAGCCTTTCCTTCCTTAAAGTTGATGTTCCAGCATCACCAATGGGACGGAACAGGGGCAGAAAGGGCATCACCTTGCAGCCGCAGCAGGGAGCGATCGATGATAGGAGCAAAGCTGTTCCAGCCGGGACAGAGCAACCGCTCCCACCGCTCTCTCAAGCTGAGAGCCTTCCAGGCATTCACGCTCCCCGCCACCTGATTTTCACATACAATGCACTCAACGCTGTAGTGCTCAAACTAAGACCCGCAATCATATTTTATATTTGGCCAAGAAGGGTGGATAATTCATACCCTATCTCCCAAATTCCAACGCCTGTGATGAATCTGGGACCAGGTTCGGAAAGCTCTCGACAAGCTGGATCCATTGGAGCATGACCGTAGAAACTTTGGTGCCAGGAAAACCCCTAAAAGCTGCTCAATAAAAGAGACCCACCTGACGAGCGAGCATCTCTTCCACGAAGCACAAGCCGCCGTTCGGAGGCTGCACAAAGGCCACGGCCGGCGGCGGCGGCAGGCAGATTGTGGTCTCTTCAGCCAGCACATCCAGAGCGCGATCCTCGTTGTCGGTGACTGCGTTAAATACAGATTCGAATTCAAATTTCAACTCAAAATTCAAAGTTTCAAAATCAAAAAGTATGCCCAATGATCGGAGCCAGGATTGTCTTCAAGCATCCCCGCTAGTCACGTCACACAACTGCCCCACTTGGAGGTTTTTTGAGACCTTGTGGTCAAGCTGCAGCTGAAGGCTGCCACAATCCTATTGATTCCACATCATAGAAAGTCACAGAGATTCTTGCGGTGCGCACCCCATTTCGCGTCCTCCCCGCTGCTGCGAAGTGCGAAGCTGGCCTGCAACGCATCGTACGCCTTCCGCGCCAACATCGCCTGCAGCGCATCCAGCACCGGCCGCCCCGGGGCGTTGCCTCTCTTCTGCGCATGCATGCGCACTTGTCATCCCAAATGTCTCGCATCACATTCCCCCTTTGGAGTAGAGGGCGCGAGGGGCGTGCCATAAGCACCCTTCACCCTACACATGCACTCAATCAGGGCCGGACAGCTGTCGCCGGGATGGGTCTACAAATTCTGAAGAATCTCCTCGGAGACAGAAATATACATGAGGCTTGGGCCTCCATTTGAATAGGTGAGGCAGAAGACCACAGCTCTGCCATGCATTCCCAAGGGACAACCTTCTAAAACAATTTTTTCTTCATAAAATTGAGATTCATCCAGTGCAGATTTGCAAAGATGCACAGCTGTAGTATCTGTCAAAACCTCTCATCCTGGGAAAATTGGGGCCTCTGTGAAAACACACCAGGTGAAGGACCGCACTGCGCCGATGCACCCATATACTGTAGTGCTCATTCTGAAACCCGCATATAATAAGTAATAATCATTTATAAACCAAAAAGGGTGAATAACAGACCCTATCTCCCAATCGATAAACCCTTAGACGATTTGAGACCAAATTCGGAAAGCTCTTGACGAGCCCAATCCCAATGGAGCATGACCCTGGTATTCAGGGTTCAAAAACTCCCCGCACAACGGGGGGTGCGGGTATTAGATCGTACTTATTATGACATTTTTGTCATATTCTGGGAGCCACCTGAGGCTCATATTGGTCTTATAGGTAGTCTGTCACTGCCCATCTACATCTGCATGGATTGAGCACTACAGTACAGGGAGGGTACAAGGGAGGCCTCTCACCTGTGCGAGGTCTATGCTGCGCCAGACAAAGGCCCGCGTAATCATCAGCAGTTTGAGGCTGCAGGCGAGCGAGACAGTGCTTTCTGGGAGGAGACAAGCCTCAAGGCACTCCAGCACTCCTATCAGTGTCACTGACATAGCCACGTCCCAATGTTGCACGCCGCTCCAATAGGCCTCCTTCTCGGCGTCAGACCAGTCCTCCTGCAAACACCGAGCCAGGCTTTTCTTTGCGTGTCTTGATTGAGATTGGCACGAAAAAGATGGCTCTCTGTGCGGACTCATCTGGTGTATCTGGCTCTCTAAGTGTCTGGCCAATCCGTGTACAGTATACGCACCATCAGTTTTGCCAGTGTGGCGTCCTCGGCTGCGGCCTGTGCTGCCGCATGCTGCCGCCGCCTGAGCTCCTGCTTTGCCGCCAGCTGAGAAAACACACGGAAACAAAGTTCAATCCGCGCACTTCGAGTTGCAGGCCTTGGACTTGGTGTGCTGTTGTCCTTCTAGCAATCATCCTTGGGCAGGCAGCAATGCTTTTTATTTCCCATTTAATGATCTCAGGGCAAGGTAGGCCCTCTTGTCACATGCAGAAACTCGGCCGAGCCATCCCCCTATTTTGGCAGAGGGACGACACTTCTCACCAGTGCTTTCACTGGGTAGTACAAATGTCTACACGAACACCCTGGTGAGTCCGCACACTGAGCTTTCTGAAAATCACAAGAAATACTTCGAATCCCCTGGAGCATAATCTGATTCAGGCACCAGGAACCCACCCCGGCAGCCAGTGTACTGATTAAGAATTTGGTGAATCATGACCCTGTGGCTATTTCATAAGCCACGCAGGGACCGAATAGCCACATTTATGACTGATGTTGCTTACTAGTCACCTTTTTTGCAATACCTCATTACCTAATGTGGCTATTTGGTAGGTGCTGATTAACTTTTTGGCTGCCTGCGGCAGCCCAATAAATTTGCAAACAGCCACCAAATAGCCAAAAACAACTAGAAGTAGCCACATTGGCTGCTAACAGCCACTAATCGGAACACTGCCGAAAGCCAGTCTGAGTTATGGACCTCGCTCCGTATTAGTGCTGGGGGCACTAAAAACCACTGTAGTCTTCAGTACCCCCTGATCGGTGGGTCTAGAAGGGTGTCACAGAGTTTACATACTGTTCATAATTGGTTATCAGCTAGGCAAGATGTGCTAAAAAAGCTTCAGAACTCCTGAATAGCTTTCCTGACAAAGGCATCCGGATCGCTCCTGTTGGGGAGCAATCGAAGCTACGTCGGTTTTCAAGACCGATGCATTAAACCGCTCTGCCATTTTTTGATTCTGATTTGTGACAAAAGCCGGTAGGACCCTGTATACAATGCCCTGATGCTTTCCATAAACCACTAACCCCCAATCCTAGAACCCCAAAAAATGTTTTGATGCCCCTGGGTGAAGGCACAAAAAGTGGCCTGAGATAACAGGGGCCAACCTCGGCAGCGAGCACCAGACTGGACTTGGTCTTGCGAGGCTTGGTCTTGCGGTCCTTGCCTTGATGCTAACTTTAAATCCCTAAGCTTAACCATACCCCCCTTACAATATGTTTGATGCTCCTGTGAAGACAGAAAATTGGCCTGAGATAACAGGGGCCCACCTCGGCAGCGAGCACCCGAATGGACTTGGTCTTGCGTGGTTTGGTCTTGCGGCCCTTGCCGCCGCCACTGTTGGCAGACCCCCCGCCAAATCCCTTCTTGGCCGCCGCCGCCGGCTGCTCCAGAAACTTCCGCCGCCCTGCGCATGCGATATTATCATTATTATTATTATTATTTCACGCTTTTCCTGCCGAAGGCAAGGTGCGTCTGCAGACAAGCTGCATGTAAAAGCTGCCAAATTCCTACCCCTTGTTGGACTCGCCAGATCCAAGCAAGACCCAATCAACCGTGGGC
>JADEYI010000509.1_pt1 | contig 52030 bp, 45 predicted proteins | sample 8542331 | NCBI WGS metagenome assembly JADEYI01 (sample SAMN16510988, study PRJNA670497) | mine drainage metagenome | isolation source: biofilm near Copperflume 1 | place: Germany: Marsberg coppermine Kilianstollen | collected 2018-02 | reverse complement strand
GCAAGGTCGGGATTACAAGTCCCACGCCTTTGCCGGTGCGCGTCGGCGCAAAGGCGAGCACGTGCGATGGTCCCGAATCGCGGAGATAATAGGTCTTCCTTCCATTTCGCCATGCGCCAACATAAACGCCGCTATCTGCGTCGAGCAGCCCGGTGGCGCTGATCTCCTTCCTGCCAGCCCAGTGAGCTGAACCGTGTAGATCGTCGGCTCGTGCGCCGACACGCCGGGTGAGATGAACGGCTATCATTGCCACGGCCACCACAATCAAAGTTGGATATTCGAATATGCGCATTCCCGCGCTTAGCATCGGCTTTGCAGTGGAGACGTGTTGCCACTCCCATGCCCAGATCAGAATTCCCCATGGCCGGTAGAGAGATCCGACTAGGGGCAAGCTGACAAGCGGTGCGCCCAACACTGCGGAATGTCCGAGTAGCGCGGCGACGTGTAGTGGTTGTCTACCTCGTCGCTGAAGCCCGCGTAGCCCGCCTGGTCGGCCCCCGGCATCTCAGGGATGTCCATGCTCGACGAGTTCGGGAAGATCACCCGCTTCCATTCGATCTGGGCGCGCTCCTGTCCATACGCTGCGTTGGTCTGGTACGAGCCGATGATCTTGGCGCCTTGAGGAATCAGAACCCATCGTCCGGATGCGCTATCGAAGACGTTCTCGCGCACTTGCGCCAGAATTGGTCCGGGCAGTTCCGAGTTGATGCCGCTGATCAGCACGGCGGGTATCACGCTGCCTGCCGTGATCAGATACGGCGATGGTGGTGGCTTGAGGCTCGCCACTATGTTCGCACTTCCGTTCTGCGCATATTGAGCGGTCGGAAACTGATCGAAGCCGTTTGCGCCACCTTGGCCGGCGAGCGTCGGTACTTCGAGCGTCTCGCCGTGGTGAAATGCTCCCACCATCGGCGGCGCGGATAGCGCCTTGACATATTCCTCCTCTTGCAGCTCGGCCAGCCTGCTCGGTGGACGTGCTGCGAGGGGAGCGGCAAGAGCCTGCGTCGTCAGCGTCGGCGACGGCGGCGGAAGTGGAACAGACTTGATTTCAGGCGGTTTCGGATTTCTGGCCTTCGCTTCCAGTTCCGCGATCGCGGCGCGTTCCTCGTTGGATGTCACGGTGGCTGCATCGTCGCTCCGAACTGCCTGGTTGAAATCCGGCGAGTCCGAATGCAGCGCAACGATCATCACGAACATTGCTGTTGCGATTGCTACACCAGCGACGATAACCAGAGTGCGAGTCAGTCGTGCGCCGCCTCCGCGCGGTTGGTGAACGCGCGGGCCGGTCGGTCCAATTGTTGTTGCAGTGGCCATGACTCACCTCGCCGCGCCGGTGTATCGGATGCTGACGCGGTCTTGCTCGCGACCGACGCCCGAAACCAGCACCGCCTGGTCGAAGAGTTTGTCGACCACGTAGTAGTCGCCCCTGACGCGATAGTTCACCATCTCGCTTCCGTCGCCTGCGGCGACCAACAGGGCGGGAGCTTCGCTCGACATTGTAGTCGCGGGCATCTGGATGTAGATGTGCGTGCCGTCGTCGAATGCTCGGACCGGCTTCCACAGCAGCTTTGGTCAGACACCGCGTACGAGAAATTGAGCGCGCCCGGATCGAGCGACGCCAGAGAAGCGACCACTCCGTCGGGCTGCGATTGGGAATCGCTCGCCGTGGCGGCTGTGTGGTCGGCGTCCTGCATCGCTTGCTGGAGTTCCTCAGGATAATAGAAGGCAACTTCCTGAATTTCGCGTCCGGCGCGCGAGCGCAGCATCAGGTGGTAAATGTGTTTCGTGGTGTAGATCGTCAGATTGGTGCCGATGCCCGCCGCCGTGGGTTTGATTGCAAGGTGCGGAGTCGGGTTACGCGGATCGCCTGATGAAGCTGGCGTTATGAGCCAGCGCTCGCTGTCGCCGCTGGCGACGTCGGTGATCGTCTCGCCCGGCTCAAGCTGGAGGTCGGTGGTGCGCAGCGGGGCGCAATCAACCACCGGCTCCTGTCCTTCGTCATACGGGTAAAGCTCGTCGTGTGGCGTTTTATAAACCGGCCACTTGCCATCCTGCTGATTTTGCTTGATCGCTTCCTGCACCTCTTCGGGCTGCTGCGCGAGTAACTGAGCGCCGGTGAGCGGCGCGGGCTCCGGCTGGGGCGGTGGTGTGGCCTTGGTCACAAGCGTCAGCGGTGGCGGTGCCGGTTGCTGTGCCGCGCAGGCGGCAAGCGTCAAAACGAGAGCTGCGCAACCAACGGTAACGATTCCCTTCATCGTGATCGGCTCCTAACTCCGCTGCTCGGTCCAATTGATCTGCGTGATGTAGAAGCCCAGCGGGTTCTCCAGAATCGAGGCGTCGGAGGCCGGGGAAATGATCCTGGTATCGAGCGCCCCTTCCCAATGCGTGGTGGCAACGGGCGCGCCGTCGAGGCCTGATGCTTCCTCGGTCCATCTCACCTGCCACGTTGTTTTTGAGAGCGGCAGGATCGAATCGATCTGGACGCTGACAGATTGGTGCTGAGCGACCTTGAACGGATCATGCTCAAGGTCGTTCTCGTGGTAGTAGTTCTCCAGAAACTTGTAGGCTGGCCCGCGCGCGCGGCTGTAGACCTGCCCGATGATCTGGTGCTCGGCGGCGGGATCGGTGATCACCTCGCGAGCGCTGCGGATGAAGGCCGCCAGCTCGTACCGCACCATCCGGTCGGTGCTGATCTGCGCGGTATTCTCGGTGAGCGCGCTCGGCGCGGCCAGCGCATAGCCGAGCTTGTCGACTTCCACGACGTACGGAACGAACTTGCTTCGCGTGCTGACCCAGACCATCCCGAAGGCCAGCACCAGCGTGATCGCCATCATGCCGGCGGCGGTGATCTGCCAGTTGCGTTTGCCGAGAACCAGATCAGCGTAACGCTCGTCCCATTCCTGCCGTGCTTTGAGATAGACGCTGCCTTCCATGCCGACGCCTCGCTGCTAGCGATTGAGCACTGGCTGTTAAATTCGTGCTCGCTGGATTCTGAGCTTGAGCAGGTTGCGTGCCACTTGCTCTCAAGACGAGCGCGGACCTAAGTTCTAGCAAGCAGTCACGCGAGTAAGTCGAGAGCGGGAGGCGCAGGCCGTGCGGAATGAAAACGCTCCCCGACCGTTCTTCTCACGATTGGAAAATGCGTATGGAGGAGCAACGACTCGAAGCCTTGCGGCAGAGACTTGAGGAAGAGATCAGCGCGCTGCCAGAAGGGTTCTATGACTTTTCGCTTCGTAACGACGGGGATGAACCTATGCCACCCGATCACGGTGGGGTTGATCGCGAAGGTCGTGGGCGAGATGGACGGCATCGGCTACGTCGGCGTTGACGTGAGGCTGAATGATGGCACGAGACGCAAGTTCCAACCAGACGTTGCGGGTTTTCGCGACGCCGATGGCGTCCGAGAGAATCAGCCGGTTATCTTCGTTGATTTCGAGAGTCCGAACAGTAGCGACGGTCGAATCCCGGGTTACCACTTAGTGCAGTATCTTAACTGGGCGAGGGAGCGGCAACAGGAGACACCCTACGTGATCGTCACGTGCTTGCCCGACGGACGGGTTGCCGAGAGCGACTGGGAGCTGCGTTACACCGCGAAAGGCTATTGCAATGCCGACCACAAAGGAAAGTTGAAGGAAATCTGCGCGAACCCATTCCGCTACTGGACGACTGTTTGGAGAAGAGAGTTGCGTGGGCGTTCAGATTTGTTGGGCGTGTTTTTCCTCAACATCGATCGTCGAAAAGTCGTGCCCTTTCATGCGCTTTAACCCGCATAGCGGCTCGCGGCGAGTGTCCGGAGTGGTACGAGTTCGCGAGATTTCCGGACCGGAAAGATGTCCACGAAGTGTCCAAAGTGTCCATTCATGAGGTGATCTGAGCGGATTGCTCGGATCGGGAAGCCCTTGAATTTACTGCCTAATCTGATCTGAGATGATCTCGGATTACCCCTTCCGCGAGATTCCTAATCCTGGGGCCGGCAGTTCGAATCTGCCAGGGGGCGCCAATTTTACCGCGGACGGAAGCGGCTCCGAGGATTCACGTAACCGCCGCGAGTTTCGCGATGATCGCGTGCGGGCGGATGGCCGGTCCGCCGCTCGCGCAGCAGGAAGACGGGTTGATCTTTTCCGCGGCGTTCTCGCCAGAAGGCCGCATTTGCTCGTGAAATCCCCAACGCAAAAATTATTCGCTGCCTTCGCGCTCGACGCGGGGAGCCACTTTCCCGGTAGATGCGGCAGTCGTGCGGTGACCGCTTATAGCACCGGGATCACAAATGGCTAGTTCAGATCAAATATCAGTGATGAGCCCCTTGCTCGTCGGCATGATAACTCTCCGGCTCGTGGCGTCGGCAGGACGCATCGACAACCATCGGCGAGATTTCGGGCCGCGCCTGAAACCCAATCGGGGTGAGCTTCGTCTGATATGTGGGGGTGTGGAAAGGTGAGGAAAAATGGTAACCCGGACTGCGAACTGCACGTATTACGGCGGCTCGCAGTAAGCACATCCCCAGGTCCTACGCCGGCGCCCGCTCCGCTGGCAGTGAGCACATGCCCGCGCGGACGATCGACGCGCGCCGCGGACGATTATCTTTGAGTGGTAATGGCCGCCGCTACCTGGTGTACGCGGCCGGAGGGCGGAGCCGGCTACGGTAGCAATTGCGCCCGGTTTGCGAGGGCCAGGCTACGCTATTTCTTTCCATGAGGCTCAATGGACCGGAGGATGCCGGCGTCGCGAGGTTCCCCCGAGAACCCCAAGCGGCCCGGCCCGAACCGGCACTGGCGCGGGCGAAAGCGTCCGGCGTAGTCTGGAAAGGCTGACGGCGCAAGGCCGATTGCATTGACGGGAGCGGGTCTCACAAGCGGCGGAAGTTCGCGGAATCGACACGCGTAATATGGAGAACAAAACGATAAACAAGGCCAGCGCGGCACGACACTTCGACGCCGTGGGCGTGGAAAATCGGCCAATGGTTGGCGGCCTCAACCGCGGCTGGTACTGGCTCATGGCGATCTGTGTGGCAGGTCTCGCAATTTACGCCTGGGCCACGCATCGCAGCGCCGCGCCAGTCCGCGTCGCACCCGCCGTGCCGGTTTCAGCGATCGCGGCAAAGTCCGGCGACCTCAATATCTATCTCAACCAGATCGGCACGGTCACGCCGTTTGCCACGGTCACAGTGCGCGGGCGGGTGGCCGGCCAGATCATGCAAATCGATTTCACCGAAGGGCAGATGGTGGAAGCGAACCAGCTGCTGATGACGATCGATCCGCGGCCGTACCAGGCGCAAATGGTCCAGTACGAAGGGCAGTTGGCGCGTGATCAGGCCACCCTCGCCAATGCGCGAATTACGCTGGAACGTTACCGCGCGCTGTTCAGCCAGGGGGTAATCGCCCGGCAGGATCTCGACAACCAGCAGGCGCTCTATGCGCAGGCCCAGGGCTCGATCGAAAACGATCAGGGGCTGATCGACGGGGTCAAGGTCAACTTGACTTACTGCCGCGTGGTCTCGCCGATCCGGGGGCGGATCGGCCTGCGCCAGGTCGACCTCGGCAATGACGTGCAGGCGACCGACCCGCTGGTGGTGATTACCCAGTTGCAGCCGATCTCGGTAATCTTCAGCGTACCGGAAGACAATATCGGCGAGATCGTCCGTGCAATGATCGGCGGCCGGCAGGTGCCGGTGCAGGCCTGGGACCGCGATATGAGCAAACAGATCGCGAGCGGCTTTCTGCTGACCTTTGACAACCAGATCGACCAGACCACCGGCACGATCAAGCTGCGAGCGCAATTCGACAACGCGGGCGACGTGCTGTTTCCAAACCAGTTCGTCAACGCGAAGTTGCTGGTCAAGACGCTGAACAACCCGGTCCTGATACCGACCGCGGCCGTGCAACGGAGCCAGCAAGGATCGTACGTATACGTGGTTCAGGCCGACAAGACGGTGGTGCGTCGCACGGTCATGATCAGCGCGACGCAGGGCGATGTCACCGCGATCGGCCGGGGGATCGCGAACGGCGACGTGGTCGTGACCGACGGACTGGACCGGCTGTTGCCGGGCAGCACGGTCGCCGTGCGGATGGTTAGCGCGCCGACTGCGGCGGCCACGCCGGGTCCGATCTAGTCCGGTACGGAACCAGGGCGCCCCATGAATCTGTCGCGACCATTTATCCTGCGTCCGATCGCCACCACCCTGCTGATGGCCGCAGTCATACTCGCGGGTGGATTTGCCTACAAAGAATTGCCGGTGTCGGCGCTGCCCGAGGCCGACTACCCGACGATCCAGGTGGTGACCTTCTATCCGGGGGCGAGCCCCGACGTGACCGCGTCGTCGGTGACGGCGCCGCTCGAGCGCCAGTTCGGCGAAGTGCCGGGTCTCAACCAGATGACCTCGAACAGTTCGTTTGGCAGTTCGGTCATCACCTTGCAGTTCGATTTGAACCTCAATATCGACGTGGCCGAGCAGGAGGTGCAGGAGGCGATCAATGCGGCGGCAACTTACCTGCCCGCAAATCTGCCTAATCCGCCGGTCTACAGCAAGATCAATCCAGCCGACGCGCCGGTTCTCACGCTCGGGCTGACCTCGACCGAACTGCCGCTGGACCAGGTCGAGGATCTCGCCGACACCCGCCTGTCGGAGAAGATCTCGCAGGTCCCCGGCGTCGGACTGGTTACGATCAGCGGCGGCGAGAAGCCTTCCGTGCGCATCCAGGCCAACCCACTGCAACTGGCGTCCTATGGCCTGACGCTGGAGGAACTGCGCAACGCGGTCGCGGTATCGAACGTCAACGAGGCCAAGGGCAACTTCGACGGTCCTGACCTGGATTATACGATCGAGGACAACGACCAACTGCTGTCGGCCGCGGCCTACCTGCCGCTGATAATCGCCTATCACGATGGAGCGCCGGTGCGGCTGTCGGACGTGGCCAAGGTGATCGCCGGGCCGGAAAATGTGAAGGAAGCGGCGTGGATGAACCGCACGCCCGCCGTGATCCTTAATATCCAGCGCCAGCCAGGCGCGAATATTATCGCGGTCGCCGATCAGATCAAGCATCTGCTGCCGCAGCTTCAGGCCACGCTGCCGAGTTCGGTCAAGGTCGCCCTGCTGACTGATCGCACGGTGACGATCCGGGCATCCGTCAAGGACGTCGAGTTCGAGCTGCTATTGACGGTGGCGCTGGTCGTGATGGTGATTTTTTTGTTCCTGCGCAGCTTGTCGGCAACGATAATCCCGAGTATCGCGGTGCCGCTTTCGCTGGTCGGCACTTTCGGGGTGATGTACCTGCTCGGCTACAGCCTCAACAATCTCACCCTGATGGCACTGACTATTTCGACCGGGTTCGTGGTCGACGACGCGATCGTCATGATCGAAAATATCAACCGCTTTATCGAGGCGGGCGAGGCGCCGATGGAGGCGGCGCTCAAGGGCGCACGGCAGATTGGGTTTACGATTCTGTCGCTGACGATTTCGTTGATCGCGGTCCTGATCCCGCTGCTGTTCATGGGTGATTTCGTTGGGCGTCTGTTCCGGCAATTCGCGGTTACGCTGTCGGTGACGATCCTGGTATCCGCAGTGGTGTCGCTGACGCTCACGCCGATGATGTCGGCCAAGCTGCTCCAACCGATCGCGGAAAAGGACAAGGGCACGATTTTCAAATGGTCGGAGCGCGCCTTCGATCGCACAATCGAAGTCTATGGCCGGACCTTGAATTGGGTGCTCAAGCGTCAGACGGCAACGCTGATTGTCGCGGTCGGCACGCTGATTCTGACGGTAATGCTGTACTGGTACGTGCCCAAGGGATTTTTTCCGACCGAAGACACCGGGGTGATCCAGGGCGTATCGGAGGCGCCGCAGAATATCTCGTTCACCGCGATGGCGCGGCGGCAGCAGGCGTTGGCGGATGCGATTCTCGATGACCCGGGGGTCGAGAGCCTCTCCTCGTTCATCGGGATCGACGGCACCAACACCACGGTCAACAGCGGACGAATCCTGATCAATCTCAAACCGCTCGCCGCGCGCAAGGCGAGCGTCGAGGAGATAATCGCGCGCCTGCAGCCAAGGCTCGACCAGGTCAATGGAATCACGCTCTACCTGCAGCCGGTTCAGGATCTCACGGTCGAGGATCGCATCAGCCGGACGCAGTATCAATACACACTTGAAGATCCCAGCGCGGCGGAACTGAGTATCTGGACGCAACGGCTGGTCAAGCGACTCCAGTCGATCCCGGCGCTGCGGAATATCGCCACCGACGAGCAGAACAGCGGCCTCGGCGTGCATCTGGTGATCGACCGGGAGACCGCGTCGCGGCTGGGAATTACCGCCACCACGATCGACAACACGCTCTACGACGCATTGGGACAGCGACAGATCTCGACCATGTTCACCCAGCTCAACCAGTACCACGTGGTGCTGGAAATAGATCCGCAATTCCAGCGCGATCCGAAATCATTGCAGAGTATCTACGTCAGCTCCTCGACCGGCGGCGAGGTGCCGCTCAGCGCCTTTGCGCATTTCGAAGCGGACACCGCCCCGTTGATCGTAAATCACCAGGGACAGTTCCCCTGCGTAACCATCTCGTTTGATTTGGCGCCCGGCTACTCGCTGGGTGAAGCGGTCGATGCGATCAACAAGGCGCAAACAGAAATCGGCATGCCGGCCAGCGTACAGGGAGCGTTTCAGGGAACCGCGGCAGCCTTCCGCGCGTCGCTGGCGAACGAACCGCTGCTGATCCTGGCGGCTGTGATCACTGTTTATATCGTTCTGGGCGTGCTGTACGAGAGCTACGTTCATCCCATCACGATCCTCTCGACGCTGCCCTCGGCGGGCGTCGGCGCGATCCTGGCGTTGCTGATTTGCGGAATGGATCTCGACATCATCGCGCTCATCGGCATTATCCTGCTGATCGGTATCGTCAAGAAAAACGCCATCATGATGATCGACTTTGCCCTCGAAGCGCAGCGCGAGAACGGCAAGAGCGCGGACGAAGCGATTTACCAGGCCTGCCTGCTGCGCTTCCGGCCGATCATGATGACCACGATGGCGGCGCTGCTCGCCGGGCTTCCGCTGGCACTGGGGACGGGCACCGGTTCCGAACTCCGGCGTCCGCTGGGTGTGGCTATTGTCGGCGGCCTGCTACTCAGTCAATTACTCACGCTCTACACCACTCCGGTGGTATTCCTCTATTTCGATCGCCTCGCGTCCCGCTGGAATCCGCAACCAGCCGCCGAGGAGACCGCGCTCACGGCGCCCGCTTCATGAGCTTGTACGAGACCTTCATCAAGAATTCCGTCGGCACCACGCTGCTGACGATTGCGCTTGCGCTGGCCGGTCTCGTCGCCTTCCGGTCGCTGCCCGTGGCACCGCTGCCAACGGTCGAGTTTCCAACTATTCAGGTCCAGGCGAATTTGCCGGGCGCGAGTCCCGAGACCATGGCCAGTTCGGTCGCGACGCCGCTCGAGCGCCAGTTCGGCCATATCGCGTCGCTGAACGAAATGACCTCGACCAGCTATCTGGGCCAGACTACGATCGTGCTCCAGTTCGATCTCGACCGCGATATAGACGCCGCCGGACGCGACGTGCAGGCCGCGATCAACGCGGCCGGAAGCAACCTGCCGACCAACCTGCCGGCGAAACCGACTTATCGCAAGGTAAATCCCGCCGACCCGCCGATTTTGATTCTTGCGCTGACCTCGGACATCAAGCGGCCCGGCCAGTTGTATGATGCCGCGGACTCGATCCTGCAACAGAAACTATCGCAAATCGAAGGGGTTGGTCAGGTGGTCGTCGGGGGCGGAGCCTTGCCCGCGGTGCGGGTCGATATCAACCCTACTCAACTGAACAAGATGGGTATCGGCCTCGAGCAGATACGCAGTGTGCTCGCGTCGGCCAACGCCAACCTGCCAAAGGGCGAATTTGCCGACGATGAAAACGCCTGGAGTGTCAGCGCCACTGACCAATTGCTCACGGCTGCCGAGTACCAGCCGCTGATTGTCGGCTATCACAACGGATCGGCGGTGAGATTGTCGGACGTTGCCAGCGTCAGGGATTCGGTGCAGAACGTGCGCGCTTCGGGTTATTCAGACTTGAAGCGCGCAATACTCATTCTCGTGTGGCGGCAACCCGGCGCCAACGTAATTGATACGGTCGACCGGATCTATGCGGGCCTGCCCGCGCTGCGCGCTTCGATACCGGCGTCGGCCAATCTCGACGTGGTGCTCGATCGCAGCACCAGCATCAGGGAGTCGGTCAACAACGTCGAGGGCAGCCTGTTGATCTCGGTATGCCTGGTGGTGCTCGTGGTATTTCTGTTTTTGCGCGACCTGACCACCACGCTGATTCCCGGTGTGGTAGTGCCGGTTTCGCTGGTCGCCACATTTGGCATGATGTACCTGTTCGGCTTCAGCATCGACAACCTGTCGCTGATGGCGCTGACCATCGCGACCGGCTTCGTGGTCGACGACGCGATCGTCGTGGTCGAAAATATCTCGCGCTACCTCGACCGGGGCTACTCGCCGTATCGCGCGGCGGTGGCCGGCACGAAGGAAATCGGCTTCACGGTAATCTCGATTAGCATGTCCTTGATCGCGGTCTTCATCCCAATCCTGCTGATGGGCGGTATCGTCGGGCGCCTGTTCCGCGAATTCGCGATCACCCTGGCGTCGGCAGTCCTGGTCTCGATGGTGGTGTCGCTGACGACCACGCCGATGATGTGCGCAAAGCTGATGCGTCGGCAGCGCGATTGTCATCATGGGCGCCTTTACAATGCGAGCGAACGGGGATTCGACTGGATGCTCAAGCGCTACGAAACCGGCTTGACGTGGGTATTGCGGCATTCGCGTGTCGTACTGGGTATTGCGCTGTTGACGGTGGCGGTCAATCTTTATCTCTTCTACATCATTCCGAAAGGGTTTTTCCCCGAACAGGATAACGGCCGCCTGGTGGGTGCGATCGTTGCCGACCAGGATACATCGTATCAGGCGATGAACACGCGGTTGCTGCGGCTAATCAGCACCGTGCGCAAGGATCCTGCGGTCTACAACGTGCTCGCCTTTACCGGCACCAACGGCGCCACCAATACCGCCACCATGTTCGTTGGCCTGAAACCGCTGGGCGAGCGCAAACTCAGCGCCGAGGCGGTGATCGCGCGCATCCGCAAGAAGCTTGCGAAAAACTCGGGCCTGAGCCTTTATCTGCAGGCACAGCAGGATCTGCGAATCGGTGGAAGAAGCTCCAACGCTGAATTCCAGTATACCCTGACCAGCGACGACCTGCATCTGCTCACGCTGTGGGCGCCCAAGCTACTAACTCGCCTGCGCGCCATCCCGCGGCTGACCGACGTCAGCAGCGACCAGCAGAATTCCGGACTTTCGGCCGATGTGTCGATCGACCGCGACACGGCATCGCGCCTGGGCCTATCGGCCCAGGTCATCGACGATAGCCTGTACGACGCATTCGGTCAGCGCGACGTTTCGACTATGTATACGCCGTTGAATCAGTATTTCGTCGTGATGGAGGTTGCGCCCGAGTTCTGGCAGAGCCCCGAGACGCTTGATCGGATTTACTTGGCCTCCAATACGCCGCCGGCGCCACCGGCGGCCACAACGAACGCATCCGCCGCAGGGCCTTCCGCCAGCGCCGCGATCAATAATGCCACCACTTCGTTCACCGCCAGCACGTTCGTCGATATGGGCGGACTCGTGCGCGGCATCCAGAGTGCGGTGGGCACGAGCGTCAACGGATTGCCGAGTGCGACCGTAGTCAATGGCACCCCGGCCCTCGCGACCGGGCTCGAACCGTCTGTGGCTCCGGCAACTTCGAGCACTACCAGCTCCTTATCGCCATTGTCCAGTGGAATACTCACTACTAACAGCGGCGGTACAGCGGGAACTCCTTCAATCGCGCCACTTGTGAATCCAGGTAGCGGAACCTCGACCTCATCGATTGGTAATGCGTTGACCGCACCGGCGATCATAGAGGGTGCCGCGTCCGCGCCAGGCGCCGGCGTAAGTGTAATCGGGACCGCGGCTTCAGCAGAAATTTCGGGCGGAGCCGGCATGATACCGCTCGACGCTTTCTCCCGATTGGGAGGATCGACCACGCCACTGGCCGTGAACCACCAGGGGCAGTTTCCCGCCGTGACCGTGTCATTCAATCTCGCGCCCGGAACCTCGCTCGGACAGGCCGTCGATATGATCAATCGCACTGAGCGGGACATTCACATGCCGGCTGACATTCGCGGCACCTTCGCGGGTACCGCCCAGGCCTTTCAGGCTTCGCTCTCCGACGAGCCGATGTTGATTTTTGCGGCACTGCTCAGCGTTTATATCGTGTTGGGGATTCTGTACGAGAGCTACGTTCATCCGATCACGATTCTTTCCACGCTGCCGTCGGCCGGAGTCGGGGCGTTGCTTGCATTGGAGATCTGCGGCATCGACTTGAGCGTCATCGCGCTGGTTGGGATTATTTTGCTGATTGGAATAGTCAAGAAGAACGCTATCCTGATGATCGATTTCGCACTCGAAGCCGAGCGCGTCCGTGGCGAGTCGCCCGAGGACGCAATCTTTCAGGCGTGCCTGCTGCGCTTTCGGCCGATCACGATGACCACGATGGCGGCGCTGCTCGGCGGTCTGCCGCTCGCCCTGGGCACCGGCTATGGATCCGAGCTGCGCCGGCCACTCGGCGTGGCGATCGTCGGCGGACTGATAGTCAGTCAGATGCTGACTCTGTTCACAACGCCGGTAATATATCTCTATCTTGACCGCGTTCGTCTATGGGGCTTGCGGTTCTTCAGGCGCGGTCCGAAGCCTTCGCCTGCCGTGCTGCAGACTTGATCAATCTTCAGCGTCGTCGCTTGCGGCCCGAAGGCGCTCGGATAATGACGCCCGCCTCCGATCAGTGATCGGAAGCGGGCTTTGAATTTATCGATGGATACTGCATCGGCCTCAGAAAGTCGGCAGATGCTGAATATCCTTGTACTTGTAATAGCCCGGACCGACACCGTATTCCATTATGCCGTAACCAATATCGTCTCCGCAGCGCCATTCAATCAGATGATCGCTGAGGGTGCTCGCCTCGGCCAGGACCTTGGGATCGCCCAGATCCCATACGTCATGCTCGAAGTGGTATTCGCCTTTCTGGTCGCCATGATACCATCCGTGATAGCCGCCGTAGCCGCCGCCCTTCAGATGCCATCGCGGCGTATGAGTAACGAATGAGACCGATCGCGTCTCGCCATTGCGGAAATGAAGATCGATATCGCCGCCCTTGAGAGTCTGCACAGGACCTGAACCGTCCCAGCGAAATTCCTGTTCGGCGCGCTCGAGATGCCAGCCCGGATCCTCCGGCGTGCCGCATGGCGCGACCTTCTCGCCGCTGAAATAACTATACTTGCCGGGACCGCGTTCAACGAAGCGCCAATGCAACGCATATTCGCGAAACTGCGCCACCGACCAACTGAACAAAAAGGGCGCAAAGGTCGTGCGCTTGGCGTCGGAGGTGTCGGTGCGCAATGGGCGGCGCGTACCCCATGAACGATCGCGATGGCCCCACCATGCGTCTTCACTGAGCGTAATCGTCTTGCCGCCGAATTCGAGCGTGCCGCGCACGCGCCCCACCTGGTCGAAGCGCGAAATGTCCTGCACGACTTTGCCGCCGCTTTCGCGGCGATCGTGCGCCTCTTCATGCGGGTTCATCGCGCCGATCCATTCGAGGTCGAGCCTCATGCCCGACGGATTATCGTCCAGCCGCATGCGAAAGCGCCGCAGCCCTTCGAGCAAGTCGACCGAAAGCGGTCCGATTTTCACTTCGTCGACGCGTGGCCGCAGGGTGCGCGAAGCGCGAAAATTATATTGCTTGCCCCGATGCCAAACGGTCGCGAAGCCGTCCTGGACATTCTTGTTCGGATATTGTCCGACGCCAAAGCCGAGAATAGTATCCTTGTCGCGAACATTATAGATGCTCACGTAGATGCGCTCGGTCCATTCTGGATTATCGGTGTGCACATGATCCATCGTGACGGGCAGTTGATGGCACATCATTTCGTCGAAACGAGTCAGCATCGCAGGACTCCTTTTCAGCGTATCGGCTGAATAGTCAATGGCAAGTGGGTAATGTGGGGTCAGAATCCCAGTGCACGCGCCGCCATGTCAAGCACCACCGGGACCGAATAGGTAGTGCGAGCGAGGCGCAGATCCTTGCTGCGGCCTTCGGCGAACAATCCCGAAGCGCTCAGCCAGAAGGCCGCCGTGCGCATCAGGTAGAGCACCTGATAGTAGCGGCAGGCGTCAAAATCGATCGCCAGCCCGGTTAGCCGCTGATAGTAGTCGATAAAGAAATCGCGCTCGACGACGCACGATAGCAGCGGCGATCCTTCACGGTTGAGGTCGGAGAGCACGTAAGCCACGTCGTACATCGGATCGCCGATAACCTGCAATTCCCAGTCGATAATCGCGGCGATCGCATCGTCCTTGATCATCAGATTGCCGGTGCGGTAAGCGCCGTGGACGAAAGCGAGCCGCTGGACCGGGGGCGCATTCGCCTTGAGCCACATGATCACTTCGCTCAAAATCGGCTCGGGCTTCTTCGATGATGCGTGAATCAAGCTCTCCCACTTGGCGATCTCACGCAGGGCGAAGTCCTTGCCGGGTCCTGGCACGCCGATAAAATCGAGACCGGCCGCGCGCCAATCCAGATTGTGCAGCGAGGCGAGCGCCTCGACGAAGCTGCGCGGCAATTTTCCGCGCTTCGCAGCTTCGGCGTAGAATTGCTTGCCGGCGCGCGACCACGGGTTGGTGGCCTCGCCCTCGACTTTTTCCATCACCAGGAACGGTCCACCAATGAGCGCCGGGTCTTCCTCGAGCCAGTAGACTTTGGGCGTGGGCGCGGCGGTGGGTTCGAGCGCCTTGATCACGAGGAATTGTTCCTTGAGACTGGACAACTCGCGCAGCAAGCCGGTGCCAGGATCCTTGCGCAAGCAGAAGCCGCGGCGCATCGGCCGTCCGTCTTCGCTCCAATTGGCGTAGAAAACGAAGATTTCGTGCGACCATCCGACGGCGGTCTGGACCCAATCGGTAAGCACCAGGTCGTGCGCTTCCGGCAAACGGGTTTTCAGGTAGTCAACGATCCGGTCCTGGATTGTCGGTTGTTGCGCCATCGTTTAGGTCTCGCTTTTTCCGGCGATCATCAGATCGAGGTCGAGCAGTTCACGCAGCGCGCGGCGCACCCGTCCGTGGGCCGCGACGAATGCCGCTTCGCCGATCGTCTCGCGCTGTGCATATAGATCCTCGATAAGTTTCGCCAGTCGCGCCTCATCGTCATGCTGACCGCCCGCTCTATCTCCGATCGAAACGCCAGGTATTTTCGCGAGATCGGCAAACAGCGACGCGAGGGCGCGGCTGCGGCCGGCCGCGATATCCGAGCGCTCCTCGACCTGGCGGGCGAGAAACTCGAGGATCACCGCCGCCATGTAGGCTTGCGTCCTCGGATAAGGATCCGGGATCGCCGGCGCGATCACGTTGCGCAGCGAAAGGATCAGTTCTTCAAACAAGGGCTTGGCTGAAATCATCCTGTGCTCAACTCTTCGGGCGCGAGCGCGTCGCCGGAATCAGTCTCAAGCGCCTCAACTAGCGCGTTTCCCGGATTTAGTAAAGGTCCATACCATTTGCCGAGGCCCGCGCGCCAATCGCCGGTTTTGCCGCGCCCGCCCGGAGCTTCTTGTGAACGGTGCCCCGCGGGCTCGCGCGCACGATCGCGTTCTTGATGTGCGACAGGAGATTGACCATGCGGTCGCGTTCGGTGGCGCTGATGTCCTTGAGCATCACGGCGTTGAACTCGCGATCGACGCGCCGCATCTCGCGCAAAAGCCGCCGCGACTTCGCCGTAAGATAAATCCGCTTGGCCCGCCGATCCACAGGATCGGGATGCCTCGCCACCCATCCGCCGGATTCGAGTCGATCGATCAGCCCGCCAAGGCTGGCTTTTCCGACGTCGAGTTCGTTGGCGAGCCGCGTCTGCATCATGCCGTCCTGGCGCGAAAGAAACGCGATCACCCACCATTGGGCGCGCGTCGCGCCGAGCGGCTTCATGAGTTGATCGAAGGTGACGCGCCGCAGGCGTGAGACGTCGTGAATCAAGTAGCTCAGGCGCAAGTCCCGTTCGTAACTATCGCTGATCCGTCGCATCCCGATGATTTCCCTTCCCGCCGCACGCGCGTACGCCATCGCCAGCGCGCGAGCGCATCCATCGATCGGCCTCTTCCGACCATACGCGAATTTCGAACGGCTTGCATACTGTCAATATCTGGACTATCGACTGAAACGGAGAGAGGCGAAGTGCCCAGGCTGGCCCATGCCCGGGTCGAGGAACCGCGATGAAAGTCCATGTACTTTTTATTGCCGACTCATCGAGCGAACAATTATGACTACTATGACTACTGAAAATGCTATGGATATGCAGAAATATAGTACGATGACTGCGACGGTGAACGGCGCGATCGGGCACCTGGTGCTGAATCGGCCCGAGCGGCTCAACGCAATCAATGACGCCGTGATGAGCGAGATGCTCGAGGCGGTGAGCTGGCTCGACAGCCACCGCGAGCTGCGCGTGGTGATTTTCAAAGGTGCCGGGCGCGCCTTTTGCGCGGGCGCGGACCTGAAGAGTCTGCCGGGCGCGGAGACCCGCGTGGAAAGCGGCGCGAGCTGGATCGGCCGGCGCAAGGCCGGACAAATCGGCACGCGGCTGTGCGAGGCGATCGAGCAGATGCAGGCCGTGACAATCGCCCAGGTACATGGCGCGGCGGTGGGCGGCGGCGTCCTGCTGATGGCCTCGTGCGACCTGCGCATCGTCGCGCAGGGTACGGTGATGTTCATCCCGGAGGTCGATCTGGGGGCGCCGTACTCATGGGGTGCGATTCCCCGCATGGTGCGCGAAATCGGTCCCGCCGTGACCAAGGAACTGGTTATGACCTGCCGCCGCTTCACCCCCGAAGAGGCCAAGGAATGGCGCTGGATTAATCGCGTTGTCGCGCTCGATCGGCTCGAGGGAGAAGTCGAGGATCTGGCGCGGGAATTAGCCGCGAAGCCAGTGGTCCCGATGCTGATCACGAAGGATCACGTCAATGCGATCGCGCGCGTGATGGGTGCCGGGATGACGTCGTACGCCGATGGCGATATCGCGCGCGGTCTCGCCGCCGATCAAGAAGCGCACGCGGCGGTTGACGAATACGCAAGTACGACGATCGGCAACAAACGCGTCCGCGGTAAGTAGGTAACGCAGGAGTGCCAACATTGAAAGCGCTTGTAATCGGCGGCACGGGACCCAGCGGTCATTACATAGTCAATGGCCTGTTGAGCCGCGGCTATAGTGTCGCGATGCTCCACAGCGGAAAGCACGAAGTAGCCGAGATTCCGGCTACTGTGGAACATATTCATACGGATCCGTTCTCCGAAGAGGCGCTGCGCGCCGCGATCGGCACCCGTACGTTCGATCTGACTATAGCCGCCTATGGGCGCCTGCGGCGAATCGCCGAGATCATGGCGAGCCGCACCGGCCGTTTCATCTCGATCGGCGGAGCGCCCGCTTATCGTGGCTATATGAACCCGGCGGTTCTGCAACCTGAGGGCATGCCAATTCCGTCCGCGGAGGATGCCCCGGTGGTGCCGGTCGAGGAAGAAGACGGCAAGGGTTGGCGCGTCGCGAAGACCGAACAGGCGGTGTTCGAGAAGCATCCGCGCGCGGCGCATTTCCGTTATCCATTCCTGTACGGACCGTACCAGATTGCACCGCGCGAATGGTGTGTTGTGCGGCGGATACTAGACGGGCGCAAGTCGATCATCATACCGGACGGCGGGCTGACGCTGAATCATTCGGCGTATGTCGAGAATGCGGCGCATGCGGTGCTGCTCGCGGTCGATCGGCCGGAAGCGTCGGCCGGACAAATATACAATTGCGGTGACGAGCGGATGCTCACGCTGCGGCAAACGATCGATATAATCGCACGGACGCTTAACTACGAGATAGAAATTGTCTCTATGCCCAGGGAATTCGCGGTGCCATCGCGTCCGATGATCGCACAGCCGTGGACGACACATCGAGTATTGGACCTGACCAAGATTCGCACGCAACTAGGCTATACCGACGTCGTCGCACCCGAACGCGGCTTGGCGATTACGGCGATCTGGCTCAAGGATCATCCCCTGCCGGCGAACGGAAGCGACGAAAAGATATTGCAGGATCCGTTCGATTACCGCGCCGAGGACGAGCTGATCGCTTCATGGAAGATGCTCTGTGCGAAGATGCCGCATGTGAGATTTGAGCGGGAGCCGGGCTACACGGCCACCTACAGCGGGCCGGGCGGGAAACCTCGCTCGTCGCCCTTCTCCTGATCTCGGAATGCGGCGACGCAGGGACGCCACGTGCGCGGCCAAGGGCGACAGCACGGCGAAACGCCCGGCCGTGCGAATGCTCGTTGTTTTGTTGTTGTCAATTTTCGGGCAACTCGAATAGATTTTGTGACGACGGATATTTTCCCATCAAGGAGTGCATATGGGCAAGCTCGACGGAAAAGTCGCTGTAATAACCGGCGCCGCAAGTGGTATGGGACGCGCGACCGCATTGCGCTTTGCCAAGGAGGGCGCGGCAGTGGTCGTCGCCGATCTTAATTCGCAGGCGGCTGAAGCCACCGTCTCCGAGATCGCGGCGGGCGGCGGCCGCGCAGTCTTCCAGCATACCGACGTCGCCAGCGACGCCGCCATCAAGGCGCTGATCGATCGCGCGGTGCGCGAGTACGGGCGCCTCGACATTACCTACAACAACGCCGGTATCGGCGGAGCAACCGGCCGCCTCGAAGAGATCACCGCGCCGGACTGGGACAAGAGCTTCGTCATCCTGACGCGCGCCGTCTTCCTCGGCATCAGGTACTCAATTGAGCCGATGCGCAAGGTGGGCGGCGGATCGATCATTTCCACGTCATCGATCGCCGGCCTGCGCGGTGTCGCCGGACTGCATGCTTACAGCGCCGCGAAGGCCGCCGTAGTCAGTCTCACCGAAAGCGCCGCGATCGAACTCGGCCGCGACCGGATTCGCGTCAACTGTATATGTCCCGGCGGAGTCGTCACGCCCCTGGTCTACCGCGGGATGCGTGGTGGCGAGGACGCGGCCCGCAGCAGCATGGCGAAGTCGCAGCCGATTCCGCGTGCGGGACGTCCCGAGGATATCGCCGCGATGGCGCTGTTCCTGGCCAGCGACGACGCGGAATGGATCACCGGCACCGCGATGGTGGTTGACGGCGGAATGAATACCGGCAACACCCGGATCAAATTCGGCACCGGGTTTTCGGGTCCGTCATTCGAGCGTCCCGACCGGACCAATAGCTAGTCGAAGCGCTGTGAATACTCTAAAGCTGGATTGGCCAGGTGATGCGGCGAGTGTGGCAGTAGTGACGCTCAATCGTCCGGGCGCGCTCAACGCGATGAACACCGGGATGATCGAGGAGCTGCTCAATCTGTTCCGCGAACAATCTTACAACGGCGCGTTGCGCTGCATGGTCGTTACGGGTGCTGGCAGCCGTGCTTTTTCCACCGGCGGCGATCTCAAGGAGCGCAATGGCATGTCCAACGAACAGTGGCATCGCCAGCATCATCTGATCGAGGACGCGTTCCGAGCGCTGTGGGATTTTCCGATTCCGGTAATCGCGGCAGTGGAAGGCTATGCGTTTGCCGGCGGCTGCGAAATTGCCCTCGGCACCGACTTCATCGTCGCTTCAGAAACCGCCGAGTTCGCACTCAAGGAAGTCACCCGTGGCATCATGCCCGGCGGCGGCGGAATCCAGCACCTCGCGCGATGCATCGGTGTGCGCCGCGCCCGCGAGTTGATTTACACCGGACGCGCAATCGACGCCGCGACCGCCTACGAATGGGGATTGGTCAACCGGGTGGTCGCGGCCGGCCGCGCATTGGCGACGGCGCTCACCTTGGCCGAACAGATTGCCGCGAGCGCTCCACTGGCCGTGCGAACGGTAAAGGTTGCGCTCGGGCGCGGCGAGGACTGCGATTTCAAGACTGGCTATGCACTCGATATCGCTGGATACAACAATCTGATTGGCAGCGAAGATCGGCTCGAGGGTATCGCGGCCTTCAACGAAAAGCGCGCGCCCATCTGGAAAAATCGCTGACGTGCGGCGCTGCGCCTTAACAATTCGCCGGACAGTGAGTTAAGCTGCAAGCCATGGATTTCGAACTATCCGATAGCCAAAAAGAGATTCGCACCGCGGTCGCCGCCACGTGCGCGCGGTTCGGCAACGATTACTGGCGCTCGTGCGACGAGCGCAACGCTTATCCCGACGAATTCGTCAAAACGATGAGCGAAGCCGGATGGCTGGCCGCGCTGATCCCGCAGGAGTACGGCGGCGCCGGGCTCACCATGCTCGAAGCGTCGCTGATCCTCGAGGAGATCAATCACAGCGGCGGCAATGCGGTCGCCTGCCACGCGCAGATGTACACGATGGCGGCAATACTCAAACACGGCAGCGCCGAGCAGAAGGCGCGCTGCCTGCCGCGCATCGCGTCCGGCGAACTGCGCCTGCAATCATTCGGCGTCACCGAACCCGACGCGGGATCGGAAACTCCGCGTATCAAGACGTTCGCGCGCCGCGACGGCGACAGCTACGTGATCAACGGACAGAAAATTTTCACCTCGCGCTACCAGCATTCGGACATGCTACTGCTGCTCACGCGCACCACGCCGTTCGACCAGGTGAAAAAGAAAACCGACGGGATGAGCCTGTTCCTGGTCGATATCAAGGAAAGCGGCAGTGCGCTCAAGGCGGTACCGATCGCGACGATGGTCAATCACGGGACCAATCAGCTCTTCATCGATAATCTCGTTCTCCCGCGGGCCGCGCTGGTCGGAGAAGAGGGCAAAGGATTTTCCTATCTACTCAGTTCGCTCAACGCCGAGCGTATCCTGGTCGCCAGCGAATCGATTGGCGATGGCCGCTGGTTCGTCGAATTTGCGACGCAATACGCCAATCAGCGCCGGGTCTTCGACCGCCCGATCGGCATGAACCAGGGCGTGCAATTCCCGATTGCCAAGGCCCATGTTTCAGTACAGGCCGCCGACCTGATGAGATTCAACGCGGCAGCGCGCTTCGACGCGGGAGTTTCATGCGGCGGCGAGGCGAACATGGCGAAATACCTCGCGTCCGAAGCCGCATGGGAGGCGGGCGAAGCCGCGATGACCACGCTGGGCGGGTACGGCTTCACCAAGGAATATCACGTCGAGCGAAAATGGCGCGAGGCGCGTCTCTATCGCACCGCGCCCATCGCCAACAACCTGGTCTTGAGCTTCGTCGCGGAGCATCTGCTCGGCCTGCCCCGCTCGTATTGAGGCGATCACGCGGATCGTGCGCGCCGCCCACTACCAGCGCGTCTGTTCCTCTTGCGGCCGACCAGAAGTAATAGCTACTGTGTTTGGTTTCCGGAGTCAGGCCGTGGAAGTTTTCCGCATCGATGGATTCCGCTCAATCGTGACGCCCAAAAACGAATATCAGAAAATAGGCCGCACATGGACCCGGAAGCCGCGGAAGTATCCCGCCAAATCGCTCGTCACGTTGCGCGAAAAGTATCGCGCGCTGGCGCTCAGGCGGCGCTCGACGCAGCCCTCGCCCGATCGGGCGGCCTGAGACGGGATTGCGTGGGGCCGGCTCGACGCGCCTGTGGCGATTCGGACGCGATTGCATGAATCCCCCGTTTTGAGATACTCGATGCTTCGCTATTCCGTAAGCAGGGGAATTTAGCTCATCGCGTCGCGCACCGATCTTTGCCGCGATAATACCCTTCTTTTGACCGGTCGGTCGGCGCCACCGGGCGATCCGATAGCCGATTCCGCGGTAATCAATTATGAAAACGCCGAATTTCGACAGCCGAATGAACCAGCCGGAGTTGGCGCGGATCCGCGCCGAAATCCGCGAATTTTTGGCCAACGACCCCTCGATCGCGAAACCGCGCGCGGACTCCTGGAGCCATTTTGACGCCGCCTTCAGCGGCCGTCTCGGACGCGCCGGTTATATCGGGATGACCTGGCCGAAGCGCTACGGCGGTGGCGAACGCAGCTCGCTCGAACGCTACGTGGTGATCGAGGAACTACTCGCCGCGGGGGCGCCGGCCGCCGCCCATTGGATTGCCGATCGGCAGACCGGTCCGCAATTGCTGCGTTTCGGCACCGAGGCGCAGCGTCAGCAGGTGTTGCCGGCGATCGCGCGCGGCGAATGCTTTTGCTCAATCGGGATGAGCGAGCCGGATAGCGGCTCGGACCTGGCCAGCGTGCGGACGCGGGCCACTCGCACGGGCGACGGCTGGGTGATTAACGGGCGCAAAATCTGGACGTCGTACGCGCATCAATCGCACTATGTGCTGATGCTCTGCCGGACCAGCGACAACCCCGCCGCTCGCCAGCAGGGGCTCAGCCAGATCCTCGTGCCGCTCGATGTGGCCGGGCTGACTATTCGCCCGATTATCAATATGGCCGGCGCTCACGACTTCAACGAACTGCTGTTCGAGGACGTGCAAGTTCCGGCCGACGCTTTGCTCGGTAGCGAAGGCAAAGGCTGGGACCAGGTAATCAGCGAACTCGCTTTCGAGCGCAGCGGCCCAGAGCGTTTCCTGTCCTCGTTTGTGCTGTTGGAGGCTTTCGCCGATCTCGCCCGCCAACAGCCCTCCGCCGAAAGCGCAACGCTCATCGGATCTATGATTTCGCGGCTGGTACCGCTGCGCGGGATGTCGATGTCGATTGCGGCGCGGCTGGGCCAGGGTGAGTCGCCGAATTTCGAGGCCGCGCTGGTCAAGGAGATGGGTTCGCTCTTCGAGCAGGATATCGGCGACCGGTTGCTCGGCGAAATCGTTCCGGCGGCCGATCCGACCTCGGACGACAAGTTCAGGCGGCTGCTGGCGGAAGCGGTGCTGCATGCGCCGTCATTCTCGATCCGGGGCGGAACGCGCGAGATATTGCGGGGCATAATCGCCCGCGATTTGGGGTTACGCTGATGAGTGACATCGCGATGATCGAAGATACCGTGCGGCGTACGCTCGCCGACGCGCTGACCGCGAATGTGATCGAGGCCGCGGAACATGGCGCGTGGGCCGGTGCGCTCTGGGAGCGGCTCGAAGCACAGGGCTTCCTGCAGCCGGCGGCACTCGCGGAGAGCGGTGATCTGGCCGAGGGGCTCGAGATCGAGGCCGCGGTGCTGCGTGCGGCAGCCGCGTCCGCCCTGCCCTTACCAATCGCCGAGACCGCGCTGGCCGGATGGTTCCTCGCGCGCCACCACCTCGAGCCTCCGACGGGTCCGCTGTCGCTCGCTTCATTCGCCGCAAATGAAGCGCTGTCGATTGCCGACGGCCGCGTCAGCGGGCGACTCGAGCGCGTGCCGTGGGGGCGCAACGCGGCTGGAGTCGTCGCGATGGCCGGTGGCGCGATGCTACTGCTCGATCCGCGCGCCGCGGCGATTACTCCCGGCGTCAACCTGGCGGCCGAGCCGCGCGACACGCTCGAGTTCAGCAACGCCCAACCGATTGCGATCGGGGGTGCGGCCGATCGCGAGCAGATGCTCTGCCGATGTGCCGCGGTGCGCGCCCTGCAGATGGCGGAGGCGGCGGCGCGCGCCCTGGAAATCTCAGTGGAATACGCCGGACAGCGCAAGCAGTTCGGCAAGCCGATTGGCGGCTTCCAGGCGATTCAGCATCAATTGGCCGCCGCCGCCGGCGAAGTCGCCTCGGCGCGCGTCGCGGCGCAGCAGGCCTACTTCGCATTGGCCGCCGGCCAGAACGTGGTCTTTGCCTGCGCGATCGCCAAAGCACGCGCCAACGACGCCGCCGGCACGGTCGCCCGCATCGCCCATCAGGTGCACGGCGCGATCGGCTTCACCCAGGAATATCAGCTCCATCGCTTCACCCGGCGCATCCAGTCGTGGCGCGGCGAATTTGGCGCCTCGGCGCTCTGGAACCGCCGGCTGGGCGAGCTGGTGCTTGGCGCACCGGGTCGCACCCTCTGGTCGATCGTCGCCTCTGGTATCTGAGTTCCGAACGCCGGTTCGCGTCGCCTCAGGAGAAGTGCGGCATCACCTTGTTCGCGAACAAATCGAGTTCATCGACGACCTCGTCTTTCTCGAGGTATCCCTGACCGATCTGGAGATGGACCTCGTTGAAGCGCAAGGCGTTGAAGGCGGTCTCGATCTGCCGGCTGACTTCGTCCGGCGTCCCCACGATCGCCATCGGCCGCGCCTGGTCGAACGGCAGGAACCACTGATCCCACACCCACCAATGCTCCTCGAGCTTTTTGAGCGCGCGCTCGCGGTTGCGGTCGATTGAGATGATCCCGCCCCACGCGGCGATATCGTCCTCGGCGACAGTGCGGCCGGCGCGGTCGGCCTCTTCCTTGTACGCATCCCAAAGCCCTTTGCAGAAATCCAGATTGTTGGCCAGAACAATCGGCTTGCCGCCCTCGCGCGCCCAGAAGCGAATCGTCCGCATGCTATGGGCAAACGCGCCGTACAGTTTCGGATGCGGCTTCTGATACGGACGCGGAGCGATCCCGATTTTAGTGACGCGGCCGTCCGGCTCGACCCCTTTGCCATACTTGAGATAGGCCGGATGCGCTTGCACCAGGTCTTTGGGCGGGAATGTCCAGTATTTGCCCTCGTAGCTAAAGACCTCGTTGGTCCACGCGGTCTTCACGATCCGCACCGATTCCTCGAAGATCTCGCGGTTGATCCGATCCTGTTCGTCACGCCGCTTGGCCAAATCCGGAGTGGTCGCCCGGGCGCCCGGCACCGCCGCGTAATTCTGAAACCATCGCGCCTGGTAACCGCGCGTGAAGCCGACCGCCAGCCGGCCCTTGAGGACGTGGTCAAGCGTCGCAATCTCTTCCGCCACCCGCACCGGATTATGCGTCGGCAATACGTATCCCAGGGTATTGGCGCGCAGGCGTTTCGAGTTCATGCCGATGAACATGCTCGACATGCCCGGATGATTGGTCTCTTCGAAGCCTTCGATTTGCAGGTGATGCTCGTTGTGGCCATAGCCCGCATAGCCGAGTTCGTCCGCCGCCTGCACGTACGCGCGGACTTCCTCCAGGTAGCGCTGGTACAGGTCATCGCGCTGACCGGCCATCCCCTGCTCTAATTCTTTCCGTCGTCCGACTGCGCCCGCCTGGATTAGATGAAATTCCATTCGCTTGTCCCTCGCCCGGCTCCCGCCATTTTCCACCGACGATCGCGGATCACGTTCAATCCGTTACGACATGTAGTCCGCCAGCTTTTATTTTTCCAGCAGAGGCGCGAGCCTTGCGTGACCGTCCGGTGCCTCGACATTCGGCCAAGGCAATGCCATATCAAATTTAAGGACAATTCCAGCATTGTGACATGGCTAAAATTCTCGACGGCATTCGCGTCTTCGACCTGACTATCGCGGCGGTCGGTCCGTGGGCCACCAAGCTGCTGGGTGCGATGGGCGCCGACGTGATCAAGGTTGAAGCACCCGGCGGCGATCGCCTCTCGCACGCCGTCCCGCCCATGATCAAGGGCGCCTCGGTGCTCTACATCTCCGCCAATCACAACAAGCGGATGATCGAACTCGACCTCAAGCGCGAGGCCGACCGCGCGATCGCGCTCAAGATTATCGCGCGCAGCGACGTCTTCGTGCAGAACATGCGGCCCGGCGCGGTCGAACGGCTCGGCCTCGGCTACGACGTCGTCGCCAAAGTTAATCCGCGGATGATCTATGTCGCCGCGTCCGCCTACGGACGGATCGGCCCGATGGCCGGCGAGGCCGGGATCGATCCGACCGTGCAGTCGTTCTGCGGCTGGTGCGGTATCACCGGCCCCGACCATGGGCGCGGCGAGCTGTTCCGCCATCTGGCTCATCTCGATCTCACGACCGCGACTACGATCACCCAGGCCGTGCTGCAGGCGCTCATCGCGCGCGAGCGGACGGGACGCGGCCAACTCATCGAAATCGAGATGCTGACCGCGGCGATGGCGCTCCAGACCACGCGGCTCGCCGAATACTTCGCCACCGGCGAACAGCCCGCCCCGCTCGGCAGTGCCGCGTCCACCACCGCGCCGCATCAGGCGTTCGAATGCGAGGACCGCAGATTCCTCGCGATTGGCGTCGAGCGCGACGCGCAATGGCCCGGCTTCTGCCGCGCGCTCAAGCTCGACGATCTGATGTCCGACCCGCGCTTCGCCACCAATCCGCTCCGCGTCGAGCATCGCGCCGAGTTGATCCCGCTGGTCGCCGAGCGCGTCAAGACCAAACCGTCGGCGTGGTGGATGATCCGCCTGAACCATGAAAACGTGCCCAACGGTCCGTTCCTGACGTTCGAGGAGCTGCGGCACCACCCGCAGGTCGTCGCCAACGGCCATATCGTCGAAATCGATACGCCTCATTGGGGCCGGATGTACGTCGATGGCCTGCCGTGGAGATTCGATGCCACGCCGGCCGGCCCGATTCGCGCGGGCGGCAAGCCGGGCGAGCATACCGTCGACGTCCTCGCCGAACTCGGCATCGTTGACGATCGCGACGCCGGCGGCTCGCGATGAGCAACGCGGGCAGTCTCGACGGCTTTCGCGTCATCGACCTGACCCAGGGTCTATGCGGTCCCTTCTGCACGATGCAGCTTGGCGATGCCGGCGCGGAAGTGATCAAGATCGAGTCGCCCGCCGGCGACTTCGCGCGCCGGATGGGACCGCCCTTCGTCGCCGCCGAGAGCGCGGTTTTCCTCAGCCTCAATCGCAATAAAAAGAGCGTCGTGCTCGACCTCGAAACCTCATCGGGCCGCGCGGCCGCCGCTCGGCTGGCGCACGCCGCCGACGTGCTCGTCGCGGATTTCGTGCCTGGCGCGGCCGACGGATTCGGCCTCGCCTACGATCAGCTTCGCGCGGCAAATCCGCGACTGGTCTATTGCTCGATTACTCCTTTCGGCGAGAACGGACCCCTGTGTCACAGCCCCGGTGCCGAATTAGTCATTCAGGCGATGGCCGAATATACGGCGTCGCTCGGGCAAATCGGCGATCCTCCCGTGCGCGTCGGCGCCGACATCGCGAGCCTCAACACCGGAATCTTCGCCGCGCAAGCGATCCTCGCTGCGCTCTTTCATCGCCTCAGATCCGGTGAAGGCCAGCGCGTCGCGGTCAGTGAATTAGGATCCATGCTGCATATGCGCGGGATCATGTGGACCTCGATGAGCGACCCCGACGATTGGTACGGCTTCCACCTCGACCACTACACCAAGCCGCCCGATCACGGCTATCGCACGAAAAACGGCTCGCTGTACTTCATCTTGCGGCGCGGCGGCAGCGAGGACTGGGATCGCCTGATAATGGAACTCGGAATGGAGGAAGTCCTCGCCGACCCGCGCTTCGCCGATTACGGACGCGCGGCGACCAGTATCGGCCGTTACGCAACCGAGGTGAAACCCATTTGGGAAAAGGCCTTCGCCAATCGCACGCGCGAAGAGTTAATTGACTTGATCAAGAGCGTCGGCGGTGACGCCGTGCCGATTATGGATTACCCCTCGCTGATAGCACATCCACAGACGGCGGCTCTGGAAGCCATTGCTGAAGTAGATCATCCGGCCGCCGGCCGCTTCAACACGGTGCGTCCGGTCGCGCGCTTTTCGGACACTCCGGACGCGATCCGAATCCCGCCGCCGGCCCTTGGCCAGCATACCGAAGAAGTCCTGCGCGCCGCCGGCATCGCCCCGTCCAGATTTAATACATAGACTCACATTGACTATTACAATGAAATTGATCCTTTACGCTCGCAAGCACGAACGTAACAGTTTCACATCCCGGAGGCAGTCGTGATCGTCCACGCGCGCAAAACCTACAAGATCGTAACTGAGAAAAGCGTTCCGATGAAGACGCGGGACGGAGTCACGCTATATGCGGACGTGGTCCGGCCCGACGCTCCCGGACGCTTCCCCGTCCTGCTCTGCCGCACGCCGTACAATAAAAAAGGTACCGACGACCCCAACGGTCCGACCTACCTGTTCGCCCGTTATGGCTATGTCTCCATCACGCAGGATTGCCGCGGCCGCTTCGAGTCCGAAGGCGAGTACGACACGATCTTCCAGGAGATTGCCGACGGTTACGACGCGGTCGAATGGGCCGCGCGCCTGCCGTGGTCAAATGGCCGCGTCGGTACCACGGGCCAATCCTATCTCGGACTGACGCAGTATATGATCGCCTGCAACGACCCGATGCCGCCGTCGCTGCAGGCGATGGCGCCGGTGTCGGCGTCGTCGGATTACCACGCAAGCTGGATCTACCACACCGGCGGCGTATCGCTGTGGGGATGGATGATCCCGTACGCCATCTTCAAGGGACTCAATACGCTCAAGCGGGCGAAGCGCAACGATCTGTTCGAAAAGATGAAGGAGTATGTTGAAGGCGGCGAGTTTCCGATCATGCGGCAAACCCGCTTCGGCCTCAACGCCTTCACTCCGCTTACCGACAAATGGTATCGCCATCTGCCGATCAAGGACTGGGTGGATCTGCTCAAAGAGACCGCGCCGTATCTTGCCGATCATATCGCGCACGCCGATGACGGCGAGTACTGGCATCGCGCCAACGTCAATCGCCATGCGGCGAGCGTCAGCGTGCCGATGCTGCATGTCACGTCATGGTACGACATCTTCGGCGAAGGTGGTCAGTCCGCCTATCGCAGCATCAAGGCCAATAGTAAGTTCGCAAATGCCCGTAACGGACAGCGACTGATTATCGGACCTTGGGGGCATCTGCTCCCCTATCATGTGCCGAACTCGCGTGGAACCGGCGATATCGATTTCGGACCGGCCGCTCTGATCGACCTTAATGAAACTCTGTTGCGCTGGTTCGACTACTGGCTCAAGGACATCGACAATGGCGTCGTCGATGAGCCGCCCGTCAGCGTTTTCACGCTGGGCGAGAACCGCTGGCAATCGCTGCCCGACTGGCCACCGCCCAATATGCGCCAGGTGCGTTATTTCCTGCATAGTGACCAGGGCGCCAATACTCTGAGTGGCGACGGCGCGCTCTCAACCGTGCCGCCTGACTCCGAACGCGCCGACACCTACGTCTACGATCCGAATGACCCGGTGCCGTCGATGGGTGGTAACAATCTGGCTATTGATATGGGCGTGCAGGACCAGCGTCCGGTCGAAGAACGATCCGACGTGCTGGTCTATACCTCCGATCCGCTCGAGCAGCCGCTGGAAATTACCGGACCGGTGACGGTCGCCCTGTGGGCATCGTCCTCAGCTATCGATACCGACTTCACCGCAAAGCTCGTGGATGTGCATCCGGGCGGCTATGCGCAGAACCTGGTCGACGGCATTCTTCGCGCACGCTATCGCGAATCCGAGAGCGCGCCGAAAATGATGGAGCCGGGAAAGCCGTATCTCTTCACGATCGATTTGTGGGCCACCAGCAACGTCTTCCGCCCGGGCCATCGGATCCGGCTCGAAATCAGCTCGAGCAACTTTCCGCACTTCGATCGCAATCTCAACACCGGCGAGGCCTTCGGCGAAGGAACCAAACCCATTGCTGCGCGCCAGACGATTTTTCACCAGGCTGCGATGGCTTCCTGTGTCCTGCTTCCGGTCATCCCGCGGTAGGCCGGGCGGCGGACCCAAGCCCGATCAGCGCGTCGCGACCGCGGGATCGCTCAGCCGCGGCAGCCTGAACCAGACCTCGTTGCAGGTCTCCATCTCGTCCGCCTCGAGCGTTAGTTCGGTGGCCGGCACCGATTCACGGAGTTGCGCCGTGGAGGTCGCACCGACGATTGCCGACGTGACGTCCGGCTGCGCCAATACCCAGGCGATAGCCACTCGAGTAAGCGGCTTGCCGCGCGCCGTAAAGTAGTTATGCAGATGTTCCACAGCCTCGAACTGAGCATCCTGCCAGTAGCGCTTATGATAGATTGACTTGGTATGTCCCGACAGAAATCCGAACCGCGTCTCGCGCGGAGGCTGCGCACCCGCATGGTATTTGCCGGTCAGAAATCCGCCGGCCAGAGGATTATAGGCGATCACCCCTAGGCCGTGATGATGACACAGCGGCAATAGCTCGTTCTCGATTTCCCGAAATAGTATGTTGTAGCGCGGCTGTATGCAGTCCATCCGCGCCAGTTCGTGCCGATCGCTTATCGACAGCGCCGTCGCGAGCAGCCATGCCTTGAAGTTCGAGCATCCGATATAGCGAACCTTGCCCTGGTGCACGAGATCGTCAAACGCCCGAAGCGTTTCGTCGATCGGCGTTTCCGGATCCGGTGCGTGCGCCTGGTACAGATCGATGTAATCCGTTTGCAGGCGGCGCAGGCTGCCCTCGACGGCGTCGAAGATGTGCCTGCGCGAGAGCCCTCCGTCGTTGGGCCCGGCGCCCATCGGCACCCAGCATTTGGTCGCGAGCACGATTTGATGGCGCCGTCCCTTCAGCCATTTACCAACGATCGTCTCGGTGCTGCCGACGGTTTGCAGCGTACCGCCCATCGGATACCCATCCGCGGTATCGAAGAAATCGATGCCCAGTTCGTGCGCCGCGTCCATGATCGCGCAGCTGGTCGCATCGTCGCATTGCTTGCCAAAGGTCATCGTGCCGAGGCAGATTTCCGCGACCTTGAGTCCTGTGCGCCCCATTCGTTTGATTTTCATCGCCGATCTCTCGCTTTGAATCGTGTGTCTCAACTATCGCTTAGCAAATTTCGTCCGTTTGCTCCTATCGATCCACCTCCCGTATTGGTTAGATCACGTCTTGCACCGCACATTGGTTAGATCACGTCTTGCACCGCACGCCGTGGTGCGAAGGAAGTTTGAGTTATGGCGAGTGGAGCCGATTTTTCAGGCCGGGTCGATGAAGCGTGGCTGGCGCGCCATCGTGAAGAGATTATTGAACCTGAACTTCTGATCGTCGATCCGCATCATCATTTATGGAACCACGACGGCAACGTTTATCTCTTGCCCGAATTGCTGGCCGATTGATCGAGTGGCCACAAAATTTGCGCGACGGTCTTTGAGGAGTGCGGCTCGATGTACCGCGCCGACGGACCCGTCGAGCTGCGTTCGCTGGGCGAGACCGAGTTCGTTACCGGCGTGGCCGCGATGAGCGCCAGTGGCGGCTTCGGACCGACGCGTGCCTGCGCGTCGATGGTCGGGAACGTCAATCTGCTGATCGGCTCGCGCGTCGAGCCGATCCTCGAGGCCCATCGCGCCGCCAGCGGCGGCCGCTTTCACGCGATCCGGTTTTCGACCGCGTGGGATGCGGATGAACGTGTACATAAGACCGTGCCGAGTCCCGGGATGCTGGCCGACACGCGCTTGCGCGACGGCTTCCAATTCCTGTCGCGCTTCAATCTTGCCTTCGACGCGTGGGTTTACCATCCGCAGTTGAACGAGGTCGCCGCGCTAGCCGCGAGTTTCCCGCAGACCCCGATCGTCCTGAACCATTTCGGCAGTCCGATTCTCGGCGGCCCCAACGCCGGTCGCACCGCCGAGGTCTTCACCGAATGGCGTGCCGGCATGACCGCGCTCGCCCGTCACGAAAATGTCCACGTCAAGCTGGGCGCGCTGCCGGTGCGGCGACCCGCGTCCGCGCGTCAGGCCGGCGCTCCGCCGCTCTCCTCGGAAGAGATCGCCGCGGCGTGGCGCCCGTTCTTCGACGTGTGCATCGAACAATTTGGCGCGCGTCGATGCATGTTCGATAGCAATTTCCCCGTGCAAAAGCGCTGGTGCAGCTATGCCGTGTGCTGGAACGCCTGCAAGCGTCTCGCGGCTGGCGCCTCCGCCGACGAAAAGTCCGCACTCTTCAGCGCGACCGCCGCGCGCGTCTATCGCGTTCCGATTGAGCTCGCCTGATCGGCGTCCGCCGTCGCGATCGCCTTGAAGTTGCGGTAAGATCGGCGCGCGCCGTCTATTCGTCGGTATCCTCGGACTCGCGGATCGCATCGAGGATGAAGAGCAACGCTTCTGTCCCGGTGATCTTGCCCATCAGGCTCACTTGCGAAAGCACTTTGAGCTCTTGCGGCTTGACGTTATGGCGATCGAGCAATGCACGATTGCGCGCGAAGGCCCCCCACATCTGCGGCTCGTCCCTTCGACGAGCGCTTGGCCGGCGCGCGCCCGCGGGTGAATTTGCTTCCGTCTCGGCCAGCTTGAAGAGCCGATTCTTGTCCAGTTCGAGAATGTGGGCGACGCGGCCCAGCAATTGAAACGATGGGCGGATCGAGCCGTCGGCCTCAAGCTGCGCCACGTGAGTAGCCTTCACGCCCAGCGAGAGCGCCAGCTCGCGCTGCGAAAGTCCCATTTCCTTGCGCTGATCTCTGAGGAGTTGTCCCAGGGTTCGCTGGTCGATCGCCGGCATCTGCCGGAAGACTTGAGTCTTGATCGTGACGGACTTATCGATAGTCCGACGCGCGCCGGTAACGTCGCGCGGCGCCGGCGCGTCGGCGTTCGCGACCGGCCTGTCGCGCACAACCGACTGCGTCAGCTTCGGCACGCCGCGCACTTCACTATCGGGAACTGCCCTTGCGATTTCCTGGATCGTCGGCACCTCGGAGGCCATGCTCCGCATCTTTTGCGAGTATTCGCGCAGCCGCGCGCTGTTCCCTGACGGATCTGCCCAGGAGATCGATTCGATCGCTTGCGCCGAGCAGGTGAGGGATTCGCGCAACGTCCTCAACTCGCGACACAATCCCTCGCGGTCATACCTGAACGCCTCAAGCGCCGCACATTCGAAGGCCTCGGGATGGGCGCCCGCCCATTTGCCCGCCGTCGCTGTAACCGACTCGATCACTTCGGCCGCGATCGACTCGCCCGCGATCGACGACGTATGGCCGGAGCTGTCAATCAGATGCAGCACCGGATCGACCAGGCTCGAGACGTCCCACGTCCCGTTGGTCCGCTCAAGCAGCACCCACAGATGCATCGTGACCCGGCGCAGCCTTAGCGGCTCAACGCTCGAGGCTTGCAGCAGATTGCGATCCTGTGGAATCAGCTCCACCTCTCCGAACGGAGTCCGAATGTTACCGACAACGCTTAGTTCCATCGCTATGCCCCGAGACGCCATTTGATACCCGCAAAAATCGGCCCGAATAACGTATACGATTGCAGGATTAAATCGGGACAAGGGAGAGCAATACCGATGCCGTCTGGGTTTTCGCTCGAAAGCTAATCCTTTTCTCATCTTTTTTTATCTGGTCTAACTTTTCGTGTCCGATTTTTGTTGCCCTAATGCAAATCCAAGCCGAGTTCTCTAACTGGGTTGTCGCACCAGTGAAACAATAATGGAGAATTTTCCGCCAATGGAGTCAATCGACCGGATTCTCGAAACTCAAACAAGGCGCGCACCGCATCGCGCGGCGAGCCCCCTCAGTACCGGGAGCGGAGGGTGTGCACTCCAGACCGGAGGCAATCTCGGCGCGCGCTCGGCCGCGAGTTTGCCCGCGGCGGCGGCTGGCGCTACCGTGCGATCATAGCCCGGAGGCTCTCATGTCCGAATGGTTCAAGCGCATCACTCCCGCGATGAAAGAGTTTATCGCGGAGCAGAAGGTCTTCTTCGTTGCGACCGCCCCGAGCGAGGGACGCATCAATCTGTCGCCCAAGGGCATGGACACGTTGCGCGTAGTCGATGAACACCGCGTGCTCTATCTCGACCTCACCGGCAGCGGCAACGAGACCGCGGCGCATCTGCTGGAGAACGGGCGCGTCACGATCATGTTCTGCTCGTTCGACAAGACCGCGCGCATCATGCGGCTATACGGCCGTGGCCGCGCGATCCATCCGCGCGACCACGAATGGCCCGACTACCTCGCGCTGTTCCCGGCGGAGCCGGGCGTGCGGCAGATCATGCAGATTGACGTCGCCACCGCGATGACCTCATGCGGCTATGGCGTACCGCGTCTCGAGGGTCTCGCCGAGCGCGATACCCTGCGCAAGTACTGGGAGAGCCGTGGCGGCGACGCCCCCGAGAAGTATCAGCGGGACCAGAACCTCGAAAGTATCGACGGCTTGCCGACCGGAATTTTCGCCGACCAGAGCCGCAGCGCAAAGTGAGTCGCGCGAAGCGACTATATTTTCCCGATTGATCATTGCGGCGCGGAGCTTCAGTCCAATTCTGCGGGCCGATAGAAGGTGGGCGCGACGCGGCCCAGGTGTTCGATTCCGTTTGAAGCTTCTAGTTTATTTTGATACTGATGAGTCTCGTTTATTGATCGCGTGCCCCAACAATCCCCCCGCGTGCCGCTGCCATCCAGGCCTGCTGCCGCCACGGCCAAGGAGTCTTTGCGATGAGTGAAGCTGAGAAAGTTCTGTCCACCAGCAACGGCGACGGGGGGCTCGATTTCGACCCCGACATGCTGCGCGCCAAGTATCAGGAGGAGCGCGACCGGCGCGTGCGCTCCGATCACAACGATCAGTACGTCGAGGTGCAGGGCGATTTCAGCCGTTATGTCGACGATCCCTACGTTGACCCGGGCTTTACCCGCGCACCGCTGCACGACGATGTGGATGTACTGATAATCGGAGGCGGCTTCGGCGGCCTGTTGGCCGCCGCGCGTTTGCGCGAGGCCGGCATCGACAACCTCCGGATTATTGAAAAGGGCGGCGACTTTGGCGGAACCTGGTACTGGAACCGTTACCCCGGCGCGCAATGTGATATCGAGGCCTACATCTATTTGCCGCTGCTCGAAGAGACCGGCTACATCCCAAAGGAAAAGTATTCCTACGCGCCGGAGATCAAAGCCCACGCGCAGCGTATCGGCAAACACTTCGATCTCTATCGGCACGCCTGCTTCCAGACCCAGATCAAAGCGATAACCTGGAAAGAGGACGAGTTGCGATGGATCGTCACCACCGACCGTGACGACCGCTTCAGCGCGCGCTACGTGGTCATGTCGAACGGGCCGTTGAACCGGCCGAAGCTGCCCGGAATCCCCGGCATCGACAGTTTCAAAGGCCATACCTTCCATACCAGCCGCTGGGACTACGCATACACCGGCGGCGATACCGGCGGAAATCTGCACAAGCTGGCCGACAAGCGGGTGGCGATAATTGGCACCGGTGCGACCGCCGTGCAATGCGTGCCGTACCTCGCCAAGGACGCGCAGCAGCTCTACGTCTTCCAGCGCACGCCGTCGTCAGTCGATGTGCGCGGGAACCGTCCGACCGATCCGGAATGGGTCAAGACGCTGACCCCTGGCTGGCAGAAGCGGCGAATGGACAACTTCAACATCCTGATCGCCGGCGGCCATCAGGAGGAAGACCTCGTCAGCGACGGATGGACCGACATCTTCCGCAATCTGGGCGGACTGCTCCCCTCCAAGGCGAATGCGGAATTAACGCCCGAAGAGCGCGGGCAGATGATGGAGATCGCGGATTTCAAGAAGATGAACCAGGTCCGCGCGCGAGTCGACGCGATCGTCAAGGACAAAAAGACCGCGGAGGCGCTGAAGCCGTGGTACCGCCAGTTCTGCAAGCGCCCCACTTTCAATGACGAGTATCTGCCGGCGTTCAATCGTCCCAACGTCACGCTGGTTGACACCAAGGGCCGTGGCGTCGAGCGCATCACCGAGAAGGGGCTAGTGGTCGACGGCGTCGAGTACGAAGTGGACTGCATTATCTTCGGCACCGGATTTGAAGTGGGTACCGCCTATACCCGGCGCGCCGGCTTCGAGGTTTACGGGCGCGACGGCAAGACTCTGACCGAACACTGGGCTTCGGGTCTCAAGACACTGCACGGCTTTTACAGCTCCGGTTTCCCGAACTGCTTCCACATGGGAATTCTGCAGAACGGCTTGACGGCGAACTTTCCGCACATGCTCGAGGAGCAGGCACGGCACATCACGGAAGTAATCGAGCAATCGAAATCGCAAGAGGCGCGGAGCATCGAACCCACGGTCGAGGCCGAATCCGAGTGGGTATCGATAATTCACGAGAAGCGGGCGATCGGTGAAAGGTTCCTGCGCGAATGTACTCCCGGATACTACAACAATGAAGGTGGCTCACTCGAAGGCGGCGGGTTTTTGGGTGAGCAATACGGCGGCGGACCGATCGAGTTCCACGATATCATCCGCAAGTGGCGCTCGGACGGACAGATGAAGGGTCTGCTGGTAAAATAACCGCTTGGCGCGAGCCGGCGCGTGACAATACGCGGCGCCGGCTCGCGCAATAACGCATCGCCCACCCGCGGCAACGTCCGCTTTCAATATCCAATCGACATAGATCCGATCGTGTTGGCTGCAACCACGCAGTCCCAACCACTCGCTAACAATCTCTGCGCAAATGCGATTAGTACACGTCGCGGCGGATCGATTACTCAGTCAGCCAATTCAGGAATTTCCACCAGGATTAAAATGGGATACGGCCAGTCAAGATCGCGGCGTGATTGTACATCGGATTTCTCGTAACCGCGACCTGATAGCCAAATCCGAACGTGAGCCCCAAGCGCTCGTGGATCGGAATCCGCCCGACCAGTATCCCCGGCGTGAGGAAAACCTGGCTCTGGCCTTCGCGTTCGCCATTGGGCCACCAGGTATAGTTCACTTCAAACTCCGGCCAGAAATAATGCAAGACCCGGTATTGCAAAGTGGTATTCCATGCGACCGGCATGCCCAGGCGCTGGAGACCACCGTCCGGCAGTGAAATTCCAGCGGTGGACTGGATATCGAAGTCGCCAAAGCCCTTGCCGCCCGCGATGGTCGGCGTAAAGACCCCGTGGCGGTTGCTGTTGCCGTCATCGCCCGTCGGAGCGCTGAAGCCCATGAACGCGGTCAGAATATAGTTGCCGTTCTCTTCATTGGCCGACAGGATGCGATACTTGACCAGGAAAGTCTCATCGGCCCATCCGTCGGTAGCCGCGTCGCGGCCGTGCTTGATCGCGCCGTTGTGGGCGACCCAGTTGGGCACGCCGAGAATGATTTCGATGTTCTGAAACGGGATTAGCTCGAGCCCCTTGCCGTTGCCAAAATTATCCGTGGCGACGCCTTTTCGATTCGCCTGCCACGACTGATCATAGCGGTACTCCTCCTCCAGACGCGGCGTCACCGTGACCACCGGAGTGACCCAATGGGGCTGCTCGCTCTGGATTTGGGTCACGCGCGGGAACCAATCGGCAAAGTAATTCACGATCGCCGAGCCGAAAGAGGTGCCGCCCGAAGCCGTGGTCTGCGCGCGGCACGGCGCCGCACCCAGGCCGAGCGCGAGTATCGCGACCGGCAGCGAACTGAAGATTAAAGTACGTGAGTTGGACGAAATCATGACGGAGCATAATGCCATTTTGATTGGCATAAAGCAAGTATCATGGCAGAACGAAAGCGACCCCGGCCTTTGTTGGTGAGGACCGATCGCCGGCGCATTATTCCAAGCGTAAATTACGCGACCCCCGGCGCCCCCGAATCGTCCGGTGGGGCCGGCTGAATCGTCAAAAGCTCCGACGCGCCGAAAACCCGCGATCGGCTTCGCTACTGTCGCGAGTCTGAAGGCGGTCGGCTATACTTTCGATACCGACACGCTGGACAAGGTCACCGCGCTGTGGTCAAGGATCTGCAGGATGGGATCGTGACGCTCGAAGAGGCGCTGGACGGCGGACACGGCCATAGCAAGCTCGATCACGCGAAGCATCTGTGCGAAGCGGTGCTGCCCGCGATGGGTGCCGTGCGCAAGACCGCCGACACGCTCGAGGGGATTATCGCCGATGACTTGTGGCCCTTGGCCACGTATCAGGAGATGCTCTTTTCATGTGAGTATGTAAGTACGATCGACGATTAAGACTGCCCTGACTTCGGCGCAGCGGCTCGAACCGCTGCGCCGAAGCGCTTTTATCAACGATCTCGGGCCGACGGGGCTTTCGATCTCACCACATCCGAGTCCGCCGGGCGCGGCGTCCCACTGTGACGCCGCGCCGCCTGATCCAGCTTATCCAGGCGTCATCGACATGTAGCCGGTATGGAAAGTGCGCGACTTGAACTTCCAGCCGTCGCCGACCTTTACATACTCGTCGTCGTAATAGCCAGTACCGACCCATTCCATGTTCTTTCTGAGGTTGCGCAACTCGACATAGCAGCGCCCGGTCGCGCTGCCGCCGCCCGCCAGATCGATCACATGATTATGGATATAAGGCCGCGGCGTCAGATCGCCTCCGGTGAGTCCGTTGTAGAGCTTAAGCAACGCGTCGCGGCCGCTCGCGCGATGCTCGCGCTTGAAGCCCTTGGTGATGAACTCGCCGTCGCTCGCGAACAGATCGACGATTCCGGTCATGTCGTCGCGCCATACACAGTCGCAGTATTTGAGCGGCAGCTCGCGAATCCCTTCGCGATCGGCCAGCTCGGTCACGATTTGCTCGGTGGTTTTCGCCATGGCCCGTCCCTCCCTGATAGCTCGATCGCCGGGCGTAGCGCCTCGCCGCGCGTTAGCCTGAGCGTCTCGCGAAATCCTTAGCATCGAACGGCGCTCGCGTGAAAGCGCTCGACCGGCGGGTTCGCGCCGGACTTCGCATCTAATCCTGGCAGCTAATCCGCGCGGCCAATCCTCGCATCTGAGTTCCACCAGTGGTAAGTCTCCAGCGAGTTAATCGGGTTATGCTCGAGGAGGCGTGTGATGGCAGGAGCAAGCGCAATCTCAATTCATCCGTCGGTCGACCACGGCATCATGCCGGCCGCCAAGGATTTTGCCGGCGGCACGCTGGTCTGCAAATGCGCGCAGAGTCCGGTCAAAGTCGCGGTCAAATCACAATCCGCCTACAATCATGCGTGCGGCTGCACCAAGTGCTGGAAGCCGGCCGGTGCGCTCTTTGCGGTCGTGGCGGTGGTGCCACGCGACAAGTTGTCGGTGACCGAGAATGCCGCCAAGCTCGCGATCGTCGACCCCAATGCGGCGATTGGGCGCTACGCCTGCAAGGGCTGCGGCGTCCATATGTACGGCCGGATCGAGAACGCCAAACATCCTTTCTACGGCTTCGATTTCATTCATACGGAACTGTCGCCCGAAGCGGGATGGTCGCCGCCAGGCTTCGCGGCGTTCGTCTCCTCGATCATCGAGTCTGGCGCCAGCCCGGCGAATCAGGACGCGGTTCGCGGCCGCTTGCGTGAGCTCGGCCTCGAGCCCTACGACTGTCTCTCGCCGCCGCTGATGGACGCGATCGCCACGCATATCGCCAAAGCCTCGGGCGTGCTGAAGGCGTGAGCGGAGCACTCCGCGCATCGCTCGCGAATGGGTACGGCGGCGCGCGCGACCGCGCAGGAGGCTCGCGGGATTCCCGGGTTATCACGTCAATCGGAACGTAACCGGAAAGCGGTTCGGAGCACGCCAATGGACAGCGCGGGACAAATCGACAGGTCCGGAGAACTCGAGATGCTGCGCGAGGCTGTCGCGATCGCCGGCCTCGGCGCGCGCAATATCGATCTTCCGCAGGACCACCAACTGATTATTGGCGCGATGCGCTTTCACTACCTAGACTGGGGCGGCAACGGTCATCCGATCGTCTTCCTGCACGGCGGCGGTCTGAACGCCCATACTTGGGACGTCGTCGCGCTGATGCTGCGCGAGCGCTATCGCTGTATCGCGCTCGACCAGCGTGGGCATGGCGATAGCGAATGGTCGCCGGCGATCGATTACGGCGTTGAGACCCAGGTGCGGGACGTCGAGGGCTTCATCGATGCGCTCAAGCTCGAACGGCCGGTGCTGGTCGGCCAATCGATGGGCGGACTGAACTCAATGGCCTACGCGGTGCGGCGCGGCGATCGGCTCAAAGGGCTGGTGGTAGTCGATGTGGGCCCGGAGATCGAGGTCGCCGGCGCGCAACGGATTCGCGAATTCGCGAGCACCCCGGAACTCGGATCGCCCGCGGAGTTCCTCGAGCGCGCGAGCAAGTTCAATCCCTTGCGCAATCCAGCGGTGCTGCGGCGCAGCCTCTTCTACAATCTCCGTCAGTTGCCGAATGGAAAATTCTCCCTCAAGCACGACCAACGCCGCGCCTCCGAAGAGGCCTGGCGCATCAGCACTGCGCAGCGCGAGCGCTTGGGCCGTGAGGTGACGAAGATCAGTTGCCCGACGCTGATCGTGCGCGGTGCACTCAGCGATGTCCTGAGCGATCAGGCGGCCGGGAAATTTGCCCAATCGTTGCCGCGTGCGCGATGGGTGCTGGTTGAACAGGCTGGCCACAATGTTCAGGGCGATAATCCGCGCGGCCTGCTCGACGTGCTGCTTCCGTTCCTTAAGGAAATCGGCGTCGCCGACGGACGTTGAACGCAATGGCTTCGCGCGACGCTCTCGACGATGGGGGCGTTCACGATCGCGATGCCACCGCCGCGTCGCGTAGCCGATCGGCCCCGCAGCCGACTTGGCATCGAGTGCCGAAGTGAAACAGGGCCGGCGCGCCGCCGACCCTGTTCGAGCTACGCGTCTCTCAAATCACGCGCGTCTCTCAAAAAGTTACGCGTCTTGGGCGTCGATCAGCACGGCAGCGATCAACGCCGGCTCCTTGCCCTTGTTGACCCATGCGTGATTGGTCCCGCGCTGCACCACGACGTCGAACGGCTTGAGATCGACTTCGCCCTTGTCGAGCAGCAGCGTGACCTCACCCGCGAGCAGCACGATGTAATCGATGGTGCGAGTCTTGTGCATGCCCGGATGGCGGCTGGTATCGGCGCGGCAATGAGCGGCATCCATTTGCGCGAACATCTTTGCGGTCTGCCGCTCGCGCTCCTCGCGCGAGACCTTGGGATCTTCGGGCGGGATGGCCGCGAAGCGAAAGATACTTCCGCCCGGCGGTGGCTCAAGTTTGCGCACCTGCAGGCCCGCGTCGCCCGGGCGCGTGTTGTCGACCGGCGTGGTATCGGTCATCCAGTAGGCGCCAAAGGGCGTCGGCGGTGCGTCGATAACAACGACGGATTTTCCCTCGGCGTCATGGCCAGTAATGATTCGGCGTGGTTGATGTGCCATTGGCAGGCTCCCCGCGGATTTGATTTCAGACAAGCGGATACTCGCGCGTTTCCGCTGAAATGGGAAATGGAAGGCCGCGCACGGGTCCGGCGCGCGCCGCTCCGGCGGTCCGACCGCGCGCCGGAACTCCGCCCGCCAATCGCGATCTCAGCGCATCCGTTCGAGCACCAGCACCGGAATGTGTCGCGTAGTTTTCTTTTGATACTCGTTGAAGATCGGAAGCTGGTCCGCCTGCTGTTTGAACAGCCGATCGCGTTCGGCGCCGGCGGCGACGCTTACCCGGGCCTGGTACTTTTCGCTGCCCAATTCGACCGCGACCACCGGATGAGCGACCATGTTGTGATACCACGAGGGGTTATGCGGCGCTCCCGCATACGACGCGATCACCACGATCCGGTCGCCGTCGAGGCTGTAGGCGAGCGGGAGCGTAATCGTGCGGCCGCTCTTCGCGCCAGTCATCGTGACCAGCAGGAGCGGTATGTTCTCCATCTGTCCGCCGACCTTGCCACCGTTGGCGCGGAAATCCGTGATGACGCGCTGGTTGAATTCCTTCATATCGGGCATCTTCGTTCTCCCTTTTCAGCCGCCGCCGCGAGCGGGCAACCGTGTAATTCTCACGGCTCGCCGCATAATCTCACCGCGCGATATTTTTTACCAGACAACGCCAGGACGTGTCCGCGCGATCAGTTCGTCATTCTGAATGAATGAAACCCGCGCGAACCGGTTGAATGTTGACCGTCACATGGTTGAGAATCGCGGCAGTCCAAATGCGAGGCGGAGCAGCGAACGAAATGGACGACGGCGCGCCCGTGCAGATGCTCGACGGATACAAGGTCCTCGACTTTACCCAGGCGGTCGCCGGTCCGACGGCCACCTTGATGCTCGCCGAAATGGGCGCCGAGGTAATCAAGGTCGAGTTGGCGCCCAACGGCGACCCGACCCGCACGATGCCGCTGGTCAAGAACGGGCGCAGCGGTTACTTCGTCCAGCACAATCGCGGCAAGAAAGGCATCTGCGTCGACGTGAAGAACCCGGAGGGCCTGGCGCTGATCAAGCGCTTGATACCGCAGGTCGACGTGCTGATGGAGAATTTCGCTCCCGGCGTGATCGGCCGCCTTGGCCTCGATTACGCGACCGTCAAGGCCTTGAATCCGCAAATCGTCATGTGTTCGCTTTCGGCCTTTGGCCAGACCGGTCCGCTCGCCAATGAGCCGGGCTTCGACACCCTGGGCGCGGCCTATGCCGGCATCACCTCGATGGGCGGCGAGGCCGACGGGTCGCCTTATGTACCGCAAGCGGCGATCGGCGACGTCAGCACCGGCGCTCACGCCGCACTGGGCATTTGCGCCGCGCTGCTTTATCGCGGACGCACGGGCCGCGGCCAGTACCTCGACGTCTCGCTGCTCGATACCTATTTCCATTACCATGAGATCAGCGTGCAGATGCATAGTCTGAGCGGCGGCGAAATCAAACCATTCCGCGCCGGCCGGCATTCGTTCTATCTGGCTCCGGTCGGGATCTTCAAGGGCCGGGACAAATATATAGTCATTATGTGCGCGCTGGACCATCAGTGGCTAACGCTGTGCGAAGTGATGGGCCAGCCGGAGCTGGCGAAGGATCGCCGCTTTGCGACGCGCGACGAGCGGATTCGGAACCTGCCGGCGCTGATTGAGGTAATCGAGGCGTGGCTGCGCTCGATGCCGAGCGACGAGGCCGCGATGGATGCAATGCGCGCACGCCGCGTGCCGATGGCGCCGGTGTTAACGGTCGCTGAAGCCGTGAAGCATCCGCATCTGCGCGAGCGTGGCACCGTGCGCAAGGTCCGCGATCGCAAACTGGGCGATTTCGAACTGCCCGGCTTCGCGATCCGCTTTTCGGATTTTCCGTGCCCGCTTGAATTGGAGGCGCCGTTCCTGGGCGAACATAACGAGGAGGTTTTTGCGCGGTACCTCGGCTTCGACGCCGGCCAGGTCAGGCAACTCGAGCACCGGGGAATCGTGCGCAAGGAGTGACGGCCGACGTTTCTACACCAATACTCTGCTGGCCGCGCGGCGCTATCTGTTTTCGCTTTAGCCAGATCCCTGTGAAAAAGGGCTGGATGTCAAATCTCACTTAGTCTCGGACGCTACAGTCGCTTTGTCCACTGGTCGCCACGTCTCATCCGGATCGTATGCCGTCATCGCGCTGGCGATCTGAGCGGTGCCGGGACCCAGATCGTTTTGGTAAACCTGGCCGGTTTGATTCGCCATGAAGGTCATTACTCCGGTATTGCGATAGCTAATCGGATACGCCAGGACCGCAAATCCTTCGGTCAACTTGCCATTTACAATATAGCTCTGTGCGCCGCCCGGTGCATCGGATCCTTGACTGGTCAGCAGCCGGTAAACATAGCCGTGGAACGGATGAGGTTCGCCGGTTGCATGAAGCTGGTAGCCATCGATAGCCGCCTGAGCCACCAGAGGACCAAGCGGACTCTGCGGCGGCTGCGCGCCAGGCTTAACCTGCCAGTACAATCCGTCCTGCGTTCCCGGGGTGCTATGGAACTTCTGCGCGTACTGATGCACCGTTGCGCCGTCATGCAGCGCGTTGTAGTAGTCGCGCTGCGCCTCGACGATCGCGCCGCAGACCTTGATCACATTCAGCTCATCCGCGCCGATCCGCCGATAGAGAATCTCCTGCTTGCCATAGTCAGTGTCGAAGTACCATTGCGATCCATTTTTGCGCAGCGGAATAGGAGTCGGCCAGTTGTTGGGACCAATATAGAGGAAGGTCCGTCCGTCGCTGGCAGCGGCATACTGATGCGACGCGCGATAGTTCGCGGTAAAGGTATCCTGTTTATTCCGGTCGGACACCGGATCGCCGGAGGAAATCAGGTCCTTGCCCGATGGACCCAGAATCGCCAGTATCGCCGCCTCGTCGTGATTCTGTATCGCCGTGGCAAAAGCATCAGTTGCCTTTGTTAGCGAACCGAATGTCCGCTGGCCCGGCGCTTGTGCCCGCGCCGCGGGTACACCGCAGAACAACAGTACGATGCAAATCCCCAACGCCTGCGCAGCTTTCCAGCCACGCATGTTCCGTCGACTACACGCGATTCGTTGCGACATTGCTTTATCCCGCCATTGACGCTTACCGGCCATGACCGCCACCGTGTCCGCCCCCACCGTGTCCGCCCCCACCGTGTCCGCCCCCACCGTGTCCGCCGCCATCATGTCCGCCGCCGAATCCTCCGCCATGTCCTCCCCCTCCAAAATGTCCGCCACCGAATCCGTGTTCGCCGCCGCCGCCGAATCCGTGGCCATAGCTGGCCCGGCCGCGCGCGCCCGCGTCCCAGGCTTCATGCGCTGGCGCATAGCCGCCGAACAGCCCGGGCTCCTGGTAGCCACCGTAGCCTCGATAGTTATCATCAGAGTAGTAGTTGTTGGAGTAGCCCGAGCCATACCCGCCCCAGCCACCCGGATATCCACCTCCATAACCACCGGGATATCCTCCTCCATAGCCACCCGGATACCCTCCTCCATAACCACCGCCGCCAAAACAGCCGGTCAGCATAGTTACCAGGAGCAGCACCACACATACTTTCAGATTTCTACTAAAGGCAGATCCGGTATTCATTTTGATTCGGTCGCCGTTCGCGATATCCATTAAGCTTCGCCAATCCGTTTTAGTCACTTACGATTTCTGCCGCCAGCGGCCGGCGCGGATATCGACCTGATAAGCCAATCCGATACGCTCTAAGCAACGCGCTTGCGAGCTGCTCTGATCGTATACTTGGCGTGCGATTCCCGCCACAAGACTAAGGGTTGAGTCGTTACCTGGAGAACATCTAAACGCGCGCGAACGGTCAAGATCGCTCCAGTTGCCGTAGTTCAAACCTCACAATTGCCGGCGCTTGCCGTCAAACGAACTTTATCCAAAATAGCTTGACGGGCTGAACCATTTCAAAGGTCTTGAGACCTTGAACTGGTCAGTGAGGCACGCGCGGATTACTCGTTTTGAATTCGAGGGCGACTTCGTTCATGGTCCTGAAGGTTACGCCGCTGCGCTTGCGTATGTGGTCGATCAATCGTTCGAGCATGAGCAGCCGATGGCCTCGGCCGATGCACTGCGGATGCATTGTGAGGATGTAGACACCTTCACCCTGGCGGTCATATAGGTAGTCGAAATCGCCGACCCAGATTTCATACATCTGCGAGGGAGCGGCGAATCCCGGAAGAGTGCCGTTGCGCGTCATCACGAACTCGAATGCCGGGAAATCATCGAGTCCCCACGTGATTGGCAGCTCGAGCAGATCGGTTTCGCGGCCCCATACGAAAGGTCCATCGGCGGGCGCCTGATCGCCGACGCGGCAATAGTAGGGCGAGAAGTCGTTGCCCATCAGGCTGCTGTCGTACAGAAAATTGCGATCGACGAGGCAGTTGAGCGTTGCCGGGGTCAGGTCCGCCGCAGGCGATCGATAGCCGACCGGTTCCTGACCGGTAACGCGTTTGAGCGCCGCGGCGGCGCGATCGAAATCGAGTATTTCGTCCGCGGGCGTTTTCGCCCGTTCATGGAAATATCCGTGATGGCCTATCTCATGGCCGTCTTCGGCGATTTTTGCGACGGTCGCCGGAAAGGCGTCGGCGGTGTGGCCGGGTACGAACCAGGTCGAGCGGATATCCCAATCATGCAACAGGCGCAGCAACCGTTCGGCTCCGACGCGACCGAACTCACCGCGCGAAATCGCGCTCATCGACTTCGATCGGAAAGTCCCGAGCCATAGCGACATCGCGTCGAAATCGAAAGTCAGACAGACCGAGATTTTCTTTTCCATAATCGAAACCATGCTTCAGATTCTTGATCGACGATCGCCGCGTGGCGCGTTCCGGATCGCGAGTTCAAAAGCCTGCTGGGCGTGGACAGCCACCGACCATCGCCAGCAGGCGCTTGGCCACATCGAGGGTCGTGCGATCTTCCAGGTAAGGTCCGACAATCTGGATGCCTACCGGCAATCCATTACTCACACGTCCGATCGGGATTACTGTCGCCGGCAGATAGCATGCGCCCGCCGGAGCCATCCAGGTCAGCAAATCGAAATAGGGCCGATGCTCATCGCCAACCTGCGCCGTTCGGCCGGCAATCGGCACCGCGTGATCGTGCGCAATCGCCGGACAGGGCATCACCGGCATCAGCATGACGTCCCATTGGGTAAAGAACTCTTCCCAGCATTTGCGCATCTGCAAGCGCCGTTCATTATAACTCAGCCATTCGCGATGCCGCATCGCCATCAGTTGCCGGGTAATGGCGGCGGGCGCGTCGCCGGGGGTGTTTGCATATTCCTCGAGTCGGTCGCGGGTTACTCCGCCCGCAAGCGCGGCCTGCAGCAGAGCCGCGAACGTATCCCTGACCTTTTCCAGCGAAAATTCCGGTCGCGCGTTACGGTCGACTCTGGCGCCGCCGGCCTCGAGCGTTGCGGCCGCTTTTTCCATCAGCGCGCGCACTTCCGGTTCCAGACGACAGGCAGGATCGTCCAGCCACGCGGCCACGCGATACTCTCCGAGTACGGCGCGGCGCACCGGTGGCAATTCCAGCCGCCACGCCGGATGTTCCCAGCGATTGGGGCCAGCCAGAATACTCAGTGCAAGTTCGAGGTCCTCCACGCTGCGCGCCATCGGCCCCGCTACCGCCAGATCGGAAAGAGTTAATGTACCTGGAGGTCCGGGGATCTGTCCGTGCGCCGGCACGATGCCGTAGCTGGGTTTGTGGCCGGCCACGCCGGACATATGAGAGGGCAGACGAATCGAGCCACCGATGTCGCTGCCGAGTTCCAGCGGCGTAAACCCGCACGCCAGGGCCGCCGCCGATCCGCCGGACGAACCGCCCGGAGTGCGCGACCGATCGTAAGGATTATTAGTGGTACCGAAAACCTCGTTGTAGCTTTGCAGATCGCCCGCATAGATTGGGAGATTGGTCTTCCCGAAAATAATCGCTCCCGCTTCGCGCAGGCGTGCGACCGGCCACGCGTCTTCCTGCGGGATGAATTCGGCTAGCTCCGGAGCCCCCGAAGTCGTTCGCATGCCGGCGGTCTGAAAGGAATCCTTGACCGTCATCGGCACACCGTGAAGCGGCCCGCTGATTTCACCGCGCGCCCGGGCGGCATCGGCGGCGTCGGCATCCTTGCGGGCGCGCTCGGCGTCGACCGTCACGACGCTATTGATCGGTTTATCGAGCCTTGCGATGCGCGCGAGGAAGTAGTCCAAAACCTCGCGGCTGGAGGCCTCGCCTTGGCGAATTTTTTCCGCGATCGCGATCGCGCTGGAATAGGCATATTCGGGCATTGTGTCTCTCCCTCTTGAAGTGTGGCACCCTTGGTGTGGCCCGACTTTACTCGCGCTCATGAGTGAAGTCTGGAGTTGATGTTTTGCTCATCGAGGGGCGGTTGTGCAAGGGTTCGCGCGATGGTTCGATCAGCTTGCCGCGATGCTCGCCCGGGAGCTTGCGCCCAGCTCACGAAAATTCCGCACCGCCCTGCGCATGACCACGATCGCCACGGTCGGCGCTGCCCTGGTCGCGATCTGTCACGTCAACAACCAGCTCGGCACTTACATCGTGTGGCTGCTGGTGGGCGCGGGACCGATGATGGCTCCTCGCAAGGCGATCACTTTTCTGATCGCGGAGGCGATCGCGCTTTCGGTTTCAATCGTAGTAGCGGGGATTTTGGTGGAAACGCCGTGGCTGATTCTGCCGTTTCTTTTCGCGTCGATGTCGCTCATCACCTATGTGGGGGCGACGCGCAATTTCGGTTCCGCACTTCTCCTGATTCAGGTGGTCTGCCTCGATACTTTCTACACCGTCGTGTTTGCGCCTGACCAAATCGGCTGGGGCGCGGCGGGCGCGTTCGGCGGGAGCGTAATCGCCTTCGGCTTGATCGTACTATTCGACAACTGGCTGTGGCCCGACCGCGGCGAAGAGCTCCTGCTGGAATCGCTGGGCGCCAGCGTCGCTCGCGATCGCTCGCGGCTGCTCGAGGCGGCGAATTTTTATCTTGATCCCCAAAGCGCACCGCGGCCGCCGCTGCCACCGCCGACTTCGGATCTTCCCACCCACGTTGCGCTTTTGCATCGCGCCGGCGCCGAGGGGGTGTCCGCGCATCGCCGGGCGATCCTCCTGGCGGCGATCACGCGCGTGGCGCGCATCGGTCTCGAAGCGGATCGCCTGATCTTCGCGGCACGCCAGAACGTTCCAGGAGAGATTCGCGTCATGGTGCGGCCCGAAATTAAAGCGACGGTGGCGGCGATCGCGGAAGTTCTGGACGAAATCGCCCACGAACTGCCCGCGCATATCGCCGTCGGCGCCGACCAGCCGCCTCCGGCCTCGCGGACCCGCGTGCGATCGATGCTGGAAAATCTCGGCGCCCGCATCCTTCAGGTCAGACCATCATATATTGGCAAGGCGAGTGCCGCGGAGCTCGAGAATTTCGCGGACTTCACCGATTCACTGGCCGCCCTGACCGGACATCTCGAGCGCCTGCTCGACGAGCCTCCGCAGCCGCCCGCCGCGGCGCCGGCGAATGGTGCGGCGCCGCGGACGACCGACGCTCCGGATCCCGCGCTGGTCCGCTTTTCCCTGAAGGTCGGGGCCTGCGTAGTGGTCGGTTACGCGCTGGGCCTGCTCACGCAGCGAGCCGATCTATCTACCATTCTGACGACCGTGCTGATAACCGCGCTGCCGACCTACGGCGCCGCCCTGCGCAAGATGGTTCTGCGGATCGTCGGAGCGATCATCGGCGGAGCGGTTTCTCTTTTGGCCATCATCATCGTCACGCCCAACGTCGAATCTCTTTCGGCTTATCTGCTCGCTGTCTTCATCGTCTTCTATGTCTCCGCGTACACATCTCTCGCCAGCGGACGCGTTGCGTATGCGGGGAAGCAGATCGGGACGACGTTCGCGCTGGTTTTCGCGGGCTTGAGCCCCGCACTCGACGTCTATGAGCCGCTATGGCGTACCTGGGGAATTTTGCTTGGCACGCTGGTCGTAGCCATCGTCACTTTCGTGTTGTGGCCGGAATACGCCGGTGATTCCCTGTTGCCGAGGCTGCGTAAAGTTATTCGCGACACGATTTCGATTGTCCCTGGCGGTTCCGCTGCGAATACTGAGAATGATATCCAGCAGGCTAACTCGGGAACCATGCGCGCGCTCGCCGAAATCCTGGAGGTCGCGGATGATGCGCAAGTGGAGGGTCGCAGCAGCACGGTCAATCACCGCGCGATCGTCGAAGCGGCGGGAACGCTCCGGCGCATCGCGAACCGGCTGGCGTCAATAGCGACCGCGCGCATCGTCACTCCCGTGCCGCAACTTGACCCGGTGACCGAATCTGCGCGCGCGGCGGTGCTCGACGCGATTCGCCGGCACCTTCAATCCTGGCTCGACTTCTTCGGCAGCGCTGGCAGCCTGAGCGCCCCGGCCGCTCAGGCAATTGCGCAAGCACACTTATCCGATGAATTGGCAATGCCTATCGGGCAGTTCAGCTCGCGACTGGAGGAGCGAGAGTTCGCCCGGACCGAATCGTGGACGCTCGAGCAGCGGCGTGCCGTCCTTGCGGAATTGCACTCGATGCGGCGTGTCGAATACTTAATCTCCGAGTTGAATCGATGGCTCGCACGAATTCCAGGCCCAGCGTCGAACCTCGCGCGCTAAACGGCGATGCGAACGGCGAACGACCTCTTCGTGTGCGCTGATCTGGAGTACTCAGGCGGTAGTAATCGCGTAAAGCATTCCGCGCCGGTACGCTATACCGACGCACTCGGGAAGCTCTCCATAAGTGTTTCGGTTCGGGTATAAATAGTTAGTTGGGTCAGCGGGTGTGGAGGAGAGGAGATGGGTAATCAGCGGACGTTTGCATCGCTGGCGTGGAGCGGGAAGGGCAACGTCACGCGGCGCGAGTGGTTTCTGGCTAGATGGGTGCCGTGATTCCGTGGGCGCGGCTGATCGCGCTGATCAACCCGCACTACCCCAAGGCGGGACAGGGCCTTTTGCGTGACTTTGCCTCAAACCCGCGACAGGTTTTTGTGAGTGTTTTTTTACCGCTTTCATCGATTCTTGAAAGCCTTGGTCTGATCGGCCAAAAGTGGTAAATTCGAAAAAGGTCCAGCTTCCCTGACGTTTTGATCGGGGCATTCGCTCACTGACGCAAGTGGCGGGAAACTTGCGTGTCTGGGTTCTTGCGCCAGGGAATGCGCCAGAGGTTGCGGGACCTGGATCCCGTAATTCCTCAGACCCAACGAAGGAGGAATTCAGAAATGAAGGACATGAAAGACACGACGAACGCTATGGCGTCGGCGGCGGCCGATACATTCGAAAAGGCCACGGACATCGGTCGTGACGCGATCGACAGAGGCGTTGAAGGAGCGCGCGATTACGCTGCAAAAGGCATGGACTATGCGGACGAGATTTCCGGCAGTCTTACCGAATTCGCCCAGAGCCAGCCATGGATCGCGCTCGCCGGAGCATTTGTAATTGGCTACTTTGCGGCGCACGCACTGAGAAAGTTTTCGTGGTAGTCAAATGAGCTCAGTTAACAGATCGCAATACGTGTCACCCGATCTCGACCAGGTAAGAAGGTATACACGGCGGAGACCGCTTCGCGCGATGACATTATCGGCGGGAGCAGGCTTCGTGTTCGGTGGCGGCTTGCGCAGCCGTCTCGGCCTCGCGCTGGGAATGGTGATTGGACGCACGTTGGCCGGCACAGTAGTTGTCAACGCGATCGAGGGCTTCTCCGACCAAAATGGAAGACGACATCGACACCATAAGAATAAAAAACGAGCTGAATGAAGCGCGGCAGAGCCTCCATCAGACCGTCGCCAAGGTCAATCAGAAAGTTGCATCCCAGTTTCAGCCTTTGCATCTGGTGGAGCAACACCTGCCGTTAGCCGCATTTATCGCTGGCGCGTTGGGTTTCGCAATAGGCAATCGCGGCGTGCGGTCCAGCCGAAGAGGTCTGGCGGGAATAGCTACTCTAGTTCTCGGCGGAGTGCTTGGAGCAACGCTGAATGAGGCATTCAAAAATGGCCGAGATCGCTACAAAACAACCAAGTAGTGCGGGACTGCCAAACGGATCTTCCCGGGGCGACGCGGAATGGGCAACGTTGCTGGGCCGTATGCTCGAGGACGTATCGCGCCTCATCGAACTGGAATTGAAGCTCCTTGAAGCCCGACTTGGTCGTTCGATGATTGCGATGACCGATCGCGCAATTGCTGGTCTGATACTTCTCTATGCCGGGGTGATTGGCGGGTCTTGTCTACTGGCTGCCCTTATCCTCTTGCTCCATGAACGGATGGCGTGGTGGCAATGTTCCGCGATCGCCGGGATTATCACGCTGGTGGGCGGGCTCGCAGTATATGCCTTCATCAAGGGGTCGCCGGCGCATGAGTCCTAGATCGTTCCGCGGGCTCTGTTGACAGCTCGTATCGATGGCTTTAGATTTTCCAGGCGCGTCCTGGATTAAAGCGCATGTGGCCGTTGCCAAACACCGAACAGGATAATATCGCTGCCTTACTGGCGGCTATTGAGTCGAACACTTTGAAACTATGCGGCAGGCGAAGGATGGACGGCAGTTGAATATCTCGCTCACCGTCTCGCCGGTCATAGATGGTAGCCTTGCTTTGCTCTTCCAACAAACCGGCCGCAGCCGTGCGTCTCGAACAGTTGTGGAACGATCTGGCGATGGCGTATCGATTTTCGTTGTGTTGTGCGTATCCCTGAGCTGTCTGAACAATCAGGTCGACACCGTTTTCCAAATCTGTGCCGAGCACTCCTTCACGATCCCGGCATGATAGCGCCAGCATGTGCCCGAGATGTAAGGGTTGACGAGGCAGTCGTGATCTCAGAAGGAATCAATCGTGGCCATGTATTGGCTGCGCTATCTATGATCGACCGCGAGGGGGTCCCTCCATCGCGCAAAAACCGTAGCGTTGTGCTGCGCTACGAGGGCAAAGGCTATCCGCCGAAATTGGTCCTTTCGGTAGCCTCCGAGATCGCTACGGGTCGGACCCTTCCTAGCAGCAACCGTGTTCAGGAACCGCGCCCAAGAGGGGAGAAAGGTTAGAGGT
>JADEYI010000508.1_pt1 | contig 52046 bp, 74 predicted proteins | sample 8542331 | NCBI WGS metagenome assembly JADEYI01 (sample SAMN16510988, study PRJNA670497) | mine drainage metagenome | isolation source: biofilm near Copperflume 1 | place: Germany: Marsberg coppermine Kilianstollen | collected 2018-02 | reverse complement strand
GAGGAGGAGGAGGAGGAGGAGGAGGGGGAGCCGCGCCCCAAAACACTCAAATACTACTTGAGGCATCTGCATGACCCGATCCTGCCGGGCGCACCCATTTCAGTGCTGCAGTATTGCTACATCCGCATTCAGGAAAAGCTGCGCAGCAAAACACATGATACTTATTTTGACAGAGATTGCCGATTCTTCAGCGAGTGCTGTGGGCCAGCCGAGGACAACTTCAGGCCGCCATCTTTGGACATGGTGAGAAAGATCCTGGGCACACGCGCTGCACATGAGTGCGAGAGGCATGTGTGCGTCTGTGACAGGCATGTTTTTGAGACCCTGAGCCCAAAAGACTACCGAAGACACAAGGAGCAGAAGTGCCCCAGGGTTGAGTGCAGGATGAGCAGATTTGTGGAGGTGGGTCCTACATGTTCTCCTGACAATTCTGGGACGGGCTCCTGATGTGCTTTATGGCGTGCTGCATGCCGCTGACAGCGCCAATGACAGATTGTGCACACTGTTGCTGTAGGTGAAGACAGCAGATGGCATCATGTACAAACCAAGAAAGCGTTTCTGAGACTTTGGGCTGGCCAACGTCATTAGGGACAGAATGTTTTCTGACCCCACCTGGTGCAAGATCAGAGGGACCGGGCGGGATGAGGAGGACCAAGAACATGATTACTGGCACTCTGAGGAGTTTACCCGTCTCGATAATGCCACAGGGAATATCTTGACTGATCCAAACAAGTCTGCCTCGACCTATGACCTGGGAATTGACTGGGGCCAGCCGTTTGAGTTCAGGACTTGGAGCTCTGGGTACATTGCCCTCAGGTGAACCACAGACTTTATATTCTGGGTGAATGTACAGCGTTTGTAGTGCTGCGGCCAAACACAACTATGGCAATGACTGATCAATGAAATACTGGGGGCATGGCATGCTTGACACATGTGCACGCTTGACAAATGCATGAAAACAACTTGCAGGTGTGCAGATTTGCCATGGGTCTTCAAGAGCATAAGGGATTTCTGCCACATGTTGGTCATCATACCGGGACCAACAGAGCCAGCTTGTCTGGACCCTTACGTAGAGGAGCTTCTCCAAGACTTCAAGAGATGTGGGCCATCAGGTATGCCTGACCTCCTAGGATTGTCTGTGCACCAACGAGAATTGGGAAGTCAACTGGAAGCTAATAGGAACACACCAAGAAGTAGATAGGACCTGTATTGGAAACCTGCCTAAGCGGAACCTTTCCTGCCTGTGCATCGGTGAACTGCTCATGAATAGCAGGAGAAGTAGGCAGGAAGTGTATGAGAGGTCAGCCTCAGCGGTACAGTTCTTATTCTGCTCCCAATGAGACCCCAAAAGCTTCCCCAGCACCAGCAGAACTGCAGACCAGAAAAAAGCACACATTGTGTGAAGGATGCCTGACAATCAGCATGCATCATGCATTATGCATGTGTTTTGCAGGCCCCGGGCTCACGGTGGTGGAGCACACAAAGGACGCGGCGGGGGTTGTGTGCAAGAGATCGCTCCGGCATCACGTCCTGCTTGGAGGCATTTATGCAGACACGCCCGCCCAGAGGAAACTGAGCAAGTGGATGGGGCATGGGGGCTACTTGGGATGTGGTCACTGCATGCTCCTGGGCACAGTTGGGCCCACGGGCCACGGGATGTATTTCCAGGGCTACGAAGAAGAAAGGGCTGCAGGTACCTCACCATTCCGTATACTTCTGCCTGACAATGACGTGTTACATCTGCGGCTCTGTCCCTTGTTATGCAAACTCGGTGTCTATTGCATGCAGGGCCATACTTTGCCAACTATGACCTAGACATTGAAGGATCTTGGGGGAAGGCATTCTGCGGCGCGGATCGCATCAAACTCAGTGACGCGGAGCAAACGAGGAGAGCACAAGCGGTGGAGAATAAGGAGGGGACTGCTAAGGACCTGGGCTGCCATGGCGTCAGCCCAGTCAAGAAACACCTGGAATATGTGGACTACAACAATATATGGGTCATGCCCATGTCGCATGCATTGATCTACGGGGCAGTCAGACATTTTTGGAAACTGCTGCTCACTCCTCCCCCATCAGGCAAGTACTGCTTCGGATGCCACAATATAAACGGGAGAAACTTGCACTGGCTGAACCTATGAAACATATGCTCATATGGTGTGTAGCAGATCTGACTCTAGAGTCAGCCGCGGTTACGCCGCAGCTGCGGCCGTTTTAATATATGGCTTTATTGTCCTTCTAAAGCCGTGCATGCATAGTCTGAATCAATTGCTTTTCTGACACAGGGACGGCTGCAGCATGGTATCTCCTGCCGCAGATCAACAGGAACATCATGAAAGACAGGGCGACGCACGTGACTGCCACGCGTGATTTCAACAGACCATACAGGGATATTGTGGACAAGCGGGGGCCTTGGACCATGGAGGAATGGATCCACTGGACGGAGGCGTGGTCCCCATATATCCTGGCTGACCATGCGTGTGCGCAGACTGGTCGAATTCTGCACGACCCCCGCTTGCGGCAGATGTGGTCACTGCTCCGAGAGGCGACACTGCATTACGTCCGTGCAACACCGGGGAATGGAACACCTGAGCAGCAGCAGGCGGCGCATGAGAAACTGCAACAGTACGCAAAGCTCGTGTCCCAGCACTTTGGGATCAAAGCCTGCACATACAACCTCCATCTCCTGGTGTGCAGGTATGTGTTGTGTTTGACTGGCATTAATATTCTCCTTTCAAGACAATTTTTATTAATTTTTTCTGTCGCTTGCCTTCAAGCATATTCCAAAGGGCAAGCAATGTGCAATCCCTGCAGTGATTGCATGCAGGGCGTATGATCAGGAGAAGGCTAGGGGGCAGAGCGCCTTCGAGCTGGAATTGTGGGTGGAGAACATGGTTCAGCTGGGCAAGGGCACCACGAAATTCAGGTGCACTTTCCCTTTGAAATCTCTTTAAAGTTTTTAACGCAGCACAGATCTTCCTATCTTCTCACCAGTCTGGCCGCGCGTTGCGGCGCTGCCGCTGCCGTTTCTGGCGGTGGCCGCTGGTACTTATATTTTTGGGCGCGCGCGGCCGGGCCGCTCTCAGGCCGCGCCCGGCAGCGCAGCTGCTGCCGTCCCCGGCTGTGGCCGCTGGTGTTTATCTTTCTGTGCGCGCGCGGCCGGGCCGGGCTCTGGCCGCGCGCTGCGGCGCTGCCGCTGCCGTCTCTGGCGGTGGCCGCTGGTATTTATATTTTTGGGCGCGCGCGGCCGGGCCGGTCTCAGGCCGCGCCCGGCAGCGCAGCTGCTGCCGTCCCCGGCAGCGCAGCTGCTGCCGTCCCCGGCTGTGGCCGCTGGTGTTCATCTTTTTCTGCGCCCGCGGCCGGGCCGGTCTCAGCCGCGTGCGGCAGCGCAGCTGTTGCCGTCTCTGGCGGTGGCCGCTGGCGTTTATCTTTTTCTGCGCGCGCGGCCGGGCCGGTCACAAGCCGCGCCCGGCAGCGCTGCCGCTGCCGTCTCTGGCGGTGGCCGCTGGTATTTATCCTTTGTGCGCGCGCGGCCGGGCCGGTCTCAGGCGCTGCTATCTGGCGGTGGCCATGGAATGTTCTGACTGCTGCGGGCCATAACAAGAGATTCTTGCATTGCAGGACCACAGGAGTGCCTGAAATTTTGCTGGTCAATCAAGTACTGCTCGGGGAAGCCATCAAGAAGGCTCCCAGTGTCTGGCCACATCTGAGGGACTATAATGAGCTGGTACATGGACGTAATGCTGGAGTGGCAGACCGGGGCAAGCTGCTTGATGTGCCCTATGATGCTGACAACACTGGCTTCATTGGCAACGGCAGGCACCCTAAAGGGGTGGATTTGGAGGCAGCCAAGGTGAGGCTGTTGTTATCTGACACTTTTTTTCTATTGCGGCCAGCCAATCAAGACACTATCTGGTACTCATTGCAATGCAACCCGTGTGACAGGTTTTGGCCAAGGCCCACTTGAGGGATTTTGACAGGCGTGAGGAAGGGTGGACGGAAGCCGCATGCGACACAGCAAAATACACCCTGTACAAAGCTGTGGATGTCAAGGGGATTGAGATGGTGCTGTCAGAAGCATACCTGATGGCGAGGACCAGGGTCTCTTACTTTGTGAGGGTGGATTATGAGGGCGAGGGTACTTACCTGGCGCGCATCAGCAAGTATTTGAAGGTCAGCAGGAGGAATGAGGACGGCAGTGAATCAGTGCTCAGGCTTGCTATAGCTGATCTCTTCAAGACAGAAATAAAAATTGATTACCAAGGTCAGTTGATTGTGGTGAAGGGCCAGCATTTGCGCCCGCATAAGAAGGATTATCCAATGGCCGTGGGCCACATTGCTCACAAACTTGTCTTTTTCAATGCCACCAACTCCACCAGATTCAGGGTGAATAGGTGGTGTTTTGCAGCCTATAGCAACACCTACACCAAGAGGAGTGTTGAACTGGAGTAGAATGTGCAGGGCACGGTTGGGTAGCCCAGAGGAACCAAACAGGAAGTACTTAGAATTTGTAATGTGTTGATTGGGAAATGGTTGGGAATTGCTGGGAACAGCCATTATGGGACGCGGTTGTGATCCACAGGTGAAGTTCTTCAGGTCATGAATGGGAATACTACCTCGGCGGCTGCAACTTCCCAACCGCTTCCTTCATGTCAAATGGCATATGTGATGCATATAGGCATATCTTGAGAATACTTCACAATGTCTTCACATTGCATTTGTCCGACATGATGTGTGCAGGCATTACATGGGAAGCCTTCACAACCAGTTCACATTGTCATTACTTGAATGTGAATTTCAAATATAGACTGGGGAACTGTCTGTGAAGGCATGTGATCAGCATGGGAACCACTTGTGAAAGTGCCAGTCCTCATAGTGACCTTTTGACCGCCCTATACGGGGCCGGCCAAACCAACGAAAGCCTGGAACAGCTATACAAGAAGACACCCTCTCATGAGACTCCTGCACCGCAACTATGTGCAAGCCCCAGCTGAGCAACATGCAACCTATCTCCTGTTGTTTACATGCACTGTTTAAGCCCTCAACATTCCATGTGCCTATGGACAATTGAGGGCATGATGTAGAGAAAGAAGAAGGGCGCAGGGGCATTTGTTGTTGTTGTAGAGGCCGCTGAATGAGTCTGGGGTCTCTCGGTGGGCGGAACTCGTCGCTCCGGTGTAGAATACAGCGCCAACCATATGCCTTCCTAAGGGCCCGGGAGATTAGTACAACGCCATGCACAGCAAGAATGACTGACACGTCGCGCTGTAGCGACAAATGTACAGTGGTCTTCTTCCTGCGCAGCACACCAGCACCAAACCCTGCCAGGCCAAGATCAGTGAGACATAGACGAATCTGCAGAACATCAAGGCTCTGCTGCACCCCAAAAATAGTCACATGCACCCTGAAAGTGTCCCCAAATGCAAGGTATCTCTCCCGCAGCTGAGCTGGGGAGAGACGCAGGTCACAAAGCAGGTGTGGAGGCACAGCACAACATGGCATGGTATCGGCACAATCCCGTCCCCGCAAACCACTCTCACTGGACCTACTAGAAGCAGCTACCAACGGGCGAGAGCTCAACAGAGTGCGGGGGTTTAAGGAAGGCACGTCATGACTGCCATCTTGCCTGTGCCGAAGTGATGCAGAAATGCGTCCATCATTAGGCCTAGGGCCAGCACTGGAACGCGGGTGCACACCCTTCTTGTGCCGGGCTAGGTGCCGCCCCCTGAGATAAGCGATCGTCATATTGGTTGGTTGGTAGATGAGCCCCTCTCGGGGTTGCTGAGTGTGAGTGCCAATTAGCCTCTCCTGCAAAGTACTCTGTATGAAGCCCCTACATCGCTTCAGAGAACTATGCATCTTGCACTCTTTTGATGACACTCAGCCACCTGCATGAACACCCTCGAGTAAGCTCTGAATATTGACCAATACATACATACAACCAGCAGCAATAATTAATTCAGGGGCGAAAACCGCAGGGCAAGAGTCAGAAGCCTGTCTGCAGATGGGAACTGCCATATGACAGAACGAAGTGATAAGGTCCCCTGGCAAATTCAAGTGCAGCTGCACTCCAGTTTCTCCCTCTTAAACCTCCGTAAGTGGCAAGCTGCATTTGCCTCTAAAGGTGTGGGACCTGGAGTGCACTCTTGTTGCCAATGGGCTCCTGTACACAGCGTTCAAGACACACACAAGCTCCCCGCATGCTTCAGGGCCTCAGTACAGAATTAAAACAAATTTTTATACATATAAAGCATGCGAGCAGCTGAGAACAAGCAAGTACAGGACGGGAGGAGCCAACGGTCAGAATTGCTTACCTTGCTCAAATAACACTCAGAAAGCTTCGTAGCCTCTGAGACCTCTGTCAAAGTACTAAAAAAACATGCAAACATCCTGCGGAATCGAAAACGACAGCACAGTAGCTGTGTGTCGTGGGCCAAACCTACCTGACAGGCCAGATGGTCGAAACCAGGACCTGTCCTTTTACCTGCGGCCTACCTGTTACCCATTCGCAATCCTAGGGGCTGATATAGTCCAATCTTCCAGTCTTCCAGGCATGCAGGCTTACAGCTTATCTCTTTCTTGATGCCGGCATACATTTGTTGCAACAGAGATAGATTCATGGTGTAGATGTAGATATAAAGGTCGAGATGTGCACACATTAAGGCACATATTATCGCTCACTTGCAATTTAACATTGCGCAGAGGCTGCCCTTTTGTGTTCATGTAGCGCATGCTCGTTCTCCGTGGTGCTTGTCGGACCTGTGAAACCTCTTCAATGCTATACGGCCACAAGGTCTTTTGTTGTTGGAGCGTCGTGAAGGGGAGCAGTCCTCTAGGAAGTGTTGATGAAGTCAGCTCGTTGAAAACGAACGATAGCCGTCATCTCCAGCTCTCTTGCTCATCTCTTTGGGGATCGGCAGCACACAACCTTGCACAATCATCCTTGCGGTCCCTTTGGATTCGAACCTCACCACTGAATTTTTGTTTTCTACAACATTTGTAAGATAAGTCCCTACGTTCACCGACGTTGCATGATTTTGTCATGCATGCATTGCCAGAACTCGATCGAGGCTGCAAGGATGGTGTATGCATCGTCGATCATTTGACTCAGTCCATGCAAGTGCTATTTGGGGCCTGATCTTCACCCTCTGCACAGCAGCCTTCCAAGCTTGGACTGGCCCACCATATTATGGGCGCCGACACAAAAGATTGTGGGCAGCAACATGCAAAATGCAACAACGGCAAGGATGGCAGCAAGTGCTCAATGTACTTTTCCGCATCAGCTTGAAAGGAATACGCAGCAAGACATACCACGACAGAACTGAAGGAAAGCGCGGACATGCGCATGCCTCATTTGGGCCATGGCTTCCCAACACATCTAAGTCATGACCACATCTAAGCCTGATCAGATGAAGTGGCAAAGTACACGATCTATTTGTCTATGAAATGGTCCAGTGTCTGGAATCGCAGCGCCTCATTCCCCCAGGATGTCCAGTCAGCCGCCAGCTCGCGGGCAAACATCTGCAAGTAGCAGAGCATCATTGACACCATCTCAGTCAGATTGGACGCCTTTATCCAGCCCTTATCTGTAGCACACACGCCCCTCAAGAGGCAAAATCCTTGCAGTCCTGGCAAGAATCGTGTCCCCCTCTCTTGTTCCCCAGAACTTATTAAAAGCAAGCCCACAATCTGTATGCATGGCGCAAGATCGCAGAGACACTGGCATGCAGGAGGTGGTTGTGGGATAAGCGGTTCATAATGGACCTTTTGACGCACTGCTCGTTGCCGGAACTTGCATTCGTGTGTCTCCGAAGTAATCAGCTTGACAGAGAGCACACCTCGAGGCAGGCCGGCTGCGCGAGCAGGTGTGGCGCTAGCAAGCTACCGAGGTGCGGCTTGCGCGAGTGCTCACCCGGCACAGCAAAAAACACCATGTCGCGCACTGCGCGACCCTCTTCATTGGTGTCACTCCCTGACGCGGCGCCCGGGCGCAGCCGGGCCAGCAGCAGAGCTTCATATGGCCGCCGGTGCGCCACCTCCTGCATTGCACAAATAAGACACATCCCATTCAGCCTCGAGGCAGCTGTGAAAGCAATGTAGGAACTATTGACAGCAGTAATACTGCACTTGCATGGCCGCTATGGAACCCGTGTGCACTTCAAATACCATCTGCAGCAATTCTGACCCTGTTATTTGTAGCTCCAACAAACCTCTGAGCCCCACTGCTGAGAGTCACTGAAGGGCTGTTTCTCACACTCTGTGCAATATGGTCCTTTGAGGGCCTGTCTCAAGTGCAGAGGGCGCACCAGGGGAGACACAAGCTGGCCGCTGTTGGTCACTTTGAGCCAGAACCAGGTGGCGACCTGCTCCAGGCCCCACTTCGCCAGCAGCTCCTGGTCCACAAAACGGCGCAGCCGCTCCCGGTTAGTCACCCACAGCGCCAGCAGTCCTCCCTGCTATTCATGATACTTTTTCAATGCATCATTTTCAATTACTCATCAAGTCTACGGTCTGCTGTAACTGCCATTCTGCCACATGCACATGCCCCTCCTAATATGGCGAAATTGCAAGCCCAAAATTCTTAATCACTAGAGGAAAGGGTCTGAGCAGGCATTGACTGCAAATTAGGATTATCTAGCCAAGCGGCCTGATATAACTTGCTGGGTCAGATTGAATTTGGGAGTGAATCGCGGCTTGCCTGGTTGAGCAGGCGCGCGATGGGGATGCTGAGCAGGTGGCGGGAGGGCAGGGTGGGGTAGTGCCCACTGCGCTTGGCTGACTTGTTCTCCCACGGCGGGTCCATCACAATGCAGTCATAGCCGCCTTCGGGAGCACCTAAATTCCACCATACTGTAGTGAATACTCATTTATGTCGGCATATTGCATGCTCATCACATTGATTTGGGTTAATTTGGGTCAAATGCTGCTGGAGGAACACGTATGACAGGTCACGCCAATCTAGACATCTTTTGACGAAGGAACCAAATGTCAGTCAGACCAGAAATCACTGCCACTCCCGAGGACACTTGCATGTTTGCTCATAATTATCTTTGACTGCTCCACCCATGGCTATGCCACTTGACGGCATGCAGGGTGGGGAAACTACAGCCAGTGAGTTGAGGGCTTGGCTCAGGCATGGCTTTTCACAGTTGTGCGCAGAACAGGCCATGGGAAGTGTTTTACACTAGCAATCACCTGCGACACTGGGAAGCACCTGCAAGGAGGGGCTGAAGGCGGGTGACGTCCGAGATCAGGAAGCGGCTGCCAGCAGGGATCATGACTGGTGTGGTGAAAGCTGTGGCGAGCCTTTCAGCCTCATCGGCGTTCTCTATGAGGGTCTCAAAGAGGTCAACTTCTTTGCCACTATTGTGGTACTGGAACTTGGGTTTCAATACTGTCCTGAGCTCCGATAGCGCCAGTAGGTCAAAGTCTTGTGCAGCTGCGTCCGGCTCTCCTGACTGGCATGCAGGGGAGGGCTGTCTTGCCTCATCTCTTGTCAGGCACGGTAACTGCTGGGTCACAGGTGCAGTACGGCGTGAGTCCGGATCAGACTCGCTGTTCGAGGGTCCAAGATGGGCGATGTGTTCCTTGCTGCTCTCTACCCACGTGCTGAATAGCTTATAAGCATCGAGCAAAAGCTGCTCGTGGTCAGCATGGCGTTTGTTCGCTTCTTCACGTCTGACTTCGGCGCCAATGTCGTGCTCTGACACCTTTCGCCTCTTCCTTTTTCTCTTTCCTGTTGGAGCTGGAGTAGATGCAATCCCATTGTCATGTGCTTCATCAGCAGCTTCCTGAAGGTGGCCCTGGTCTGCAGGATCAACACTTGGGCCTGCTGAAGGAGTACTTGATTGGTATGGACTCGCAAGGCTGAATTGATTTGCGAGCGGCGTGTATTGTCTGTAGTGCTTGTCAATCTCTTCAGCACAATTCAAAACAGCTGTCGTGTCAGAGAGCCAGATCATAGCGTGCAGCCAGCACCACAGGTCTCTGCCTTAGCACGAGCATGTCCCCGGTTTCAGATACTTCAGGGTGTTATAAAAATGATTGCCTTTCTTGAGTTATGGAAACTGAGACCTGCCTGGTCAAGCAGCTGTCGGAAATTTTGCCGAAAGGAGCAGGAACGCCTGCAACGCGCGCCCACCAGCTTCCTTGTGAACTCCACCCGGGCGTCGTGTGGAAATGAACTTCTTCAGGTCCTTGTGTATCGATATATTCTGTAGAATAGACCTTTGAATCGACACAGAGGCTTTTGCCAGCACTTCAGATAGAAGGGTACTACAGGTGTGACTATGCATGCTTCTCTATGCAAATCAGACTAAAGAAGGACAATCTTGACAAGCAGGAAGATGGACTGATTGACAGTAATGATAGAGTACACAAAAACGAAGATGTACCTGGCTCTTTGGCCAAAATTTGCATTGCGAACTCTTTGAAAAGAGCTACTGGGTTCCAACAGTCTCACCGAAGGTGTGGATACTTGTGCTAATGACTGATTTGCCTCCTTATCAACTGGTGCAGTTGTGAAGCCCGATGTTGGACTACGTCTGCATCTTCACCAAGGGTGGAGCACTTCTATGGACATGGAGCCTGATGTCTGGCACTGCGCTGAGGGGTAACCCCGTGGATGCACTCATTCGCAACTGGCTACTGGAGGAGCGGTCTGGGGAGAGCAGTTTCTCCTACACACCGCCCAATGGGGCAGCATACAGCCTCAAATGGACACTGCACAATGTGGGTGCTTCTTGTCTTCAAACTTGTCCTGGATACCTTGTACCTGTCTCTCTCTAGAAAAATTGAGGCAACAAAATGTTCCCACGAAGTTGTTCTTCAACTTGCTGGAACGGAGCAACGTTCAAGCAGCCCACAAAAGTGCAGAATGGGGATGCGCGGGAAATCCAGGAGAGTCTGTGAAGGTGGCCACATGATGTGTGCTGCAGGGATTGGGGCTGGTGTTTGTGGCGGTGTATCAGAGGGCGCTCAAGCTGCTGTATGTGGACGAGCTGCTGGAGAGGATGAAGGCAGAGTTCCCCAAGCACTACCAGCCCAAGTGCTTTGACTATCCCGCCTTCACAGACTCTTTCGAGAAGGCGCGTGCAGAACTGGAGGGTGCAGCAGATGCCAACAAGCGGGGAGTACAACCCAAACCGCCCCTGCCCAGAAAGGTGAATTTGATGCTTTTTTGTCTGTCATCAGCAGCCCTGTCCCATTCCCAGAAAGCCTGAAGTACCCTCATGAGCCTGATAGCCTGATGGGGATCAGCTTGGAAGGCTGATCCCTGCCCAGTTTTAATGTGAGGGATGCCTCTCAGTGAGGTAAAATGAGGCATCAATGCTCAGCTCGGCTCTGTAGGGGGTGGATAAAAGCATGGCGGGGAGCGATCAAATAGGCAACAAGAAGGGTGGCGACAGCGATGCGGAGGGTGCGGCCGTGCCTGTCTCGGCGGTCGCCAACGGGAGTTTGACCCCTGGCACCACCGACAAGGACAGCTCTGGTGCGCCCCCCTGCTCAACACAGTGTTTTCCTTCTTGGTTTCAGAGATTGTTCTCTACACAATGTAATGTGTCAGACACTATAGTCTCTTGAAAGCCCTGACTTATGGGACAGCGATCTCAAAGCTGGCACAACCTGCTCACCCTTGAAGAGATGACAGCCCAAAATCGGGATGACCTGCCTCCTTGGACACACGAGTGGCAAGAATCAGGAACAAGCAGGAACGAGCAATTATTGGCATGCATGACTGAACAGGAGATGACGGGGATGACGAGGCGGGAGCATTTGACGTGAGCACGATCAAGGGCAAGCTGGCCAAGCGCGCATCGGCCGGCGCCAAGCGCGGCAAGAAGACTGCTGTGGAGGACAAGAAGAAGAAGGACGAGCCAAAGAAACCTAAGCAGAAGGTGCAGCCTCTGCAAACTCTGTTGCATGCACCCTTGATGAGTCTTGAGCCACTTGCAATGTGGAGATTTTCGGTGACATTCAGCACCCAAAATCACCGAATAGCTCCCCAAATGCTTTCCCAGGCTGATCTCTTTCGTGCACAAATGATCAGCATTAGATGGACTCCTTTAAGGGCACATGCAGGGACACAAGCGCTGTTGACTCATGTGACAGTGCGCATGCACATACTCGAAGAGGTTCTATGCAGAATTGGTGGCTTCTGCCCAGGTGGCGCGCAAGTGGGGGGATGAGGCAAAGGAGGACGTGGTGCTGGACTACTCGGAGAAGGCGGCGGCTGACTCGGACGGCGGCGCGGCGCAGCCCGAAATTGCAGCCATGGCCGACCTGACGCTCAAATCGCGCGTCGATGACGACGCCGATGATGTAGACGACGACACCGAGGACGAAGGTGCGAACAGGGAGAGCACATACTGTCATTTTCTCTCCTTTGTTGTTTGCGCTTGGGGATTATGGTTAAGAGGTGAAAACACAATTGGAAGCAACAGGCGTAGACGCAAATAGATGCACAAGAGGGCCTCACACATCCAAATAGCCGGCCATGATGGAAATTTAGCTCAGCTCCCTAGTCCATAGGGAGGTCTATCGATGTGAATGCTAGCCAACCAGGCATTCCCTGCATGTCCACAAAGCAATCCGGGTTTGGAAGGTCTGAGGAAGGGGTCAGGCCTAAACAGGAAACTAATCAATAAACGCTGTCTGTGCAGAAGAGGAGGCAGCGGAGGCGGGTGGTGCCAAGAGCGGGGCGGCGAAGGGAGCGAGCAGCCTGTTGGGCTCGTTCGTGCGCAACATAACGACGAGCGTGGTGGGCACGGCGGCTCTGACGCGCGAGGACATCGTGCCGGCGCTGCAGGGCCTCAAGAAGAAGCTCATGGAGCGCAACGTCGCCGAGGGTATCGCAGAAAAGTGCGGCTCACCACACCAGCGCCGTCCTGTTTGACTTGATGACTTTGGCGGCCCCTGCAGGTTCACGTATCTGCGGCAGACAGCAGTTGGCACGTGCAGGTTTTCTCATTTGTGGCAGATCGCTGTTCTGTCATGTGGTGAGGGTGTGGCTGTCGAGGTAGATTGAGCAGGAGTTGGGTCTCTGCACCAGAAGCGACCATTTTCTGCTCGGAGGCCATATCAGCCAGACCTCCATTTGATGGCAAAGCGGCTGCCTGCAGCTAACCCCAATGTCAAGATTATCAACTCGGCATCTGTCATTTTCAGGCCTTCGAAATATTGCAGTATCGCTGATGTGCGCTGCCGTATGTGCACCGGTGGATCTCTCTCGACCGTATGGCTGTGAGGTTACTCCTTGTAGAATTGAAGCACGCAGACGGTGCCGCGCCATCAACTCCTTGCTGAACCCCAGTTTGGATCTGGCGAGTCCGTCAAGGGGCAGGATGCTGGCAGCTTCTAATGCAGCTTGTCTGCAGGCGCCCCTTGCGTGTTGGCAGGAACAGCGAGTACCATGAGTATTGATAGTGAACCCATGTGCACCCCTGACCTAGTCATCCACCCTTCCAGGGTGGTGGAGTCGGTGGCAGCCAACCTGGAGGGCCAGCGTCTGGGCAGCTTCACCCGCGTCTCATCGGCCGTGCGCGCGGCTGTCGAGCAGGCGCTTCACCGAATCCTGACGCCGCGCCGATCCATCGACATTCTGCGGGACATCGCCCTGGCCAAGGCGCGGGGGAAGCCCTACACAATTGTGTTCGTGGGCGTCAACGGCGTCGGCAAGTCCACCAACCTCGCCAAGATCGCCTACTGGCTCCTGCAGAATGAAGTCTCGGTGCGCGCCCCCAGACCTGTGTCCTCCTGTCTCTCGGCTGCAGCATTGTAAATATACTTTTAGGCCAATCGACCTCAGGTCGATCTGCCTTTGCGATCACTTGCCACTTTGGAATTTCTCTATCATGTACCCCTTAGACTCCGGGGTAAGTGATGATTATGTAGCAGCATTCAGCCAGCTTCATCAAAGCCAAGCAAGAAGCGAGCTTCCATCCAGTCAATTGGCCATGGCGGGCGCCACTTGTGTCATCAAAATATACTGTATATATCTTGACGATTGCAATATCGTCATGCTGTTGCCTGATGCAAAAGGCACAGTTGACCTGACAGATGCTTGATGAGAGGACTTGATACAGCAGAAACGTCGAAGAATCTTCCCTGTGGCCCTGATCTTCAATAGGTGTATAGTCTGCCGGCATGGATATTGTCAGGTTGGGTCGAGTGTCCCTTAGCCCCCGACAATCCCACATCAGCAGGCCTTCGGAGGCATGTTGCAAATCTGCATTCAAATGGCAATTGTCCCGCTGGCGCCTCTTAATATTGGCTGATGTGCGGTGGTCTGGGGCCTTGTTTGCCACATGTCATCGTCCTCAGGCAGGATGCACCCCTCACAACGGCAGGTTGAGAGTTGCATTAAGGTGGTAGGAGACAACTGCTATCAGAGATGGCGGCCATGCCAGAGACTGGCATTGCTACTTGCATATTATATCTGTGGCATGGCCTCCGGTTCACTTAAGGTGCAATTCAATGCCACCATAATAGAGCAGACGGGAGGCCCAAAAACATTGACCATCAGGCATGACCAAGCCGAATATCTTAAGATTGGGATGAACATCTGAATGCGTGCACGTGCGCAGGTGATGATAGCGGCGTGCGACACGTTCCGCAGCGGTGCGGTGGAGCAGCTGAAGACGCACTGCGCGCGGCTGGGGGTGCCCCTCTACGAGCGCGGCTACGAGAAGGACCCGGCCAAGGTCGCCTACGAGGCCCAGCGCGCCGCCGAACGCTCCCACAAAGACGTCCTGCTCGTCGACACCGCCGGTACAGCAGCCTTGCCTCCCTCTATTGTGGCAGCCCTTTCTCCCCTTCTTGGAGCTCGCATTGCTGTCATGTTGTGTATTCTGTTGAGACCTGGTCTCGGGGATCAGGCAGCTGGGCAAGCTGAGGCTTACTAATGTGCCCCCCATGTGTCGAGCTTGTCAGGAAAGCACATGGCTGCGAAGAAGAGTGCTCCAGTCCTGCTGTAAAACGCAGAATGCAAGAGTGCCCAGCACAAGTGTTGCTCATATTGCCAAGGTTGTCCTATTGCTTGCTCCATGCACAGCAAGAGTTTGTGATGTGTCTTGCACCGCAGCAGACCTGAGCGCCCTCCAATGGCAATTTTCAACTGAAACTGAAGATGCTGCTGTTGTCCGAATTTGAATTGAAAAGCTGCTGGTGCTGCAGGGCGCATGCAGGACAACGAGCCGCTGATGCGCGCGCTGAGCAACCTGATCACGGTCAACTCCCCCGACCTGGTGCTCTTTGTGGGGGAAGCCCTGGTGGGCAACGACGCTGTGGACCAGCTCACCAAGTTTAACCAGCGCCTGTCCGACCTGGCCACGGACGCCGCCACCGCGCACACCATCGACGGCATCCTGCTCACCAAGTTCGACACCATCGACGACAAGGTAAGTTCGTAACGCCAGTGGAAACTTGTGTCTTGATGTTGGTTGGATCTGCAACGTTGAGAGATGCCAGGCTGTTGCGTGCGGCTCGGCCGGGTCGTGTACTGCTCAGCAGGTTTGACACCATCGATGATAATGTAGCGCGCTCCTGGATGTGAGACTTTGGCCTCAATGCGCAATCCCTACATTTGGTGATTTGGAGTATGATCTCTGCAGATCAGTGGTGCGCATATCTCTCCTGCGCATATTTCTCCTGGATAAATGATATTGTGGCATTGGAGATCGCAAGAGAGGTGGCTGTTCGGGGTTGAGAATGTGTGGCAGGGTGAAAGGGCATGAATCTCCCAAGACATGACTCCCTACTGGCATGCTGGATGCAGGGATATTCGTGCTGGGAGATGTGTGCTCTTATCTGTTAAACTGATAAACTTCCAGCACAGCTGGAGATGTCCTGCCGCAGTCCTGGCAGCACAATAAGTACGTGCAGCACTCATTTGTGGACAGTGCATTCTACATGTACTGCTCCTGACAGTGGTGTGTTGGTGCAGGTGGGGGCAGCGCTGTCCATGGTGTACACATCTGGGGCGCCCATCATGTTTGTGGGCTGCGGCCAGACCTACGTGGACCTCAAGCGCCTCAACGTCAAGTCAGTTGTGCGCAGCCTGCTCAAGTGAGGCTGCACGGCCGCTGCTTTGAGGGAGCAGCAAGGAGCAGAGTTCTGCCACTGCTGTCCCGTATGAAGAGCTCTGGCATGTAGATCACTGAGCTTGCACATTCTGGCTGGTCTTGAGAAATTCAGTGGGGTGCAGTCTGTTGGCTTGGTAGAAAATAATAAGTTGTGAGTGTTGCTGTTGTGTCAGGGACTGCCCTACAGTGTTGTGGTGTACACGTTTTGTCCGGGCAGACTGACTCTGACAGGTCTTCAAGACATAGTGTGATATGCATAACAAACCTCTGCTCTAAAATTTCTTGAAAACATGAATACAAGGGATGTCAGATGTTGCCATGCAAAAAGGATGAGAGTATTGTAACAACGGCGCAAGCACCCTGCTATATAAATCTCATGAAAAGCCATACTCAATCATGCTTTACAGAAGTTTCGGTTTGGATCGGAATCTTCCCTCATATGCATACCCCCACATCAGAGCTCACAGGTACAAAACATGCCATGACGGTACATCACGCCATGTACTCAAAATTTTGCGTCTCTCACACACAAACAAACATTAATGTCAGCAACTTCCATATCCTGTGCTGACATTTGAAAGAAGTTTGAAAAAATTCTGGCAGCTTATATATGCTGCGCATCACTCTGTACATGAATATGGTATCTTTCCTGCGGCAGCTTAGATCCTCTTGTTCCTCAGAGCGTCCGCCGGGTTAGGCAGGTCGTTTGCCAGTCCCTTTGCCTGCATGGATGACAGTCCATACGTCAGAGGTAACCCAAAGACCACATCCCTAGAGGGTGCATATAGGACCAGTGTCAGGGTGACAAGATACAGATCTGCATTCAGAAATATATTCAGTTGCGGCTAACTGCTGCAAATGACACAAACTGCCACTGTGATATAAGTGTGACTACAGACCCGTGCGCTCGAACACACAGCATACTGTAAATAGCTCAGTTGGACACTTTGAGAAGTCACAGAGTTGATGAGCGCCTCACGTTTCCCTTGACCTTGTCAGCTGCGGCACTGGGGTCGGGCAGATTCCTGCCCAGCTCCTTGCCCGCGCCCTTGGCCTGCAAGCAATCCAAAAAGATTGAGATTCATCCTTGCCACGCTAGCAAAGGTGTTGGAAGAGACACAGTAGTGCAAGATGTTCACTGGGCTATCCACTGTGTTTCGAGGGGGCGTGGGCGTCACTGCCTGTTGTGACAATGACAAGATCTCATGGGCATGGACATGGGACACCTCATTTTGACTGGTAGCCGTTATTTGCTGTGCAAGGAGTCGCACCTTGTCAACAGCCTCTGATGGGTCCGGTACACTGTTGACGGCGTCCTTCACAATACCCTTCGCCTGCACACACACAACAGAAAGATTCACTGCACAATCAGCATGATGAAATGTGGTAGGTAAGGACTTGTTCAGCATCTGTCAGCATTCTTCTCACGCCTGACAGCTTACTGGACACAGATAACTTCCAGGAGGGAGACGTAGTAGACTCTGCTCCTCACAATGCATGGTGAGACACCGATCGACAGCAAGTGCAGGGGTTTCAATAAACGATTCAACGAGTGAATTACCTTGTCAGCAAAGCCGGTGCTGTCAAATGGGTTAGGCAGGTCGCTGGCGTTGGGCAGCTCAGAAAGGTCGGGGGTGATGTTCTGGGCAGCCTTCAGGGTGGCATCGGTGGAGGCCTTGGCCACATTGTTCAGCTTGCCATCCTGCTGGCTCACTCCATTGAGGCCTGCACATCATGGAAGCCAATCAATTAGTCAAATGAAGTGCTCCTGACCAGGAAAGAAATGTTGAGATCAAATTGGCAATGTATCCCCTTGCATGACCTGTACAAAGGGGGAAATCAACCCTCCACAAGGGGGCACCCAGGTCGAGCCTCAAACAGCATGCAGTTGGATGGCGCTCAGATTGAGGTTTTCATCCAAGGAAGACAGTTGGCAGCAACACATGGCGCATGATAAAGGGGATGCTGGGAGGGGGTTACTCACCCTTGGTGCCAGGCTGGATCTTGTCGCCGATGTTGTCTGGGTCAGTGTCAATTCCCAGCTTCTTCTGCAGCTCGTCACCTGACAAACAGTGCACAAGCGCTCAATAAGAATCCTTGAGATATTGCCTGGCAGCTCTTAGAGCATTATGGCTATCCGTGAATATGCAAAGCACCCGTGATAAATTGTCATCGATGAGACAGCAAGCAGTGCCCGGCCGTCAAAGCATGATTCAGAGTTGAGATATTTCCAATGCGGTGTGGAGCAACATTAGGCATGCACACCTGTCTTGAAGAATGAGCTGGGCAGGTCAGTGGCCTCCTTGTTCTGGGCTGGGGCCCCCAACTTCCCAGCACTGCCAGTGCCAGTAGTGTCAATTGCCAAGGCGGGAGCTGCCATTACACAACACATGCGTCAGTGCACTGCAGCAGGCAAGACCATCAAGACGATCACGGCCAAACCACAGTGACATTGTCGACCGTTTTGGAATAGGTTTTTATTGGATTAACCAGAATGCGAAAGGTGTCAGCAAGGAAGGGACCGCACCTGCTGCCGATCCAAGGAGCAGCTGGGCTGCAGCCAACGCTCCAAGGGCGTGGCTCACGTTCCTGGAAAGCGATGCATCGTTGTCCTGCACATATATCAGACCCCCTCAGAATGTGATGAGCAATGCCTTTACACTCTCGACTCCTGGAACCCGTGATGGGGGTCGGCATCGACTCAAGGTCGAACAGTAAGAAGGTCACACGATTGCACATCTCAAGCTAAACAAGTAACATGCAAGATATCTTAAACCATTAATTTGGGCTTATCAAATAGCAATGCCCCTTCTTTGAAGAAGTAGGAGTACCCATCTGTCAGGATCGACCGTACCTCTGCTATCATAGTTCTACAAAACACGGTTCAAATCATACTGACTGATTTGGTGCAATAAAGAAAGATATGACCGTACCTTAGCAGCATTGCAGACGATTGATCGGCGTGCTACTGGGCTGCGAGCCTTAAGGTGTGACCTTTGTGCACGGGTGCTCACGGTGTTCTGTGCGACGAAAGCTTGCTTCAACGTGGCGGTCGACATCTTATGCTTTCTTTAGATCCTTATTCAGTGGTGACAGCTGAGGGCAAATGATGATTATTCTGGAAGAGGAGGATAGGTTTGTATTTTGGGACCGACGATCTGCCTATTATTTCCTGCCTGCACCTGTACTGCACCTGTCTGAGTCATATAGAACAAGATCTAGGTGGGTCTCTCTCATCTGTAATCAGGTTCCAGCACCATGCACACTTTCTTCTACCTTTGAGTGCGCTTGTCACTTCTTCCATTATTCTCTGCAGAATATTTAGTACAACATCGAAGGTACATTGGCATTGGCCACGTGTGCCTGGTCACCAGTGAGTACGGTACTCACTGGCAGTAAAAGGTATACCGCAGGTCAAAATCGCAATCATCATGATCATGAGACAGATGCGGCTGTCAGCATCACCGGGGTGCCAGCACATTGCATTCCCTTTCAACCTAGCACAGGCCAACAAGAAGGCCCTCGCCCTTGGGAACAGGGGATTTGGATTCTTTTCTCATGTCACACTCTGTCGCCATATCATTTGACAGCACAGTATGCTGTAGCTGTCTGTCTGTGCAATGCAGAGGCAGCTGCTAAGATAGCAGTCACAGCTGGCTGCACCCGTGGGCCTTAAGCTTGCCATTTGCCCATGCAGTGCAAGTTCGGAGATCTGTGAGTCAGCAGAAACATTGCGCCCCCGGATCACTGCTGAGGAGCTCCCATCGACTCGATTCTCCCATTGCTTGACTGGCTGTCTCAGACAGTGGTCATGATTGTGCGGATGCTGGCATCAAAGCTTGGGGAGGTGATGGGCTGCAAGCACACATGAAGCTTTCAGCCGCACTGCACATTGTTGGAGTCAGAATTTGGGTGTGGATCTATGTGGCACAAGACAACACGATGTCCAGAAGGACCTCCCAGGCCCTGATGCATAATTGTGGCTGATCACGCAGAGTTGCATGTTCCACTGGGTTCTGAAGCAGCGCAGAAGGCACACCGTGTTGACAGTGTAGAAGGGATTGGAGACTGCATCGATGAAGGCGGCATGGAAGCGCTTGAATATCTGCAGCAGGCATGCGCAGTCATCATCAGTCAACACACATCTTTGACAGAACAGCATTGGCATTCAAAATAGAAAGAGACAAATTTGATTGACTATTCAAAGAGTGCAGACGATGCAAATGTGAGGAAGTGAGATACCAGGCGCATCTCATCATCCTTTGGTGCGACATCATCGAGCACCAGTATGAACTTCATCCTTGTGTTGCTCACATACCTGTCCACACACGTATACTGTCAAGTACTTCATGTTTGCATATCGTGGAGGAATTGCAGACTCTGCCCATGATCGTACGAGCAGGCATGAGGAGAGGTCTTGTGCTCGAGCTCACCCATACACTCTGAAGTCTTCAGTTGGGTAAAGCAAGCCAAGGTAGGCATCAGAGGGCTCTCCTGGCGTTTTCTGGGGCTGAAGCACTGCATACAGGCAGGTTCACACCTCTCGGACTCGCCTTGACGGCCATCACCTTCAGCACTTCACACGCTTCATGCAGACATATGAAACTCTCAGAGAGCTTACATTTCTCCTCGACTGCGTCCAGAGAGCAGTGGACGATGTAGTGGAAGCGCAGAGCGCCCTCACTCCCCGTTCCTGCTTGCTGGAAGGTCTCCAAGTATAGAGGATTGTTCTGCAAAGGATGTCCAGCAACACAGATTTCGGTTGCATCTTGGAAACCTTTATTACGGCAGCAGCGATGACAGCATATGAAGCGCCGGTTTATCATTTGCACATCACCTCTGGCTTGTCTTCTAAGGTACAGGATCTGCTCAATGGATGCTCAGAAACTCAGAAAAGCCCGGTTCATTCACGTACCTGCTGCCCGATGACCGCCGCACAAACAATCATATTGTCCTATAAAATACCATTTAGGAGCTTTCCGCACTTCGATGTTCACCAATAGCCTGAAAAGACAGCGGCATCAAAGAATCAGCACAAACCTGCACGAGATTTTATGCCAGCAATACTCACTCTATGCTTCACAGAGACGATCTAATATGTGAGTAAAGTCGAAAATAAAATTATATCAGCTCTGCGCAAAAAAATAGCTCAAAATGTGCCTTACGCAGCTGCTGCAGCCTATACAGGCAAATGCAGAACTGCATGAGCTGAATTCCAGCTGCTCACTGGAAAAATTGCAGCAATTCATAATTTATGCTTTTATAAACCACTGATGGTAGTCTATTCAGTCATGCGGCACTGGGCGGTCGCCATGATATTGGCAGCAAGTCCCTCACTCGCGACCCACGTGCACACATGCAAACGTATTTTGTAGGGCATTGCTGTATAGAACAGTTGCACATCATTTCATGGGCCAAGATTCTGCGCATGATGCTGGCTGCTGGATTCAATAGGCCTGGGATTACAACCGAAAATATTGATTACTATGGTTGATTAGCTACATAATAATTCGGCAAGACCTTTAGGACTTGACACTGCCAACGGACACTCCGGACTCCAAGGGCATCACTGCGATATGAGCTTGAAATGTTCCAAAGCCTCAGAGATTCCCCCGGCACACCGCTGACTTGCCTGCACGCACATCAGCATGCTATCACCGCTGACAGTCTTCCTCAGAACTGACACCGCCCACCTTCCCCTCAACAAGCAGCTAATAGCCTCAACATTACTCATGCATTTACATTAGGAGCCCACCTGGAAGATCTGAGGGGAGGCGTTTGCGTTGCACCAGTCCTTGAGCTCATCGTGCGCATTCACCACCATGCAGCCGCGCACGCCGGGCACAGCAAAAAGCTCAACATCATTGCCCGAGTCCCCGCACACCATCACCCCGTCCTTGGGAGCATTGCCGGCCTCCTTGATCTGCACACACAACCCATGCTTGCTCCCTTACCAGTAATCATTCCACTGTGCAGCTGGGCAGGTGTCATCTGACCCTTCACCATTCATGAGCACACCCAACACAACTGCATATGCGGAAATTGCCACACCCCAATTGGACAAGAGGCATTGGTGCTGCGGTGGAGCTGATCCAATGCTGACAAGCGAAAAGTCATCCAGAAAAGTCATCCACAGAAATATACACCAAGCTCAGGCCTTGAGAGGGGCCAAATGTATTTTTCACCAGAGACATTGTAGAAGGGATGCGCACCTGTCTGAGCAGGAACTCCAGTCCTTTGCCCTTGCTGGCGCCCTCCGGCAGGATGTCCAGGTCCACTCCACCGCTGTAGATGAGCTTTGCGCGCACGCCTGCCTGGCTCAGAGCGTCCTGCAGCCTGGAGATGACCCCCTTGGCCTCGTCACCCTTCACTCCCACGTAATAGCTCAGCTTGTGCGGCCGCTGCTCGCTCTCTGCCTGCTCGCCACATTGGTCAATTGGTCATTGCATGATCACAATATTTCAGTATCACAACACCACGAACCAGGGTTAAAGGCAGTGCTGCGATTACCAAAACATAGGACTGTTGGGTTTTGGGCAAAGAGGAGCTTGCCTGTGGGGAGAGCTCTGAGAACTTGCCAGCAGTCTCGATGGCTTTGGCGCGGTCCCATCCCTGGTCCAGCTCTGCTGCCCAATCCTTGTTGGCTTCTGGGGAGGTCCCAGCAGCCTCAAAGAAGATCTCGGTGCCCACAGAGCACACCAGCACGTCCGGATTCCCCAGAGGGACCTCTTTCTGCAGCAGCATCCACCAATTGATTTATTCAGCCTTCCTTTGTTGACATTCAATGGACCACTGGTTGTACTGCTCTGATATGCACAGTACTGAGGCACAACATCAGATGGTGAGGTACTATCACTTCAATGTAAGGAACTGGATGGGTGTCGACTTTCACCCTGAGCTCGCTGTACAAGGCGTGCGACCTTCCAGTGGAGAAGACCAGCAGAGAGTCCTTTGCAAACTTTGACTCCCACAGCTGATTGAATGCGTTCAGAGCCTTGTTCTCTTTATCGTTGTGGTCCACCTGCATGAATGTAGATCTCTACAATCCTGTCTTGAGTATTGAGAGGCCCGATGCCCTATTGTAGGACTGGGAACGGCAGCCACTGCTTCTGGCCGTTCCATTCACGTCTCTCTGACTGAGAGGCGTCAAAAGCTCAAATTGAGGTTTGTCAATGGACACAATGTCTCTTAAATCTGTACGCATCACAAGTGCTGCCCAACATGCCAGGATCCCTCACCATGGTCCAGTCCAGGTCTGAGACTAGGATGAAGCGGTGAGGGTGCGAAAGAACGTTCGCAGCCATGCTCTCTTCGCTTACTGCACTCCTTGAAAGCAATCTTCTTGTTGCAGCAGAGTGTTCTTGCTGGTTACACAGACGGAGAGTCGTTGTTCTCACGGTTTTTGGCCCCAATCGCGATCCGGCAGTCTTCTTCGGGTTGAGAACAGTCTTCCTCAACAAGCTACAGACGCTCTTATATTGGACAGCGCTGAGATGCATTGGATTCCAGAGGAAGAGTTGATGCTCTAGCTTTGACACTCGTCGAGAAGCTGAGCGGACCTGCGGGTCCACTCTAATACCGGCGTTCCCTTCTAAATAGTGGTTATGCCTGCATTTCTCCTTATTAACGTGCATTGAATCAGAGATCCACCTTTCATGTGATTCTGTAACGTGCTGAAGCAACTAAAAGTGCACATCGCCTGCTGAAAGCCTCGTTTTAGCGAAGATCGCTAGTGTCTGACGTAGGCCAGGCAGAAAATAAAGCAACCATCGTTACTGATCCCTCACAATTTGAGGAGAGACAGAGAAAATGCCTCTTTCGATTTATCAGCAAAGAACACAGGGACACAGCGTCCGCTGAAAATCAGCTCATTTCGGCGACGTCTGTTTAAAGTAGAAGAACATCGTTCAATAGTTGTTATGAAAGACGAGTAGGACAGACTGATCTTGATTTAAATAAGATATTTGCACTTGCTGCACTCCCTATATGGACTAACAGGACCGCAGCCATCAGTATACAGGACTTGCGTTCTTGTGAAGGCTGCTATGCCGATCCTGAACTCCACCACAGCGCCACAGCTTGCTGCGGCTTCAATAAAGGGCTACAGAGAGCTCCTGCGAAAGCTGAGGCGGGAGCAAGCGGCAGAAGACGCCACCCTCCTCCAGCAGGCGAAGGAGCGCGTTCAGCTGTACAAGCAGAGGAAACAAGCCAAGGAGCCTTTGGATCCTCGGCGCGCCTTCTCAAGGCTGCGTGACAAAGTGCTGGAAGCTAAGGAGGACCTGGCACAGCTCAAGAGAGAGAAGGCTGGCTTGCTGCGCGCCACCTATGCAGCTGTCCGGGGAGAGAGACCCTCACTTCCAGATGATCTGGCTGTCATTGGCAAGGATGGCCCCTTCAGGGTGAGATCATCGACACCTCTGTGCATTTGACACTGCATGTGCTTTGTGCCTCCAATACTGAACAGTCTCTGAGGCACACTCATCCACCTCTGACCTCCCCAACAGTCTAATGGGAGCCTACACTGGATCATTCAGTGCAGAATTTCGGTGCGGGCACTTATATGAGTCATTTATGACAAACTTTAATCAATTTTGCAGGCGATCACACTAGCGGCGTTGGGTGTGGCCTCCAAACTGTTCATGGGAGCACTGAGCAGCACATCAGTTGAGGGTGCCAGCATCATCAGCAGCGCTCTCGACAGGCCCCAGGGACAGGTGGGCCCCTACTCAAATCTCAATGTAGATTTCAATGAGTATGACATCATGTAATCATGCAATGTAGCGCAGCAAGAGCCTGCCCTCTACAGCTAACTGGGCTGCTGATCCCAACCTTGTCGGCCCCGTCGGGCTCAATTGCCTGGGTTTTCAGGGAGGGGCAAGCCCTTGGCACCACCAAGTCGATCTTTCACACATGGCTGCTGCTGTTGTGTGGGTCAAAACTCCTCAATGCTCAACAATTACCCATCCCGCTGGCGGTTGTAAAGACTCTCTTGGTAGATTTCAATCGCCCCTTATTAAATGTCATATGGCCCTCAGTAGGTTTCAATCGCCGCATGTCTGTGCCTCTCAGTATGCTTCTAAGCGCCCGTTGTCATGCATTTGCAGAGGGTACTGAAAAGTACTGGAAAAGAACAAATTAAAAATAAGTCCCCCCTGGCGTTTGCTTATTAGTTGATGAGTAGATTGCTGTGGGTGAGCAGGCGCTGATAACGGTGAGCAACCACGTTGCGTCGTTGGACGATCCACTGGCGACAGCTGCGCTGCTGCCGATGGGGGCGCTGCTGCGGCCGAGCGCGCTGCGATGGACGCTCTGCGCCACCGACCGATGCTTCACCAACCCCGCCGCCTCAGCCTTCTTCCGCACCGCCAAGGTGCCGCTTTCAAGATTCTTCTGGTGCAACTCGAGGAGCTCAGCGGACTGCGGGGCTTCCATATTGCAATATTTACGGATGCACAGCACATGTTCATGTTGCACTTACAGTATGTGATATATGAGGCTGACAATGGTCTCCTCTCTATTTGGGAAAGCCTCCTTTTTGGGTCTCTCAACAAAGACATTCCCTCACAGAGTTCCGCCGTTTGCCGGCCTCATTCTAGCACTGGCATCAGTGCGGCAAGAGTGTTGTGGGCATCATGTCGTTACCATTCAGCATTTGCCATCACAGGACTAAAAGGATGTTCTTGGGTGTGTCCAAAGCAAAGGCCAGTGAGTAAAAGCAGACAAGGTGTAGATCAGTATCACAGTGAATTGTTGACACTTGTCAGAATGGCATCTTCTGAACGTTGACATGTATGGAGACATATTGCATGTCATGGGCAGGTGCTGCCAGTGGAGCGGGGTGCTGGGCTGGAGCAGGCTGGCATGCGCGCGGCGGAGGCGCGGCTGGCGGCGGGGGACTGGGTGCATGTGTTTCCGGAGGGAACGCGCAGCCGCGACGGCCGCATGGGCCACGCGCGCAAAGGCGTCGGCCGCCTCATTGCCGCCTGCAGGCAGACCCCCCTCGGTACTTTTCCACCCAATCTTAAGATATTCAGCTTGGTCATGCCTGGTGGTCAATGTTTTTGGGCCTCCCGTCTGCTCTATGATGGTGGCTTCGAATTGCACCTTAAGTGAACCGGAGGCCATGCCACAGATATGATATGCAAGTTGTAGTGCCAGTCTTTGGCATGGCCGCCATTTCTGATAGCGGTTGTCTCCTACCACATTGATACTGCAGACAAGAGGCCCGTCTTTTTTGTTTCCATTGTGCCGGCCCAATTGTCCATTATGACACAGCAATATATGTCTTGTACCACTCTAGCCCAGCGTCTGCAATCAGCACGTAATGCCAATTGACAGCAAGCATTGACAGTTTGCCGCAAACTGCTAGTGGTGTCGTTTGTGCGAGCATGAGCGCTTGCTGTCCGCACGCTCTGTTGTCTGACAGTGATTATTGATAGCGCCATGCATGCATGCATGCAGTGGTACCGTTTGTGCAATAGGGCACGAGCGCCTGCTGTCAGGCCAGTCCCTTATCTGACAGCCTTTATTGACAAAGGCTGCCAAAGACAAAGACGCTGTTTTATTGACAGCGTCCTGTATGCTGCCCGTGGTTCTATTTATGCACTCGGGCATGAGTGCCTGCTGTCAGGACATATAGTAGTGCGCCAGCATATATTCACAGAGCTGTGCATGCATGCAGTGGTGCCGTTTGTGCACTCGGGAATGGACGCGGTGGTGCCGCGGGGGTCGGCGCTGCCGCGGCCGGGGCGCTCGGTGCGGCTGCTGGTGGGGGACCCCATCATGGTGGCCGACCTCATGCGCGCGGCCGAGGAGCAGGCCTGGCCCGACGACCGCCTCTACATCGCCATCGCAGACCGCGTTGGCGCCCACCTGCACGCCCTCAAGGCCCGGCTCGAAGACGCCCCGCTGTCGCAGGTGCGGCAACCTGCTAACGTTTATCCCCCAGCGTGTTGACTTGCTCGGGAAGCTCTTCTGTCAAGGCTGCGTGCCAAATGGGTGGCCGTCCAGGAAGGGCCTGGGGATCAGGCCGGTGGAAGGGGTGAAAATATCACAGCCTCTGAAAGACGGCATTGCAGTGACAGATCGTCCGTCCGATACAAGCACAAAATGTAAAGTCATGTTCTGTGTCCTGCTGGATGTCGATTACAGACCACTTTGCAGCTCCAATGGAGCTGCGGGCGATGATATGTGTCTCGCTGGATCTCTTGAAGGCTGCTGTGATGTCACGGCAGGTGGTGAGGGAGCGGCCGGCGGTGGATGACTCAGAGGCGCTGCTGCCGCTGATAGAGCAGGAGCTGGACTCCTTGAGCCACGCCCTGGCGCGGCCGAGCGCTCGGCAGACCAGCGGCCTCTCCTCTGTCAGCAGCCGCGCGCAGGAGAGCTTCGCAGCAGCCATGGCTCCCCCTCTACGGCGGGAAAGGTGCGCGTAATAATAGCGTCTTCCCTTGATCGACTTGTCTGTTGGGGCCTTGTGTGTGCCCTGTGATTGAGGCGTTGGTGTGCAAATCATTGAGCTGGCAGCCAGGCCTTAAGTTGCCTGTGACTTATAATTTAAAAAAACATCACAGCCGTATAATAAACCAGCCTGCTGCATTGTGATGTGAAACAGATCACCTGCCGGGGCTTTTAGTCACTGCTGTCATCCATTTGATGGTTGCTGCATGCCCAGCCACGCCTCTGAGCTCTGTTATAGTATGTTTACAAGTGCTCATGGCATCTGAAAAGACACCTTGTAAGGGAAGGGCGTGTTATCAATGAGCATGAGTGTGCAGGAGCGCTAGATGGGAGCAGTGTTCCCCACGCGGAGAGAGCACAAGAGGCAGCGAAAGTGCAGCACTGGAGCTGTTGAGGGGCTCTATTGCAGGCAGGGGCGTGGCAGGGGCGTTGCAGGCAGCTGTGGCCTATTCCAGCCAGCGGATGCAGGCTGCACATCAGATGATGGCGGTGTGAGATATTTGAGAGTGGGGCATGCCCTGAGGATGTGGAGAGCGCAGAGAAGACTAGCATGTTAGCAATGAGGAGCAGCTGCCGTGGTTGTACTCGTCACTAATAAACTGGGAAGATGTGGCCGCACTGTAGCCCTGCATCTGGGCTCATCATGTGCTCCTGACTGACCTTGTCGAAGTCATGCCATCTCCCAAAAATCTTGTGAATTTTGAATCCTAGACCAACGAGTCGTAGATCAAAGTGCTAATGCCAGCATCCAATGCTTGAATCGCAACAGCCGTCATTTGGATGCTGAAACAACAATGCGCGCATTTTGACTATGGTAATTGGATCTGAAAACATAGATAATCTACCACTTTTGAACATAAAGAAGTGCTGCCAATCGTTTTAGACGTGCGAACATGGCATTGTCAGGTGTTTGCCTATTATCCAATCCTGGAAGCTGTCTGCAGGCTACTGGGCGTGTGAAGAAAATTTCCATGACAGGCAAGGTGTGTGGCAACACCTGTGAATTTGGGCATGTTGCAAGCATAGCAACTTATATATATTGTGCTCTTCAACTGTCATCGTTCTCATGACAGCGGCAATGGGAATGTCTTGGGCTGTCCTGGAGCGTCAAGCCTGCTCTGTGAATGTTGCTTTGTGGATTTCCACGACAGACCAAAAGAGAATTTGCTTTCCTGCTGCCTTGAGCAACCTCCAGCTTGCAACAACCCGTTGCTTGTGCAGCTACGTGGGCAATGTGGGCAAGCAGGAGTGGTTTCAGTATTGAACCAAAGTTATAAATGGTGCTTTGCAGGAATGGTGTCGATATGGTGCTGCGTCGCTGCGCTCTTTCTCATGTTCCTGCAGAGCTCGTGGGGCAGACCTGTCTTGGCAAGCCAGCGGAGCCTCTCACGGCCACTCATGCACTGGCGCGCTGAGACAAACAGTAATCAGGGATGCTGAGCCTGAAGCTCTGTTGATTGTTGCGCACGACTGCAGAACACAGATTGCAACGCTAAGTTGTCTTAGGTGGTCACTATTCTAGCTAGCTTTTCTGACGACTAGGGGTTCTTGCTGGCTCTAGATGGATACATACAAGCATCGCTGATCCAGCTGGAACAATGAGGGTCTTTGGAGGCTTGAAGCTCAGCATGGACTATTGTAATGAAACATGATTCCCAGTACACAGTACGCACTAGTCAGATGAGCAACTCTTCGGCATAATGGTAAAGTCTTCAAAGGAAGTGATCACGTAATATGAAGGTTAAATCCCCTGGTGTCGGTCGTCGTCCGACCAACGACCCAGCGATTTTCCCGCGAATGTTTTGCCCTGCCCTCTTTCTGTTGCAGCATCTCTTTGGGATGGTACATTTCAGACAAGCAATGACATCTCGCATCAATGTCACACGTTCACACGCAAATCAACATCACCTTGGTATTCGCCGGTTGTCAGGATTGTTTTGCTGCACGCCACTGATCTGTCTCACTGAAGGCTGCTGGAAGTGGTGCTGGCGAGTGGGAAGGAGATCTTAAAGAAGATGGCAAATAAATTACACGTTCATAAGGCAAGGGACTCACCGCAGCAGAGCAGCGGGCGCGAGTCAGGTGAGGCTGCGCTGGGGGATGAGCAGAGTGTATGAGCAGCATGCTGAGAAGTTTCTTCTTTGCAGCGCTTTTATCATCATTTAGTGTTTATGGAATATTTTCTGGCAGCTTTTGAAAGCTGTATGTTGTCCCCACCTTGTTTGGCGTTTGGACCTCACTGGACGATCCTACCTAACAAGGTGCGATCGGAGCGCTCCCTTCTCACCTGAGTAGCTTCTCTTGACGACTGCAGGCCAGTCTAGCACGTCTACCCAACTGGTCGGAGTGGCTAAGAGGACGCTTCCCTCTCGGAATGCGAAGAGTGCGGAGGCAAGGAAGGCACACCCTTCCTGGTGAGGAGGATCTTGTCGCTTGCCACTGCATTGCCAGATGCCCGTGTTCTCGCTGTTTGCCACTGATTTCAGAGCACAAAAGCAAGGCCGCATGCTTGTCTGAGAAGTTCTTGACATACCAGCAAGCAAAACCTTCAGGTTGTAAACCCTGAAGCAAGCAAGACTGTTGCAGGAAGGAGAAAGAGACTGACGGGGAGCAGAAGGCGGCAAAGAAGCTGGCCATCAGGGACGAGAAACGCAGATCTAAAAGTGCAGCTGCAACAGCTGCGGCCCTCTCTTGCACGCCTAACCCAGACAGACAGACCCTGGATGGGTCCCGCTTTGCGCTTTTGACAGAGATATGCGCTTGCTTCCAGCTCAGAGGTGAGGCATGGCCAGACCTCCCAAGATCCTGCACTGCTTTGTGAGCCTCTGCCTGATTTCAGCACATCAGAGGGTGTCCCAGCTATTTCACACATCTTGATGGCCTTGTTGCCGTGCACACTTTGCAGTGCTGTCAGCAGATCTGCGTGACATGACGTGCATGACAGCTGTCGCATGGCCATCAGCCGTCCCATAAGACTCCTGCTGCACAAGTCCTGCATGACTGCCGCAGCGCTGCTTCCTGCCTTGAAACTGGGCTCCTGGCTGCTTGCAGAAAGTCTGGATTCGGAGATCAGCGAGAACGCAATCCCTGATGGCCACGACAACAGCAGCGCCTACGAAGGCATGCAAAATTTTGCGGGTGTGGTTCTGCAACCTGTACCACTGTTTGCTCATGTCCACAGGTGCCTCCACGCTTGCATGTTGTCGCAATAGCTCCACCCCTGCAGCCATGTCAGTGTCAATGGCTGCACTGACAACATGTTGTCCTCCATGCTTTGCGCCAAATTGTTGTTGCTGGGTATTGGGCGACTTGCACATGTAAGCAAGCGTGCAGTGCGCAACAGTAAGCGGTGTCGTTGTTTGCGCAGATCATATGAAAGGTGCTGCATATCTGCACGAGCTCAATCCTGCCGAGGTCCCTGCCCTGAAGACAGAGCCTGGAGGCCTTGCCGCTCAACCACCTGCTGCACAGACGGCCCGGCGCTCGCAGCGCCAGATTGAGCGAGCGGCGGCTAACGCACAGACGCAGCTGCCGGGCAGCTGCACCACTGACCTCAGCGGTATCGGCGCTGATGTGGCGGCGCCGGAGGCGCGTGGCCGCAAGCGCCCGCGCTCGGCTTCCCCTGACGCCGCGGCTTCTCGCCGCAGCCGCCGAAGCAAGGCCGCCAGCCCGGCAGCGCCAGTCAAGGCGGCCGCACCGCCACTGGCACCGCAGCCGGCGCCAGCTGCCTCCACCCCGGCGCCACAGGCTCTCAAGAAGGCTGCGAAGGCCCCGGCCAGCAAGCGCGGCGCGAGCAAGAAGAGCGACCGCGCTGGCAAGCGCGCTCCCCAACTGGCAAAGGCTGCCACGCCCGCGCCGACCCCGGCTGCTCCAGCTCAGCAGGCCCCTGTCCAGCTGACGGCTGCCGCTGATGCAGAGGCAGCACCTGCAACAGAGCTGCAGGCACCCAAGCTGGCCCTCAGGGTGAAGATTGGCACGCGCTCGTTCCTGGCAATGGAACATGGATTGGACAGCCCTACATACCTGCCGGGCCTTGCTGAGCCGCAGCCCGCCGCTGTCAGCTTCCTCCCTGGCGGTGAGCCTTCCTGTCCCCATCTCATTTGTGCCTTGAACCTTGTCACCTCTTGTAAGGGGCAGAATGTGTGCTTCTGCTCTAATTGTTTCAATGGGCTCTTTGCTGGATTCTGGCCGGCATCTGTTTGACTAAGATTACACTGTATTACACGTGATGTGCCTGTCTGAAACTTGTGTTTTTGGCGCAGGCTGCATCACCCCATCTCAGCGCTTCAACTCTGCTGACGCCGCAGCGTCCGCCGCTCCAAAGGCCGGCAAGAAGCGGAGCCACTCAGCAATGGATGGCCTCGAGGATCAGCAGGCCGCCTGGATGAGGCTGCTTAATTACCCTGCGTAGTACTGAGCAGTCACTGAACAGGTGTTGCGCATGACACTCCCAGGAAGTACATCAACTTATTGGACCAAGCCCATCATCAACAAGACCACCAACTCGTGAGAGAATGCAGAGTCTACAGTGTTGGTATCCTTGAAATCTTTGGGATTCTGTGGGATTTTGCACCGCCTTCTGGCCCGTACTTATAGGCCCCTTCTGGGTCTTGTATTTCATATCGGCAGCAGTGCGCCTTAGCGGTGTGTGCTGCAGCGGCCCTGCCCTGGCAAGCTTGTGTGTCATGGCCCATGACTCAGGGCGCTGCAGCCATGTCAGCAAATATCTCTCCGCCTGATTGCTGGCTCTCAGGAGACGCGCATGTAGGAAGCTGCCTGCAGATAGCAGTTCACCTGTGGTCTCCTGTGTCCTTGGGATCATGGCATTTGCGGCGGCGCAGTCTCCAAGTTGAAGCTGAGACATCACATGGCTCTCGATTGATCCTTCTAGAGAGTGGCACGTTTGTGCATGTGGAGTACTCTCACTTCACGTTGGGAGAGCAGTTGGTGCTATCTGAGAGCTCCGTCAGGAGCAGGTTGGTGGAGTGCTGGCAAGTTTCTGTTGTCAGACTGTGCTGGGTGGAATGCTGAGATCAAGAGAGCATAAATTCTGAGTAGCAGGTCCACCTTGTGCAATTCTGCACAATATGTCTTTCATCATGTTAACGAATCAAGCATACATGTTGACTTCTTCTATTTATTTGAAGTCTGCCGGAGCCTATGGACCCTTAAGTAGAGTGGTTTCTCTTGTCATAACCAGGATAACAGATGGCTGTGAGAGCCGCCTGAGTTGCCGGCTCTCACAACGGCAACAGTATAAGCAAGAGACTTAGGCAGGAAAGAACGCATGACGCGCTTCATAGCACAATGTTGAACGGAAGAGACACAACGGCTTCAACGGATTCAAATTTGGAATGTGCTGGTCCTGTTGGGCAATAGTTGTTGCGGTTGCTTGAGACTCTTAGTCATTGGTGGCCAGCATATCATGATGCAGGGGTTTTGCTCTGGATGGACAGGGGCTAGTCATGGAATATAGTGGATGATAGGATATCATGCCAGATCGATGATTGGCTGGCATTTAGCATGCCAGGTACTCCCTCTGGCCTAGATTTAAGGAATGCCTGCTGATAGCCTGCCCGGGCTGCACAGTTTGTAGACCCATATGGATTATGCATTAATGCATTTAAGTAGGAATAGCTTGGTTGGCTTATAGTATATGCCCTTTCAGAAATCTGCTGGCCAGCTTTGGCAGTCAGGAGACCTTTTGGCTTAGTCACAGCTTGGAGTCAGAGCTGCATGTATGCTCGAGTCGCAGACCGGTAGGCTTGATCAAGATATTTAATCATGATATTCCCTCTGGCCACACACCAAGAGTATTAATGGCCATGGGCAATTGGCTGCACCATGCAAGCTCTATAGCCTATGTATGAACGTGAGAAATTAGACCTCAAGGTAAAGAGCTCGTGATATATCCTGATCAATAGATCCTTGCCGGGGGTGTATGTATTGATCGAGGTGTAACCAGTGATTTAAGTGATCCTCATAAGATTCACATGTACGACATTCAATAGCAATATCAGTCTTAAGACTGATCCATAACTCTATTCCAGATGCACCATTCTTGCTGGTCATGAGATCAACATTGTCAAGGGGAATTCGTAGCTTCATTTGAGGTAGAAGCTGGCTCCCCCCATGTGTGCAGATATGGACAAGGAAGGGAGATCCGCGCTGCTGGACCCAGCAAGTGTGGCAAGCAAGCACGCACACTCTGCCACCTTTGATAGGTGCACATCCATCCACACCAAAACTGAAAAGCATGCTCTGTACCTTACACCAGTCTCTACACATTCACACCACAAGCCGACCAGACCCCTTACATCAAAGCTTAGTTGACCAGCCCACCAGGAAACTGCCTTTGTGATGACCAACCATGCCCAGCTGACCTGCCATCTGCCAAAGATCTGCCAAAGATCTGACCTCCTGTCAACAGCAGCTCTGGAGATATGGCAGGCTTCACAGTGCATAGAGTCGAGTCAGGGGCAGCCCGCAACTCCCACGTCATTACTGATGAGGCTTCCGTCAAGGGGGGTTGACAGATACCAGTCCCCCCGCTCTAGTGATGGTGGGGGTCCACAATGCTGATGCGGCCGCGGCCGGCGTCCAGGTCAACAAGCAGGTAGTAGTACTGCCACTGCTTGGCGTCGTCCTGGTACATGTCTGCGCTCACACGCCCCTTGCCGCTCGGGCCCCGCGCTATGAACTGCACCTGCAGCAGCGCAGCAACCCCCGCTCATCCCCGCATCTGTTGCTTACAACGGAGAAATGTATTCCAAACACTCCGGCAGTGCATTACTGTGCACCTTGCAAGCATGATTCCTTTGATGCATCCTCAGACACTTCTCTTGCCGTCCACAGATGATGATAAAAGGGCGAAAGCAAAGAAAAGCATCAAAAGGACGCAGTAAAGACAGCGGAACAGGGACTCAAGTCTTTCCTTGCCGGCTTCTGCTGATGCGAAGAAGTCACTTTCGGCGTCAGCAGACTTTGTCGAGGCACTTAAGGGACCTGCTGTGCCGTCTTGAATGCAATCTCATGCTGTGCAAGACAGTGTAAAACGACTGCTCTACAGGTTAGGATTATATTCAAGCAGTCGACAGGATATTATGAGGAGAGCTGCGGCTGCTTGCCTGCACATGCTCGCGGCCCTTGTCGTCGTTGTAGACGCGGTTGGGGATACGTTGGCGCGCGGCGCGGTTGTGGGACTCCTGCCCGTAGCCGGATACGGGCGTGCCGAGCGTGACCATGATGCGCGGGTCCTCGCGCAGCCGGTCCAGCGTCAGGTTGAACGCCGTGTACTCGCGCGGCTGAATCAGCAGCTCGTTCACCACCGCCCACATCACCGCGCCTGCGCCGCCAATTTGCATGTTACTTCAGGCTCTTTAACCAACCCGAGAATTACCATGAATTGCAAGATAGCCTCCAAACGTGGGCGGGTCAGCATATCCGGCGATCTGCTGCGGCAGTGCCTAAGCAGGCTTTAATCAGGGCACAACCTGTAGGGGATCTGCTTGGTACCCAGATTCAGTGACCAGCAATGAGCAGAATTGCATGCTCACAGGTGGATCCTCCCATACAACATGCCTCTTTATTTAACAAGACAGGGATTGCTTTGAAATTCAAACATAGTATCCTCTCACTCTATTGACCTGACATCGATGGCCTGTCTCATCTGGTGCAGTGCAGCTCATGCATGAGAGTTGTCAGGCGGGACCATGTACCTGCCATGGCTATGGCTGCAATGATGACAACTGTGTAAGAGGTCCCTTCCACGACTCCCATCGGCCGCTGAGGGATCTGATCCGTGATGGCATCATCAGATTGTTCCTGTGCTGCCAGGGCGCTCTTGCCATCCTTCCCTGTGCCGCTGCTCTTGTTGCCAGCTCCCTCTGCAGCGCTGGATGCCCCAGCTGCCACAGACAGGGGCCTGACCGCGAAGCTGCTCTGGAAAACACCCTGCACGCAGAGCACAGTCAACCACAAGGCGCTTGAGTCAGGATATAAAGACCACAAGCAACCAGACGAGACTTGTGCGATGGGGCCAGCTTCCTGACATCTTCAAGATTATCAATAGGATTCATGCATTTTACTACTCAGAATTGACGAATATAAATCAGGAAGAAGCCCCTGCCTACGTTACATGTGCTCCATACAATGAGCAGACAGGATCCACCCCTGCAGGATCAGACGATCTCAATTAAAATCTATTTGTGAGACTGACCATTAAGTCCCGCTGGGGCAGCTGTCGAAGGAAAGAGGGCAGCGCTGAACGTGCAATGGCATCTATTCCTGCGTTCCAGCTGGTTTCGGCCGCTGCTCGATAACAAGACTGCGATGCGCTCTGAAGCAGCCTCGAAGCAATCACAGGACCTCGGAAGCGCGACATGACCACAGAATTGCCTCTCGCTGAATCAGGCGCTTTTCAGGACACGTTCCACAGAACGGCCATCAGGACGAAGCTCAGCACACCCACACGACGCTGCATGCACTGCACTGCTTCCAGATAAATTTCAACAATTTCAGATCGCTGCAACATCTGCAAATCCTCCTCCCATGTCCTATTGACAGTGACAAAATTAACATGCAAGCCAGGTACGGGCCCTGATCAGCCCAGTCAGCATGCCCGTAAATTTCAAGACGGTTTCGCGAATCCCGCTGAAGCATGAGGGCGATCAGCGTTAAAGACTCGCAGACTGTATTGGTTTGTTGTGATTGGTTGTGTCTGATGATGAATATTGGGCAATCCAGCCTCCCCAACCGTCTTGGATTGTGAGCAAGTGTCGCAGTCTGAGGTCTTATAATTACTAGACACATGAAACTAATGCCCCATACCGTCTCTTTAATTATATTTGCTTTCTTGCTTCTTTATCCGCCAAATCCTGCGCGATGTGGCGAGTTGTGGCCCCTCCCTCTGAACCAGGTACTGCACACCATGCTGGAAGCCATGGGCGTCCTAGAATAATAGTATTTGTCACAATCTGCTGCTGAGCTAGTCTGAATAATTTGTCAAAATTTTCTGCACTGAAACATCAGCATTAGATATGCATCAGGCTAAAGCTCTCTGTGCCTGCAGTCAACCAGCGAGAGAGTACTGTTCCTAGACATCGACAGGTTCCACTTCAAGAGCATCGGCTTTGACAGCGACATACTCCAGCGCGCGTTCGACAGGTGGGAAGCTTCAATTTGCAAGGAATGCCTTTTGTGAAGGCATGCCTTCCTTGGAAAACACACCCCTGCACTCCTGTGGCTCTGAGCATCAAGTTCTGTTACGACGCAGGTATGAAAGCATCATATTTGACACGGCAGCATACGTGCCCAAGAGCCGCCGCATGAAGGAGAAAGCAGACTTGGCTGAGAAGGGCATTCACAGGCTGAAAGTCTATGTTGCCACCAACGACCAGAGCCTGAACATGCAAACGGATGAGAGCTATGCGCTCACTGTCTCAGCCCCTACAAGCACCCTTGAGGTACACTCTTGAGCCAGGTCATTTGTAAGCCACTTGCTTTGTATGTTTGACAGAGATCAGTGCTACTCACGGCAGGTTCATTGCAGATCCACCCTTGCTGCACACGATTTTTTTGGGCAGGCTATCAATCCCTTGTACACTCTGCAACATGAACGTGGAACTGATCTAACTTTGTGCCCAGCTTCACGTTCTCTGATGCAGCCCTCGGGGCCCTTGTCTATGTGAAGTGGTCAAAATGCTTACTTAGGATTTTTCTGGGCAGGCAAATTCGGTGTATGGGGCGCTGCATGGGCTGGAGACCTTCTCACAGCTGATTGACAGGGTGGATGGCTGCCGCTTCCGAGGCAGAGCAGAGGTGGTTGGAGACATCGAGCTGCCCCGGTTGGGACCAGAGTTTGCTCCGGGCCCGCAGGCGCCGCAGAGCACAGCCTCTGTGCAGAACCGCAGGCTGCTCTCTCAGCAGGCGGCTACAGCGACCGGGTCTCTTAGCGGAGCAGGCGCCTTGTTAAAAAGCCAGCCAGAGCAGGCTCAGCTGAGGCCAGACCTGCAGCAGTTTGTGCTGGACAGTCAGAGTCTCGCGGATCAGCTCTACTCCTCGCCGCCTCCGGACAGCGACCTAGAGTGGGACTTTGATGAGCAGGCGAGCATTGGTGAGATACTCGACATCCTCGGCGGCGCATCAGACCCCTGGGATGTGTCAGAATTTGACAGTGAGCAAGTTAATGATGACATCGATGACGAGGATGATGACATCAGCGATGATGACAGCGACGCAGCGCTCTCACACCACCACAAGCACCACAAGAAGAAGCATCACCACAAGAAGAAGCACCACCACAAGAAGCACAGGGACCACAGCCGGATGCTACTGATCAACGCTACAGCTATCTTTGACCAGCCGCGCTTCGCCCACCGAGGGCTGCTCATTGACTCTGCCCGCCACTTCCTCCCGCTGAGTGTCATCAAGGCAAGCTCCTACCTCTTGTGTGCCCACGTGCAAGCTTGCCTTTGAGGAAACTTTCCCAGAACATTGGTTGCATGCATGACATGGCGGTCAATGTACTCGCAGAGAGTTGCTTTCTGGGGGTTTCTCCCACACATAAGGGGTGTTTACTTCCCCTCTTCACTGCCTCATGTCTCGTGAAAGTCATGTTCTGCTTCACAGCCTAGTCTCCAATGCAGGAACACCACACAGAAGGCATAGTGCACATGTCACTGCCACAATTTTCACACCAGAAGGCAGCTTCTTGCTCAGCTTCAACCGCTGGTGTCACTTGCAGGACAACCTGGAGGCGATGGCGGCGGCGAAGATGAACGTGTTGCACTGGCACATCGTGGACGACCAGAGCTTCCCCTACCAGTCCAACGCGCTGCCGCGGCTGGCCGAGTACGGCGCCTTCTCCCACGCGCACACCTACCGGCCGACGGGCGTCCAGGAAGTGGTGCAGTACGCGCGCGACCGCGGCATCCGCGTCATCCCCGAGTTCGACACCCCCGGTGCGTGTTCTGTTTATTTCCCTCATGTGGTGACCAAAACGCACATGTGAGCTTGCGAGTCCTCAAGCATGCGTTTGATGAACCTCATGCAGCTGCGATGGACGGCATGAGATTTTGAGGCTTGTCAGAAGGGAGCGCACCTCTTGTGCCGTCACCGCTCGCTCAGCAAGAAGCATTCCAAGATTGATCACTGTTCAAGTAATGTATTGCACCACGTTGGGCGCGTGCGCGAACTGCAGGCAACTGATTGGCAGAAAATTTTGGCGCAGGGCACACGGCGTCGTGGGGCAAGGGCTACCCGGGCCTGCTAACAGACTGCTACAACGGCGAGGAGCAGCCGACAGGCGAGAAGGGCCCCGTTAATCCAGTGCGAAACGAGACGTACGCGCTGCTGTGGGCGTTCCTGCGCGAAGCTGCCGGCCTCTTCCCGGACACCTACCTCCACCTCGGCGGCGACGAAGTCCCCTTCGACTGCTGGCAGGCGCGGCTCTCAGCTGCATGTTGTGGACACTTGGACAGAGCATGGGTGCCGCAGTCCACAGACATACACGCATAGAGTCTGCACACTTCATGAATCCTAATCAAAGGCTGTGCTGCTCGCCGAGAAGAAATGCTCAAACACATTTGGTCCAATTGCGTCAATTCAGCCTTGCATGCCTCCTTCTTCACAGGCATGTACTCTACACTGACCTTCAGGATATTCCTCATCTAGATGACGTGTTCAAGTTGTAATTGTTTTGGATGGGAACGATTAAAAGATCAGGTTGAAAAGTTTTAATGTGGTGTTGCGGTCGAGCAGAGCAGCCCAGAGATCAGGGCGTGGATGAGGGAGCATGACGTGAGCTCCATAGCGGGGCTGGAGACATATTTCGAGGAGCGAGTCCTGGCACTGGCCAGCGCCGCCGGCCGCTCCTACATCGTGTGGCAGGTGCGCCTTTCCCCTCTGCTGGTCATATCGCCAAATTTCTCTCTGAACTGCTGAACACAAAGTGCACTCCAGGCCGTGTGACCATTGCTCGTATGGAGGATGACTGAGCTGACCAACATGTAGACTCCTGTTCTGCAATTATGACAGGAAGTGCAAAAATAACATGCACATCAGGTCGGTCCTGCTCTTGGCCTGCTCAGCCGTCCAGACTCATGGCCATTGGCGCGCACGCTGTAAGTGGAAGATCTTTGCAGCATCCTAGGAGGACACCAGGAGCACACAAGCACACCAGGACTGGATATCTTACTGACGGCTGTTTTCTGCGCAGGAGCCTCTGGACAACGGTGTGAAGCTGGACAGCAACACGGTGGTGCATGTGTGGAAGTGGTGGTGGCCAGTGTCAGCCACTGAGGCGACTGTTGAGGGTGGGGCGGAGATGAATGCCGTCGCACAGAAGCCGGCAGTGTGCGAGCTGTCACAGGGCTGCAAGCCACCTGGCGTCCAGCTGGCGGCCTCGCCGCCCGGCTGGACCAATGAGATCGCGCGCGTCACCGGCAAGGCACGCCCTTGGATAGACTATCTCTCTCTTGCCCCTTGCCACCATGGCATCACTGAGCTGATGAGCTTGATGATGCTCAGGCTTTGAGGCAAGATTCACTGTCCCTACAAGCGTTGTTCGCAATTGCCCTCACCTGTGTGCGCATGAAGCCTTCAACTGGAGCTGTGCAAGTACTCGGCTTTGAGCTTGCGATGGCTAGCCAAGATTTTGAATAACTTTGATAGAATTCTCAACTTTTATGTGTCCCTTTGTGCAGGGGTACAGGGCGTTGCTAAGCAGCCCTTGGTACCTTAATCTGGGCCCGTATGCTGGGGAGGCGTGGGTGGACTACTACACCGTGGAGCCGCTGGAATTTGATGCCACCCCCGCGCAGGCCTCATTAGTCATTGGCGGAGAGGTCTGCCCGTTACCCCAATCTTCCCGATGCCTGGCAATGACTCATAAGTTACTCCAGAAATCTTGTAAAGAAGGGGAGCAGCACAACATGTTCATATGGTCTTCTGATGGAGGGGTTGGTTGCTGTGATCTGTCCTCAATCCTGATGTCTGAAAGCTCAGAGTCTTATACAGAATAGCAGTACGCAAATCCCCATTGAGTTCCCGTTCAGTGTGCCAGTCCCGGCTTATTTGAACTTTCTGGGCATGCATGCATGTTGGGAGTGTGGGCGCATGGATCTTTTTGATGTTTACCTTTTATATTTGAGATATGAGATTTGTGGGCAGGCGTGCATGTGGGGGGAGTGGGTGGATGGCAGCAATTTGATGGAGCGCACCTGGCCGCGCGCAGCCGCCGTCGCCGAACGCCTCTGGTCAGCCCGGGACGTCAGGTGCCGCTCTTACCTACTTCATTTGCTCTTGAACCTACTTCTATGTTACAATCAGACCGCATGAGGCACCCCTTTCTTTTCACTCTGGCGCTCGCTCTGTTTTTATGTTGGCATCTCTATTTCTTCCAAAAATTTTGGTACCAGACAAGCTGGAAGTGTGTTACACGATTGTAGCCTGCCCTAGATCTTCTCAACTCATATATGCAGATCACCCTGGGTACTATGGTTACTGTCTGCTCTATAATGCAAAGCAAGCATTCTCTGGAGTGCTGCTTGATGGCAGCTCCGTGCAGAACTGCTGAGTATGTCCGGGCCCCAACGCGCAAGTAGTAGGTGTGAGCAGCTTGGGAGTCATGTGTGGCGGGTGTTGTGTGAGCAGGGATGTGGATGCTGCACGGCCGCGCATTGCCGAGCACCGGTGTAGGATGCTCGCGAGGGGCCTCGCAGCTTCCCCCGGCACCGGTCCCGGCTACTGCCCACAGGACACCAGCCTTTGAGACGGGTGCCGGGAGGGAGAGTGCTCTAGCAGTGAGGCTTTATTTATTTTGCAGGCATGTGCATGTCCCTTGGGGCTTGCTGCTGTGTTGTTGCAGAGTTGTGAGGGTGTGAGGAGCAAGCTGTTGGTTGTTCTACTGTGAGCTTCGTGCGGATTCCGTTGAAGTGCAATGATTTATTTATTGGATGGATGCTTCACCTCACGTGCAATTCTAATCATGGTTCAGCAATTCCCGCCATAGCTCCTACTTGAGTGGCACAGCCACACTGCAATTGGCTGAATGAATGACTCCACCTTATCTAGTGCTTGCGATATGAACCGAAAGAGTCTGGACAGTCATGCTCGACAAGTATCATCTGAGAGAACTTGGTCATCTGGGACACTTATCTGGGACAATACATTGACTAAGAGCAATGAGGGGCTCTCTTCAGGGCTGTTTCCTTCTCTTTTTGTTTCCCGACCAGGCCCCTCAGTTGTCACAAGATGTGCCACAAGGTGGCAAGTGGCGCAAATTTGTAGAACAACTTTATCCAGCCCATTAGTAAAAGTGCTGGCAGCAACACCTTTGTACAATTTGCTAAGAACCTTTCCAAAGCTCGCCTACCCTCAACACCGCCTCGTTCCTGCCAACCGGATGTCTTCCTACACATGCGTTCCATTTCTACCCAACATCATCATCAAAACAAAATACCACAGACCACCTGCCTAACACACACATACACGGCCCTTCAGACACAGCTACACCGCTTTTGTACGTCACTTCTAACACTCTAGACAAACAATCTGCAAGGCAACAACGATGTATACTGTAGTCTTATATATATACTGTAGTCTTCTGCACTGTAGACAACCAACTTGTAGACAGCCAACAATCGGCGCCCCTCACTCCTCCCCCGAATCCGCCAACGGCTCGTCAAGATCATCTCCCCCAGTTCCGCCCTGCGTCTCACGCGCCGTTCCCTTTCCTTCCTTCTCTTCCCCATCATCCATGCTCAGTCCGGCGGCTTGCGCGATCTTCTTGCTCTCCTCGGCGAGGTCGGCCGGGTCGGGGGCGGCCGCGGCGCCGAAATACACCGGCGGGGGGTCGTCCGTGGGGTTGCGCTCGAATATCGCGGCGATGATCTCGGCCGCCACGGCGCTGGCCGCCTTGTGCTCGGCCTCGTCGCGGATTGTGGTCACTATTTCGGCCAGCTGCGAACTCGACGCGTTGGACGGCCTCTGCGCCGTCTGCACACCCCACCTCAAGACCGCAACATTTCTTGGAGTGTCTGTAAGTCTTTCTTCTCACAGCTACATTACTCTGTTGTCTCACACTGCATGGAAAGGCAAGATGCATGTGCTAGGCCTGGCCAGCATGTGTGCAGGGATCTTGAGCACCTAGTCTGGTAGTCATTGCAAGTAAGAACTATTCTTTTAGTGTTGGTTGTGAGGGAGAGGGAGTGTGGACATCACCAGCCAGTGGCGGTCCTGCAGCGCCTGGATTCCCAGCTCCACCAACTCATCCACAAACGCATCCTGGCATCACAGGAGCAGCCTTGCGTAAACCCAGCTGCTAAGGCCCAAGGGTCATGATACAGGCATGCCACTGCTCGCAGAAATCTTATCTCAAGCGCCTATATATCGGCTATGCATTTCCCAACGCATGCATGTTGTGCAGGGATCACATCAGACAGAAGCCCAGATGCTGAATGCATGCATGCAGATTTGGCGGACATTCGCCTCAACACAGTCCCCTTACTGCTGCTATGTAAATTTGGCGAAGAATGAGACTAATTGGGCATTGAGAGGTGGCGCAAATTGTCCAACCTTGGGGCGGGGCAGGCGCGTGGAGGGGCGGCCGGCGACACGGTCTGAGAGCTCGGCCAGAATGCGCACGGTCTCGATGTAGGCCGCGATGGAGGGGAACTTGCGCGAGCGCAGGTGCAGCGTCAGGAACCGGTCAAGCTCCAGCTGCAGCAATCACAACAAGCCAGTCAGCAGGATGAAGCATGCTTAACCTCTTGCCCTCAGATGCACTGAAATTTGTTCAGGGCCTCTTCATACATTGCTGCACTCCACGCAGCTCTGTCTCACCATGCGCTTACTGTTAATAGCAGGGCTGGGCTTGAGCAGATCAACAGTGAAATATTCAGAAATATTCTGTGCGCTCCATTTCAAATAAACCAGCACCCTCAGGTCTACTATTTCTCCTGTCCGCTCTGAGATCAAATCATAATAAGTAGCTCCCCGAGCACACAAAACCCGGACAAACGCTGACCCTGCAGGCCCCCTTCATGCAGCTGCCAGGAGGTTCGAGCACTTCAAAAACATGCTGCGGACATCTGTGCAATAAACTTCTCAAACTCAAACGTGTGTCCTACAAATATCCAGAAGCTTCCCAGGCTGAGGAAAAGGGAAAGGTGCTCACCCTGCAGGCGCCCTTGAGGCAGCCGCCGGCTGAGGCCTGCAGGAGGTTGCCCATGACGTGGGCCACTTTCGGCTGGATTGGCTCGTCGTCGCGCTGCGCTATTCGGCCCACGTCAAACATTGTCAGCCCCCGCGGGTGCCACAGCGGGTCCGGCGCCGTCATTCCATACCCAGCCTGCGAATCAATGCACGTGCGAAAAGGATTACTCTTACCACTCTTAATTCTATGTGCACACTTTTCCGGCTAAGAGGCAATCTGCGTTGTCTGCAGTCCAGCTGCGCAAGAGGCTGCCTGCAATTCAGTGCGCATGCATGAAGCTACAAGACATGTCAAACTACAAGGCTGCAGTGGGTCTGTTGGTTTTTCCTATGTCTATTGCTGCAAGGGAGACTGCTCAAGGGTGAGATCCAGGGTGTATAAAGAAAGCTCCAAGTCAAAGGACCAGGGAGCGCATTGCATCAGGGGCTATGGCCACTCAAGCAGCGAAAGCCTTCCAGCTTGCTTGCAAAATCAAGGTAACAAGTACCCATCTTATCGTGTCAACAGTTGAAATGAAGCGAGTGCCAGGCTTGCATGGGGAAATGGTGCATAGGCTGATCAATAAACTCACCGCCCAGAGGCAGATGGAGATGAATGCGTCGCCGCCGGTGGAGTAGGTGGTCGTCACGCAGTCCTCAAACCATCCCAGGGGAATGCGCCGCAGCAGCCCGACCGACAGAATCGCCCCCGCCCCGCCGTGCATCGAGTAGGTGTGCGTCGGCACGCGCGGCTGGCCGCACCTGCCGCGCGCACCCTTGAACAGCACACCTGCACCATGCATTGACCTTCAGGGTCCAGGGGTTTCTATGAGGGAAATACCAGCGGGACTGTGATTCTTACTTCTGGTTGAGTAGCTGTTGGACATGTAATCAGCACTCGGTATGCCGAAATGATGGAGTCTCTCCCTCTGTGTGTCTCATGTTCAGCAGAGGAAGCACTACGGAAATCAGGTTCAAGATGGGCAGGCGGAGCCGATGGCATGACAAACACACCATCATTGCCCTCCTGACAAATCGGCAAAATGCACGCAATTGGCCAGATGACGGTCATTGAGGCTCAAGGGAATGGCCAAACACGGCAGGAAAACATGACGGGGCATGCCGCATGTTGCCATCATCACTAGACAAGAACAGCCTCATAGAGTCTGCATCTGCAGGCGCGCCATGCGTTTCGACAGGCACAGCATGTGACAGCAACAGTGAGAACTTCACAGGGTGGCAGCGCGCCGTTGGTGTCCGCGGCGCAGAGGAGCTCGGGCGTGCAGGGGCAGCCGCTCGGCGTAGGCCAGGGCAGGGAAGATGTGTTTTTTGCGTAGTTGCACGGCGCACACAGCGGGGCGGCCGCGTGCGGGTGGTGTGTGTCTGAGCGCTCGTGGCCCTTGATCTCGTCAAATTCGCGCGAGGTCCACCACATGTGGTCTGATAGCATGCACACATGCGTCATTTGATTACTAATATTCATCAGTCTTTACTTATGTGATGTAACGTGACCGTGGCTGTGGCTATGACTTGTGATCGTCAGGTTGCAGGTTCAGCCATTGGAAAGCTCTTCATCTCTGCAACATTTCCGTATTAAGAAGTGACCCCAGAGTCAGTAACGAAATGCAGGTATGCCAATATGTACAAGGGCTGTTGCATGGAGATTCACGTGACCTGGGGCTACAGGAAGCATGTGTCTAGACTGATACACACTGTACATTGGATTCGCACCAGTCAATAAGGGGCAGGCAAACAGACAGGGTGTGTGGCGAGTCAGCAGTGACTCACCTGTGAGGAAGTAGGGCATGTCTGGGTCCAGGTGCTGCAGCAGATCCATGGCAGCATCTGTGAAGAAGAAGGTGTCGTCATCGCCGTACAGCAGCCACTTGTACGACTCCCCAAAGTGCCTGCAACCAGAAAAACTTGGCGTATTGACTCGCGCCTGCCAGTCTCTAGGCACTGCAAGCTTGCCAAATGGTTCTTGCAGGTCTCATTGAAAACAGCGCCCCCTTGGCAACATGATTCTTGTCATGCAGGTCTCTTCAGCAAAAATCGCGCCTTTCAACAATATGCTTCTTGTAATGCAGGTCTCTATGTTTGAAAAGAGCGCAGTTCAGTGGACATATTTATTCTGACGCAGGTTTCTTCAACGAAAATAGCGCCCCTTGACAATATGCCTCTTGCAATGCAGGTGTCTTCACTTTGAGAACAGCGCACGCCGGCATCACGCTTCTTGTAATGCAGGTGTCTTCACTCGAGAACAGCGCCCATTGGCAACATGACGCTTGTCATGCATGTCTCTTCGTTTCAAACAGTGCCCCTTGGCATAACCTCTATCATTGGGAACATAAGGGGACAACAGTCAAGGGCGCACTTGTGGGCAAGGAAGGGGACAAGGGCAGCGCGGCTGTCGCCCTTGAGGGCGAGGGAGTGAAGTGGTTTGTCATCAGGGTAGGCAACCCAGGTCTCCCCATGCTTGGCCTGCCGATCCAGCTGCTCTGGTGACATGCTGTAATTCGTGGCCATGAACGTTCTCAGCCCCTGTAAGTTTTACACAAAATAAAAATCAACTATCCTGCCCCAATGCCTCTTGGTTTTACAATTGTCTTCCACGCTGATGCCAGCAACCTGCACTTCCTGCTCTTAAATCAGCATCTGCTGACACTGGTCAAGTTGCAAAGAGACGAGTGCAAATAGGCCAATTGGCGGTCCGACGGTGGTTGTGCATGACATAATGGCGCAGATAATAGAAAAAGTCAAAAAGTCAAAGTCTGACCTGGCGCCACAGTCGGCTAGACTGGGCGAGCTCCTCGTGCCATTTGTCAGTGACAATGGCCGCGACAAAGTCTTCCTTGGTCAGTTTTGAGCCGCCGCTGTAGGTAATACCGGTAGCCTCCTGATCCCGCTGCCAGGACAGCGGCTGCTGGGACTCAGGCAGAGACGGCCCCAAGTTGTAGCCCGAGGTCTCAACCGGCAGAAAAGCAACCTGCACCTTCTCTGCTGCTCCGTCGCCCTACATGCAAAGGGTATGCTGTCAGAAGACGGGGCTTCAGACTGTGCTTCTGTGAGGGTGATGTTATATCTAATCGGCAGCACAAGGGACCATAATTGTCGGCTAGCGCGCTGTTCTAAATAACCATCCTATGTCAGCAAGCTGTCTCCTGTGATTGTACCATTGTCCATGCTCTGATGCCTGTGCTCTAGCTGTCAAACCTTAGTCATTTGCTGCGGTCTCTTCAAACCTTCATCACAGAAGTGCCTTCAAGGAGACAGTGTGTGACAGGCAATGCCGAACGGAGGCTTGAGGCATGTTCAGTGCAGGCTGCAGGCAGGCAGTCATTGTGACATAAGCATGAGTGATCATGGCACCTCACCTGTCTCACAACATTGTGCGGCTGCAGGACCTGCTTGCCATTGGAGAGTTCGAATCGGGTGAGACTGGCTCTGGAAAACTGTCCCTGAATGCACACAGGTCCACTCAACCTTACATTAAGCTTGCGAGTGTGCCAAGCAGCAGACAAGATCGGCTTGGCGTCAATATGAAGAGGCACTGCCGTGAATATTAGGCTGTTCAAAGGGGGAATCATCTGACAAGGGTGTCAACCATTTCAGCTTGGCACTATTTTGACAAGGCACTGCCATGGATAATGAGCTCCCCAAGGGGGAAGAGCCTCTGGCAGGGTCTTCAATCGGCTCAAGTTGGCATCAATAGGAGAACGCACTGCCTTGAATATCAAGCTCTCAAAGTGGGAAAGCATCTGACAAGGTTGTCAATCAGCTCGGCCTGGCGCTAATAGGAGAATACATTGCCATGAAAAGTAAATTCCCAAAGGGGAAAAGCATCAGTAACAAAAGGCTCTCAACCACTTCATTTGATGTTTCCTTCCTTCCTTCGACTTGGCATCACATCGCATAAGGTTCTCAACCAATTCATGTCTGGCGTCGACTGGGCTGCCATGCAAAATAACAGGGAACAAGCTGTACCTGTGGGAAGCTGCCCAAGATGATGTCCTTGTGGGGTAGAGGGTGGTACAGGGCCAGGGTCTCAAGGCCCAGCTGCACTGCGTAGATGAAGCAGATGCCTGTGACTATTGCAGCGGTGCAGAAGGCGAAGGAGACTATGTAGAAGACCCTCCCGCCGCGCTGCCTCTGCTGCTGGCTGTCGTGCAGACTCCTCTGCACATGCCTCGACATGTGCTCCATTGAGGCCTATTCAGCGTCAGTGCGCATGGCCTGAGGACATCCTGCATGTGCGAAATGATTGAAGGTGAGACAGGCAAGAAACTTGCCAGTTGTGCACTAGGAGAGGCCTTGTTCGAAGGTTGGGGAGAGCCAGGCCTGAAAAGTTGCCGTCTTTCCCACGGCAAAGAGATACATGATCTCAAGAGCAGGTATTTTACAAAGCTTCGTCTCCAAAACGCAGAAGAAAGTACCACCCACGAACATCAATGTCGAGCTCGACTTCACGCGCGACAGACTTGCCCAGGCTCAGATTGAGCAGCAGTACATTTCATAGGTCGTAGAAAAGTTTACCTGCGAAATTTACTACCACCGCTGTGATGTCAGGTGTGTAGGCCTGTCTGCTTTTATTGCTGTGGTCGGGCTAGCTCCTGTTAATCAGCACCAGCTCTACAACACTGCGATCGCCAGGTGAAAATCTTGCAGCGACGTTTAATCAAGAAACATCACCGCTAATCTCTTGTCTCGTATTTCAATGCGGGTTTTTAGAAGCTTTGTCGCTGAATTTAAAAGGTGAACTTTCTTGGACGATTCAACGGCCGGAAAGCTGCCAGGTGGCGGATATCAAAAGCAGTGGATGTAGGACACCTAGCGGAGCAACTTCAATAGTGCGCTGGCGCTACCTGAACACAGGAATCTACATCGCGAACTGCGAGAAGATTCAACCTCCCACCCGGTTTGGGACGTGTTTCGAAAGTAACCACAATTTTTTATCGGGGGCCACAACACAATAGGAGCAGAGGCACCTAAAGCGATTAAAAGAGTCTTCTTACTGTGCTCCACGTGACAGCTGCAGTTTCAAATCGAAAGACCCAGCACAGCAGTGCGCTTGGTCCTGAGTGGCTCCAGTGAAAAAGGAAGGGAATCTTTGACATTCGTCCATTCTTCGTGCAGCCTGCCTCATGAAGAACAGCCTATCATGCAGAGAGCCCTTTCTCTAAGAAGGCAGCTGGACAGAAGAAACTTGATGCAGCATCGAGGCCAGGGCCTAGGGACAAAGAAGACCGTCCTGCTTGTGATCGTCCTCTGTGCAGCCTCGGTCATTTTCACCAGGGTATATGTTGCTCACATCACCCGCAGTGCAGCCAGCTCTCAGGCAGCCACCAGCGCTGATCTGGCAGGCCTGAGGGCATCCCTGCATGAAGAGCAGCCTTCTCTGCAGCAGACAGCAACGCAGAAAGGATCATCCAGAATTAGCCCGACAGATCGAGCTTACAGCGGCCAAGCTGCAAGGTCTGAGGAGGGATGGGCAGACGGGGGCGGAGATGTGCCCAAGCAGCAGGCTGAAGTGTTGAGGCAGGAGGCAGCAAGGCCCAAAATAGGGCAGCATGATCACTTTATTGTGGTGCTGTCGGTCGATCATGACAAGCACGAGCTGCTGCAGGCAACAGTGCAGCTGTGGCAGGTGCGTCTCCCCAAGGTCTGGCTGAAAATTAATGGCACCCCTTCTGTCTACAGTAATACAGGGACCATCTGAACACCCAGCCAGCAGTCGTCAGTGGCACTTCACAAGTCAGAGCTGATGACTCTCCTGTAACATCACTAATGTTGCAAGGCCCCGGCCTGCGGGGCCGGTATAACTACTGAGCACCGTGCCCACGATTGATTGGGTCTTGCTTGGATCTCGAGTACATCAAGGGCTAGGAATTTGGCAGCCTTTGGCCGCGGCTTGTCTGCACACGCACCTTGCCTCTGGCAGAAAAAGTATGAAATAATAACAATGACTGTTGCAGCATTTCTATTAATTGTGGATGTGCGCACAGGGCATGCGCCTTTTTGTGGTGTCCAACACAAGCAGCCGGCTGCAGCCGATGCCGGCCAGCATTGAGCACTGGGCAGTCTACGATGCCGACAAGCCAGCCCGATCCTACTCAGAGACTGCCACACAGAACGCCCTGGGCCCATTCCTTGCCCACAGCAGCCTTGGATCAGCCTTCAAGTGGGCCTTCTTTGGGACTCTGAATGCCCACACCGCTTTCTTCCCTGAGGCAGCAGCCAGAGCTGTGCAGGGGCTTGACCCTGAAACGCCCTACTTCCTGACCGGTACTGCCCTTGTCTTAATTTTCTTTTGCAAAAAAATCTCAAGTGAAGGCAGGACTGATCGCCTACCTCATTTTTTGGTTGTTCTGCGTTTTCCATTCCTTAAGGACTAGGTTCATCATGTGCATCAGTGATGGAATAACAAGAACAAATGTTCCGTTAGCGTCTTCATGCTTTCATTGCGATGACCGGCAAGGATGCTTCACATCTCTTTTAAGCTAAGCCATCACCGTCTGGCAGTTCTTCAACAAGCAATGGAGCACTCTTCCATCGCTCAGGAGAGCAAGGACCTCCAAACTTGACCCAGGAAGCTTGCAGCACCTGACACGAGGGTGCTATTGTGCAGACAACATGTGGTACGCGGACTCCAATTTCGGCGGCGCCTTTCACCCGCACCCCAAGGCTCCCACGTGCCTGCCATGCAGCTACGCGCAGAACACATCCGAGCTGGATTTCCCCATGCCCAAGATGTGCCCCTGCAAACCCGCCGACCTCTGCGCAGCCGACACCATCGGACTCTTCCCACGCTCTGCTGACGGCATCTGTGGGATCCCTAAGTGAGGCCCGCTTGTTCACTCCTTCAATTGAAAGCCAGTGCTGATAGCACACCAGTGGCATGCATTCTCAAAGAGTCCTGGTGAATTTTGATGTGTCCAGGAGAAAGGAATGTCCTTTGGCAGTACAATATGTGTGCAGTCCCTGTCATGCTTGCTGCGGAGGAAGCTTGCCATGCAGCTGCTGCAGGTTATGGGCTCAGGAGACTCAAAAGTACAAGGTTAGGTTATAAATCCCTGATGGACTGTAGGGTTCAGGGGAATGGTGCTGTGTAGGGCGCCTTCTCGGACCTACTCCATGCATGGGGATGCCGGGGCGCTGGTTAGCATCGGCCTCCTGCGCAGTGTCTCATTCGCTGAGATGGAGGCATGCACCCTACGCCAGTGGACCACAGGCGCGCTCAATTTGGACTTACTATTCACCCAAGACAGTGCCCACAAATTTCCCAGAATGATCTGTGAATATGCCTTCTACACGCCCTCTTCTTCTATGTCAGTCTTGTGGCAGACCCACTTTGTTCTATTGCGTGTGTGCAACACTCTGTAACAGGACATTCTTCAAGTCCCTGCCCCATACTGCTGCAACATTGTTAACATTGGAGATGCAGGGAATGGCCGAGACTCTGGGGGACTGATGTCTTTTTGCTGTCTTCTTGCATGACTTCGATGTATCAAGCCAATGATCGGACACAAGCATAAATGCCCAACGCTCCTTGAGATGAGAAATCCTCACACAAATAGAACTACAACCCATTAGATGCAAGGCAGCCATTCAGGACATACAACTTGGACGCCGAGCATGTTGTGTTCTCTTCACTGCAGGAGCGGATGCGATGGTCACAGCGTGCCTCTGGCGGGCGGCCAACATTGCACCCACATCCCCGGACCCCCTGTGGCACCCAGACGGCCTGACTCTGTTCGATGCCAGCTCACCCCTGCTGCCAGACCCCATCAGCAAGAAGGCCATTCCCATCAAGGTCTCACGCCACCTGGGCAACCTGCTGTCGGCCGCTGTGGGGTCCTGCAAAGGACTCTGTCAGGTGCGCCAACTTGAAATCTAATTTTTTTTGTGCACAGAGATTCACCTGCAGGCTTTAAAGCCCTTGCTCTGTTGTGTGCGTCTGGAGCTTGCTTACTGTGCTTCCAAGACAAAATCTCGTGCAAAGTTTTCGGTCTTTCTGTGCAAATTGTGTGAGGGAGAATGTCTGCAGGAAGCCTGTTTTGTCAGTCGTAGCAGTTTTGAAGGCGGGTCAGAGTTTGGAGGTCACACAACATGGTGTCTGAAGGGGGCTGGCGGGGGGCGGTATAAACACTAAGCACCGTGCCCACGATTGATGGGGTCTTGAATGGATTTGGCGAGTCCATCAAGGATTTGAGGTAGCCTTTAATTGCAGCTTGTCTGCAGGCGCACCTTGCTTCTTGGCAGGAACAGGGACAGGGACAGGGACAGGGACAGGGACAGGGACAGGGACAGGGACAGGGA
>JADEYI010000507.1_pt1 | contig 52132 bp, 50 predicted proteins | sample 8542331 | NCBI WGS metagenome assembly JADEYI01 (sample SAMN16510988, study PRJNA670497) | mine drainage metagenome | isolation source: biofilm near Copperflume 1 | place: Germany: Marsberg coppermine Kilianstollen | collected 2018-02 | reverse complement strand
TTTTAATTTGAATTCTATAAAATTAATGCTTCCTGTGTAATTTTGAAATACACCCCTTGAATAGTGAGTTAGTTAATTTTAATTCCATCTTCATTAAATTTGTAGGGTTTCCATTGGCTTTCGGTTAGGATGTGAATTTCCTTAAAGCCAATTTCTCTCAGTAGTTGAAATGTTTCAGCGAAATAACTGATAAGATCATTGCTATGATGCGCATCGGAACTTACCGTTATGGGGATTCTCTTTTTTTTAATGGACTCCAGGATCCAACGGCTAGGATAAACCGAATCAGTTTTCTTTTGGTAAACACCTCTTGTGTTTACTTCAATGATGCATCCTGCGGTTTGTATCGCTTTTAAGGTATCTTCAATAGTTTCGCGATACCATCTATCCGCTTCATTGAAATACTGATACCCGGTATTTTGAAGCTTTATTTTATCTAAATGGCCAATTATTGTGGGCCTGGACTTCAGGGCCATTTCGCGGGTCAGTTCGAAATAGCGATCCACAGCATCTTTAATATTGTTTTTAAAAATTTCAGCTAACCCGTCATGGAAATGCTGGTGGGACCCATCAATTTCCCACCCCTTTCCATTTCTGAAATTTTCCACAAAGTGAATTGAGCCAATCGTATAATCAAGTGTTTTACTGAAATCTAAAGGGCCAATGGTGTCCGGTATATAGTCTACTTCAAGTCCTGTGTAAATCGCTATCCCCTGTTTCGAATTCTTTAATGAGTTAATATGCATCAAATAGTCATTTAAGGTTTCTCTTTTCATGCACCAAGGGCATTCGAAAGGTATGGGCGCGTGAGACGAAAAGCCAAGGCTTTTTAGATTTAACTGAACAGCATAGTCAACAATTTCTTCTGGTGTGGATTTTCCGTCACAGTAGGTGCTATGCGTATGAAAATTGGAAAACATTTTTTAATGGTACAGCGAGTACATTTTCTTGATTTGAAGGTTGTCAGTTTTCAATATAAAATTTAGTGTATAACTTAATTAGGAGGATGGCAAAACTACCGTGCTCCATTTTCAAATAGCTTCCTTAATTTATCTTTCTTCAACATTTTTTGGCCTGTCTTGCCTGTGGCGATGATTCGGTCTCTGACACTGGCTTTAATTGTGCAGATCAATTCATTCTTATCAATCTTTTCAACCGTTGCAGCGAAGCGGATTTCTTCACCAACAAAGGCGGGACTTTTATGATCGATGGAAAGCATGGTGCCCACGCCTTCTTCATCATCGTCTTTCATTTCTAAAAAAAATAATCGGGATGCCCATTCAAAATCACGAGCCAGCGAAAAGGTGGAGCAGACACGATGGAGCAGTTCGCCATTAAAAATAGCGCAGTCTCCTTCCTGAACAATTCTCTTGAATGATTTATGATCGCCTGTTTTAAAGATGTCTTTCATCTTAAAATTACCATTCACTTTCAAGTAAAGGGCTACCGAATAGAATTAATTTGAACGTTTCAGGATATCACGAATCTCTACTAGCAATTGAATGTCTGCTGGTGGCGGAGTTGGCGCTACCGGTTTTGCATCCTCTTTTTTCTGAGTCTCATTGATTCCCTTGACTATAAGAAACAAAATAAAGGCAACGATTACGAAATTAATTACGGCTGACAGAAACACACCGTACTTCACGGCTCCAAATACGGTTAGGTCATTGAGGTGAGATAAGTTGGCTGCATCCAGGGCAGGTTTCAGTAAAAGAGGAGCAATCACGTCATCTATCAATGATCCTACGATTTTACCGAATGCTCCACCAATGATAACACCAACGGCAAGGTCAACCACATTGCCGCGCATAGCAAACGATTTGAATTCTTGTAACATAAAATTAGGTTTGTTTAATGTTGGTTAAAAGTAACCAATAGAATTTTGGTTCACAATGGCTGTAAAAACCATTCCTAATTATTTGGGTAAGACCTTTAATTGCTTGTGTAGGCCTCGGAAGCCTGTCACTACCGTGCCGGCATGACCTACAAACATTTTGGCATCCACTTTTACAGGAACTTGGTTTTCGTCTGCAGATAACCAGGCGGTAATTGAATTTTCCCCGCGAAACAATTGATTGTCGGGCATGATAGGAACAAGTTTATGGCATGGGATTTTTCCAATGTCCGTCTCTATTGTTTCTAGCCCATAATAAATTATTTTAAAATGATAGGCTTTATCTTCAAAAAATCCTGATACGGTCAGTGTGTCCTTTAGTTTATATTTCGAAAAATCAACGATGCGTAGAAACATGAAGCCAGATACAACATCACGAACTTTATCGGGTGTGGTGTAGACCTTAAGATTACCGAATTTTCCGGTTTTTTGATCCGCAATTTGTACATACGCCTTATCTTTTGCGTGGTCATAAACTATTAATTCATCAAGACTAGAAGGCCCCTCTCTTTGTTTTCTGAAAGATTCGTGGGTTACCAGTTCACTCGTGTCGAGGTAGGCACCCCAGTGGTCGTCCACCTTTGATATCCAGGTGGCCATGCCTAAAGTTTGCATCTGAGCCTCTACTTTATAACAAGCATGGTTGTTTTTGTAATGCAACTCTTTGTCAACCTCAGTTGAACCTTTGCCAACGGTAAAATTCCACAGGTACATTCGGTAATCCAGTCGCTCACCGGTAAACACCGATTTAGTTCGGAGCGGGATAGATTCCGATTCCTGGGTAAAAACAATTCCTAAAGTGCCAACCGCGATAATCAATATGAGGCGCATGGTGCAAATTTATTTCTTGTTAGCAAGAGAATCAATGATCGAGCCAAAGAATCACTTTTGTTTAATTTTCAATTAACGTTGAATTTATCCATTTGGTGCGTATTCATACAAGAATTGATCATACAGATACACCATTTTCTCGCAAGGCATCATTCAAGGAAGTTTTTTTGTCTGTACTTTCTTTACGTTGTCCGATAATCAACGCGCAAGGAACTTGAAATTCTCCGGCAGCGAAAGTTTTAGGCATCGTTCCCGGGATGACGACCGAGCGGGGAGGAACATAATTCTTGTATTCAACGGGTTGCGGGCCGGTGACATCGATAATCTTGGAACTTGCCGTAAGCACAACATTTGCGCCAAGCACCGCTTCACTTCCTATGCGCACGCCCTCTACAAGGATACAGCGCGAACCGATGAATGCGTTATCCTCAACAATTACCGGAGCGGCCTGAACGGGTTCTAGCACACCACCAATACCAACGCCACCACTTAAATGAACATTCTTTCCGATCTGCGCACAACTTCCAACGGTCGCCCAGGTATCTACCATCGTACCTTCGTCAACAAAGGCGCCAATATTCACATAAGAGGGCATCATGATCACCCCTCTATTTACAAACGAACCATATCGCGCAATGGCATGTGGCACTACCCGCACGCCCAGGGCTTTATAATTTTTCTTCAGGGCGATTTTGTCATGAAATTCAAAAGGTCCAACTTCGGTGGTCTCCATCTGTTGAATTGGAAAATAAAGAATTACTGCTTTTTTGATCCACTCATTTACCTTCCACCCATCGCCAGAAGGTTCCGCGACACGTAATTGGCCTTTGTCCAATAGTTCGATCACCTGCCGAATCGTACTTTGTGTTTCTGCTGTTTTAAGCAATTCGCGGTCAGCCCACACTTTTTCAATTTGTTCTTGAAGTTGCATTTTATGTTTTACATTTAAATCCGCATGCAAGAAATGAAAAAAAGGAGAATAGTCCTTGCCTCAATTTTGAAACCGGTGAATGATACACGCATGTTCGAGAAAATGGGCATATCGTTGGCGAACTCAGAGAAGTACGAAATACACATCATTGGTTACCCCACTGAGACCAAGTTTTTCGAATCGAAAATCCAATTTCATCCTCTACCAGCGTTTAGGCGTCTAAGTGTGGGGAGACTTCTGGCTAGGCTAAAAACCCTACAAATTTTAATTAATGTAAAACCCGAATTGATTCTAGTTACTACCCATGAATTACTGGGAGTTGCGATACTAAACAGAATAATATTTGGCAGCAAAATAATCTACGATGTTCAGGAAAATTATTGGTTGAATATTCGACATACGAATGCTTTTCCTAGAATCTTGAGAGGGTTAATTGCCTTCTTGGTGCGAGCAAAAGAATTGGTTACAGCTCCCTTCGTTTCAAGATTTATTCTCGCTGAAAAGTGCTATGCAGAGGAGTTAAATTTTGTACGGGATAAGTTTTCGATTATCGAAAACAAATGCAAAATACCTGAAGGTTTTGTAAGGAAATTGGATCCCGATTTTATCCGTTTGATTTTTACTGGAACGCTTGCCGAAAGCACTGGCATTTTTCAAGCTATTGACCTGGCCAAGAAACTGCATGCATTTGAATCTAAAATACGATTAGATATCATTGGCTTTTGTGCGCAACCCAAGTTGATTCGCAAAATTGAAAAAGCGATTTCTCAAGACTCTTATATTACTTTGGTAGGAGGTGGAAATTTCGTTTCTCATTCAATAATAAGGGATGCAATAGCTACCGCAAACTTTGGGCTCATTTGTTATCCTCCCTCTCCCCATCTGGAAAACAAGATTCCAACTAAGCTGTTTGAATATTTGGCGTGCCATCTCCCTATCCTGCTTCAAGATCATGAGCGCTGGGTTCAAATGTGTTTGCCCTGTAAGGCTTCCATCAAGGTCGATTTTGAAGAGCCTGATGTTGCCGCAATTCTTACAGAAATTAGGAGAGGTGCCTTCTATACTTCTTTCCCAGAAGGGATGACCTGGCAAAATGAAGAAACTATCTTTATGAAGGTAATCGAACACCTTTAAGGGTGGTTTTAGGGCCGCTTAAACTCAGGATCAAGAAACTTATTCCGGCATCTTGATTAAGATTAAATACCTAAACCATTTTTTAGATTAGTCTAAAAATATATCTTTGAAAAATGAATCACTAAATCATGCCGAGCTTCACCGAAGAGAATTACCTAAAGGCCATTTATCACTTGTCGGATGCAGGCACAAAACCTGTGCTCACAAATGACTTGGCCGAAGCTATGAAAACGAAGGCTGCTTCGGCTACGGATATGGTTAAGAAACTGGCTTTAAAAAATTTCCTTGCCTACAAAAAATATTATGGGGTTAATCTCACCCCTAAAGGTAATAGGGAGGCACTCATAGTCATCCGGAAGCACCGGTTGTGGGAAACATTTTTGGTTCAAACGCTTGGCTTTGCCTGGGATGAGGTGCACGAGGTGGCCGAACAACTGGAGCACATCCAATCCAAAAGGCTGATTGAAAAAATAGACGAGTTTCTGGGGTATCCAAAAACCGATCCGCATGGTGACCCTATTCCCGATCGTAAAGGTAAACTGCAGGAACAGCATGCCATCGCCTGCGATCAATTGAAAGAAGGGAAGCAAGCGGTGATTACGGCAGTAAAAGATTCTGATTCTTCTCTATTGAAACTTTTGGATAAAATTGGGGCAAAGCCGGGAAAGAAAATAAAAGTCCTTGCCCGCGAAACCTTTGATGATTCAATGGAAGCTTTATTGGATGGCCATAAAGTTTTCCTTTCCAAAGAAGTTTCGAAAAATCTTTTAGTAAAAGAATGAGTATGGAGCGAACAAGGTTGAAGCGGAAATCTTTAAGCGAAGTTCATTCTTCTGTAGATGTAACTGGCCGCCAGGGTTGGAGAAAACTGTTGGCTTTCCTTGGCCCGGCATATTTAGTTAGTGTGGGGTATATGGATCCAGGAAACTGGGCTACCGACATTGCAGGAGGCAGCAAATTTGGGTTTTCGCTGCTCTGGGTGTTACTGATGTCAAATCTAATGGCACTTTTACTCCAAAGTTTAAGTGCGCGATTGGGTATCGTTCGGCAACTCGATTTGGCGCAAGCCTCCAGAACAACCTACCATCCTGCCGTCAATTTTTGTTTATGGGTTTTTGCTGAAATAGCCATAGCCGCATGCGATCTGGCGGAAGTATTAGGGATGGCCATTGGCTTGCAATTACTATTTGGGCTTTCCTTAATTTGGGGGGTAAGCCTTACCGTGCTGGACACGTTGTTGCTTTTGGTATTGCAAAGTTATGGGATGCGCAAGATAGAGGCTTTTATTATCGCCTTGGTCGCTATTATTGGATTATCCTTTTTGATGGAGATGATTTGGGCGAAGCCGGATATGGGTGAATTAGTAAAGGGCTTTGTCCCAACGATTCCTTCGAATGAGGCTTTGTACATAGCCATAGGGATCATTGGGGCAACCGTGATGCCGCATAATCTTTATCTTCATTCATCGCTTGTGCAAACCCGAAGGTTTGATACCAGTGAGCGGGGGATTTGGTCGGCTATTAAATACAATCTTATTGATTCAACCATTGCCTTGAATGCCGCCTTCTTCGTAAATGCGGCCATCTTAATTTTAGCTGCGTCTACATTTTTTAGGGCGGGCATGTATGAAGTTTCCGATATTCAAGATTCGTATAAATTTCTGGCGCCTATGTTGGGAACCGACTGGGCTTCCATTCTATTTGGTATTGCCTTAGTAGCTGCGGGTCAGAGTTCAACTATTACAGGCACATTGGCAGGTCAAGTGGTGATGGAAGGATATTTGAATTTAAGGATTGCCCCTTGGCTGCGAAGGTTGATCACCCGACTCATCGCCATTACACCCGCCTACCTGGTTATCATTTTTTTTGGCGAGGGTGAGACAGGAGCGTTGCTGGTGTTAAGTCAAGTGGTCCTGAGCCTGCAACTTGGGTTTGCCGTTATTCCACTCATTCACTTCACCAGCGACAAAGAAAAAATGGGCGTTTTTGTGATAAAGAATTGGATGAAGATTAGCGCGTGGGCTATTGCCGCCATAATCATTGGGCTTAATGTAAAATTGGTGATGCAGGAATTATCGGGCTGGCTAAGCAGTAGCGGGGATTATCGGTGGCTTATTTTGTGGCTGGTTATCCCACTTTGCGTGGCCATTGGGGCTCTTTTAATTTATATCGCGTTCAAACCCTTGATGGATCAGCGAAGACAGGAGAACAATGTTAGCCCACATTCTTCGGCTGCTGACTTGAGTAATTTGACTCGACCCGTATATAAAAGAATTGCCATTACAATAGACTTCAGTTCTGTTGATAGCAAGACGATACAAAGCGCTGTGGCGCAAGGTGGCCACGAAGCTTCTTATGTTTTACTTCACATTGTAGAAACTGCCGGAGCCATGTGGTACGGAAGTGAAATTGCTGACCGTGAAGCGGATGAAGATGCCATGGGGTTGGGAAATTATTCAGACCAGTTGCAAAAGCAGGGCTTTCAAGTGACCACAAAGGTTGGGTATGGCAATCCGAGACGCACCATACCTGAGATTGTCAATGTGTTTGATTCTGATTTGTTAGTCATGGGTGCGCATGGCCACAACTGGGTTAAGGATTTGATTTTTGGTACTACCGTAGATGTAGTGCGCCATCGCGTCAATATTCCCGTACTTATTGTGCGATAGTTTATTTGTAATTTTCCAGTTGTGAATGCTTTTGAAGAGACCATCATTGCCCTTGCTACTGCGCAGGGAGTTAGTGCCATTGCCGTGATCCGTCTTTCGGGAAAAACCTCAATCGATATAATTCAAAAGGTATTTAAAGGAAAGAACTTGGCCCAGCAGCCTTCGCATACCATTCATTTTGGAACGGTTTACGATGGCGATAAACCCATTGACGAAGTCTTGGTTTCTTTATTTAAAGAACCGCATTCGTTTACCAAGGAAAATTCGATTGAAATTTCCTGCCATGGATCACCGATCATCGTAAAAGAAATCATTAAGCTCTTGTTGAAAAATGGGGCTCGGCTCGCTACGCCTGGTGAATTTACCAAGCGCGCTTTTCTTAACGGGCGGTTCGATCTGGCTCAAGCCGAAGCAGTAGCCGACATTATCAATGCCGAAACCGACAATGCCCGTCAGGCCGCCCTCAACCAAATGCGGGGGGGCTTCTCTAAAGAAATTCAACATTTACGTGAAGAGTTAATTCATTTTGCTTCGCTGATTGAACTGGAACTCGACTTTGGCGAAGAAGATGTAGAGTTTGCCAAGCGCGAGGATTTAAAAAAATTGATTTTCCGTATTCAATCCTTTCTCCATTCTCTGATTCAATCTTTTGATCAGGGAAATGTGATTAAGAATGGCATACCAACGGTGATTGCTGGTAAACCGAATGCCGGAAAATCAACTTTACTCAATGCGTTACTCAACGAAGAGAAAGCTATCGTTTCTGAAATTCCGGGTACCACGCGCGATGTGATTGAAGATGAAATGATTTTGGATGGCATTAGTTTTCGGTTTATGGATACGGCCGGATTGCGGGAGACTACCGATATTGTAGAGGCAATAGGCGTGGCTCGCACCCGGGAAAGCCTTAGTAAAGCATCTCTAATTTTATATTTATTTGATCTATCAAAATCTACGTTGGAAGAAATTCACCTTGAAGAAAACGAAATCAGGAGTTTAAATATTCCTTTTCTTAAAGTCGGAAACAAAATTGATAAGGCAAATCCAGAACTGCTTAAACTACTCGAAGCGGAAAATTTCATTTTGATTTCAGCATCACAGAAGAAAAATATTCAGCTTCTCAAAGACAAGATTCTATCTCAGTTCCAAATTAATGAAGTGAAGCAAGGCGATGTACTCGTCACCAACTTACGACATTTTCAAAACTTAAGTCAAACCAATGAATCGCTAAATCGTGTACTTGCAGGGATGAAAAAAGGAATAACTGGTGACTTTCTCGCCATGGACATCCGGCAAGCACTCCATTTTTTGGGTGAGATCACAGGCGCAGTAACTACCGATGATCTACTGGATAATATATTTTCTAAGTTTTGTATCGGGAAGTAGTACATGCAAATAATAGTAAGCATCCAAAACAGGATTTATGAAATACGATGCCAAAGGGTGATGTTCGATTTAGCCGTTCTTTACGAAGGTGAAACGAGGGTATTGAACCAAGCCGTGAAGCGAAAGGCAAAAAGGTTTCCGCCTGATTTCATGTTTCAACTTACTAAAGACGAATATGAGTGCTTGAGATTTCAAATTGAAAGTTTAGAAAACAATAAGTCTTTAACATCACAACTTGTGATCTTAAAGACTGGTAGGGCAACAGGAAAACGTTGCTGAAGGAAACTTCTTTTAAAGAGCAACTAATTGAAGCATGCGAACGGTTGGGTGAACATGACGCGCAGCTAAACCAGATTTCGAGGCAATGGAAAATCTAGGTTTGAGCCCAAAAGTCAGACTGTTCCATTTAGGCACCGTCTGGCCATGGCCTTGTTAAAACTTGGAGAGATTGATAAAGCCAAAGAATTGCTTTTAGAAGACAGTAAAATCCAAAGCCAAATGCTTGACAAAACAAGAAGTATAGGGACTTGGGGGAATAAAGGAAATATTTATTACGACCTCGCAGTAGATAAAGTGTTGTTGGGATTTGACCAGCAGGCCATTCAATACTTAGACAGTTCTTTTAAATACGGTTTTACACTTAAGATATTTTATGAAAACGATCCTGCCTTTGAAAGAATAAAGGACTTGCCTCAATTTAGAATAGTACAAAGTAAAGTGGATGACTACAACGCCTTTTTGAAAAAAGCTTTTAGTAATGCATTTAACCGTGCTAAGGCCAGCAACGAATTGAAAAATATTTTAAAGTAAATTTTTCTTCTAAATATTCTAAACGATTTCCAGATTAGTGTCTAACGCATTCACTTGCAAGAATCAATAAAGGACTTCAATTCATAACACATCATAAAACTGGCTATATTTGGTTTATGGCTTCAATCTTACCCAACTTCGAGTATGACATTTTCATCTCCTACCGACAAAACGACAATAAATACGATGGATGGGTAACGGAGTTTGTTGACAACCTCAACAAAGAGTTGGAGGCAACTCTTAAAGAAAAGGTCAACGTTTATTTTGATGCCAATCCGCACGATGGCTTGCTCGAAACCCATTCGGTAAATCATTCGCTTGAGGCGAAACTAAAGTGCCTTATATTTATTCCCATTCTTTCCAAGACCTATTGCGATGCCAAAGGGTTTGCGTGGAACCATGAATTTCTTGCTTTTATAGAAAAAGCTGGACAAGATCAATTTGGATTGAATATAAAGTTGCCTTCTGGAAACGTATCCAGCAGGGTGTTGCCGGTTCGCATCCACGATCTTGATCCTGAAGATGTGAAGCTGGCGGAATCTTATTTAGGGGTCATTCGCTCCGTAGATTTTATTTATCATTCTCCGGGCGTGAACCGATCATTGAGACCCTGGGATGACGATGTAATCAAAAACACTAAGCAACCTTTTTATCGCGACCAGATTAATAAAGTCGCTAACGCGATTGACGAAATTTTGCGCGGTATAAAGCAAGCAGAGAAAAGTAAGTCCGACAAAACGAAAATACCGATTGTTGTTGAAACTCCGATTGAAATAAAACCTGCTCCGAAAAAAAAGGAAACCAATAGATCCCCACTCCGAAAAGTTGTGGCGATTGCGACTGTAATTATTTTAGGGGCGGCCTGTTTTTATGGATTACAATGGTACTGGAAAAAACAAGATATTGATAAGGCAAAATTTGTGTTGCTTCCGGCTATACAGAAAATAGTGGATGAAAATTTCTTTCCCCCTACGGAAGCCTATGATAAGTTTATGGAGGCGAAAAAAATCATTCCCAAAGATTCAACGCTGTTAAACTTATTGCCAAGAGTTGCAACCATTATTTCCATGGAAACGAATCCTTCTGATGCTCAGGTATTTTGGAAAGACTACTCGAAACCTGAGATGGAATGGAGATTATCTGGAACAACCCCTATTATCGAGGCATCGTTTCCACGGGGATATCTTAGAATGGAAATACGTAAGCCGGGCTATCAAACTATTGAATATGCCGGTCCACCTTGGATTATCAGGAAACTAAAGGATGAGATAGGCCATTTAAGGTTAGACAAGCGTGGCACTCTTCCAGAAAATATGGTGCGAATCCCCAAAAAATTAACTGATATGTATATCGTGGGACTGGAGTCCTATGGAAATAGACAGGTGGGGGAATTTTTGATCGATCGTTTTGAGGTAACGAATAAACAATTCAAAGCTTTTGTGGATGCAGGGGGTTATTCCAACGAATCGCTTTGGCAAGTGCCTGTTTATTCCGAGGGAGAATTATTGCCGCATGGAATGGCGATTAAAAAATTTGTTGATCGAACGGGGCAGCAAGGACCTGCCAGTTGGGAGGCTGGTACCTATAATGATGGACAGGAAAATCATCCTGTCACAGGTGTTTCGTGGTATGAAGCGGCAGCCTATGCGGCCTTTGTTCATAAACAGCTTCCGACAGTTTTTCATTGGAGCATTGTAGCCGAAACCTCTCGAACAGAATTTATTGTACCCCTCAGTAATTTTAGTGGAAAGGGAACAACGGAGGTTGGTAAAATGCAAGGTTATAGCTCCTTTGGTGTGTATGATATTGCTGGCAATGCCCGGGAGTGGTGTTCGAATGCTACGAATGATCCCAATCAACGATTCATTTTAGGCGGTGGATGGAATGATCCTCAATATGCTTTCAATGATGCTTATACACAGAGAGCACTTGACCGAAGTTTGGCGAATGGGTTCCGCTGTATCCAGGAACTCCCAGGTGACTCCACCTTAGCCAGATTAAACGGCAAAGTGGAGATGGCTTTTCGCGATTACCGAAAAGAAAAGCCTGTAGATGATAAAACCTTTACTATTTTTCTACGGCAATATGCTTACGATAAAGCACCGCTGCATGACAGTGTGAAGTTAGTTGCCGCGACAGATTTTTATACCGTGGAAAGGATTAGCTTCAATGCCGCCTATAATCATGAGCGAATGCAAGCCTATTTGTTTTTACCAAAAAACAGTAAGCCACCTTTTCAAACGGTTCTGTTTTTCCCCGGATCTGGAGATATTTTTTCAAGAAAGTTTAATCCAGAAATTGGCCGTCTGGACTTTATCTTGAAAAGTGGACGTGCGGTGATCAGGCCAATCTATAAAGGCACATTCGAAAGACATGATGAATTAAATTCTGATCTGCAGAATGAGTCTGTTTTTTATAAAGACCATGTGATCATGTGGCGAAAAGACATTGGCCGAACGATAGATTATCTCGAAACTAGAAAAGACATTCAGACTGATAAATTGGCCTACCTCGGGTGGAGTTGGGGTGGTTTTATGGGCGGAATCATGCCAGCGATTGAGAAAAGAATTAAGGTCGTTGTACTTAATGTTGGTGGAATGGAAATGCATAAAGCGTTACCGGAAGCCGACCAAATCAATTTTATCCCCCGGGTTACCCAACCTGTGCTAATGGTAAATGGTAGGCATGATATGTTTTTTCCAGTAGAGATTTCTCAGAAACCCATGTTTGATTTATTGGGTACACCAATGAAGGAAAAGAAGATTTTTATTTATGAAACAGGACATTTGGTGCCACGCACAGATTTTGTGCGCGAAACATTGATGTGGCTCGATCATTATCTTGGCAGCGTTAAATAATAATACAATTCTAGCTTCCTAGTATTAAAATGCAAGAATCAATAGACGACATCAAAAAACTGATTGACCTGGGTCGATATGCAGAAGCACACGCTAAGGCCGAGAGCTTGCTCAGGATTTCTGAGGATTTGAGATTGAAGCAGTTGTATGCATTGGCACTCTCGAAATCAGGCGTCCCCGAAGAGGCGCTTATCTTTATGGAAGGCGTCTACTTTCGATTTCCTGATGATCCTGAGTCAGCTGGCATTATGGGTAGCATTTGCAAAGAATTATTTAAAAAAAATCAAAGCAATCCTTTCGCGATCCGGTCACGCGATACTTACCTGAAAAATTTTTTAGCTACCCAAAACTATTATACCGGTATCAATGCGGCCTCGATGTCGGCTATGGCGGGTCAGTTGGGGAAGAGCCGTGAAATAGCTACTCAAGTAATTTCTTTGATAGAAGGTAAGGAAACTGACTTCTGGGCATTGGCTACGCTGGGAGAAGCGCACATGCTCACAAAAAATAAACCAAAAGCTTTGGAGTATTTCGTTCAAGCGCGCAAGGAGGCCGGAAAGGATTGGGGTAAAATCAGCAGTGTCCATAATCAGCTTTGGCTATTGAATCATTTCCTTCCCGTCCCCAATGAAGTCATGAAATTATTTAACCCACCGGGAGTGGTTGCTTTTATTGGCCACATGATCGATCATCCTGGGAGGAAAGAGCCACGTTTTCCAGCGGCAATCGAAAAGGAAGTTAAAGAAGAAATCACCCACGCTATTCGTTCGTTGAACGTACATATCGGATATTGTTCATTGGCATGCGGTGGAGATATTCTCTTTGCCGAAGCTATGGCAGAGCAAGGAGGGGAAGTAAATATTTTTCTTCCCTTTAAAAAAACTGATTTTGTAGAGGTCAGTGTCGCTTTTGCCGGAACAACTTGGGTTGATCGGTTTCAAGCGCTGCTGGATCGATTTCCGGTTACGTATATGAGCGATGAACACTATGATGGCCTTGACGATATTTTTGCTTTTCAAACAAAAATAATTTTCGGTGCGGCATCCTTGCGTAGTGGAACTTATCACGAGGAGCCTAAATTACTCTCCGTTTTGTCGGATGTTGATTTGAGGAAGAAGGAGGGCGGAACCCGGGATACCATCGGACTTTGGCCTTTTCCTAAAAACCACACCAATATCAACCCCAGCATTTTTATAACTTCTACCTCGACTACGTCTCCAGTATCGGAGGTCTTTGTTCCACTCCCCAAAAAATCGGTGAATAGGCCCGTTCTTTATTTGGCTTATATTGATTTATTGGCAGTAGCTCCAACGGAAAAAGATAAAATTGTTAAAGGCTTTGACGAATTTAAAGTCGAGGAGCAAGACGCCTACTTGATTATGGAACCTGACGACTCAGCGATGTTGGCAGCATTCAGAACCGAGTCGGGAGTGATTGAATATGTTCGGTTTATTACTGGGGCAGTCAAGACTTTTCGGAATCAAGCGCCCTACAAAATCAGCTTCCACGCGGGGCCGGTTTATGTGGAAGCGGAAGAAGCAACGGCCACCGTGAAATTGTCAAGTACGGCTGTCCAACTAGTGAAGGAGATGAACAAGTACACGACAAGCGGTTCGCTTTTCGCCAGCGACCGGTTCGCTGCTTTGCTAGGGCTAAAGGGAAATATGTTTTCTGTTAATTACGGAGGTTTTGTAGAATTTCCTGCACCCGACCATAAGACAATGGTTTTTAAAATAGCTTTTACTCAAAACCATAACTAAGCGATCAACTTTGCTATTTCTATTTCTTGTGATGCTCACTAGTTAAATAGTGATTCTTTAAAATATCTTCACCAAAGTCATTTCCTTTTTCGCGTAAGATGGCGTGGATATGATTACAATTACCCTGCGAATTGTCGTACTCAATTAGAAAATCAGGAGCATTGATAATGTAATAATGAGGTTTATCTCTTTCAAAACTACCCACCCAGGCGAAATAGATTTTAGCCATTCCCGTTTTTTTTATTTGCTTCATCAAGCGATGTGGGGTACTATGTTCAAAATCATGAACTGGACATGTGCAACTTAAAAAAATAATATTAAGCAATGATAAACGGGTTGATAATCTTGAGTTGGCCTTCTATAAGCTGGCCGTGCTGTAGGTCTTCTGAGTATAACGTGGAACAGTTGGCTTGAAGAGCCGTAGCTACAATTACAGCGTCAAGAAAAGAAAATTGATACCGGGGTTTTAGTTGGAGGGCAACAGAAAACACTTTTGTGTTTATAGGCGTAAGGTTTGCAATGCCGCAAAGGAAGCGAGTGTTTTCTTCGCATATACTATGCGGCAGTTTTAGCTTACGCGAACAAGCAAGAAACGTTTCAATGATCACTTGTGAGCTTATATTTGGTTCTCAAAAGAGATTTAGCTTTCTCCTTCTTAATTGGCTCGCTGATGTCGAAAGCATATACGCAGATATTGGCGTCCATAAAAAACTTACTCATACAAATCTTCGCGCTTCCACTTTTTTATTTTGCTAAAATCTATCGAATTGTCGCGATAAAATTTTACGGCCTCCTCATAAGTCCTTTTGCGCTCGGCCACAGGCTCCTCTTCGGAAGAAAAAGCAATGATCTCCGTTTCGGTATGCAGGAATTGTTCCGGCAGATGGATTATCAGGTCGGCCGGGGTCTGTGGGTTAATGATAGTTCGGTGAATTTTCATAAGCTTAGTAAAGGTAACGAGAAAAAGAACATCGTAAGACTCATTTCTCAGCTTTTTTCAAGCAGTGTTGCGAAAGTTGTATCAGGCTTGCTGATAAAATCAAAGCCCCTTCTTAAATTTAGTTTGGGTGAGATACGAAAGTTTCAAATATCCCTCACCAATACCTGCAAGGCCGAGCGCGAAGACTGCTCAAGGATTACCCCCTTCATATTCCGGTATTCACTAAATGTTTTGGAGTCGTAATTTTTTACGGTAATGAGCATCAGGCCGGTATTGTAAAACACTTCAAATTTTTTACTGAGCAGATCAATTAGTTTGTGGACACGGTTTTCAAGGTAATCCACACAAAAGGAAAAGGAGATGGCCGAGTTTTGCATAACGTTGATGCGCATACCACTTTCGCTGATGGAATGAAAGATATGACCTAATTGCTCTTCGTTTATAAAGGTATAATCCATTACCCGACAAGAAATCAAACATTGATTCTCTTTATGGATGATGAGCGGAGGAAGTTTATCCACATGGCATTCGTGGATTTTGGTGCCAGGCAAACTCGGATCAATAAAACTTTTTACCAGTAACGGAATCACGCGATTGGCCAAAGGCTTTACGGTTTTAGGATGGATCACGGAAGCTCCGTAGTAGGTCATCTCAGCAGTTTCCTTATAAGGCAATTCTTCAAACACTACTGCATCGAGGATACGTTTCGGATCCGCATTCATCAAACCAGGAACATCCTTCCATATTGTCACCGATTCTGCTTTCAAGGCTGAACCGAAAATGGCCGCACTGAAGTCTGAGCCTTCGCGACCTAACGAAACGGTTTCATTTTTTTCGTTTGCACCGATGAAACCCTGAGCGATAATCATCTTCTTTTTTAAAACGGATTTCAACTCATTCACTTTGTTCTCCGTTTCCTTCCATTGGATTTGACCCTCGCGAAAGGTGCTATCGGTTTGAATGTATTTTCGTGAGTCGATCCACGCTACTTCCTTATTTTCCTGAATCAGTAATTCGTAAATAATCACTGAAGAAATAATTTCACCAAAACCAATTACCTGATCATACACAAAATCATATTCCCCTTTTTTTAAAGCATTGATTTTTATTTCTTCAACTAATCCACTTAGTTTTTCAAGAAGGACTTTCGGATTGTTAAAGAGACTTTTGATTATGAAAGTGTGATATTCATTAATCTCGTCAAGTTCGGATTCAAACTTTTTTCCGGCCTGCGCTAGGGCAATAATTTTTTCAAGGGCATCGGTGGTTGATCCCATGGCTGAAAGTACCACCAGTAAGTCTTCCTTCTCATGGGCTTTAATAATTGAGACTACGTTTTTAATCGAAGCGGGATTTTTTAACGAGGCACCACCAAATTTGAATACGTTCATTTTCTTTATTTTTATTGATTTCAAACGATTGCAATGTATCTTTGCAGCCGTTCGCCTAAAGTGCGAATTTAAAACAACCCAAGACTTATTTAATAGATTATTATTGTGGAGACTTCAAGGATTGCCTTACCCATAGGCACAGCGTTGGACCGGTTTATCAAAAACAACCAGGATCAATTTCAATATACCACGGGCGAACTCTCACAGTTGCTGCGCGATATTGCGTTGGCTTCCAAGGTGGTAAATCGTGAAATCAACAAAGCGGGGCTTATTGATATCATGGGCGCAATTGGCTCTCAAAATTCTGGTGGTGAGCAGCAGCAAAAATTGGATGTGTTAGCTAACATTCGGTTTACCCGGGCATTGTCAAAGGGAGGGGAGGTCTGTGCGCTTATTTCCGAAGAAACCGAATCGTATGTCGACTTGAATAATGAAGGGAAGTATGTAATTGCCATCGATCCATTGGACGGCTCATCAAATATCGATGTTAATGTTTCTATCGGAACGATTTTTTCAATCTATCGAAGAAAATCAAAAATTGGACAACCGATCTCCGAGCAAGACATTCTTCAGAAAGGCGAAGAGCAAGTGGCTGCCGGTTATATTTTGTACGGATCATCCACGATGCTGGTCTATACCACAGGGCATGGTGTAAACGGATTTACCCATGAACCTTCGCTAGGCGAGTACTTTCTTTCTCATCCCGATATGATCATTCCGCAGGACGGAAAAATTTATTCCATTAATGAAGGATTGTCCAATTCTTTTTCCCCTGGCATCAAAAAGTATCTTCAATATTGTAAGGATCAGAATTATACCGCTCGCTACATCGGCTCACTCATTGCCGACTTTCACCGGAACCTATTGAAAGGAGGGATCTATTTGTATCCGGCTACTTCGAAAGATTCAAACGGAAAATTACGATTGATGTATGAATGCAATGCCCTCGCTTTTATTGTAGAGCAAGCCGGGGGGAAAGGAACCAATGGAAAGGAGAGGATATTGGCAATCCAACCTACGAGCTTACATCAGCGCACTCCGTTTTATGTGGGCTCTTGGAATATGGTGGATAAAGTAGAGAACTTCTGACTATTCCGTTTTTTTCTCAACAGCTTTCAGTAATTCAGGTGCTTCTGCGAGCAGGATACCATACCATTTTACTAATTTTTTGATGTCGGAAACATACACCCGATGTTCGTCAAATTCGGGTAACACGGATTTTAGAAAGGCACGCAATTCCGCTGGGTCAGATTCGCTATCGACACCAAGATCGGCACCAAATTGTTCGTGTATTTTTCTCAGCACATCGGCTAAGGGTGCAGTGCCTTCTTTCGTTGTGGTATAAATACTAATTTCATGAAGAACAGAAACACGATGCGTTGCCCCGGCCACGATCTTTGTTTTCGAAGCATCCAACGCTTCGAGGGCTACCGAAGTCCTTCCGGGCTTTAAGATTTTATACAATCCACTCTTGCCACTAATTGATGCGATTTCAGAAAATTCCATGAATTGATTTTTTACGGTGCAAAAATAATCAATTCACTATAACGGACGTTCAATGATTTTAAATTGTTTAAGGAGGAAATAGACAAGACTTATAACAGAAAGGAACACGCCAAGGCCAGTCCATTCTTTGGCAGTAAGGTGCGAGAGAAACCAGAGTATGGTGACAATAGCAATAATTGGTACAGTATATCCACCCGGAATCCGAAAAGCAGCTGGATATTTTTCTGTATTCAATCGTAGTTTGATGACGGCCAACGCAACGCCCAAATAAATCAACAAGGCAGCCGATGACGCGAAAATTGCCAATTGTCTGAATTCCCCCGTAATGGAAAAGAAGCAGCATAACAAAGCATAGACAAGGATGGAAACATAAGGCGTAGCGTATTTTGGGTGTACTTTGGTAAGGTTTTTAAAGGGCATGACTCCGTCCTTGGCGGCACGGAACAAAACCCTTGGTGTACTCAAACTGTCGCTGCTTAAATACCCGAGCATGGAAACCGCGGCACCAGCAATCATCAAAGTCAATCCAACAGGTCCCATCACTCTTCTGGCCACTTCTGCCAATGGGGCATCCTTATAATTGGCAAATGAATCGCGAAGCACACCTTGCGATACCAATTGGATAGCGATATAGAATAAAAGAATCGCGATGAAGCCAAACAAAATCCCTAACGGAATGGTACGGTTCGGTTTCTTCACTTCACCACTAATACTCAAGCCAGTTTCTGCACCCTGAAAGGCAAAGAAGAGTATGAGGGAAATCGCGCCTAGGCTATCCCATGTGGGAAGACTGTTCCCTATTAAATTTTTCGATTCCACTTTGGTTGATCCCCACAACACCAGAAGAAGTAGCGGAGTGAGTTTGATCACAGTGATTATTTTTACCAATGTGATTCCCTTCTTTACGCCAAGAATGTTCACAACGGTCAGAAGGGTAAAGACAGCCAATAAGAATCCAGCCCTAATCCACGGGTTGGAGAACACTGGAAACAAATAGGATAAAGTTAAGGCAAGTGCATTGGCAACGGCAGAGGCGGCCATCAGCGAAGAGCCGAATACGAAAATGTTGGTGGTTAGAAATCCGAGGTAAGGGCCAAAGGCAGCTTCAATGTAGGCGTAGGCACCGCCCGTAACAGTTATTTTGCTTCCTACCTCAGCAAAGCAAAGCATGATAGCGGTGATTAGAAAGCCGCACAACAGGTAGGCCAATATCCCAGAGGCGCCAAGCTGCTCGGCTACAATCGCGGGCAAAATAAAAATGCCTGAGCCGATAACGATATTTACAATGTTGGCAGTCAAACCCCACAACCCGATCTCGCGCTTTAAGCCTTCACCACTTTCCATGGTTTTCAATCTACTGCCTGCTTCATGGCCTGGTCAATAAAGTCAAGAACCTTATCGCGGCCAGATTTTTTTTCGGCAGACGAAACAAAAAGGGGAGGAAGCTCTTCCCATTGCTCTAATAATTTTGTCTCGATTGTTTTCTTTGACTTTGCTAACTCTTGCTGTTTTAACTTATCGGATTTTGTAAGAATGATGGCCATCGGCAGGCTTTGCATTCCCATCCAGGTGATGAAATCCAAATCTATCGCTTGTGGCTTAAGGCGGGCATCAAGTAAGATGAAGGTGCAGAATAAGTTCGTTCTGTTTTTCAAATACTCCTCAATCATTTTTCCCCACGCAAACCGTGCCGACCGGCTCGCGGAAGCGTAGCCATAACCGGGAAGGTCAACCAAATACCACTCATTGTTAACCATGAAGTGATTGATGGTTTGGGTTTTGCCAGGTGTCGAAGAGGTCTTCGCCAATTTTTTTCGATCAACAAGCATGTTGATTAATGAAGACTTGCCCACGTTGGAGCGACCGATAAAAGCGAATTCTGGTTTGCTTGTTTCAGGGCACTTACGCCAATCGGTGGAGCTGATTTCAAACTCAGCGGAGGCTATCTTCATTAGTTAAAGTGTTAATTTAAGGGCAATTTACTAAAGATGTAAGAAACGGGTGCTTTATGTTTTACAAACAGGTGTTTATCTTTATTAAGTTTTTCCCTACCTTGCTATCTTTAACGGCATTTTATAGACAACAATATTTTTTAATATGCACACGCAAAGGGTAATTTTATTTTTAGCCCTCGTCTCCGTTAGTTCAATTTGTCTTGGCCAGCAACAGCAGGATAAAAAACTATCCTTGGACTATATGCAGCAGGCACTGGATGTTATCGAGGCTACTAAAGCATTAGATGTTGCTCGCGACATGATGGTGACTGCCGCTGACTTTGATACCACCAACATCAAAGCAAATTTTGAGGCTGGGCACATGCATTTACAGACGATCAACAAAGATTTGGCTGTCAAATATTTCTTAAGAATTTACCACCAAGACCCTAATTACAGATTTGATCTTGAATATTGGATCGCTAACAGCTATCAATATGGACTTCAATTCGATAACGCCATTGATTATTACACCCGCTATCGGAATCGGCTTTTGGCAAAACCCAACTATGCCGGAAAGGATAAAATTGAAATGAAAGAAGTGGATCGGAGAATTCAGGAGTGCAACAACGGAAAGGAGTTTGTGGCCGACCCAAAACCTTTCGCAATCACCAACATGGGAAGGGATGTAAATTCTGAATTCGAAGATTATGCGCCTGTACTTAATGCCGATGAGACTCAGCTCGTGTTCACAACCCGAAGGCGCGATGGAAACACTTTTGAAAACGTGGCAGACGATAACAAACCTTACGAAGATATTTTTATTTCCGAAAAGACAGGTGGAAGTTGGAAGCAAGCAAAAAATATTGGGCCAACGGTAAACACCAAATACTTCGACTCTGACCTTACGCTTTCACCGGATGGGAATTTGCTTTTTATCTATAAAGATGAAGGGAACGGAGATATTTATGTATGCGCAAAAATGAAGGATGGTAGTTGGGGTGTGCCAACACCACTTCCCGGTATTATCAATTCTTCTTATCGCGAATCCTCGGCTTCCATCACTGCCGATGGAAAGACGCTTTACTTTGCCAGCGAGCGCCCGGGTGGTTATGGCGGGTCGGATATTTATATGTGCACAAAGGATTCGAAAGGGGAATGGAGCAGGGTAAAAAACTTAGGGGGCAACATCAATACTGATCGCGATGAAGATGGCCCTTTTATAGCCTTCGATGCAAAAACACTTTACTTTAGTTCGGATGGAAGGAAGGGAATGGGAGGGTTTGATGTATTCAAAACCACCTTACTAAATAGTGATAAAAATGAATGGAGCGATCCTGAAAATATGGGTTATCCGATTAACTCCCCTGATGATGATATTTATTTTAGTAGTTCGAAGGATGGCCAGCGATGGTATTATGCTTCTGTTCGAGATGACGGGATGGGGTACACCGATATCTATGTAATCACTGCGATTGAGGATAATAAAAAAGAACCTGCGGTGGCCGCCAAAGAGCCTGTAAAAAAAGAAGAACCTAAAAAGGATTCGGTAGCCACAGAATCGGCAAAAATTGAACCGCCAAAAGAGACACCTAAAAAAGAAGAACCCAAAAAAGTGGTGCAAGCCTTGAAGTACGTGGTGACCATCGTTGATGCCACTACTAACGCTCCATTGGATGCTAAGGTGCGGATGCAAAGCTTAAAAGAAAAGGGTGCCGTTGGCGCAGTGAGCAAAGGTGGAGGCGTCACCGAGTTTAGCATCGCTTCAACCTCCCCTAAGGAATACAAAATTTCAGTGGAAAAAGAGGGGTACATTTTTCAAACCATCAAGGTAAAGATCAAGGGTGCGTCAACTCAACCAGCGACAGTCAAAAAAACGATCCAAATGAACCGGTTAGCAGTGGGTTCGGTTTCGATCTTGCGAAATATCTATTTCGATTTCGAAAAAGCGACCTTCCGCACAGAAAGTTATGGTGAGTTGAACAAATTGGAAATGATGATGAAACAGAACCAAAACCTGCAAGTGGAAATTTCCGGCCATACCGATTTTATTGGAAGTAAAATTTATAATAAAAAGCTGTCGCAACGAAGGGCCGATGCCGTCAAAAGCTTTCTGGTGTCCAAAGGGATTGACCCACGCAGGGTGAAAGCAATAGGCTATGGCGAAGAAAAGCCGTTGGCCAGCAATGACGATGAACGTGAAGGACGTGCCATCAACCGAAGAGTCGAGTTCAGGGTTTTGGGAAATTAAAACCTTCACCCTAAAAGCCTTCCTCAATCAAAGCTTCTCTTATCTTTGTAAAAAAACGACTTGACTGTAGTTCCCTATAAAAATGATGAAGCCACAAAAAAAGTACAGGTGGCTCGAATGTTCGATGCCATCAGCGGCAAATACGATTTTCTGAATCATTTCCTGAGCCTGGGCATTGATATCCGGTGGCGAAAAAAAGCGATTGCTCTCTTGACCTCGGGAAACCCTAAATTTATTTTGGATGTGGCCACAGGCACAGGAGACTTTGCCATTGAAGCCTTGAAATTACATCCAGAAAAGATTATTGGGGTTGATATTTCGGAGGGCATGTTAGAAGTGGGGCGAAAAAAAATAAAAGGAATGGGGCAGGAATCGATCATTGAATTACTGACGGGCGATTCAGAAAATCTGCCTTTCGAGGAAAATAAATTCGATGCGGTGATCGTTGCCTTTGGAGTGCGAAATTTTGAAAATCTCGAAAAAGGGTTGGCTGAAATGCTCCGGGTTATAAAACCGGGCGGCCGGGTGGTGGTACTTGAATTTTCGAAGCCTCGAGCGTTTCCAATGAAACAGCTATATTCTTTTTACTTCAAATTTATTTTGCCTAAAATCGGAAAAATATTTTCACGCGATGCTTCGGCTTACACCTACTTGCCAGAATCGGTCCAGGCTTTTCCGGATGGAGAAAATTTTCTGTCGATACTCACCAAACTAGGTTATAAAAACACGACATGCCAAACGTTGACTTTTGGGATAAGTTCATTATACACCGCTATCAAATAGGGCTTGCCTGTTTGCTGCTGTTTTTGCTTCCGCAAGTTGGGCAAGCTCAGTTATTTCGTTGGGCACGCCAGCATAATTCCAGTTACGACAACCAAAAGATAACCTATGGGTTTAGCATTGGTTTACACACCTCATCGTATCAGGTGAAGTATTCCAACCAATTTGTTTCACCAAAATTAGATTCCTTAACGCAGGTGCAGCCGGTATTTTCTCCAGGGTTTTCCCTTGGGTTTCTAGTAAACTATAAGATCGGTGAGTTTTTCGATTTTCGAGTCATGCCGAAAGCAGGATTTTATGCACACAAGTTGTATTACTACTTCACTAATTCAGCCACCCAATCGCAACTGGTTGAATCTACGTTGGTGGAGTTTCCTGTTTTGTTGAAATACAAATCGGTGCGGAGAGGCAACGTGCGCATGTATATGGTCGGTGGGTTTACTGCTGCCGTTCAGGCCTCAGGCAAAAATGATCAGGGAAATTCTACAGCCGGTTTATCCATTCAAAAACATAACTTCAGCTTGGATGCAGGAATGGGTTTTGATTTTTATTTTCCACTCTTTAAGCTCTCTCAGGAGATACGATTTTCACGGGGTATCTCAAATATGCTTGGATCAGAATCTACTCCGTATTCAGTGCCACTTAGCCGCCTTAACACCAACACGATTTCAGTCTATTGGATTTTTCAATAATCAATTTCAAAAATGGAGAAACGAATTGCTTTCATCACTGGGGCAACATCTGGCATTGGTGAAGCCACAGCCAAATTGCTATCACATAATAATTTTAAGCTGATCCTTTGTGGTCGCAGGGCAGATCGGCTGGCCGCCCTTTCACAGGACTTGGCCATACATACCGAGGTTCTCACCCTTACTTTTGATGTTCGAAATCAGACGGCCGTCATTCAAGAACTTCGGGCTTTGCCGGAGGCTTGGAAAAAAATTGACGTGCTCATTAACAATGCCGGCAATGCACATGGCTTATCGCCCATCCAAAATGGAGATGCGAATGATTGGGATGCCATGATGGACATCAATGTGAAAGGCCTTCTGTATGTTTCCAAAGAAATAATGCCCGGCATGGTTGAAAGGAAGTCCGGCCATATTGTGAACATCGGTTCCATCGCAGGAAAAGAAGTCTACGCCAATGGCAATGTGTATTGCGCCAGCAAGGCAGCGGTAGATGCGATCACGCAGGGGATGCGCATTGACCTGAACCCCTTTGGGATAAAAGTGACGGGCATTCATCCGGGCATGGTTGAAACAGAGTTCTCGCTCGTGCGCTTCAAAGGTGATACCGAACGGGCCAGCAACGTATATAAAGGAGTCGAACCCTTAAAGCCGCAAGATATTGCCGATTTGATTTTATTCACAGTCACACGGCCTGCTCACGTTGTCCTTGCCGACATGACCGTTTTCCCATTGGCCCAAGCGAGTGCAACATTGGTTAAGCGGCAATCTTAAGTTGTATAAAGTCTTACCCCTAAAACTTTTTTAAAGTTTCATCTATCATAGCTAAAAAAAAATGTATGAAAAATCTAGTGATCTCTTTGGGGTTAAGCTTAATTGTATTTCACCTCCATGCGCAAGCACCAATGCAGCAAGTGATGGAAAAAAGGGCACGTGAAATGCATCGCGTTATTTGTCTGGCTGACAAAGAACAATGGAGGAAATTTATCAAAGAAAATTATGCGCAAACGCTTATCGATAAGCCCATGCATTCGCAAGTTTCAAATAGCGACAACGAAGGAACAACCTCAGAGAAAAAAGAAATAGGCAATAACCTTGAAGGAAAGGTCAACATGTTTCAACGCTTGCACAACGACTTTGGTGATAGTAAAATCGTTTCTATTAAACCGGATGGTGACAAACTAAAAATGGAACTAAGTTCTTCTGAGTTAAGTGGAACCTTCAATTTAAAGTTTAGCACCGTCAAGCCCTACCTCATCGAAGGGCTAGGTATTCAGATAGAAGGTGGCAAACACTAGCTATTAAAATGTGTGCGCCAGATTGAAAAAGAATTGCCGGTCTTCTTTTGATATCGCATAGTCAAATCGAAGTACGGTGCTTTCGTTCCAGGTTATACGCAAACCCATCCCACGGGAATACCGAAGGTTGGTAGTGTTTATGCTGGAAAGGTTATCCCACACTCCGCCAATGTCGTAAAAGGGAACGCCACTAAACTCAAGATGCTGCTTGAACCAACGTGATTGGGCAAACCGCCAGCGCAGTTCAAAATTAGAGAAGTGCATGGCCCGGCCTAAAAACCGGCTCTGTTTGTAGCCTCTTAAAGTACGAGGGCCTCCCAATCCCTCGATGTCACCTTCCGGACTCCACTGATCTTGATATTCAAAGAAAGGAGCGTCCAAAGCGGTGTATCCCATTGCCACACGACCAGCAAATATTAATCGCTTGAAAACGGATGGAAAGAGTTTTTGATAAATGTTGAAATGCGTGTAAATTTTATCAAAATTATAAGCTGACCCCAACGCTTTAAGTGAAAGTTCATTGGTGACTTCTGCAAACACCCCATGACTTGGGTCTGGCTCTAAATCCCGCGTATCCAAAATTAAACCGAGCTGATAAATCTGCACCCAAGACTTACCCATCCCCAAGATATTTCCCGCATTGAAGTCGGTTTGGATGAGCGCATTGTTTTGCAGAGCGGTCATGTTCAGGTGAGCGGCTTCATAACCTATTAAAGCACGTAACCTTCCTTCCCAAAACGAGCGTTCCATCGACACATTTAATATTTCTTCTTTCTTAAAGTAATTGTTATAAAACTGATTGGGACCAACTAAAAAATTGTTTTTATAATCATGATAAGAAGCATTATTAATTTGTGTTCCCTGTGCATTGACATAAGAAAGCCCAGGAAGTGACTCTTTCGCGGTTACTCCAAAATAAAGAAGGTTTGGATTTTGCTCTATCGCTCCGCCTACACGGAGTCGCCATTTGGTATCAAAGATGTAGGGAATGTCTAAATTAAATCCAAATTCGCGCTGGCTTTTGGAGGTGTTGAACAACACAAAATCCAGACGGGCGCGGTAGGCCGTGTACTCAAAAAAGGGATCACTCCTTTTTCCATTAAAAAAGATGGATCCTTCTGCACCATATCCAATGCCATTAACTGGATCTGAACTAAAATCAGGCTCGCCTGTTAGGTAGACACCTTCCTTTTTGTCCTTCAGGTCTTCCTTCGACAATTTCTTTTCATCGGCTATCGCGAAGGGTAAGTTGGTGGTGTCTCTCTTTTGCTCTTGCGCAAACGATTTTGTGGACAATACCAAAAGCAAGACGAAGAGCCGAAATGTAAGTTGGGATCGATTGAGAATAAAATTCATACGTGACAATAATTTAAGGGTTAGTTATTATTTTAGTTTGTCTATTGTTTTTTTTGTGCTGTTTTGGTTCTTATTTATTTTGTTTCAAATCAGAGGCCTGTGCCCCACAGGAGATGAGGGCTTGATCGGGCACAAGCCCTGACCACAATTCGAGAATTTGATATTTTATCATCAATTATCATTAAGTTCATCAAGTGGTCGCTTTTTTTTCTCCTCTGTCATTCTTCCAATTTTATAACTAAAACTTATTTTAACAATGAAATTGTGAAGGGTGTTGGTGGTCGATTGCACCAGATAAGCCGAGTTTAGTTGGGAGTGAACCTGGTAATAGGGGGTAGCAAAATTTTCCGCCCCAAAGGTCACCTGTCCATTTTTTCCAAAAACGGATTTTCTTACACTGATACTATGATTGATTGGGTTGGTGCGATAGCCTTGCAGATTATACATTCGGCCTTGAAAAACACCGAAGAACTGAATGCTCCATTCCTTGCCGAGGTCGTAGTTTCCAAACAATCTGAAATTGGGCGAAAGTCCCCGGTTGGTTGCATTGATGAACGCATCAGTTGAATTGTTTTTAAGAATCCTATACATCATGTCCGTTCCTCCGTTAAGGGTAAACCGATCATTTACGGGAACACTGACAAAAATTGAAAGCCCATAATTTCCTTCGCTGCCAATGTTTTGCTGGATGGCAATAATGGTGTCGTGCCGAAGAAGCCGAGCAGGCTGTATATCATTGGAATTGAATCGCACAAAAGCGGAGAAATTTACCGTTGCATTTTTAATGGCCGTCTTATAGTCAAGTTCATATTTGTTTGCATACTCCGGCTTCAGAAGGGGATTTCCTTGGGTGGCGTTAAGGGGATTGGAAGCTTGAAGGTTAGGATTCAAGGCATTTAACCACGGACGAACAATCCGTTTATTATAAGACGCCTTAATCATTTTGCCGTTGGCTAGTTTTTTTGAAATATTCAGGCTAGGCACCAACACACCATAAGAGGGAATGGCAAAATCCTTCTCTCCATTGAAATGTGATTGGATGCTGGTGTATTCATAGCGGCCTCCTACCTTCACGCTATAATCATTCCTTGTATAGGTATACGATAGGTATTCAGCAGAAATATTTTGATTATAAGTAAAACCTTGTGACTGCTGAGAGAGATCAGGCATGTACGGGCCAGTTGCTCCGGCAGCCACCAAATAGGCATAGTTGCTTTGTACTTGCCGGAAGGTGGCTTTGCCTCCAAATTCAATAAGATGATTTTCTGAAAGGGGTTCCTGATAATCAAGCTGAAAAGACATCTCTTGATTGTATCCAGGGTTATTATTTTTGTTGCGCCTTAAGATAGATTGATCGCTAGGATTGGTGGTGTTAATAACATAACCATTGGTTTGGTTGAGGCGACTGAAGATGCCAATAAAATTTAATTCCTGATCTTTCTTTTTGAATTTCTTGGTGTAGGTGAGGGAGGCGTCCACATTGTTTCCGGCATTCGTGGTTTTTACGTTTCGAAGCGTGGAAGAAGTGAGGGAATTATGATTAAAAGTGTTGGTTGAAAGATTATCCTGGAAGGCATTTCGATTTCGTTGGCCGAAACGAACGGAGGCACTTAATGAATTATTTTTGTTGATGTCATAATCCCAACTGAACGTATAGGTGCCAATCATCCCATTATTCCTTAAGTGGGCACTTTGGTTATTCAAAGAAGTATCTCCGTTCACGCGGGTAATTTGCTGATTGAAAAAATCACCAACCACATTGTAGGTTGGTCTGAAAAAACTTCCCAATGAAAAACCCATTTTTCCTTTTCGGTAAGAAGCATTGATGCCCGCGGTAGAGCCACGGGTGCCTACCGTAACATCGGCAGTAAAGAAGGTACCCTCCAGGGTATTTTTCTTCAACACAATATTAATAATACCGGCCGATCCCTCAGCATCATACCGGGCTGATGGCGATGTGATTACCTCAACCGTTTTGATCATGTCTGCCGGAATTTGCATTAGCGCATCGGCCACACTGCCTGAGGAAATGGTAGAGGGCTTATTATTAATAAGCACTTTTACGCTTGTACTTCCTTGAAGGGCCACATTGCCATCTGTATCTACGGTAAGCATTGGCACGCGCTTGAGCACATCGGTGGCATCACCGCCTTTGGTGGTGGCATCTTGCTCCGCATTATAAATAAGCCGGTCGACCTTTTCTTCTACCAGAGTCTTTTGTCCTTCTACAACCACCTCCCGCAGCATCTTCACCGAAGGGATAAGAATGATCGCACCTAAGTTTAAAAGCGCTTTGTTCTCCCGTATGGAAATGGCTATTTTTTTTTGTTGGTAATTTAAGAAGGAGATAAGGAGTTGGTAATTGCCTTTCGCAATTGCAGTAATTTCAAATTGACCGTTCGCATTGCACACAGCCCCATTCACAGGTTTACGGGTATGCAAATCGAAGAGGACAGCATTGGCAAACTCAACCGGCTTTTGGGTAAGCGAATCGACCACTGTTCCGCGGACACTTACCCCTTGGCCAACTTTCTGCGCAAGAGCCGTGGAAAGAAAGAATATAAATATAAAGACTAAATATTTTCTCATGAATGAATCGGAACTTTGACAATAGCATTGCCAATTTTATTGCAAACCGCTGCAACATATTTCAACATTTTGGAAACAATTTGGATAAAAGTAAAATGTTGCACCGATCAGATCAACTTTCCCGGCAGGTTCATCTGCGGACCAAGATGACCTTTAGTTTGTGCTAACGCAGCCTACGCAGTGGGTGTCCTACTTCTGTCCATCAGCATACTTGAAGAATTTTAAGTAAAAATTAACTGCCGACTGCAACTAACCACAAAAAAAATTAATTGAAGGAGTACTTTTTTTTAGATTAAAATAAAATTAGAAATCATCCTGATGATGTAAGGAGTGCCATATCAATATATACATAAAATCAATATGAGAGGTATATGTAGTGGTTGTTCGGCAATTTCAAACCAAAGGTCGTGCTAACAATCATTAGTTAAACAAAATTTAAATTCTTGTTGTCAACCAAAAATAAAATTAAACGTTGCCGCAAACGATAATTTATTTAATTTCATTTGGTGATAATTCAACCGTGTTATACTTTTATGATTAATTCATCATTAATTAATTTTTCTCTAAACCCTAAACTCAAGTTTCTTTTATGAAAAAACTTTTACAGAAAATAAGTATTGTCTTGATGGCACTACTTATGTTCGCATCTGCTAACATCTTGGCCCAAGAGCTAAACGTTAGCGGGAAAGTAACGGATGATGCCGGACAAGCGGTTCCTGGCGCAAACGTTATCGAAAAGGGCACAGCCAACGGAACTGTGACGGATGCTGAAGGTCACTATGCCCTTAATGTCTCTTCTGCTAATGCAACCCTTACTGTATCTTTTATCGGATACAAATCCATGGACGCAGTTGTTGGTGGTAGAGCCGTTGTTGATTTTGCCATGCAGCCCGATGTTAGTTCTCTTCAGGAAGTAGTGGTAATGGGGTACACCTCTGAACGCAGGGCAGATGTGGTGACAGCGATCTCGCAGGTTTCGGCTTTAAATACGGTCGCCATTCCTCAAGGCGATATTGGCCAGGCATTGCAAGGTCGTGTAGCGGGTGTTCAGGTAACAACTTCTGGTCAGCCCGGAGCTGCCTCTCAAGTGCGGATCAGGGGATTCGGTTCATTTACCAATAATCAACCCCTTTATATTATTGATGGTGTGCCAACTTTTGACAACACGCAGATAAACCCGTATGACGTAGAGTCGCAAACGATTTTGAAAGATGCGGGTGCAGCTTCTATCTATGGTGCTCGTGCTGCCGCTGGTGTGATTGTAATTACCACAAAACATGGCAAATATGACGGCAAGACAAACATCAGCCTTGACGTAAATACGGGGGTCACCTTTCCCGGCAATGGCATTAGCAAACTAAACCCGCAACAACAGGCTAATAAAGTTTATGAAGCCCTTAGAAATACACCGGGTGGAACTGCAACCAATCAGCCCTATGGGCCGGATCTTAATAATCCCGTATTGCCTGACTATATCGATGTGGGAATTCCCGGAAAAGGTAACGTAGGAAATGTGATGGCTGGCGATCCACGGATCGCTACGGCTTTAGCAAACTATAACGTTGATCCTAACAATGGCCAATTGATTCAGGTGATTCAAGCCAACAAAGCAGGCACAGACTGGTATAAAGCCATGACACGCACCGCCCCCACCACTCGCGTGAGCTTGGGCTTGTCCGGTGGAAATGACAAGGCACATTATTATACCAACTTTACCTATTTCGATCAGCAAGGAATTGCGATTAACCAATACCTGAGGAGATTTAGTGCTAGAATGAACTCTGAGTTCAAACCAATTAAAGGTGTAAAAGTGGGTGAAAACCTGATGCTTACCTATCGGGAAAACCCCTTCGTCTCTGGAAGCAGCGGGAACCAAGGAACGAACAATGGGAGTGGGAACACAAGCGATGAGAATGCCTTGAACTTGGCTTACCGTATGCCTACCATTATTCCGGTTCATGATGTTAATGGAAACTGGGCCGGTACACAAGCTCCAGGATTTAACAACCCGGGCAACCCTGTGGCGGCCCAAACACGTTTAAGCCCTGGTTATAATCAAAATGTGTTCACGCAAGTGTTTGGTAATGCTTATGTAGAAATAGATCCCATCAAGCACCTTACGCTTCGATCCAGTTTTGGGGGTTCAGTAGACAATTCACATTATCTAACTTTGACCCAACGGACGTATGAAAATGCTGAGAATACAAGTTCAAATACCTTAAGAGAAGGGAGTTCATTTAACTTGAATTACACCTGGACCAATACGATAAAGTATGAGAATAAGTTTGGGAATAGTTCGGTCAGAGCACTCGGAGGTTATGAAGCGATAAAAAATAATACGGGGAGGTCTTTGCAAGGGGTTGGATTGAATCCTTTTAGCCTTGATCCAAACTACATCAGTCTTACCAATAGCAATGCCTCAGGTAGACAGCTTTACAGTAATCCTTTTCAGCCTTATACTTTTGCTTCCTTTTTTGGAAAAGTGGATTATAATTTAAGCGAAAAGTATTACTTGAGTGCCTCTGTGCGTAGGGACGGTTCTTCTGTGTTTGGCCCTAAAAATAGATATGGGGTTTTCCCATCTATATCCGGTGCATGGCGCATTTCTTCGGAGAGCTTTATGTCTGGGGTAACCTGGGTTTCCGACCTTAAATTACGTGGTGGTTACGGTGTAATGGGGAATACCAACTCCATACTTACCGCCAATGCCGCTAACCAATATACGCTTTATGGGGGTGGTCCTGCCAATGGATATGATGTGAACGGTACAAACAACTCCGTAGTAGGAGGATTTATCCCAAATCAAATTGGAAATCCGGCAGGGAAATGGGAGACCAATGCCACTACAAACATTGGATTGGATGGAACCTTTCTGAACGGAACCTTGGATGTAATCCTGGAGGTTTGGCAAAGAAAGTCCAGCAACGTTTTGTTTAATCCTGCCTTTCTTAATTCGGGTGGTGTACTTCCAAACAATCCCTATATCAACGTGGGTGATATGACCAACAAAGGGATTGACTTGCAACTCGTAAAAAGAATTAAAATTAACAATGATTGGAGCATGACGGTGGATGGAAATATTTCGCCTTTTAAGAATACGGTTACAGCAATTTCTTCCGGTGTTTCTTATTTTGAGCCAAGCGGTGCCAATATCCGGAATCTTCAATTGGTAAGAAACGCGGTCGGTCAGTCGATGTCATCCTTTTTTGGATACAAGATGATTGGCTATTTCAAAGATGCTAATGATGTGGCAAGTTCACCGATTCAGGATGGGGCAGCGCCTGGCCGCTTTAAATTTCAAAACTCATCGGGCACGGGCAAGGTGAATCCTACGGATCGCCAGTTTTTGGGGAGTCCAATTCCTAAATTCACGTATGGAATCAACCTTAATGTGAAGTATAAAAATTGGTTCCTGACCGGCTTCTTGTACGGATCGTACGGAAATAAAATCATGAATTTTAGCAAATGGTACACCGACTTTTATTCTTCATTCTCTGGGGCAGGCCTGGCCTCGGCTACTATGCAATCGTGGACGCCAGCTTTGGGCGATAATGCAAAAACACCTATCATGGAGGCGGCTTCTAACTTTAGTACCAATACTCAATCAAATTCATGGTACATGGAGAGCGGCTCTTATGCCCGGTTAAAAAATTTACAAATTGGTTACGACATCCCCAAATCAATGCTCTCCAGAGCAGGGTTGTCACATGTAAAAGTTTATTTGCAGGCAATCAATTTGTTTACCATTACGAAATACACAGGTAAGGACCCTGAGCTTGTGGGCAACGTAGATTTAACCAGGGGTATTGATGTAGGAAATTATCCTGCAACAAGACAGTATATGTTTGGTCTTAATATTGGATTCTAAAAATAATTTGAAAGAATATGAAAAAGATAATTTCAAAACCTTTATCGTGGATGATGGTTCTGTTGAGCCTCTGGATAGCCTCCTGCTCCGACAGTTACCTGAATGTCCCTGCAAAGGGCGCGCTTAGCACAGCTCAATTGCTGAACCAGGCAGGGGTTGAAGGCTTGTTAATCGGTGCTTATGCCGGATTGAAAGGAAACAATGCTTGGTTTGCACAGCCAACCAATTGGGTGTACGGCAGCGTATGCGGTCAGGAAACATTTAAAGGTTCCAACTCAGGTGACCAATCGGACATTAACCCTTTGAGCACCTTCACCGCGCCAGGTACAAACAGCTATTTGGTTTCGAAATGGCGAGCCGTTTATGATGGTGTCAACCGGGCCAATGTGGTGCTAAAAACACTGGCTCAAGTGCCATCTGGTGTGATACCTGCGGCAACAGCTGCGCGGATTACAGGTGAAGCGAGGTTTCTACGTGCCTTCTTCTATTTGGAAGGCTATAAGGTGTTTAAAAATATTCCTTATGTAGATGAGACCAACGATTATGGACTGAACAATTTTAATGTTCCAAATGATGTAGATGTTATGCCTAAGATTATTGCCGACTTTGAGGCGGCCTATCAGGCGTTACCTGAAACAATGCCTAATGTTGGTAGGGCAAATAAATGGGCGGCTTATGCTTTTGAAGGGAAATGTTTGGTTTTCCAAAAGAATTTCTCAGCGGCACTGCCTATCCTTACTTCGGTAATAACCAACGGAAAAACTGCCGGAGGTAGTAAGTATGCTTTATTACCTCACTTTAGAGATGTTTACGATGCGGCTCACGATAATAGCACCGAGTCTGTTTTTGCTATTCAGGCTTCGGTAAATGATGGATCTGGTGCTGCCAATGCAAACCCTGATCTGGTACTAAACTATCCTTATGGAGGCAACAGCGTGGTAACCTGCTGCGGATTTAATACCCCCACTTTAGACTTAGCAAATTCCTACCGGCTAACTGCTGCTGGCCTTCCAATTTTGGATGGTACTTTTAATACAGGTACGAATCAACTTGCCGATGTGCAATGGTCATCTGGTGTTTCATCTATAACTCCAGACGCTGGGCCACTTGATCCTCGTTGCGACTGGACCATTGGAAGAACGGGTGTTCCGTTCTTGGATTGGGGCATGTACACCGGCCCAGCATGGGTAAGATCATTTGTTGATGATGGCCCTTATTCACCTAAGAAATATGATGCGTTGTCTTCCGAGGTGGGTACCTTTACGGATGCCAGCTCATGGACACCCGGTTACAATGCTGTAAACCAATATCTGATGCGTTATTCAGATGTATTGTTGTTGGCTGCTGAGTGTGAAGTGGAAGCTGGAAGTTTAGCAAATGCGATGGCCTATGTTAACCAAGTCAGGGCACGGCAACAGGATCCTACCTCGTGGGTTAAGATTTCCACCACGGCTGGTAAATCAGATTGGCAAGCTTATCTTGACCCCACTATTGCCTCGAACCCTGCAGGAAATTATGCTCCGATGGCACTTTATGGTACTGGGGGTGATGCAACTTTTGCCACACCAGCCACTGCACGCAGGGCTGTGCACATGGAGCGGAAATTAGAGTTAGCGTTGGAAGGTCACCGTTTCTTTGATCTAGTAAGATGGGGTGAAATATTTAAGTCTAATCCGACTAACCCTGATTGCTTAGAGGCGGCCTATTTGTACAATGTTAGTTTGGCGGGCGCTGCCGCCTTAGGCACTACCTTTCAGTTCAAAGCTGGATCGAGTGAAGTTTGGGCTATACCCCAACAGCAAATTGACTTGTCGCAGGGTGTGTTAAAACAAAACCCTGGTCATTAATTAAAATTTGTAATCTTTTAAGAACAAGGCCAATGCAAATTGGCCTTGTTTTTTTTATTTATGTCACGGATCAAGTATTGTATGTTTTGAAAGGGCTGCTGAGGAATAAGTATATTTTTTCCATTGGAGAGTATAACATCAGAAAATTTGAGCAGAAAGCCCGAGTTAAAACCGGATAGAAAATCTTTGCTCGAATTCCATCCTAACTTCTTTGAAAGTGTGCGGTAAACAAAAAAATAAACCCACTGGTTTTCAGTGGGTTATCGTTTTGCAGCGGTCCGGACGGGATTCGAACCCGCGACCTCCTGCGTGACAGGCAGGCATTCTAACCAGCTGAACTACCGGACCAGTTAAGCAGGGCGCAAAGATAACTTTGCTTTCGCGGAATACAAATAAATCTTTTCTAAATGTAAAAGGGAAATGAAAACGGGGCTTCGCGCAAATCTCATTACCTTTGTCGGTTTGCAATACAAGATACGTGCAGCGCAAATGAATTTAATTGAGGATTTAAAACAAATTAATGCCTTTCATACAGTGGCCGATGCAGCTGAGACGCTAGGCTATGAAACGTATGCCGTTGGCGGATATGTGCGCGACTTGCTACTGAAACGCCCCTGCAAGGATATTGATTTTGTATGTGTCGGTAGTGGTATTGCATTGGCTGAAGCAGTGGCAAAAGCCTTTGGAAATGTGCCAATGACCACGTTCAAAAATTTTGGTACGGCTTTGGTCAAATATGAAGATTTTGACCTTGAATTTGTCGGGGCAAGAAAGGAGTCGTATCGAAGTGAATCGCGCAAGCCTATTGTGGAAGATGGTACGTTGGAAGATGATCAGAAACGAAGAGATTTCACGATCAATGCCATGGCCATCAGTCTTAACAAAAAGAATTATGGTGACTTGATTGATCCTTTCGGTGGCGTAGCGCATCTGTCAAAAAAGGTGATACAAACTCCGCTGGATCCTGAGCTTACTTTTTCTGATGACCCTTTAAGAATGATGCGGGCTATTCGGTTTGCCTCACAATTAAATTTTGATATTGAAGCCAATACATTTGAAGCCCTATCAAAAAATAGCGCACGTTTGAAGATTGTCTCGATGGAGCGGATCACGGACGAATTGAATAAGATTATTTTATCGCCCGTACCTTCTTATGGTTTCAAGCTACTGTTTCAAAGTGGTTTGCTCAAAGAATTTTTTCCAGAGATGATCGCTTTGCATGGGGTAGAGTATGTGGATAACAAAGCCCACAAAGATAATTTCTATCATACCCTTCAAGTTCTTGATAATGTCTCAAAAGTATCAAACGATTTGTGGTTGCGATGGGCCGCCATTTTGCATGATATTGCGAAGCCGCTGACCAAACGATTTGAACCAAAAGTGGGCTGGACGTTTCACGGCCACGAAGATAAAGGTGCGCGTATGACACCCGGAATCTTTCGTAGATTGAAACTGCCTATGAATGAGAAGTTGGATTTTGTGCAAAAGTTGGTGAGGCTGCACCTAAGGCCGATTGCGTTGGTGAAGGATGTAACTGATTCGGCCGTTCGTAGGCTATTATTTGAAGCTGGTGATGATGTTGATTCACTGATGGCCCTTTGCCGTGCCGACATCACTTCAAAAAACGCTGAAAAAGTCACTAAATATTTGGCCAACTTTGAGCGCGTACAGAAGAAGATGGTCGAGTTGGAAGAGCGCGACAAGATCAAGAATTTCCAACCGCCAATTACTGGTGACGAAATTATGCGCCTGTTTAATTTGCCCGGAAGCCGAGTGATTGGCGATATCAAGGAACAAATCAAAGAGGCCATTATTGTGGGTGAAATAAAAAATTCACGCGAGGAAGCAATTGAACTCCTAACTAAAATTGCCAAAGAAAGAGGATTGATTAACCAAAATGTAAACCTATAATTTGTATGAGAAAAAGTTTAATAGTATTGATTTTGATTTTAATAACGGCCAGTATTTGGGCGCAAAAGAAAAAGAAAAATGATAAAGCCGAACCGGCCATGCAGGAAACTGCTAAGCCTATACCCGTTAAAAAAGATACGGTCGCCCAAAAGGGTACAGCGGCTCAAATCAATCCACTCACCCAGCACTATGCGATTAAATATTCATTGGCATTACAATGGAACGATTTTGAAACTGCCAAAGATGCACTTTATGACCTAATTGTCGAGAACCAGGGCAATGATTCCATCATCTACGACTTGGCTACCTATTATTATCAAAACCAGAAATATCCCTCAGCGGTTCTGGTGTCACAGGAATTGCTAAAACGCAACCCGAAAAATACAGGTGCATTAGAGATTTCTGCCGTAGGGTACGAAAACCTCGGTGTTTACGACAGGGCACTTCAGAGCTATGAAAGCATTTACCTATTGCAAAATAACTCTACTGTGCTATATAAAATGGCTTTTATGCAATATCGGTTGAAGCGATTCAAAGAAAGTACTACCTCGGCCGATATCTTGTTAGAGTCAGCGGATCTTGATTCCCTTAAAGTAAACTTTACGGCAGCTGATAATAAGCCCAAAGAATACCCCATGAAGGTGGCAATTATTAACTTGAAGGGCATGGTTTCGCTAGAACAGGGTGACAAGGTGAGCGCAAAAAAATATTTCGATCAAGCGTTAGCGTTGGCCCCTGATTTTCCACCGGTAAAAGAAAACCTTGCTAAACTGAAATAGGTATGCAACCTTTTTGAAACGAGGTTGTCTTTGAACAGGAAAAATAGTGTTTGGAGCAATTCGCCCATCATAATGTAGACTTATTGGTAATGCGATGCCGGCAAGGAGATCGGCAGGCTTACTATCAATTGTATAAACTTTACAGTAGGGCGATGTACAACGTTGGATATCGCATCGTTAACGATGAGGATGAAGCAAAGGATGTGTTGCAAGAAGCATTTATTAGTGCTTTTGGTAATTTGGAGAACTATAGAGGAGAAGCTGCTTTTGGTGCTTGGCTTAAACGGATCGTGGTTAATAAGGCGATTAACTTGGTAAGAAAAAGGCGATTTGATAGGCTGCCGGAGAATGCTGGATTTGATGTAGTTGATGTAGTTGATGAAAGTAGCGTAGATGAACTGGAGGGATTTCCATTTACCGTGGAAAAAGTTAGGAGAGCAATGGCGCAATTGCCCGAAGGGTATCGCGTTGTAATGTCGCTGTATTTGTTGGAAGGATACGATCATGCTGAAATTGGCAAGATTCTTGGGATTACTGAATCGACCTCAAAGTCACAATTCAACCGATCGAAAAAAAAACTAAAGGAAATACTGGAAGGAGGCAAATTATGAAAACAAAAGATTCTTTAAAGACCTTCATTGAGGAAAATCGCGAAAGCTTTGATTCGCAAACACCACCGGATTCTTCCTGGCAGAAAATTAAATCAAATTTGGCAAAAGAACCGAAACAGTTTTTTTGGAATTCGATTTCCTTTTGGCGCGTGGCAGCCTTTATGATGCTAGGGTTATCGGCCTATCTTTTTATGGCTAAGAGTTATTCAAAACCCGATAAACAAGACATCGCGGCCTTAAAAGGCTTTAGTGATTTAGAAGTTTATTACAGGGGGGAAATAACTGAGAAGTTGGATCTCGTGAAGCGATATCAGTCGCAAACTGGATTTAATGATGATGAGGTAACTCAAAACCTGAAAAAGCTTGAAGCCATGTATTTGGTGCTGAATGACCAAATGAAGAAAAAGCCTACACAAGACCTGCGCGATGCAATGGTGCTGAATTTTTTAGTTCGGATTGATTTGATTAATCAACAACTCCATAAATTGGATAATCCTAAGGTAAGTGCAGAGAAACCAAAGAGTATTCAAAGCTGAAAGGCGGAATTGATCAGGTTAGGCGAACTCAGAAATCAGCACTCCATTCAAAATTTTCTAGCTTCGAGTCTAATAATTTTCCTTCGTGGCATTTCAAGACGCGGGCAGGGAATTTTTTGATCAACCCATAGCTGTGGGTCGCCATTAAAATAGCGGTACCACTTTTATTGATTTGTTGAAATACTTTTAAAATCCCAAGAGATACTTCTGGGTCTAAATTACCGGTAGGTTCATCAGCTATCAAAAGGAGTGGTTCGTTAATTAAGGCGCGCGCGATGACCACACGCTGCTGTTCGCCACCAGAAAGTTGATGGGGCATTTTTTTCTCAATGGATCCCAAACCCACTTGCATTAATACTTCCGCTTGACGATTTTTCATTTTGGCGTTGTCCTTCCATCCCGTAGCCTTCATCACAAAGGAGAGATTTTCGGTAACACTTCGGTCGGGGAGAAGCTGAAAATCTTGGAAAATGATGCCGATTTTTCTTCTTAACAAGGGGACTTCATTACTTTTTATGCCCCGTATATTGTAGCCGGCCACATCGATATCGCCAAGGCGCAAAGCCAAATCAGCATATAATGTTTTTAGTAACGATGATTTGCCAGACCCTGTACGGCCAATGATAAATACAAATTCGCCTTTCTCAATTTCAAAACTGATATTGTCCAAAATCGCTTCTTGACCTTGGAAAATCGAAGCCTCTCTTATACGTAAAACGGGATCGGTGGAGAAAACCATTAATGCGTAATAATTAACTATTTGCTTTTTTATGGTCTGCCAAAAACTTGGCGAGACCAGAGTCAGTAAGCGGATGATTCAGCAAATCGGTAATTACTTTAAGGGGACACGTAACCACATCGGAGCCAATCTCCGCGCATTGTAAAAGGTGCATGGTATGACGGATGCTGGCTGCGAGTATTTCGGTTTGATAGGCATAATTGTCATAGATCAAACGGATTTGTGCGATCAGCTCAAGGCCATCTTGAGAGATGTCATCTAGCCTTCCAATAAACGGAGATACATAGTTGGCGCCCGCTTTGGCGGCAAGCAAAGCCTGACCTGCGGAAAACACCAAGGTGCAATTGGTACGGATCCCTTCGCTGGAGAATTTTTTTATGGCTTTTACCCCGTCTTTGATCATGGGCACTTTCACCACGATCTTGTCATCGATTTTGGCGAGTTCTTTTCCTTCCTTTATAATAGCGTCAAAATCGGTAGCAATGACTTCGGCACTTACATTGTTATCTACAATATTGCAGATGGCTTTGTAATGCGCTATTACTTTTTCATGGCCGGCAATTCCTTCTTTGGCCATGAGCGATGGATTGGTGGTAACGCCATCCAGCACACCCAGGTCATAAGCTTCTTTGATCTCTTTTAGGTTGGCAGTATCAATAAAAAATTTCATGATAAGTAATTTAGTGACACCGCAAAGCTAATGGATTGTGTGGAGTGTGAAAATAGAAATTATGGAGGGAAGAGGCAGGATGTTGGATACTTGATTCGGAATTTTGTGGATTGCCCAGATTAGATGTTGGCAATAACATCGAAAAAATTCAAGATGTGAGAAGGAGAATAAAAAAAAATGGCAAACCGAACATCGCACCGCTACAACCGCCTACCCTTGCTACCTTCCGATCCTGGGGGAGTTCAGCAGGAGCTGGTCGTGCCGATTTGCCGAGGCAAAATTAATTAATAAAACGTAAGTATTCTAAATTAATTGGTGAAGGTAAATAGCCAGCCTCCGCTAACATTGCTGACACGAGTATAGCCATTACCATTGTAGGTAAAACTTATTTGTAACGTTGCAGGGGTAGAACCGGAAGCAGCAGCTACTGTATAGGTCATTGGAAGTGTATTTCCATTAGCATCATTGGGGTCGCGGATGATTTGTGTAACTGGATCAGCACCAAATGACCAAGTGCCTAAACTATTAGTGCCTCCGCCTGCTGGCCAAGGGCTAAGGGCAGGCCTTCCCGTGCAGCTGTAGTTATAGGTAGCTGAGGCAGCCGTAGAAGAGAATGTGCCCGAAATTATCAATTGAAAACCAGTCCAAGAAGAAGTTTGATCAACTCCGGTTAAACTAACGGATTTCATCTTCCAGGTTTGAGATAACAATTTTAACTGCTTTTGTTGTGTACTCTCCCCAGGGCTGCTTTTCCCGCACCCTGAGTAAGTCAAAATGAAGCCTAAGGAAACAACTGTTATTAGGAGGCGAAAAGCTTTCATATTCATGGTTTTAAAATTCCGATTTAAACATACAAAATTCAATTAGCTAAAAAAAATAGTGACAATATCAATTGGCTTAAAGTTGTCGTAAATAGTTTGGTTTTTGGCAATTTAATAAGCTCTGGAAGATTGAAGTAACCTATTTGTATAATAAAATGTCAATTTTAAAGGCTGTATCGGGGTATTCAAAGTCCTGGTTAGAAGCGATGAAAATCACTGTCTCCGAAGCAACTTCGCGTAAACGATCTTGATACCATTGGATGGATTTCTTATCGAGATTAGAGCAAGGCTCATCCAAAAAAAGCATCAGTGCCTCTGAATAAAAAGCCAAAGCCAATTTTACCCTTTGTCTCATCCCAGAAGAGAATGAGGATAATAACTTGTTTTTTGAAGACTCAAGCCCCATTTTTTCCAGTACTTGATCTTTCGGTATCCTGCTTTTTTTGAACTTAAAATGAAAGTTGATCATTTCCTCTAACGTAAATTCATCAATCAAATCCATGTATGGCGCTGCGATGGATACCGAGCGAAATGCTATGGAAGGATCGGAAATAGAATATTTTAAGAATCCTATACTGGGTTGCATTTGTCCCCACAAGATTTGCATCAAGGTTGATTTACCGGATCCGTTGGGCCCCGTGATGGCGTAGTGGTTTCCGGAATTGAATTCGTAGTTAAGATTTCGGAATACCCATTCGCGGTTAAAGCGTTTACCAAGGTTTTCCGAAACAATTCTCATTCAAAAGTGGAGGTGCCCGAGGAGAAGCCTTTTAAAATACCTCGCTCAGATGCTTTGATGAAACTTAATATCTGATCGCGCTCAAAACTCATGGGTAGCTCCTTTTCCACAAGGTCGAGAGCCTTTGAATTATTAAGGCCCTTCAAAAAAATATAACGATAGACTTCTTGAATCTCTGTTATTTTATCGGATGCAAATCCACGTCTACGCAAACCAATGGTGTTAATGCCACAATAAGTAAGCGGTTCGCGCGCTGCCTTTGTAAAGGGTGGAACATCTTTGCGGACCAGCGAGCCGCCAGAGACCATGACATGAGCGCCAACTTTTACAAATTGATGTACCGCGCTTGCACCGCCAATAATTGCCCAATCATCAATGGTAACGTGACCGGCTACTTGGACAGCATTTACCAAAACGCAATTGTTGCCAATAACGCAGTCATGTGCTACGTGCACATAAGCCATCAGCAGGCAATTTTTGCCAATGACTGTCTTTAGCTTGTCGTTGGTTCCGCGGCTGATCGTAACAAATTCACGAATGGAAGTGTTGTCACCGATATGGGTCTCTGTTTTTTCCCCAGCGAATTTTAAATCCTGTGGAACAGATGAAATGGACGCACCGGGGTAGATTTTAACATTTTTCCCCAACCTTGTGCCTTCCCACAACACTACGTTGGGGCCGATCCAGCATCCATCATCTATGGTTACATCGTTTTTTACGGTAGCGAAAGGTTCTATCGTAACATTTTTGCCGATCTTGGCATCGGGATGTACGTTGGCTAATGGGTATTGACTCATAAATCTTTTCTCACAATGCTGGCGGTCATAGTGCCTTCACAAACCAATGTGTTACCGACATAAGCACGGCCAGTCATTTTCGCAATGCCTCGTCTTATTGGTGCAAGCAGATCGCACTGAATAACTAAAGTATCACCGGGCAGAACCATTTTGCGGAAACGGAATTCATCTATACCTAAAAAATAAGTCCAATAATTTTCAGGGTCAGGCACTGTATTTAATACTAAAATCCCTCCGGTTTGCACCATTGATTCCACTTGCAATACACCTGGCATTACCGGGTTACCTGGAAAATGTCCTTGAAAGAAGGGCTCATTCACAGAAACATTCTTTACCCCGATCACCCGCTCTTTGTCGAGGTAAATGATTTTATCGATGAGCAAGAAAGGAAAACGATGGGGCAAGGTGGCCGAGATTTTATTGATGTCCATCACGGAAGGAAGGGCAGGGTTATATTTTGGAACGCCCTTCTTGTCAGACTGCATCATCAGTTTTTTCAGCTTTTTGGCAAAAGCCACATTGGCGGCATGGCCAGGACGAGCAGCCAAAATTTGCGCCTTTAAGGGTCTTCCGGCCAATGCAAGATCCCCCATAATGTCGAGAAGCTTGTGACGTGCTGGTTCGTTGTTATAGCGAAGCTCGATATTGTTCAGGATGCCTTCCTTCTTTACCTCAACTTTCGGTTTGTTGAGCATCCTTGCTATATTGTCTAATTCATGAGGTTCCAGCACGCGATCAACGATAACAATTGCATTATTCAAATCCCCACCTCGAATGAGGTTATTTTTATAGAGCATTTCCAATTCATGCAAAAAACAGAATGTGCGACAGGAGGCTATTTCTTTTTCAAACTGCTGGATATTGGTGATGGAGGCGTGCTGACTACCCAAAACAGGTGAGTTATAATCCACCATCACGGTAACACGGTAATCATCGAGTGGTAAAGCCGCGATTTCCACATTACGAGCGGCCTCGCGGTAGAATATCGAGTCTTGCACTTCATAGAAGTCGCGAAGTGCATTTTGCTCTTCCTTACCTGCGTCTTTCAGTGCATTTACAAATTGAATGGAGCTGCCGTCCATAATGGGTGCCTCTGGGCCGTCCAGTTGGATCATTACATTATCAATCTCTAGACCGACCAGCGCTGCGAGGGTATGCTCTATGGTGCTTACTCGGGCACCGCTTTGTTCAATGGTTGTTCCCCGCGACACATCAACCACACGATCACAATCAGCATCGATAATAGGGGATCCGGGCAAATCAATACGCTGGAATTTTATTCCATGATTGGGTTTGGCTGGAACAAAGGTCATAGTCGTCTGCACCCCAGTATGGAGACCCACACCAGAGATGGTTACCGCCTTTTGAATGGTTTGCTGCTTGTGATTGAGCATTAGTCTGAAAGACCGCAAATTTAAGGCAATTAACAGATTATCCAAAAAGAGGGTAAACCAGGCTAATTCATAATTTGAGGTGCTAGGATAGTAGGTAGCTAATCGGTATGTTAATTTGGTATAGCATCAACCAAGAATATCTACGAGATTTTGAAGTCACCCATGTTGAACAAAGCCCGGGTCAATGGATCCTGGAATTGGTGGAAAAATCAGATCGGGTTTCCCAAGCCCTTGCGGGAAAAGAAGTGGTCTTAGATGGATATTGCAATTCCATCGATATCCTCACGCACGCCTTTTCCTTGAAGAAGATTTACTTGCGCATGTTTCGAAGGCGGTGGAAAGAGAAAGGGAGTGAAAAACATTTCAGCAATGAGTATGATTTGCATATCCCAGGCATGAAAACCACCCGGGAGTTCCGGGATTTTTTAAAAGAAATTGGTGGATGAGAAGCCGGTGAATTTCACTACCATAGGCGCGTTCTTGAAACTACCAGCCCAGGTGGTCTATCATTGGTACCGTCAGTACTTGAGTGGGTACAAAGAAGCGGTAGAAAAAGGGGAATGGGGACAGCATGATTTGGGGGCAGCTAAAGCAGAAGACCGCGTGAAGGTCCCCATCCTCAGGCCGGAAAATGTCGGGGAACAGATGGCCATCGATGAAAAGACAATTGGGGATGATATCTACACGGTGATGACTAACCGCGAGACTGGAAAGATCGCTTTATTGGCCCAAACCTTGCAGAAACAGCAACCCGAACAGTTGCAGCCCAGTTTTGGAAATGCGCTCGCCCGTATCGGTGAGGTCGCGGCCGACCTGAGCCCCTTGTACGAAAGCTTTTGTTCCCAGCATATGCCCCAAGCAGTGCGCACAGCCGATAAACTCCATGTCATTCAACACACCACCGAGGCGGTGCAAGCCCTGCGCATCCGCTTCAAACAACAAGAACTGGCTAAGCTGCCCAAGGGTAAAAAACAACGGGCTACTTTTCAAGCCGAACTATTCTCTAACGGGGAAACAAAAATAGAGCTGCTCACCCGAAGCCGCTACCTGCTTTTTAAGCTCCCCAATACGTGGACCCCAAGTCAACAGAAAAGATCGCAATTGCTTTTTCAAACCTATCCCCAACTGGAGAAAGCCTATCACCTTCACCTTTATATCCGCCAATGGTATAAGCCTGAAAATGTGGGTAAGTCCCACTTCTTTATGGAAAACAAACTCTATGAATGGTACGAAAGAGTGGAAACTGAAAATATCTACGAAATGAACAACCTGATCAAGCTTTTTGTCAATAACGAAGAAAAAATATTGAACTACTTCAAGGCAGGAAAAACCAATGCCTTAGCCGAAGCCGTCAATAGCAAAATACAACGATTCATTGCCTCCAACTATGGCATCAGAGATCATGATTTCTTCTTCTACCGATTAGCCACCTACTATCCCTAGCACCTCAAATTATGAATTAGCCATTTTGAATAATGGAAAATATCCCGATATTTGCACCCTGTTTTTAAAGGAAAAAGGAATTTAAACCCAACGAGTGGCATTAGGAAAAAGTAACAGCCGGCCTTATACTAGAGGTTTCAGGCCGCGAGTAATAGAAGAACCTTATCGCGTCAATGAAAGAATTACCGCACCCCGTGTGCGCGTTGTAGGGGAGAACATCCAAGTAGATGTGTATCCTATTGCCGATGCAATAAAACTTGCACAAGGTCAGGGATTGGATCTGGTGGAGATTTCGCCTAAAGCAGAGCCTCCGGTTTGCAAGGTAGTTGACTACTCAAAATTTAAGTATGAGCAGAAGAAAAAACAGAAAGAGATCAAGGCGAATGCCCAAAAGTCAGTATTAAAAGAAATACGTTTTGGCCCCAATACCGATGATCACGACTTTAATTTTAAGGTAAAACATGCCGAAAACTTTTTGAAGGAAGGCTCGAAGGTAAAGGCCTATGTTCATTTTGCCGGTCGGTCAATTGTTTATAAGGAGCGCGGTGAAATTTTGTTGTTGAAGTTTGCCCAATCGCTGGAGGAGTTTTGTAAAGTGGAGCAAATGCCACAGCTAGAAGGCAAACGGATGTACCTGATGCTGGCCTCCAAAGGAAAGAAGTAATCGATTTAATATTTTATACAATGCCCAAGTTAAAAACCAAGTCAGGTGCCAAGAAACGTTTCAAAGTTACCGGCAGCGGAAAGATCAAACGCAAGAAAGCGTATGCGAGACACATTCTAACTAAGAAAACGACCAAGCAAAAAAGAAGACTTGGTCATAAAGTGACAGTAAAGAAAGTAGATGAGCCCAACATTAAACCAATGTTGCCTTATTTAGTATAAACTTGCCAAGGTGGTAAGTTGGTTTTATGTTCAACCCCGGTCTTTGGCCTTAAGCGCTTTTCGATAGAAAAGACGCCACTGATCAAAAATGTAAATTATGCCTCGTTCAGTAAACAATGTAGCATCCCGCGCCAGGCGCAAGAAGGTGCTGGAAATGGCCAAAGGGTATTTTGGCCGTAAAAAGAATGTATGGACCGTAGCGAAGAATGCGGTCGAAAAAGGTTTGACCTACGCCTATCGCGACCGGAAGGCAAAAAAACGTGACTTTAGGGCACTTTGGATCGCCCGTATCAACGCAGGCGCAAGACTTCATGGTTTGTCTTATTCCGAATTTATGGGCAAAATCAAAACTGCAGGAATTGAGCTGAATAGAAAGGCCTTGGCCGATCTGGCAGCCAACCACCCAGAAGCTTTTGAAGCCGTGGTGAAAAAATTGAAATAAAGATTATTTTATTAGAAAATTGAAAGAGCTGCCTAAACGCGGCTCTTTCTATTTGTTCCGGCAAGATTGCCAACCTGATCTGAATTTTGCCGTTGGAATTAGGTGTTTCTTTACTGCCGTTATAACTATCTTTAGGTCTTATTTCGAAGATTCGTGAAAAAACTGATTTTTTTATCATTCATTGTCTTGTTAAGCTGCTCGCCAGCAACGACACAAACTAAATCTTCAAAGCGGAAGGGTAAAAAGGATGAAAACCCCCAGCCCACATGGCTCAGTGCAAAACCGGAGGATCCAGGATACTACAATGGGATAGGCCATGCCACAAAAGATGGGCAAAACAATTACATACAGGAGGCAAAAAAAAGTGCACTGGAAGATCTTGTTTCGGAAATCAAGGTGAATGTATCCTCCACCTCTGTACTTAGTCAATTAGATGACGGCAAGGGTTTTTCAGAGAAGTATCAACAAATGATTAAAACCACTGCCTCGGACGATATTCAGGATTTTGAGCAGGTGGATGTTTGGCAAGACGATAAAAATTACTGGGTCTTTTATCGCTTATCTAAACAGCGTTACCACGACATTAAAGAGCAGCAGAAGAGCGATGCGGTCGCTTTAGGGCTGGATTTTTTCACGAAAGCGCGCGAGTCAGAAAAAAGCAACGATCCGATAACAGCCCTTGGGTTTTACTATCAGGGTTTCCGCGCCATCGAAAAATACCTGGCTGATCCCTTGCGCATTCAATATCAAGGAACGGATATTTTGCTCACCAATGAAATCATTTCCGACATGCAATTATTGTTGGATAAAATGCAATTGACAGTCAGTCCCTCTCAAATAATGATTAATAGGATTGTCGCTCAAAGTGGCCAAACGGTAATCGCCAAAGTAGTTGATAAGGCATCACAAAAACCAATCTCGGGTTTGCCATTGCTAGTCACTTTTGAAAAAGGAGCAGGAGATGTATTCCCAGATTACAAAACCGATGGCAATGGGATGGCCAAAGTATTGCTGACCAAAATCAATTCTCGCGACTTGGAGCAAACCCTTGCCGTTAAAGTGAATGTTTTAAAATTTGCAGGAGATAATCCATCTGATATTTATTCGTTAGTTGCTCAGAAGATCGTAGTGCCAAAAGCGATAGTTGGTATGAATGTGCAGCGCCCAGTTGTTTATTTAACCGCAAAAGAAACAAACCTTGGTGTGGATAAACCCAATCAGGAAGTGGCCAATACGATCAGAAATTTTTTATCCACTGCAGGATTTGAGTTTACAACCGATTTAAGTAAGGCGGAATTGGCCATTGACGAAAATTCAAACTCGCAAAAGGGTGTAATATCGGGAAGCATTTATATTACCTATGCGACATCCGTTATTCGAGTTTCTACCGTTAAAGGTAACAACGAGATTTACGCCACTACTTTAGATCGCATTAAGGGTTTTAGTTTGGATTATGAACGGAGTAGCCAAGATGCCTACACGAAACTTTTGGAAAACCTAACGAACACAGCGTTGCCTGAAATGCTCAATGCCATTTTACAATGAATTAAACCTCGGACAATGAATGTTATCCAAGTGATGATTTTGAAAAATCAATTGGCATCAAACTTGTTTTGTTTTAAATTGTATTAATTATTAAATAACCCAATTTCGTATGAAAAAAATGAAAATGTATTCAATAATAGCGGTGGCCATTGCTGCTGCTTCGATCGGTGGTTGCAAGAGCAGCAAAACTGGAAAGACTCCGGCTGGAGAGACGGAAGTATCCGTTCCATGTTCTGGAGCAGGATTCTTTACCGATAACAAAGTGTTCCGCGCCAATTCAATTGGCCAAAGCATGGATCAAGTGACTTCCAAAAAGATAGCCTTGACCAACGCGCGTAACGAACTTGCCCAGTCGATCCAGACGACAGTGAAAACGGTAACGGATAACTACACGAATTCTACCTCGATGAACAAAAAGGAAGAATTGCAGCAAAAGTTTGAGAGTTTAAATAGGGAAGTGGTGGATCAAACCTTGCAAGGTGTCCGCACAATATGTGAAAAGTTGGTACAAACTAAAGAGGGCAACTACAAGACGTACATCGCCATCGAACTTTCTGCCGATGACTTAGTAAAGCAATATAACAGCAGACTATCTTCTGATGATAAGCTGAAGGTAGATTACGATTATCAAAAATTCAAAGACACTTTTAACAAGGAAATGGATAAGATGGCCGCTCAAAAGAACGGAAATTAAGTATTCATTCAATTTTATTATGATCCCGATCCCCAAAAGGGTCGGGATTTTTTGTGCTGATTTAAGACTGGAATTGATTTTTAACCTCGTGGTTTACGTCTTTTTTTCTTTGGGGCTCCGGGAGGCCTGGGGGCAGTGCGTTTCTCATGGAACTTTGTTTTTACTTGAATAATCCGCGAAACGCCAAAAGTGGCTGATATGTAAGCATCCCTTCGTTGCCCGTACAAGTCTGGAGCTCCAGGTTTGCCGAAAGCATCGGGAGTTTGGGCGCTGGGGTTTTTTAATTCATTGATATATGCTTTTGTTCGTGGGTCAATGACACCAAAATTAAGCCGTCCGTCAAAGTTAAGGCTCCAATCGTCATTAAGATCGATATCGGAATGAAACCCTACCCCAGCAAAAAGCTGAAAAGGTGCAAATTTGTCGCTGGGAACATAAACACTGTTTTTTAAGTTAGGCACAAATACCCCGTCATAAGTAATTTGGTAATTCGGATCGCTAGGCACGCTCACACCGGCAGGATAGGTGAGTTTCCGAGCACTTGGGAGGGCATTAATTGATAAGGTCTCCTGCCCCTTTAAAAGGTAGCCGAAATTCAGTGCGGCTACTATACTCAACCTGAAAAAGGCGATGTCATTAAGGTGTAATTTTAGTGCGATCGGCACTGAAAAATACTTCATTTGAACATCACGAGTACCTACCGTGCCACCCACACTATTTATGATGGTGAACTTCTGCCCGATTTCCATATACCCGGGTGTGATCAGGAAACCATAGCCTACTTTGTCGTACCCATAAGTAAACCCAACAGGAGTTCCCCGCATGGTGAATCGCCCATAGAAGCGAGGGTCATTGCGTAGCCCTTGATCGATTGTGAAGGGGATATTGAATCCTCCATTGACACCAAATGATTCGATTTCTTGAACAAAAGAACAAAAGGATAAAAGACCAAAAAAGATGACTAAAAACCTCATAGGTCAAACTCTTCAGATTGATTTAATTGTTCAAAATAGAATTGAATCCCAGTTTTTCAGCATGCTTAACTACAAAACTAAGATAATTACTGAATGAATAATTTACTTTTGTCAATTACTTGACGCATCAACTATGCTGAATAAAAAGTATTTTTCTGGTCTTCGTTGGAAGGGCAATGTTTATGTTGCGCTTGTGCTCAGCTTGCTATTGGTGATGGCACTCTACACGGTGGGTAGGTTGGGATTCTATTTCTTCAATCTTTCCTTTTTTCCTGAAATGGCTTGGTCTCGGATGGCTACGATTTTGCTTGGAGGATTACGCTTCGATTTGTCGGCCACCCTGTATTCGAATTCGCTATTTATTTTATTGATGATCCTCCCACTTTCGGTTCGTTTTAAAGCGTGGTATAAAAAAATTATTTACTGGGTATTTATGGTTGTGAACGCATTTGCCTTTGCGCTGAACACGGCAGATATTGTTTATTATCGGTTTACCCTTCGCAGAACCACAGTTAGTGTAATTAGCCAATTCAAAAATGAAGACAATCTAGGACGGCTCCTCTTTCACTTTCTTTGGGATTATTGGTATGCCCTTTTGTTTTGGATTCTTACGGTCATGCTCTTATACTTTATTTATAGAAAAATTAAATTTTCGGGCCCTCAATTTACAGATTCAATTGTTTCCTTTTGTTTTGGAATAGCTGCTTTGTTACTCAGCGTATATCTGTTCGTAGGTGGCGCCCGAGGTGGATTCCGTAGCAGTACCCGGCCAATCACCTTAAGTAATGCGGCCGCCTATGCAGAAACCCCCAATCAGATAGGGCTCGTTTTAAATACGCCTTTTGCACTGATGAGAACCGCAAGTGCCAATGTTATAAAAAAAGTAAATTACTTTAGTTCGGAATCTGATCTGAACACTGTTTTTAATCCGCTTCGAACACCGTCAGATACCTGTGCTTTCAAATCCCAAAATGTTGTCATTCTTATTCTAGAAAGTTTTTCCAAAGAGTTTGTAGGGGCTTACAACGGAGATCTCCAAAATGGTCACTATAAAGGATATACCCCGTTTCTCGACTCGTTGATTACCGTTAGTCAGGCCTTTCAATATTCATTAGCCAATGGTCGAAAATCAATTGACGCTATGCCATCTGTTATTTGCAGCATTCCATCAATTGAAGTGCCTTATATCCTTTCGCATTATTCAGGAAATAAGATCAATAGTTTGGCCAGTTTGCTAAAGAAAAAGAACTATTACACAGCATTTTTTCATGGTGCGCCAAATGGTTCGATGGGTTTTGATGCCTTCGCCAATCTATCAGGTTTCGATCATTATTATGGCAAGACGGAATACAACAAGGACGCTGATTTTGACGGTACATGGGGAATTTGGGATGAACCCTTCTTGCAATTCTTTGCAAAAAAGATGGATTCATTTCAGCAACCTTTCTTTACCACATTGTTCACCGTTTCATCCCACCATCCTTACAATTTACCCGAAGGCTTTGAAAAGAAATTTAAAGGTGGACCCAAGTTGGTACACCGCACGATTGAATATACGGATTATGCTTTACGGAGATTCTTTAATACCGCCAAAACGATGCCCTGGTTTAGCAACACTATTTTTGTGATCACCGCTGATCACGCATCGGCTGAAATTCAGGTGCCAGAATATAACTCCGCCTGGGGGTATTTTTCGATTCCTATTTTCTTTTTCCGACCAGGAGAAAATGGTGGGGGACTTAGGGAAGAAATTATTCAACAAATTGACATTATGCCTACTTTGTTAGGTTCGCTTCATTTCGATAAGCCCTATGTTGCCTTCGGAAGGGATATTTTTCATGATATAAGGAGACCTTTTGCATTTAATTATCTGAATAGCACCTTTCAGATTTTTCGGGGTAACTACCTTTTTCAGTTCGATGGTGCCAAGCCCACCGCGCTTTTTGATTTTAAAAAGGATAAATTCTTGAAAACAAATCTGCTTGATCAGTTACCAGATACGGTACAAAATTTGGAACTTTCTTTAAAGGCATTTATTCAGCAATACAACAACCGTATGGTTGATAACAACCTTACGGCAGAAGGGAGTTTGTTGAAAAACTTAAAGAAATAAAAAGGCTGCCTAAATAGGGTCTGCTGAAAAACTAAAATAGCGTTAATCTGAATTAGGAAGAGGCTTTTTTGCGAACTTAGCCTAAACTAAGTGCAAGCAAAAATGGCCAAGGCCCGTAAAAACCGTGCATCCTAGCAAATTTATTTAAGCCCGACCCAGGCCCGCCTCCCTGGTTTCGAGTCTCCTTTTTCCCGACACCTCAACCCAACGAACCGCTGGGTTTTGTTGGCCGACAAAATTCCCTGGGACACACTTGTGAATGTTTACCATCGACAAATGGGCAATCAACAAACGGGTGCCGATGGGATCAATGGGCGG